>Ga0210404_10000235_pt1 | contig 32844 bp, 30 predicted proteins | sample IncBWH28MmetaG_FD_155455 | JGI IMG/M metagenome (GOLD analysis project Ga0210404, IMG submission 155455) | Forest soil microbial communities from Barre Woods Harvard Forest LTER site, Petersham, Massachusetts, United States - Inc-BW-H-28-M | ecosystem: Environmental > Terrestrial > Soil >... | reverse complement strand
TCGCGCCGGGGAACTCGTCGAAACCTTCTCCGGCGGAATGCAGCGACGCATCGAGTTGGCGAAGGGATTGTTGCATCATCCCGGAGTGCTGTTGCTCGATGAACCGACCACCGGCCTCGATCCCGGAGCTCGCCGCGACCTTTGGCAATACTTGGCGACGCTGCGCGACGAAGAACATGTCTCTGTGCTCGTCACCACCCATCTTATGGAAGAGGCGGAGCGCTGTGACCGGCTGGCCATCATGAATGAAGGCAACCTAGTGGCTCTGGGCACGCCCGCGGAGTTGAAAAGCGAAATCGGCGGCGACGTGGTGCTATTAGACGCGGCGCATGATGCGGGATTGCTGGCCGAACGCATCCGGGCGCGCTTTCACGTTGAAACCACCGTCCTCGAGAACCAGGTGCGTATGGAACGCGAAGGAGCGCATCACTTCGTCACCGAAGTCGTCGAGGCCTTCCCTGGAGAGATCGAGGCGGTTTCCGTAAGCAAGCCGGCGCTCGAAGACGTATTCATCCGCCGCACCGGGCACAAGTTCTGGAACGAAACAAACAGCGAAGACGCTCAGTCCAGTTCAGAAGATCACAGGAGGTAGTGTGCTTTCTATGATGCTTGCTCTTTCTCTCGTGCTTGGCATCCTCCCCTTGCTGGGGGTAGTGTGGACGCTGATGAACGGAATGATTACCACAGTCGACGGCCTGTTCATGAGCCTGATCCTGTTCACACTATCGGGAATCTTCATGCTCAATGCGTACTGGGAAATGCGCGACCTCGGCATCGTCGGCAAGAAGAAGGCCGCGGCTCCGGTAACCAAATCTCCCGCAGCGAAAGCGAGTTGAATTTCGTGGCCACCCAAACCGCTGCACTGTCGAGACCGGTTGCGCCCGTTTCGGCGGGCGTATTACTGCCTGCTTTCACGCTGTGGTGGCGCGAGATTGTGCGCTTCTACCGGCAGAAGACGCGGGTGATCGGCGTGCTGGCATCGCCGCTGGTGTTCTGGGTCGTAATCGGCTCAGGATTCGGCACCTCGTTCCGCTCCGGCGGTGGACAGGGCCAGCAGAACTACTTGGACTATTTCTATCCCGGCGCGCTCATCATGATCGTCCTGTTCACTTCCATCTTCACCATGATGTCGGTCATTGAGGACCGCAAAGAAGGATTCCTGCTCTCGGTACTGGTGGCCCCGGTGCCGCGCTCGGCGATTGTGCTGGGCAAGGTTCTCGGCGGCACAACACTCTCCGCGGTTCAGGGGATGATTTTCCTCGTCTTCGCGCCGTTCGCTGGCGTACACCTCAACCTGTTGCAGGTTTTGTTGGTCACTGTGGTCGTCTTTCTAGTTTCGTTTGCGCTGACCGCGCTGGGCTTCGCCATCGCCTGGCCCATGGATTCAACCTCAGCCTTCCACGGCATCATCAACCTATTTCTGATTCCGCTCTGGCTCCTCACGACGGCAATGTTTCCCATCAGCCGCGCTTCCGGCTGGCTTCGCGTCGTGATGTACATGAACCCGCTAACTTACGGAGTCGAGGCCCTCCGCGCCCTGCTCTATCCGGCGATGGAGACGACATTCCGTCTGCCTTCCTCGATGGCAACCCTGCTTCTGTTTTCGCTGGTGATGTTTGGACTCGCATTCCTGATGGCCAACCGCCGCACCACGAGGCCTGCCGCATGATCGCATAAGTATGTTGTTTTCTCCGTGACTCCGTGACTCCGTGGTAGATTCTGATTTCATGCCGATCGTCAGATTAAAGATTGATGTCTCGGGCACGCTAGGCGACGAGGCCTGGCGCGAGATCAAGCAGTTCGACCAGATCCAAAGCGCGGACTTCGGCCCCCAATTCGGCAGTAGCGGACTTTCCCCAAGCCATGTGGCCACGGCCGCCTCGGCCGTGCCGCCAAGCGAAGCGAGGCGGAACCCCTACCCCAAAGGCGCCTGGATTGGAGCCGAAATCCGGCTCTTGACGCCGCTCCTGGCCCAGTACGCTGTTTCGCATTATCTGGAGCAGGAACGCGTCCTCGACGCGGATGTCGTAGAGTAGCCGCATCCGCAATCGACTTCTGCTATATTGCACGCCTGTGTCAGAACCGAGCTCCACTCCGACGCCTTCTGCGAGCGGTTCTTCCACCGCCGCTGCAGCCAGTCTCAGGCGGCATCTGGTCGCTGCTGCGTTGTCGGCAGTCGTGCCCGGCACGGGGCAATTGTTTCTGGGTCGAAAACTGAAAGCCATCGTCTTCCTTTCAGTTCTTCTATGCACCGCCATCGGGTTCTGGCCCTTGAGGTTGCCTCGTTCCTTTCCGGGCCTGATCCTGCTGGTTTGGGCCTGTCTCCTTTTGTCCCTGTTTGCTGTTTACGATGCTCTCTCAAATCGGGACGAGAAAATCAGATTTTCGAAGTGGTGGCTTCTGGCGGGTATGCCTTTGACCTACCTCGGGGTCAATATCATCTTCACATCACTGCTCCTGGCTTCCGGCTTTCGCGCTCTGCAAGTAGGGTTTGCGGGGATGAAACCGACACTATCTCCAGGCGACAAATTCATATACGATGCGGAATACTATCGCGGTAATGGCGCACATCACGGCGAACTAGCCGTTATGCGCATGCAAGGGGCTTACACAGTCAAAAGGGTAGTGGCAATTAGCGGCGACACGATTCATGGAAAAGACAGACAAGTGTTCCTGAACGGCGAACTGCAAGCGGAAAGGTACATCCAGCATGCATTTCCAGTTGGCAGTAACCCTGAGCTCGACACTTTTGGCCCGGCGACCGTACCCAGTGGCAAGTATTTTGTCTTAGGAGATAATCGAGATATCAGTCTCGACAGCCGCACTCCCGACTTTGGTTTGATTGATGCCCCGTCAATAGTCGGCAAACCACTGTACGTCTATCGCCTACTCGGGAAAGGCCAACTCTGGCGGGAACTGCATTAGCCGTCACACGCGATCACCATCGATGCCTGAACAAGCGATTACGTCAACGCAAGGAATGAATCCCAAGCCCGGCATGTCCCGCACCCAAAAGCTTCTCTTCTTCCTCACCGCCTGGCTGATCTGCCTCATGCCTTTCCTGTTCTGGTGGAACACATGGTTCGGCCGCAAGCTTTCCGACCAGCAATTGACCGAATACCTGCACGACACAAAGAAGCCGCGCCACATCCAGCAGGCGCTGGTGCAGGTAGGCGAGCGCATCACGCGCCACGACGCCACCGCCAAACAATGGTATGCAGACTTGGTTCGCCTCGCCGCCGATCCCGTGGAAGAAGTCCGCAACACCGACGCCTGGGTCATGGGCGAGGACACGTCGGTCGCGGCTTTTCACGAGACGTTGCTGAAGATGCTCTCCGACCCATCGCAAATGGTCCGCGGCAACGCCGCGCTTTCGCTGGTACGTTTCGGCGATGCCACGGGCCGTCCCCAGATTCTCGCCTTGCTGCAACCGGCACAGATTACATCGCCGGAATCTGGCCGCATTCTCGATGCCGACCGCCCCGGCACTGCCATCCACCAAGGCGGCCTAATCGCCAAGCTGCAATACGGCCACGCGCAGACCGCGGAAATCCGTTCCCCAATTCCCGGAAGAATTCGTTCAGTGGCCGGCACCGGAGCAAACGTCGTCGCAGGCGCCGAAGTCGCAGTCATTAATCCTGCGAACGATCAAGTGTGGGAAGCCCTGCGCGCCCTCTATCTAGTCGGAAAGCCCGATGACCTCTCCGCCATTCGCCCCTACGAGCGCGACCTCCCGGACATTTCGAACGACGTGCGCCGGCAAGCCCTGGAGACGGAACAAGCAATACGAAAAAGATCCGGCTCCTAAGAGCGAAGTGCATTTCGACTTCGCAACCCCGGCCCTGAAGCGCTACACTTCATAAGCATGAGTCTGGGTCTACGGACGTTTGCGTTAAGCGTGATGCTTGCCGGTTTCGCGGCTGCTTCCCATGCCGTCATCCCGCCCGTTGAAAAGCTCGACCACGCCGAATTGCGATATAGAATCCTGTCACAATTTGGCCAGGATTTATTCTTCTGTGACCCTGACTCGTTTCCCGTCGGGCGCTCTCCCCAGTTGGTGAGAGAAAGTAGTCTCCAGGCATATCCGGAAATCCTGAAGGATCGCGATACTTTTGACGCCATCACTAAACACCTCGGCCTCAAGGAAGGCATTGAGCCCTCGGACGATGAGAAGCTCGCCCTGTATCGGGAGTACAAAAAGCTGCGCTGGGCCGTACAGTTCGAACCTCTTGATGACAAATACAAATTCACAGTCGGCATGAAGAGTAAGGACGGAGATTTTAGAATCGAGGGAACCATCGATCGCCAGGGAAAGATCGACGTCCTTAAAAAAGAAGCAACTCATCTGAGTTGCCCCATCTGTCTCGCCACCAACACTCGCATCGACACGCCCGCCGGGCCTATAGCAGTTCAAGATATAAGAGTGGGTGTGCTGGTGTGGACGCTCGATGCCAAAAATAACAGAATCGCGATGCCGGTTCTCAAGACCGCCGCAGTGGCGGTGTCAGGGCCCCACTGGATGATTCACCTCGTCCTCCACGACGGCAGGCAGTTGTGGGCTTCCCCGGCGCATCCCGCGGTGAACGGCAAGACCATCGATCAACTAACGAAAAATGCGGCCTACGACGGAACCTCGGTCGACTCCATAGAACTCAGACCGTACACTGGTGCACAAACCTACGACGTGCTTCCAGCAGGCCCCACTGGTTTCTATTGGGCGAACGGCATTCCGGTGGCGAGCACGCTGAACTCGCAATAAAGCGTGCCCGTTTTCACCCCACCGCTTCCATCACCACTCTCTCCACATCCCTCCACGCCCCCGACCGCGGATCGATCACCTCGAAATGCCCCGCCCCCGCAATCTCCACCAGCCGCGCATCTTCCTTCATCTTCTGCTTCGCGCTAACGTAGTCTCGACTGAACCCCGGCGGTACAACATCGTCGGTGGCACCATGCAACAGCCACTGCCGAGCCGAAATCGTAAGCTTCATCGGATCCGCTTCCCGATAGTGATCCCCAACCTCCGCCGGCGTCCCGCCTAGAAACTCAACCACCGCATCGTTACTTAAATGCAGAGCGTACGCCCGCTGCAAATCCACCACGCCCGCGAGAGATATAACGGCCTTCACACCCTTCTCATGCGCCGCCAGACAAAACCCGAGTTGACCTCCAGCCGAGTGACCGATCACCACCACGGGCCGCGCGTCGAAATCAAATTGCTTGCTCGAGCTCTGCAACAAGAACTGATACGCCGTCCGCACATCCGCAAACGTCCCCGGCCATCCTCCGCCCGCATTCCCCACCCGCCGGTACTCCAGATTCGCGGTCGCGATTCCCTTCGCCGTCAGAGCCGCGCAAAGATGCCCCGCATGCCCCAGATCGTACCTCGCCCGCCAGAACCCTCCATGAATAACGATCGCCAACGCCTGCGGCCCTTTCCCCTTTGGTACCCGCAAATCGACAAACTGATTCTCATCGCTGCCATAAGCCACGCGCGCATCCGCCTTAGGCGGAGCCAGACTCAAAATGTCATCGGATGTGGTCATGTCCCGCCAGTGTGGCTCACAACTCGCTACCACGCACTCGATACTAGGTACTTGGTACTAGGTACTGCCCCTACTCATACCGCAGCGCCTCGATCGGATCCAGTTTCGCAGCCCGTAGCGCCGGCACCATCCCACTCACCACGCCGACCACACCCAATATCCCGGTAGCCACGACGAGAATCATCGGCGAAACAATCAGCCGGATGTCCGCCGCCTCGGCATGTTTCGCCATCGCGCTGTAAAACGTCAGCCGTCCCACAGACACCGACACCACGTAGGACAATAAAATCCCCAGCACCCCTCCCACCGCCGTAATCACCATCGCCTCCGCCAGAAACTGAAACAGGATGTCCCGCCGCCTCGCTCCCAGCGCCTTCTCCACGCCAATCTCCCGCGTCCGCTGCGTCACCGACACCAGCATGATGTTCATCAGCCCCACTCCACCAATGCCCAGCGTCACCGTCCCGATGAAGGCCAGCAGCGCCTTCAGCGCCATCGAGATAATGCCAAACTGCTGTAGTTGTTTCTGCGCATCGAACACAAACACTGCCCGCTCATCGGTGCTCTTGAAGCTATGCGCCGCCGCCAGCGTTTCGCGAATCGTCTTGTCCAGCTTGATGTGATCCAGGCCCTGCGAATCCATCCAGATTCCATCCAGATAGTGATTGTCCTTGATCACATCCATCGAGTTATACGGAATGTAGATGGTCCGGTTATCGTCGTCATTGCCCTCCTGCATGCGGGGCTTCACCACGCCCACCACTTGGAACTCCACTCCATTCAGCCGGATATCCTCGCCCAGCGCCGGCATTCCGGAGAACAATTTATCTTTCGCCTCCGAGCCAATCGTCGCTACCAGCGCATGCCGTTCGTTATCTGCATCGTCGATAAATCGCCCCTGATCCATCCCTAGCGCCCAGATGTCTTCAACCGCGGGGTCCAGTCCATTGACCGGCATGGTGAACGAGCGATTGCCGTTCTGAACCGTGACGTCTTTCCATGACATACGCGCCACATGCCTGCATAAAGGCACATTGTTGCGCAGCAGTTCCAGATCATCATTCGTGAACCGCACCTGCACTCCCGCCTTATTCCCTCCCGCCTGCTGCGATGTCCGTCCCGGAAACACTCCCACCGCTGTCGCCCCAAAACTCTCAAAAATATTCTCGATTGCCCGCGCGAACCCGTTCCCATATGCCAGCAGCAATACCACGGTAGCAATCCCCCATGCCATCCCCGCCATAGTCAGCACGGTCTTGCGCAAATCATGACGCATAGCCGAAAACGCCTGTTGCAACAAATCTCGATGCATAAGTCTTAGCTTCTAGCTCCTAGCCACCCTGCAGTATTGATTTACCCCGTGATACCCCGTGCCCTCTGTGGTTAAGATTTTGATCTTGAATCCGAGTAAATCCGTGGCAAAAGGTTTTCTAGGTACTGGGTACGAGTTACTAGCTACTCTTTTCTCAGCGCCTCCACCGGCTGCAGCATCGCAGCCCGCCGCGCCGGATACAAACCCGCGGCCACTCCCGCCACTGCCAGTGACGCCACCGCCAGCACCGCCGTCCGCGCCACCAGTTTCGGCGGATCAAATCCCTCGCCGAGCGGAATTCCCGACACCGCCGACATCAACCCCGCCGCTGCCGCAATCCCGATCCCTCCGCTCATCAGCGTCAGAAACGCGCCCTCCACAAAAAACTGGAACATGATGCTCGCGTTCGTCGCTCCCACCGCCTTGCGTAATCCAATCTCCCGCGTCCGGTCGGCCACCGCCACCAGCATAATGTTGATGATCCCGATCGCTCCCAGCGCCAGCGTCACCAGCCCCACGCTGCCCAGGAACGTGTTCATCGCGTCAAAAATCTTCCCCACCTGGTCCACCGTGTTCACCGTGTCCCATTCATCGAACGAATCCGGATTGTCCGGATCGAAGGAGTGACTCCGCGCAACGCCCTTATGCACTTCCTGCTGCGCCGTCTCATGCAGCGCCCGCGTCTTCGGCTGGTAGTTGATCACCGAGATCACGTCGGGAGCCTCCCCCACGTTCGTCGGCCGGAAATACTCACGCATCGTGCTGAACGGCATAAAGCACTGCAGGTTCTGCGTATTGTTATCGCCGTGCCCAATCCGCTGCAGCGTTCCGATCACCTCGAATTGCACCCCATTCAACAGAATCGTGCTCCCCACCGACGGCCGCCCCGGAAACAATGTCCGCCGCGCCTCATCGCCCAGCACAATCACCGCCCGCTTCTGCGCTTCGTCCATGTCATTCAGCCAGCGTCCATCCTTCAGCGGAAGGTAACGGATCTGGTTGAACATCGCGGGCACTCCCATCATCTGCCCGCTGGCCTGGAAGAAATCGCTCACCGCCCGGATATCGTTGCGCCGGATTACTGGCGCAGCCTTCCCCACGCTCCTGCACTCGCGCAGAACGTCCAGATAGTCCCGGTATGTCAGGTAGTACTGCCGCAGCGCCGTGAAACTCCCCTGCATCGCCGGAGCCCGCCCCGACCAGATAAACATCACGTTCTCGCCCAACTGGTCGAACTCCTTCTTGTTGCCTGACCGGAATCCCTCCCCCAGCCCCACCAGCAGCAGCAGCGAAAACACTCCCCAGGCGATCCCAAACATGGTCAGAAACGACCGCAGCTTGTGCCCCCACAGCGTCCGCAAGGTTTGCCCGAAGATATCGAGAATCAGCCGCATGCCAGCCTCATTATACGGGGATCGAATGCGTCCAGTTCCCCTATCCCCAAAGACGCGGCTAATCCCCGAATGTTACGGGAACGTCACGGGACTGAGAACAGTCTTCGCCTGATGACGAAGCCCTGCTCCGCCCCGGAGGGGCCCCTAAAGTAACAAATCAAACCCACTGGAGAACAATCAATGTCCTGCCGAAGATGACCGTAGGGGCGTCACCGCAGCTTCAAGACCGAGGACTGCGAACGCTACAGGAGCCTCCATGAGCATCGCCGGAACGGTTTGCGGGACACCTTCTCCTTGCCAGCCCTTGTCTCCAGCGCACCGAAGCATCTCCCCCAGTTCATGCCTAATGATATTTCTCTTATTTGCCCTACCCGTGGCCGCCCAGGAAGCAACCAAAGACCTCGGAGAAACCAGCCTGGAAGAGCTGGGGACCATTCAGGTCTATAGCGCGTCGAAGCACATGCAGAGCGCCAGCGATGCCCCTTCCTCGGTAACGATCATCACTGCCGACGAGATCCAGAAATATGGCTACCGCACTCTGGCGGACATTCTGCGGAGTGTGCGCGGTTTCTACATGACCTACGACCGCGAGAATAGCTTTGTAGGTGTGCGCGGCTTCGGACGTCTGGGAGACTGGAACAGCCGCATCTTGGTGTTAATCGACGGCCACCGCATCAACGACAACGTTAACGGTGACGCCTACTTAGGAACGGAGTTCCTGCTCGATGTCGATGTGATCGAGCGCGTCGAGATCATCCGCGGACCCAGTTCTTCACTCTATGGCGCCGACGCTTTTTTTGCCGTGATCAATGTAATCACCCGCAAGCCGCCGCAACTGAAAGGTCTGGAACTCTCGTTTGAGCCTGCCAGCTTTGGCACTTACCAGGGACGGGCGACGTATGGCGGGCAATACCGGGGTCTGGATATGCTGCTCTCCGGCACGTTCTACGACAGCCAGGGACAGACTCTGTTCTTTCCCCAGTTCGACAGCCCCGCCACCAATTACGGGATTACACGAAACACGGATTACGAAAACTCGCAACACATCCTGGCCACGATCAGTTCCCATGGATTTACCCTGCAGGGATTATTCAGCGGCCGCGACCGGGGAGTTCCTACCGCATACTTCGGCGCCGTGTTCAACGACCCTCGCACCCAAGACTTCGACTACCATCAATATCTCGATCTTAGTTATCAGCATTCCATTGCTGAGACGTGGGACTTGACGGCTCGGACCTCCTATGACCAGGCCCGCCTGCAAGCGATCGTTACATATCCCACCGGGCTGCCCGACGGTTCGACCACGTTGGATACATACTCCGTTCGGGGAAACTGGTCAGACAGCGAAGCGAAATTGAGTGGAATCCTGCTGGCGAAACACAAAATTACCCTAGGCACGGAGGTCACGGATAACCTGCGGCAAGACCAGGGAAACCACACTCCCATCGGCAACGTCTTCACCCCGGGCCCTGCAACTTCAGTGATCTGCGCTCTCTATGGCCAGGATGAGTTCGCCATCACCCACCAACTGACTTTGAGCGCCGGGCTTCGCTACGATCATTACTCCAATTTTGGTGGGACCACCAATCCGCGTCTGGGGTTGATCTACCATCCCTTCCAAGCGACTACCCTGAAGGCGCTCTATGGCACCGCTTTCCGCGCCCCCGAGCCTTTCGAACTCGCGCCTGATTTTGGACCGTTCTACGACAACAATCTGCAACTCAAGCCCGAGAAAATCCGCAGTATCGAAGGCGTGGTAGAGCAGCGGCTCGGACCACATTTCACGCTCTCCGGCAGCGTTTTCCGCAACTGGCTTGACAAACTGATCTCGCTGCAAACGGATCCCGGCAACGGTCTGTCGGTGTATCAGAATTTCGGTAAAGCGAATGCCACCGGCGTGGAAGTCGAGTTCGACGGCCACTCCGCCAACGGCCTACAAGGCCGGGCAAGCTACAGTTACACCAAGGTGGAGGATCCGGTAACGCATGAGATTTTCTCCAACTCTCCCCAGCACCTGGGCAAATTGAACCTGATCGCGCCAGTCGTGCAGCAGCGCCTCTTCGCCAGCCTCGACGCTCAGTACACCAGTCCGCGCCAGACTCTGGCGGCAAACACGGTCAGCGGCTACTCCGTTTTCAATGTGACTTTGCTGGCACACTCGCTCAGCAAGCATCTGGATCTTTCCGCCAGCGTCTACAACCTCTTCGACAAGAAATACTTCGACCCCGGCCGCCCCGAGGACCCGGAAGATACTATTCAACAGGACGGAAGAAACTTCCGCATCAAACTCACGGTCAGGTTTTGAAGCTCAGAATGCAACTCTCGGGCAAAAAACAATCGCAGCTCTGGCCGCCATCGCTCGGGGCCGCTCTGAGAATTGCTCTTGCCCTTCTGGTGTTCCAACTTTTGGCACTCGGACAGCAGCAGAATGCCACCGAAGACCAGGTCAAGGCCGCTTACCTGCTCAATTTCGCAAAACTTGCGGAGTGGCCCAGCCGCGTTTTACCTGAGGGTCCGTCACCTCTGGTGATCGGAGTCAGCGGCCGTGATGAAAACTTTCTTGCCGTCTTGAAGGCCCTGGTCGCCCGAAAAGCCGTCGGAACTCACCCCTTGGAGGTCAAATCGGTAAGCTCTGAAGCGGACATCAAATCATGTCACATGGTTTTCTTTCGCGCATCTGAAAGCAAGCGCGGGCAGGCCGCCATGGAGAGCCTTGCCCAGGCCGGCGTGCTCTTTGTCGGCGAGGATGAATCCTTTCTGCGCCAGGGCGGCATGGTCAATCTGGTCAAGGATCATGGCAGTGTCCGTTTTGAAGTCAATTCTGACGCTCTCGACCGTTCCGCAATCCATTTCAGCTCGAAAATCCTGGCCCTCGCCAAGGCTGGTTACGGGTCTCCCCCAGCCGCGGCCTCGAACTCGCCGGCCGACGGGCTGCGGCGATTGCAGCACAGTACTCCCCCGGCCTACCCGGAGATCGCAGAACGGATGAAGCTGACGGGAACCGCGCAGGTGCAGGCGCTGGTGAAGCCGGATGGCACTGTTAAGGAAGTGAGAATTGTCGGCGGCCATCCTCTGCTCGCCGATGCGCTGGCACACGCCGTCATGCTGTGGAAGTACCAGCCCGCTCCCAAGGAAACAGTGGAGGTGGTAAAGTTCAGTTTTGGTCCGCAATGAACGGGTGATCGCGGAATTTTTTCTCTTCCCCCGGAACAAGCCAAGCAGGGACGGCACGAGCCCTCACGCATACTCTTTGCCCCAGGAAGTCGCGCCGCACCCCACTTCATAAATAACCCTGCGGAGTAGATCGCCCACCAGCAGCCGCTTGTTCAGGGCCGCCCTGGGGCGTATACTCCGTGCGTTGCGAGAAGACGAGTCGGACAAAAGGAAAAGCGAGGTCACACGATGAGCTGGAAAAGCAAACTGGCCCTGGGCGTGCTAACCGCTCTGGCAATGATGTTGCTTACCTATGCTCTGCCCAGGGGAGGCTCGATGCGCGATGCAGCCTTGGTGCAGTTTCCGGTCACAGTTGGAGTGTGGGCAATCTTCGTTTTGCTCTTTGTGAAACTCAAATAGCTCGCTGCGAGACACCAATCTCAACTGGTCTTGCGACTGCTGGCGCAAAATCCCTCTGCAGCACTTTCCATCATGACAATTACTGCGTCCCATAATCGCTCTGACCGCGCTATCTCCCTGGAGTCAATTCTGGCGGCTCGCCAGCGCGTGTATCAGGCGGCGGTCCGGACGCCGCTGGTTCGCTTGTACTACGACGACGCGCAGGCCGAGATTTATCTCAAGCTCGAATCGTTCCAGCCGATCGGGTCGTTCAAACTGCGCGGGGCTTATAACGCGATCTCGCTGCTAAGTCCGGAAGAAAGGGCGAAGGGCGTGTGGACGGTGAGCGCAGGCAATGCCGCCCAGGGTGTGGCTCTGGCAGCCCGGATCCTGGCCACTCGCTGCGACGTCCTGGTCATGGATACCGCCCCCGCGGCGAAGCTCGAGGCCATCAAGCGTTTGGGTGCAGGCATCCGGCAGGCGTCCATGGATGAGTGTTGGACAGCGGTGATCGAACGCAAGCATCCCGAGTTCCCGGGCGTCTTTGTTCATCCCTTCGACGACGACAACTTCATCGCCGGCAATGCCACAGCTGGTCTGGAAATCCTGGAGGACTTGCCCGACGTCAAATCGATCGTGGCCGGCTTCGGTGGCGGTGGCCTCAGTTGCGGCATCGCATCTGCCATGTCCGCCCTGAAGCCGGAGGTGAAGGTATTTGCCGCCGAACCCGAGACCGCTGCACCCCTTCACCTGTCGTTTATGAAGGGCTCAGCTCAGAAGTTTCCCGACTGGAAAACAAGTTTTGTGGATGGCTGCGGCGGCAAGTCGGTCTTACCCAGTATGTGGACGCTTGCCAGCCGCTTGTTGACCGGCTCAATCGTTGTCTCCCTCGAGGAAACCCGCCGAGCCATGGCCATCGTTGCCGCCCGGAATCACGTGATCTGTGAAGGGGCCGCTGCGTGCGCGGTTGCCGCCGGACTCAGCGGCAAAGCTGGAAGCGGCAAGATCGTGTGTATCGTCAGCGGTGGAAACATCGATCTCAGCAAGTTCTCGGAGCTGGTTTCAGGCCCCAACTAGCCCTCCGGAGTTCACTCCGGAGAACTTTTTCTCCCCGTTCCCCACAAATCATTTCTCTCTCCTCCAAAATTCCGCTATTCTCTAGCCCGGATGACTACGCTGCCTCTTTCCGAGCTTCTTGGCGCGACCGTCTATGACCCGTCCGGCGCAGCCACCGGACGCGTGCGCGAAGTCACTCTCGCTCCTCAGGAAGACCGCAACCGCATCGCCTCGTTCATTGTCAAAACCAAATCCGGCAACCGCGTCCTTCCCTTCTCCGCCGTCACCACCATCGACGCCAACATTCACACCTCTACCGATCCCGCGGACTGGCCCGCCGCCAACGGCGCCGAAGGCTTGTTCCTCCTCGAACGTGATCTCCTCGATCAGCAGGTCATCGACGTTCACGGACGCAAAGTCGTTCGCGTCAACGACGTCGAACTTCAAATCGACGCCGTGATCGAAGCCGGACGCACTCATGCTGTCCTGCGCATCCAATCCGTCGACATCGGCGTCCGCGGCGCCATCCGCCGCCTGCTGCGCGGCCTCGCGCCCCGCGCCGCGCTCCACCTCCTGGTGCAAAGCATTCCTCCCCGCACCATCCCCTGGAGGTATGTCGACCTCATCGAGACCGATCCCGCGCGCCGCATCAAACTCAAGATCTCTCACGAGGGCCTGGCTACTCTCCATCCCGCCGACATCGCCGACATCGTCGAAGACCTCGCTCCCAACGAGCGCGAAGCCGTATTCCGCACCCTCGACGAAGATGTTGCCGCTGAGACTCTCGAAGAGGTTGAGCCCAGCGTCCAGAAGTCGATCGTCGAATCCCTCGACTCCGAACGTGCCGCCGACATCGTCGAAGAAATGGATCCCGACGCCGCCGCCGACCTCCTCGCCGACCTCTCGCAGGATCGCACCGAGCAAATCCTCGTCGAGATGGAGCCCGGGGCCAGCCAGGAAGTCGTCGAACTCCTCGAACACCGCGAAGAAACCGCCGCCGGTCGCATGACCACAGAGTTCCTCGCCCTCCCCGTGACCGCCACCGTCGAGAATGCCATCGGCGTGATGCGCGAGTTCGAAGGCGGCGTCGAATCCGTCAGCACCATTTATCTAGTCGACTCCCACGGCACGCTGGTCGGCGCCGTCCCCCTGGTGAAACTTGTCCTGGCCCAGCCCGACACGCCACTCCTTTCCCTGACTCAGGAGCCCCTGGTCCTCACTCACAAAGAAACCGGCGACAACGAAGTAGCCGAACTCTTCGACAAATACAACCTGGTAACCCTCCCGGTAATCGACGAACACAGCAAACTGGTAGGCGTAGTCACCTCCGACGACGTAATCACCATGCTCCGCGGCAAACTGTAGAGGTCTACCCCGTGACCCTCCGTGTACCCTGTGGTAAAGATTTTGATTTTGATCTTGGTTTGCTGACCACTGCCCACTGACGACTGGCCACTGTTTATAATCATCAGTTCTCAGGAGAGCCCCCTTGCCCTTTGACGACCTCCGCCAATGGATCGCCGCCCTCGACCGTGGCGGTGAACTGAAGCGCATCCAAACCGAAGCCGATCCCATCTTAGAGATTGCGGAAATAACTGATCGTGTCAGCAAGTCGAAGAGCGGGAAACCCGGCGGCCCAGCCCTTCTCTTCCAAAACGTCAAAGGTCACCCCGGCTCTCAACTCCTCATCAACCAGTTCGGCTCCGAAGCCCGCATGAAGTTAGCCCTCGGCGTCACCTCCTTCGACGAATTCGCCGACCGCATCCGCGTCTTCATGGACCTCAAATCCCCCCAAGGCTTCCTCGACAAACTAAAGATGCTCCCCCTCCTGACCGAAGCCGGCAAGTTCTTCCCCAAAACCGTGCCCACCGGCCCCTGCAAAGAAGTCATCAAACGCGACAATTTCTCTCTGCTCGACTTCCCCATCCTCCAGTGCTGGCCCCAGGACGCCGGCCGCTTCATCACTCTCCCCTGCGTGACCACGCGCGATCCAAAATCCGGCAAGCGCAACCTGGGCATGTACCGCCTCCAGGTCTACGACCCCCGCACCCTGGGCGCGCACTGGCAGCGACAGAAAATTGCCGCGGAGCATTACCGTCAAGCCCTCCGCAATGCGGACGGCGGAGGCACAGACCGTGTGGGGACGGGCGCCTCGCGCGTCCCGACGAGCGCAGCGAGGAGTGCCGTGGACATCATGGCCCGCACCTCCGGCGGCCAAGTCCTCGCGGCAAATCATCCGACAGGCAAAATGGAAGTCGCCGTCGCGATCGGCACCGACCCCGCCGTAACCTTCTCCGCCATTGTCCCCGCGCCTCCGGACGTCGAAGAGTACCTGATCGCTGGATTCCTCCGCGCCGCCCCCGTCGAATTAGTGAAATGCGAAACCGTCGACCTCGAAGTCCCCGCCACCAGCGAGATCGTCCTCGAAGGCTACGTCAATCTCGACGAACTCCGCACCGAAGGCCCTTTCGGAGACCACACCGGCTTCTACTCCCTCGAAGATCTCTACCCTGTCTTCCACGTGCAATGCATCACGCACCGCAAAGATCCCATCTACGCCACCACCATCGTCGGCAAGCCTCCCATGGAGGACGCCTACATGGGCAAAGCCGTCGAGCGCGTCTTCCTTCCGCTCATGCGCCTCACGATTCCTGAATTGATCGACATCAATCTACCCATCGAAGGCGTCTTCCACAACCTAATGATCGTCTCCATCCGCAAGTCTTATCCCGGCCAGGCCCGCAAAGTGATGAACGCCATCTGGTCGCTAGGCCAGGCCACGTTCACGAAAGTAATCATCGTCGTCGACGAAGACGTCGACGTGCAGAACATCCCCGACGTAACCCTGAAAGTCCTCAACCACATCGATCCCGAGCGCGACATCCAATTCACGCTAGGCCCCATCGACTCTCTCGACCACGCCAGCCGCCTCGCAAACTACGGCTCCAAGATGGGCATCGACGCCACCCGCAAATGGCCCACCGAAGGCTTCACCCGCCCCTGGCCCGATGAAATTGTGATGGACGCAAGAACGAAAGCGCTGGTGGATAGTAAGTGGAAGGCGCTGGCGAAAGAGTTGGGAATTGATTAGCTCGTGTGGGACGGACACCTCCTTCGTCTTCGCTCAGGGCAGGCTTTGTCCGTCGCTTTTGATTTTGAAGACCCTGGTCCTCTGTAGTATTGATTGAGACTATGGAGTCGAGGTTCGTGGGGCAGCCTCAGCCACAGCTGTGAAAAGGTAGAATCGCCCGTCTGAGACGTATACTTCTTAAAGAAGGGAGCTTATTTAGGGATGCAATTAAACGAATTGTGCTCTCAGGTAGATTCCTTCGTCCGAGACAGACAATGGTATTGCCATGATTCTGGGAAACCGCAGACTCCTAAGAATTTGGCCATCTCCTTGGCCGTCGAAGCTGCCGAAGTGTTGGAGCATTTTCAGTGGAGCGACAGCGCGGACAGCGGCCCGTTGGCGGAAGAACTTGCGGACGTGTTGATCTATACCGCACAATTGGCGAATGTGACCAAAATTGATCTCGAATCTGCTGTCCGCCGAAAGCTGGCAACCAACAAGGAAAGATCGTGGCCGGCGGCGGCCAACGGGCGAGGAGGTGACTAATGTCGGTTCTTCCCTATCAGGAAATTCTAACGATGTGTGGCTTGAAGCCGGACGACCCAGACACCAAGGAAACCCAGACGGGGCCGATAACACCCGGTTTGAAGAAAAACATTCGCTCAGCCGGCTACGACCTGCGTCTTGGCTGCAAGTATCATCTGCAAAGGAACGTGCGAGGAGGAAAACTCGAGGTCGAGGAACTCGATGCGACCAAATGTACAGCTCTCGTTGTTCCGCCTAATGAGGTGGTCATTGTCACAACGGTAGAGTCGCTAAAACTTCCCGACGACCTGGTGGGACATCTAACGTTGAAACTGGACTTGCTTCTCCGCGGACTGATTATGGCGAATCAAAGCCAAATCGATGCTGGATACGAAGGGGGACTTTTCATTCTCCTTTACAACCTGTCGGATCAAAATGTGTCATTGCAGCAGGGGGATTCCATTTTGCGCTTGGAGTTGGTGAAACTCACTAGCGCGACTAGCAAGCCCTATAGCGGCGCCTACAAGAGTGTTTCGCTGGCTCAAGTTTTGAAGTCTCCCATAGGAAGCAGCCTCGCTGTGATGCGGAGAGAAGTTGACAAATCTAAGAAAGACATCGTTTTGACCCAGGTCATTGGCGCTGCGGTCGTCGTTGTAACCACCGTCCTGGGCTATTTTGGCCCTCTCGCATCGAAAATGGATAAGCTGGAGCAGCAGGTGGCTGACGTAAAGGAGCTCCACTATCTGGAAGGTAGTCTTTATGGGTCCGCCAAGAAGGACCAACTCGACTCCCTCACTAAGGAAGTCAACGAGCTAAAGCGACAGATACAGGAGATTGAGAAAGCGAATGCGAAGGGTCGGTAGCTCTGCCAAGTCCGTAGCTATTCGGATGGATCAGATGCCCACGCGACGGGTCTGGGACGTAATAGTGGCTGGCGCTGGGCCTGCTGGCTTGTTCGCCGCACTCGGCATCGCGTCAGCAAGCGACCAGAAAGTTTTACTGCTCGACGCCGGGGCTGATATACAAGAGCGTCGAGGCGCAGCACTGCAAGCCTGCGATCCCCTCGCCGACGGCTCCGAGTACCTGAAAGGTGTTGGGGGCGCCGGGCTCTTCTCCGACGGCAAGCTCTGCCTGTCTTTGGAAGTAGGAGGGCACTTGCGAGCTACGCTCAGCCCAGAAAAGAAGAGGTGGCTGGTCGAGACGATCGCAAAGTGCTTTGGAGCACCGCCTCGATACTACGACCCAAGCTTCAAGCATACGGCGGAGGTTTCCCGTCTTAAGCAACGGGCATCGAGCCTAGGGCTGAAATTCAAGCATTACCCCGTCTTCCATATCGGCACTGATAAATGCAGGGACGTCATTCTTGCACTCCGCGGGACTCTTCTTCGCTCTGGGGTGGAGTTACTACCGCGCTGTGAGTTGGAATCGTTGGCAGACGCCAGCGGTGGTGGCATTACTGCGCAGGTAGTTCTGGATTCCAAGCGTTGCCAGCTAACGTGCCGGAACATGGTTTTAGCGCTGGGGAAGGTTGGAGCTTCGAATCAAGCAAGACTTTGTCAAAGCTTGGGCGTAGGCTCGACAAGCAGGCCTCTATACATCGGATTGAGGCTAGAAACCAGTTCACGGAGTCTGGCTCCCCTTTTCAAGGGAACGAAGGACCCGAAGTACAGCATGGAGTTCCCTGACGGATCCAAGATCAAGACACACTGCGCGTCAAATGGGGGCCAGGTCCTGCTCCTGAGATACGAAGGATTACCCCTGGCGGGCGGGCATGGCTTCCGGAACCTACAAACAGGGCGAAGCAGTTTATCCATACTTTGGGACATTCGAGGAGAGCGTGAGCCGTACTTATTCGCAACCAACCTGATGGCCAGAGTAGCGTCGCACACGGAGGGTCTGCTGCTCGCGCAGCGTGCGGAAGACTATCTCGCTGGCGTTCCTTCGTCGGAGATTCACCTTTCACAAATGGCGCTGTCCAATCGACTCTGTAGACCGGGCAATGTCCGCGATTTTCTGCCGAGGGAGTATTTCAATAGATTGGATTGCTTTCTGCAGAGGCTGTTGCGCATTGTGCCAGATCTTCTCGGCAAAGAAACCGTGTTCTACGCCCCTTCGATTGAATGGTGGATGGATCAGATTGATGTAGAGAGCGAGAACATGGAAACGGCTCGGAGCGGCTTGTATGTGTGCGGGGATGGGAGCGGTTGGAGCCAAGGAATCGTTCATGCTGCGGCGACCGGCCTCCTCGCAGCCGAAGGAATAGCCGGCAAAGCGCTTTGCGGCGACTCTCATGTTGTCGGAACAATAGCGGCTATCGTCGATGCAAGTATCTCATCCTTTGCGCTCCCTGTAGAGGGCGGGTGACAGTCATCTTGCGACCAGCGAGCTGCAGGTCTGGCCTAGTAGCTTCGTAGCTGTGGCGCGAGCGGCTAGGCAAGCTGGTTCCTCACCAGGCTTGGTGCCCGGTTCGGAATGACATCCATTTTGGAAAGCGAGTCCTCCCCGCGCTGAAGTCGGTGAAGCTATGGACTACATTGCCTATCTCCACAAAGACCGCAACTCTGATTTCGGCGTAAGCTTCCCGGACTTTCCCGGCTGCATCACGGCCGGCAAGACTCTGGACGAGGCGCACCGCATGGCGGCGGAAGCGCTAGCGTTCCACATCGCCGGCATGGTTGAGGACGGAGATACCATCCCCGCCCCCTCCGCCTTGGACGACCTGACCGACGATCCCGCAAGAAAGGATGCGGTGGCGTTCCTGGTCTACGTTGATCCCCACACCGACCGGACCGTCCGCATCAACATCACGGCGCGCGAAAAGCAACTCGAACGAATCAATCAACTGGCAAACCAGGCGGGAATGACCCGCTCGGCGTACATGGTGCATTCCGCCCTCAGCCGCCCCACCGTAGAGCGGAAACGCGGGGGCACTGCGCGATCGACAGCTAGGCGCAAGCTGGGGCGCGCTGCGATCTAGCCCTCGCCTGAGCAGGCCTGAGTGGGCCCGCCACGGGCCCTCGCCGATGTCGAAGCAATTAGGGCTCTGACTCCAAGAGTGGGGGAGATACAGTCAGGGCCTTGCTGAACCATTCGCCGCCGAGTAAGATTGCCCCCCTATTACCAGAATTAAATTCGAACGCGAAGGGAGAATGATATGCGCTTTCAAGCAGGTGCTCTTGTCATGCTCGGTCTTTTGGCTGTTATGACCCACGCGCCTTCAGCGGGGCAGCAGCCAGCGTCCGATCAAACCGCTGAAGTGGAGAAACTCGATCGCGAGCTGAGTGCCGCAGGAGTGCGCGGCGATGTCGATGCAACCGCAAGGCTGGTTGCCGACGAAGCTGTCTTCGTGCACGAAACGGGCAAGACCACCACGAAGGCTGACTTGCTGGCCTTCATGAAGTCAGCTGACTACAAGCTGGAATCGGAAAATTTCGATGACATCCATTCCACTCAATTCGGCGATACGGTGGTCCTTTGGGGACGCGTAACCTCCCAGGCCACGTACAAACAGAAAGCCGTTCATGCCACCTACGATTTCACGGACGTTTGGCAGCGGCACAATGGGCACTGGCAGCAGGTGTTCACGCGTGGGACCCCTGTCGGCAAGCCGTAATCGGTTCGCGGCTGATGAGATAACCGTGTCGGCTCTAACGAACGAGTAGACTTGGAAGCTCGGGCTGGCCCACCTTTGCAATGCCACCTCTACGTCCTCGACAAAGTGGGCCATGGCCTGGAAGACGCCAAGCAGCAAGCAACACTGTCGCAAGACGAGGTAGAGAAGCGGCTGAGCCAGTGACTTTAGCGGGGAGCCGGTAATCCAGACTGTGGTCCCGGATGCAGGGCGAAGCAGTTCCCTCAGCGGCTGAAGCCGGGTTGATTTGGGCGGCGGGTTATGGCACGGCTGAAGCCGTGCCCTTCCCGATCAAGATCAAAATCAAACCCAAGGTCAAAGACGACGGACAGGAGTGTCCGTCCCACACTGGCCAATTCTCGAGCGGGGGCGAACACGTTTCTTTGCCTGGAGGAGATCCCAGGCTTCGCGGTATTTTTCGTGGCGGCGGCTGCCGCGGGAGGAGCCTCCGAAGGGGTAGACGCGGACCATGCGGCGGCCTCCCAAGGCGCGGACCGGGATGAGGTACCAGATATCGGTCCCCAGGATCACCACGGCCAGGAAGTCCACCTTCGACGGCAGATAGGGCATGTGTTTGCGCGTCGTCTTCCAATAGGCGTTGACGGTGTAGGCGCGGTAGCGGGTGCAGGTGCTGGATTTTACCTGGACGCGCCAGAGGCGTTTGCCGGAATCCACGAGAAAGTCGTAGCGGTGGCTTTCGCCGTAAGGTTTGGCCACGATCAGGCCCTTGCTGGTGGCCTTTACCATGAACATCATTTCCGCCAGTTCGCCGAGTTGCTTGCGGGTGGCGTGGGGCCAGGTTGGATAGACAATCTTCTTAGGGCGCTCATGGAGTGCCCTGCTCTTTGGGTCGGACTTTGGGCGACCCAAACGTTTCCCGTTACGCGAAAACACACTCATATTCTCACTCATTTCCCATTGCTCGGATTAACCCTGTTTTGTCCACAAACACAAACGGCGCAGGCCAAAAGGCCCACGCCGTCGTTTTCTTGACTCTATATATTCAGAATATCAAATTGGAGGGGGTAAACCCGCCAACTTTCTGAAGTTTATATTACGCATCGAATCAATAGCTTACACAGAAATGCTCACGTTTGGGGCCTTGACAAGATTTTCCAGCTGTATGGGACGGACGCACAATCGTCCAAACACTACACGATTCATTCCCCTTTCATCGTGCTAAGCGATACTTCGCCAACAATCGTGATTCCAAGGGCAATTAATAAAACGGTGGCGCGGAAAATCTGGGGTATGATCAGGACATGCCTTATATCCTGGAGCACCTTACCAGCCTTCGTCAGGAAATCACGGATTTACGGAACATGAACGCGCGCTCGGCCAATCGCAGCGCGGACAGCCAGATTGACCAATCGGCGGTGGAGATGCGCGCCAACCGGTTGGCGGAGATCAAGAAGGAGTTGTCGCAGATGCTGAATCGTCCTGAGGATCCCGCCGTTTGGTGGGAAAAGGGCGGGCGGCGGAATCGGGTCGCTTAGCTGCGGCAGTCGTCACGATAGTGCCTCCACGGGACTCCAGTCCCGGTGGGGGCTTTTATTTTGGAGCGTGAGGTGCTGGTCAGGGCGTGAGCCTTTGGGCGGCGGAGGTGAGGGCTGCGGCTAGACCGTCGGAGGTTGGCGCTCCGCCTTGTGCCAGGTCTTTGCTGCCACCACCGCGTCCGCCGAGCTTGGCCATGGTTTCTTTCAGGAGAACGCCCATGTCGTGCGGCTGGCCGGCGGACTGGGCGAAAACGAGCGCCGGCTGAGGCGACTCGGTGGCGAGCAGCGCGATCACGGTGGGAGATTCCCGGGTCAGTTTCTGTGCCAGCAGCTTGAGGAAGTTCAGGTCGCGGTCGGCAAAAGTACGGACGACCAGCTTGCGGCCCTGGCTCTCGGGAGTCTCCCGTAACAGGGTTACGGCCTGCGCGGCGGCTAGTTCGTCCTGTGATTGCTCGCGTTGCTTGCGCAGCGACCTGATTTCATCCAAAGATTTGCGGGCTTGCTGCGGAATGTCGTAGATGTGGGCAGAAAACAGCGCGGCGGTTTCGGTGAGGGTGGAGAAATCTCGGCGGGCGGTTGACACGGCGCGCTCGCCGGCCACGAATTCGATGCGGTATCCCTGGCGAACTTTTTCGGTCTTGCGCAGGAGGATGCTGCCGATCTGTCCGGTGTTGGCGACGTGCGTGCCTCCGCAAGCGGTGAGATCGAAGTCGCGGATGTCGATGAGGCGGAGGTGGTCATGCTCGGCGGATGGAATTTTGCGCAGGCCGAGGTCTCCTGCTTCGTCACGAGTTACGAAGCGGATGTCGACGCCACGATTCTCGAGGACAACTTCGTTGGCCAGGCGTTCGGCGGATTCGATTTGATTCCTGGCAAGCGCGGGCGTGTCCACATCAATGGAGCAGTAGTCGTCGGCCATGTGGAAGGAGACGGTGGGCATATTGAATAGGCGGACGAAAGCGGCAGAGAGAACGTGCTGGGCAGAGTGTTGCTGCATGTGGTCGCGGCGGCGGGCGGGGTCGATTTCTCCGCGGACGCGGGCTCCGGACTGCACGTTCTTAAGTGGAGCTTCGAGGTAGTGGACGATGTGACCGTCTTCGGCCTCGGTGACTTCCGTGACGCGGTGTCTGGCATCTGCAGAGACTAACCAGCCGGTGTCGTGAATCTGGCCGCCGCTGGTTGGGTAGAAGGCGGTGCGGTCCAGAATGACCGCGGGACGCGGAGTTTCGACCACGGAGCGAACTTCCGCGTCGAAGTTGTAGAGGAAGGAATCGTGGTAGTAGAGGCGATCGGTCATACGGAGTCGGTTATTAGCATAGGGGCAGTGCGTAGGGTTATCAAGTCGGACAGCTTCGCCGGAGGCCCGAACGGCTTCGAATTTCGCCTTCGATGTTATCTTAAGTCGTTGTCCTGACACGCATCTTCAGATTATGGACGTTCTTAAGAAGCTTTTTGAGCAGCACTTCGGTATACCAGCCGCGCGGATTCAGCCGCTGCAGGGGCAGCTTGGCGGGTCGGGACGGAACATCGTCCGGCTTTCCGGCGGGCAGAAAAGCGCGATTGGCATTCTGTATAACGTGCGCGAAGAGAACGTGGCCTTCCTGGAGTTTTCCCGGCATTTTCGGCGGCACGGTCTGGCCGTGCCGGAAATCTATGCGGAAGATTTGAGCCAGGGCGCTTATCTGGAGGAAGACCTGGGGGACACGACACTTTTTGAGTTTCTTTCGAACGGCCGTCTGGGCGAGAACATCACTCCGCAGGTAGTTGAAGCTTATCGCAAGGTTGTAGCCGTGCTGCCGCGGTTTCAAATCGAGGCCGGCCGTGATTTGAACTACCAGGTGTGCTATCCGCGAGGCAGCTTCGATCGCCAATCCATTGCCTGGGACTTGAACTATTTCAAGTACTACTTTCTCAGGCTCGCCGGGATTCCCTTCAACGAGCAGGCGTTGGAAGATGACTTCGACAGCCTGACGACTTTCCTGTTGAGCGCCCCTAGCGATTATTTTCTCTACCGGGACTTCCAGTCACGAAATATTATGCTGCAGAACGGCCGGCCTTTTTTCCTGGACTATCAGGGCGGCCGCAAGGGCGCTCTACAATATGACATCGCTTCCCTTCTGTACGATGCCAAGGCCGATCTGCCGCCAGAGTTGCGGCAGCAGTTGCTCGATCTGTATATCGAAGAGATCTCGGGCTTCGTCAACATCCAGCGCGAAGAGTTCCTCCATCACTACTACAGCTACGTCTACGTCCGCATCCTGCAGGCTTTGGGGGCTTACGGTTTTCGCGGGTTCTACGAGCGCAAAGCGCATTTTCTGCAGAGTGTGCCGTACGCGCTGAAGAATCTGCGCTGGCTGCTGCACAACGTAAAGGTGCCCATCGCACTGCCCACGCTGATGGAGGCATTCAACAGCATGCTGGCGTCGGAGAAACTGCAAGGCTTGGCCTCCGAGGCGGACAATTTGACGGTGCGAATTCTCAGCTTCTCTTTTCACCGGGGCATGCCGAAAGACGAGAGTGGACATGGCGGCGGATTCGTTTTCGATGGGCGCAGCCTGCCGAATCCCGGACGGGAGGAGCGCTTCAAAACGCTGACGGGCCGAGATGCGCCGGTGATCGACTATCTCAACCAGCAAGAGAGCGTGCATCAGTTTCTGGCCAGCGTCATGTCATTAGTGGATGCCAGCGTGAGCGAATATCAGCGGCGCGGCTTCAAGAGTTTGATGGTTTCGTTCGGCTGCACTGGCGGGCAGCATCGCTCCGTATTTCTGGCCGAGCAGTTGGCGAAACGTTTGCGCGGGCGGAACGGAGTGGAGGTGGTGGTGCGGCATCGCGAGTTGGAGAATCCGGCGCAATGAAAGCGATGATTCTGGCCGCTGGCCTGGGCACGCGTTTGCGGCCACTCACCGATGATCGTCCTAAGGCGCTGGTGGAGGTTGCCGGGCGAACACTGCTCGAGATCACACTTACGCGCTTGCGCACTTTCGGGGTTCGGCAAGTGATCGTCAACGTTCATCACTTTGCGGACAGGGTGGTCGACTACCTGAAGGCGAACAACAACTTCGGCATGCGCATTGAAGTGTCGCGCGAGGAGGTTCTGCTCGACACCGGCGGTGGGTTGAAGAAGGCTGCCTGGTTCTTGAAAGACTCTGGGGGTCATTCGGGAACCGAAGCGCCGTTCATTCTACATAACGTCGATGTGCTCAGTACGATCGACCTCGGGCGGATGGTGCAATTCCACCGTGAAACTGACGCTCTGGCCACGCTGGCGGTGCACGAGCGTGAGACCTCACGCTATCTTTTGTTCGATGAGCAGCGTCAGCTTTGCGGCCGACGCGCGGGACGCGATCAAGCGCCTGAACTGGTTCGACCTGCCCAAGCCGTGCAAGCGCTGGCCTTTTCCGGTATTCACGTTATTTCGTCTCGTCTTCTTGCGATGATGACCGAAGAGGGCGTCTTCTCCATCCTCACCTCCTATTTACGTCTCTCTGCCCAGGGAGAAAAGATCTGTGGATTTCGCGCGGATGAATATTATTGGCGGGATCTTGGCCGGCCGGAGAATGTGGCACAGGCCGGCCGGGATTTTAGGGACAAGGTCCTCCGGTAGAATTCCAGCTACTTTGTGGACCGCTGGGTTCGCGGGCGAGGGCGCCCGCGCCACATTCGTCCGCCAACTCCGGAGGTCTAGGCCGGGGCAGAAACAAGCTGTGCGAACTTGCTGAGATCGATGTTGCCGCCGCTGACGACGCAGACGATCTTGCCGTTTCCAGCGCTGCCACTGAGTCCGGCGGCGACCGGCAGCGGGTGTCCCTTGACTCAGCCTCCGAATAGGGAAAGTTGCAAGAATCTTCATCTTACCTAGCGTGGTTTCCGTGGTGTAAGATGCATCCCACTGTCACTACAGAGCTTCGGTGTAGTCATCGGCTCTGAGTTGAACCCGGGAACTTTCAAGCTCCTCCGCAGAGAGGGTCGCATGTTACGCCAAGAAGTCTCCTTCATCACTAAAGCTGTTCTACGCCCTGTTCCGCCGTGCTGTTGTGTCCTGACGCTTTACTACGCAAATGTCTTTAAGCAGCATGAATTCAAGGACAAAATATGCCAAGTGTAAATCGATTCGTGAGGGTGGCGTCTATGGCGCTGGTCCTAGTCGCGCTCGCGGGGGCGCAGCAATATGTCATCACGGACCTAGGCACGTTGGGAGACCGCATTTGTGTCGCTCTCGGGGTGAATAATTTTGGCGAAGTCGCCGGATATTACTTAGACAGCAGCCAACTCTCACATGCTTTTTTCTGGACGAAGAGCGCCGGAATGCAAGAGATTAAGACGATTGGTTTCCAGGGAGGTCTGACCTTCGCTGCGGCTATTAATGCCTCCGGCGAGGTGGCGGGATATTATACGGGATTCGACAACCTCCAACATCCCTTTCTGTGGAGACAAGACACAGGCATGCACGACCTAGGCTCACTAGGTGGCGACGGCGAAGGTAACGCACTCGGCATCGGCGACTCTGGCCAAGTGGTGGGAACATCGTACACGGCAACCCGGCAAGAGGACGCCTTTCTTTGGAAAGAGGGCGCCCCCATGCACGACTTGAGAATTAGTGGGTCGGCAAATGCGATCAATCGCCTCGGTGAGATTTCTGGGACGGGGCAACTACGAAATAGTAGCGTTTACCATGCCTTTATCTGGACAAGCAGCATGGGCGGGCACGACTTGGGCTCGCTAGGCGGCACCGGCAGTCAGAGTTACGGATTGGCTTTGAATAATCTCGGTGAGGCGGTAGGGATTTCAACCACGAAGAATGGTCTCGAACGTGCCTTTCGCTGGTCGCGATCCGGAGGGATGCGCGATCTGGGAATTCTGAGCGGCGGGAATCAGAGTTGGGCCTACGGGATCAACGACTCCAGCGAAATAGTTGGGGCTTCTTTTACGGCCGGAGATAATACTACCCACGCTCTACTATGGACGAGGCGAGCTGGTATGCAGGACCTGAATAGTCTGATTCCCCCGAATTCCGGCTGGGTGCTGACATCTGCAAACGCCATCAACGCCGTTGGACAAATTGTTGGCGGCGGAACAATTAACGGACAGGGCCATGCTTTTCTTCTTACGCCGCAAAGTGCCCGGAACACTGGGTTGAAGTAAGACTTCGATTCTCATCGATTTCTCCCGTTTCTCCTAAAAGCTGCCGCTCACTATGCCAGTTGTTAGTATGGGCCGATGATTCCGGCTATCGGGCGGGACGCGGGCGAGGGCGCCCGCGCGACCGTGGTCGTGTCGAGCACGTCGAGATACTTCAAGCCAGAGCCGGTGTTGAAGAGCACTACCTTGTCGTCGGCGGTGAAGAAACCGCTGGCCAGCAGCTTCTGGTAGGCGACAAGCGACGCTGCGCCTTCGGGAGCGGCGAAGATACCTTCGACCTTCGCCCAGTGGCGAGTGGCGGCGAGAATTTCTGCGTCGGTGGCGGCTAGGGCCAGGCCTCCACTTTTTTTCAGGATGTCGAGGATCAGGTAGTCGCCATAGGGTTTCGGTACGCGCAAGCCCGCGGCCAGGGTGGATGCATGCGTCCACATTTCTGCCGTAGCACGACCTTCATCCCATGCTTTAACAATAGGGGCGCATCCTGAAGATTGCACGCTGATCATGCGCGGGCGCTCGGAACCGATGAATCCCAGTTTCTCCATCTCGTCGAAAGCCTTCCACATGCCGAGCAGGCCGACGCCGCCGCCCGTGGGATAGATGATGCCCTGCGGAAGTTTCCAGCTGAGTTGTTCTGCGACTTCGTAGCCCATGGTTTTTTTGCCTTCGACGCGGTAGGGCTCTTTGGTCGTGGAAACGTCGAACCATCCGTCTTTCGACCACGCAGGTCTCTCTTTCAGTTCTGCGATTTTGCGGGCGCAATCGGAGATCAGGCCGTCGACCAACGTGACCTGCGCGCCGTAGTAATCGCACTCGATGCGATTGGCCATGGGAACGTCTTTGGGCATGAAGATGTGGGCTTCCATTCCATCGCCGGCGGCAGCGGCGTAGGCGGCAAGGGCTCCGGCGGCGTTTCCGGCGGAGGGGATGGCGAGCTTCTTGAGCCCGAAGTGGCGGGCCATGGTGACGGCGGCGGAGAGTCCGCGAGCTTTGAAAGAGCCAGTAGGATTCAGGCCTTCGTCTTTGATGAAGACGTTGGGATACTCGCGGCTGCGCAGCATGGGAGTGAAACCTTCGCCGAGCGAGACGGGCGGGGCTTCGGGAAGGACGGCATCGTAACGCCACATGGTGGGGGCGAGGGGGAGCAGCGACGCGGGCGAGAAAGTCTTCTTGATGGTGGCGAGATCGTAGCGGGCATAGAGGATGCCGCCATCGTTGGGGCAAACAGTTTGGGGACGGTCGGCGGGGTAATGCTCGCCGCAGCGCGTGCATTCGAGGTGAGTGAGGCGAGACACGCTGAAAGTCTAGCAGGCGCGAGGAAAAAATAATGTAGGCTCGGCCACAGTGGATAGTCTACGGGGTGATCTCGAAAACCGTGCCGTAGCCGTAACGGCCGCCGCCGACTGACGTGGTCCCGTAAAGATTCCCGGAGCTATCAAGGAGAAGACCCGCTTGCGGTTCCGAACCATCTTCGGCGCTCTCGAATTGATGCAGGATGGTTTCCTTCCAGGTGCCGTTGCTACGGGGTGTAAGTTTGAAGACTGTACCGCAGAGGGATTGGTTGCAGCCGAGGCCGCCATCCAGAGTTGTGCCGTAGAGGTTTCCGCTGGCGTCAAAGACTAACGTTCCTTGAGGGTAGGCGCCATCATTGCCGGAGTTAAACGTGTGAATGGTCGTTTCCGTCCACTGACCATTCGGGGTGGGAGTGAGTTTGAAAACTTCGCCGACGAACAGCGGACCCGCTTGATTGGCTGTTCCGTAGAGATTCCCACTTGTATCGAAGGTCAACTTGGAATAGGGCCCGCCGCCGGTTGCAGAAGTGAAGTTGTAGACCACGGTCAGCATCCATGTGCCATTGGCCTGAGGCGACAATTCATATACTCCGCCAAAACCTGCGCTCCCGCCGAAGTACGGGCCATAGAGGTTCCCCTTGCTATCGAAGATCACGCCGGCGTTCGGACCGCTCACTGCATTTGAGTAGTTAAACGAATAAAGCACGGTTTCTTTCCAACTTCCGCCCGGCTGCGAGCTGAGTTCGAAGGCTTCGCCATCGAAACCAGTAGAGTCCAGTGAGGTGGTGCCATAAAGGTTGCCGGCGCTGTCCCATGTCAGGTCGACATTTGGATCGCCTTCGTTGGAGCCGAAGTTATGAACCACAGTGTAAGACCACGTACCGTTCGCTCCCTTCAGCAGCTCGAAGATCAGTCCAGAAGTGAAATAGCCCTGCAGGACACCGAAAAGATTTCCTGTTTTATCGATAGCCAAAGTGCCACGCGGCGTTTGCGTGACTTGCGTGCAGCCAGTAAACGAGTAGAGTACTGCCTCCGTCCATGTTCCGCCGGAGCTCGGAGAAAGCTCGAACACAGTGCCGCAATTTGCTGCTCCGCCGGAGTAGGTGGTGCCATAGAGATTGCCGGCGCTATCGGATGTCAAGCCCGATAGAGGTCCGGAACCTTGAGTTTTATTGAACCGGTGAATCACAGTCTCCCCAGCTTGGGCCACAGCGGCGCTGAAGCTGAAAAGGAGGGCAAGCGCAATTGCGAAAACCTGCGCCGCTGTTGACGCCGGGGGCGCGAATGATTTGTTTGTCATGTGCCGATCTCCTCTGCCCGGTTTGGATGAACCGCTTTTTTCTACGGAACGTCATTGGCGGAGTTTTGTGTTCGCCACAGGTTCATTCCGGATGCGCCGGCGGCGAGCATGCCCAGGCTGGCAGGCGAACTCGCGCGTGTGTTTTCTTGCAACGTGCCACTTGTCTGCCCGGCCACAATGGGCTGGTTGGGCGTGCTCTCGTACGCGTACCCGTAAATGCTGGGGAAGTTGATGCCCTCCGGATAGCCGCTGCCTCCCAGAAACGGAAACTTGACGCGCGCCCAGCCGTAATGAACCTGCCCTTTGATCAAAAACTTCAGACCGACATAAGCGAACTCAACGTTTTGCCACGTACCCGAATTTCGGTAGAAGCCGTTGAACGCCTTGATCCCCAGGTAAAGGTCTCCGGCGCCGAACTTTTGTTGTGGTCCTATTGTTGCCCCCGCTAGCATGGCAGCCGCAGTCAGTGCTCGCTGGCCTTGAACCGCCTCGTTGCCCGTCTTACCCGGAACGACTTTCAGGAAAAACTTGAAACCGATCGTCGTACCGCCCGACGAAAACTGCGCCGTGGATAACATGGCGAAAGTGAAGTCGGGAGTGCCATCGTTGTTAAGGTCGAGTGGTGTGAGCGCAAGACCCTGGTTCTCTTGGGCGATCGCCATGGGCGTGTTGGACGGGGTGTAAATAATCTGGGCCTCGGCTGGCAGAGCCGCCGACACCAGTCCCGCGCTGGCCGCCGCCGCGTAGGCCAGCAGATGTTTCTCCAAATGACGGCCCAGCAGTGCTGTGGATCTGCTGCTGTTTCTTACGAGACTGCGGGCTTGCCGGGAAGACATGAGATCACCTCAGGGCCTGGCACCTGTCGATTAGGGGAGAACTGCTCGGCGAGGACCTGCCCGTTATCTGCCAGATCGCGACGCTTGTCAAGCGTTTTCGTGGATCTGGTGGTGGGTCAGTCTCGGCGAAATGGCGCTGGGTCAATCCCTTTATGGCTCATCCCCGCTTTGTTTCCCGCTCGGCTTGATCCGCGCCACTGTCGGCTTTCGTGGCAGCCGGGGCCTCTTCCTTCGCGGCCATGGCTGACTTGAAACCGCGGATGCTTTCCCCGATTCCCTTGCCCAGTTCCGGCAGCTTCTTTGGCCCCAGCACGAGCAGAGCAATTCCCAATATCAGCAGCAGGTGCGTGGGCTGAAACAGTCCTTCAAGCATGGGCCCTCCTTGGGCGGTAACAGTTCCAGAACGTGACGACAGATGGCGATGCGCGCTGTGGCCTAAACTTCCAGACCACAGCGCGCCATTACAGCAAGGCTTGCCTGCACCTCCGCGATCCACCTCCGCGATCACCGATCGTGCTGAGCCTCATCCGCGTCTTCGGCCAGATCATTCAGAAACTGGAAAAACTCCTTCGACTGGCCAATGAAAAGCCCGTCGTCGGCAAATGACCGAATCGCTCCCATCGCTGCGCCCTTGGTGGCCGTGGGTCGAATGATGGAAACCGGCGGGAAGTGCCGGCTGAGGAACACGGTTGGTTCGGGCATAATGAGGTTGGTTTGAAAATCTTCCCCCCCAAAGGGCGAAGAATTCAGATCCGGAAAGGTGACTGACACCCCGGTGACGGGATCAATCACATTGGTTAAGTGAGGCGCGTTCCCGGCCTTGTCGTGCCAGGTTTGAAAGTGACAGATCTCGGTTCCACCGATGCTGAGCAGAATGCGCAGAACCTCCGGATTGGTCACCCTTTGTGCCAGTTGGGGGTAAAGACTGCTCCCGCCTTGTTCGATAAACCCAAAGTGGAAACCAGCGGTGTTGGCGACCGCCTGAATGAAGTTTGCGTCGGCGGTGTCGGCGTCAGTCCGTGGAATCGCCGTATGCTGTCCGACGGCCAGGGTGGGAATGGCGGGAGCGAACGTGTCACCGAAATCCGGATTCTTGGTCCGGCTGCGGTAACGCGTCCACCAGGTGGTGTCGACGGTGAGCTGCATCAGGTTAGTAAGGCGGCCGAACTGGTTGGCGCCGGTTGCCTTGCTGCTGGGCAAAGTGCGAAAGCGATCGAGGTTGACCGTATCTGCGCCCTTGGATTTCAAGTATGCGTTGATGAAGACTTCGTGGGTCAACTCATCTTCGGTGTTGTCGTGAATGTACTGCGACATGTCGCCGTCAAGAGGGATCAGGTCTTGCATGTACACGGGATTTCCCCCGGTGGGCGTCGCGGGATAGCCGGGGATTAACTTGCTGGCCAACAGGGACACTTCATTGTCCTGAACTCCTCCCAGCTCCTGATATTGCAGCCAGAGGTCGCTCTCGATAAGTTCCGCGGCGGCCAGAAAGCGCAGGATTGCGGCATCGCCCCTGCTGAGCGAGCCACTGCGTTCTTCCGCGAAAAGCGGGATTCCCTTAGCCATGATTCCGGCGCCCAGCGTGGCGGCCGCTCCAGTAACGCCGAGGCCCTGGAGGAAGGACCGTCGACGGATTTGGCGCGACGGCTGAGGGTTTACGTCGTCCATCGGGGACAGTTGAGACGCTTCCGATGGCAGAACTGCGGAGGGTAGTTTTTCGTTGCTCATGTTTCTGCGCTCCAAGTCTTCGGGAATGATGTTGCCCGATCGAGGCAGGGGACTTCGGATCAGGGTGAAGGCAGAATATGTCGGCGTACCCGTGCCCGTGTCACGAGCATGTCCGTGATTTGTAAAAGGTTCGTCTCGACTTTTTGGCCGAGGAGACCGCAGAAAAAAGCCGCCGAGTTCGCCTCGGCGGCTAGGAGTTCAGACACTTCAGATGTTCTACTTCGCGCTGCGTTTGGCTGCGCGCTTCGAAGGCGGTACTACACCCTTCTCCGGACGCTCCTTCTCGATCACGTCGGAGAGTTTGTGCAGCGGCTTGTCGCCCGCCGACGACAACTGCGGACCATCCGCAGGCACGGTCAATCCCTGCGCGGTGTTCATCGCCTCGTTGAAGATTGTCCCCGACTTGGCGGCGGCGACCGCAAATACTCCGTGCGGCACGCCATTGCTGAACGCGGTGGCAATGTAGTCGCCAACCATCAGACCGTTCTGTGAATTGGGCAACCAGCCGAGTTGCATTGGCCCCGCCAGCTTTACGGCAGCGTTCCAGGTCGATCCGGCGTTGTGCGACGAAACGTAGCCTACGAAGAGCCGGCAAGTAGCTTTCGTGCACTTGCTTACCGAATAATAGTAGTAGTGAATCGCAACGTGGGCAGTAGCGCCCGACGTCGCCGGGTCGATTCCGATCCCTGGAATGAAATGGTCGACCGTGCTGGTGGTGGGGTCGATGGGAATGCGCGTCACCTTCGACCAGTGCACGCCATCGCTGGAGGTGCTGTAGACCAGATCGTTGGTCGAGCACCCGGTGCGGAAACGGCAATCCTCCCACACCACCCAGACCGTGCCCGCTCCGTCCACCGCTGCGGAGGGCAGTGGCCCGCTGCGAATGCCGCCCGCGTCGCCGTGACTCTGAATGTTCGCAACCGTCACCGGCGCTGACCAGGTTGCGCCGCCATCGGTCGAGCTGAAC
>Ga0210404_10000234_pt1 | contig 32861 bp, 28 predicted proteins | sample IncBWH28MmetaG_FD_155455 | JGI IMG/M metagenome (GOLD analysis project Ga0210404, IMG submission 155455) | Forest soil microbial communities from Barre Woods Harvard Forest LTER site, Petersham, Massachusetts, United States - Inc-BW-H-28-M | ecosystem: Environmental > Terrestrial > Soil >... | reverse complement strand
GCAAGCTCGGGGGCCAAGCCCAGGTTCCCGGCGTAGCCGGCACGTGGAAGGACCTAACGGACAACGTGAACTTCATGGCCAGCAACCTGACCGGCCAGGTCCGGAACATCGCCGAAGTCGCCACCGCCATCGCGACCGGCGACCTGTCGAAGAAAATCACGGTGGACGTGCGCGGAGAAATCCTACAGCTCAAAGAAACACTCAACACCATGGTCGAGCAGCTTCGTTCCTTCGCCGCTGAAGTCACCCGCGTGGCGCGCGAAGTCGGTTCCGAAGGCCGGCTCGGCGGTCAAGCCAACGTGACCGGTGTTGCCGGCACGTGGAAGGACTTGACTGACTCGGTCAACGCCATGGCCCGCAACCTGACGGCTCAGGTCCGCAACATCGCGGAAGTGACTACAGCGGTGGCCCGCGGGGACCTCTCGCGCAAGATCACGGTGGACGTGAAGGGCGAGATTCTCGAGCTGAAGAACACCATCAACACGATGGTGGACCAGCTGAACGCGTTCGCCGCTGAAGTGACCCGCGTGGCGCGCGAGGTCGGCACCGGCGGTAAGCTCGGCGGGCAGGCGCAAGTCCCCGGCGTCGCTGGCACTTGGCGCGACCTGACAGACAACGTCAACGTGATGGCTGCGAACCTCACTGAGCAGGTCCGCGGCATCGTGAAAGTGGTTACCGCGGTCGCCAACGGCGATCTCCGGCAAAAACTTGCCGTCAACGCCAAGGGCGAAGTCGCCGCTCTTGCCGACACCATCAACAATATGACGGACACGCTGGCGACCTTCGCCGATCAGGTGACCACCGTGGCCCGCGAGGTCGGCGTCGAAGGCCGCCTCGGTGGTCAGGCCAACGTCCCCGGCGCCGCCGGAACTTGGAAGGACCTCACTGGCAACGTCAACCTCCTCGCCGACAACCTGACCAACCAGGTGCGGGCCATTGCCGAAGTTGCGACTGCTGTCACCAAGGGCGACCTCACCCGCTCGATTCAAGTGGAAGCCAGCGGCGAAGTCGCCGAGCTCAAAGACAACATCAACACCATGATCGACAACCTACGCCTGACCACCGACCGGAATAACGAGCAGGACTGGCTCAAGACCAACCTCGCTCGATTTACCGGCATGTTGCAAGGGCAGCGCGATCTCGCCACCGTCGGCCGGATGCTCCTTTCCGAGCTCGCCCCTCTGGTCGACGCGCAGCAGGGCGTGATCTACCGGATGGAGGCTGACGTCGAAGGGCCCGATTCACTCGTTCTGCTCTCCGCCTATGCGGACAACGGGGAAGAGGGGTTCCGCAGGCGCTTGCGCACCGGAGAAGGTCTGGTCGGCCAATGCGCGGCCGAAAAGAAACGCATGCTCGTTTCGAATCTTCCCTCCGATACGGTGCCGATTCAGTCCGGGCTGTTCCAGGCCGTGCCTCGAAACGTGATCGTGCTTCCCGTGCTTTTCGAAGACAGCGTGAAGGCCGTCATCGAGTTGGCGTCTCTGCGCGCGTTCACCCCGTCGCATCTCGCCTTCCTTGAGCAGCTGACCGCCAGCATCGGTATCGTGCTCAACTCCATTGAGGCCACCATGCAAACCGAGGGCCTGCTGAAGCAATCCCAGCAGCTTGCCGCGGAGCTGCAGGCCCAGCAGACCGAGTTGCAGCAGACCAACGAACAGCTCGCTCAAAAAGCGCAGCAGCTTGCCGAGCAAAACGTCGAAGTCGAGCGCAAGAACCAGGAAATCGAGCAGGCTCGCCGCGCTCTGGAAGAAAAGGCCAAGGAGCTCGCTCTAACCTCGAAGTACAAGTCGGAATTCCTCGCCAACATGTCGCACGAGCTCCGCACGCCTCTCAACAGTGTGCTGATCCTGGGTCAACAGCTGAGCGAGAACCCTGATGGAAACCTGACGCCGAAGCAAGTCGAGTTCGCCCGCACCATCCACGGCGCCGGTACCGACCTCCTCAACCTCATCAGCGACATCCTCGACCTGTCCAAAATCGAATCCGGGACCGTTTCGGTCGATGCGGAAGAAGTCTTTTTCGCCAGTCTTCTCGACATGGTTGCCCGTCCTTTCCGCCACGAAGCGGAAAACCGCAGGCTCAGCTTCGAGATCTATTCCGATCCCGGCCTGGCGACCAGTATGGTCACCGACTCGAAGCGTCTTCAGCAGGTTCTCAAGAACCTGCTCTCGAATGCCTTTAAGTTCACAGAGCAGGGCAATGTTCGCCTCTCTGTATCCTCCCCCGATAGCGGCTGGAGCGAGGATCATCCCGTTCTCTCGAACTCCGCCTCCATTATCGCCTTCGAAGTCTCGGATACCGGCGTCGGCATCCCGGTCGAAAAACAGCGCATCATTTTCGAAGCCTTTCAGCAGGCGGACGCCGGCACCAGCCGAAAATACGGCGGCACGGGCCTGGGGCTAGCCATCAGCCGCGAGCTTGCCACGCTGCTGGGCGGCGAAATCCAGCTGCGCAGCACGGTAAGCAGGGGAAGTACGTTCACTTTGTACCTGCCGCAGGTCTACGTCGGCCCCTCCGGCCTCGCCGTTCCCGAGACCAGCAAGGATTCTTCTGGCTACTCCAACCTGCGCTTGACCAAGTACGGGGCTAGCGAACGCGCGGTCGAACAGATCCAGGACGACCGGACCGAGCTTGGGCCCGACGACGCGGTGCTCCTGATCGTCGAAGACGATCCGCATTACGCCCGCGTGGTGCGCGACCTTTCTCACGACAAGGGCTTCAAGGTCCTGGTCGCCGCCAATGGAACCGATGGCCTGGCCCTGGCGCGCCAGTATCGTCCCACCGCCATTTCACTCGATGTGTTCCTGCCCGATATGCTCGGCTGGACCGTCCTCAATCATCTCAAACAGGACCCCACGACTCGTCACATTCCAGTCCAGATGCTCACTCTTGATGAAGACCGCCAGCACGGCCTGGCCCGCGGCGCATTCTCCTTCGTCACCAAACCGACCACGCCAGACGCTTTGGCCACGGCGGTTATGCGTATCCGCGAATATGCCGAGCCTCGTCGCAAGCGCCTGCTCATAGTCGAGGACAATCCCGCCGAACAGCTCAGCATTAGCGAGCTTCTCGGCCACGACGATATCGAAGTATCGGTCGCGGCCACCGGCACCGAGGCGCTCGAAGCCATCAATCAGCAGCCGTTCGATTGCATGGTTCTCGACCTAAAGCTGCCCGACATGTCCGGCTTTGAGGTTCTCGAGCGCCTGCGCGACACGGAGTCCTCAAGAGATCTGCCCGTCGTTGTCTTCACCGGTAAGGAACTTTCCTCCGAGGAGGATTCCCAGCTCCATACTCTGGCCCGCAGCGTGGTGGTCAAGGGCGTCGAATCGCCGGAAAGATTACTTGATGAAACAGCGCTCTTCCTGCACCGGGTCATCGACCGCCTGCCCCTCGAGAAGCAGAAGATGCTCGAGCGTCTCCACCACTCGGATGATGCGCTGGCCGGCAAGGAAGTGCTCGTCGTCGACGACGACGTCCGCAACATTTTTGCCCTGAGCAGCGTTCTCGAGCGCCGCGGCATGATCGTGCAAACCGCGGGAACCGGCCGTGAAGCGATTGCCACGCTCGAATCCACTCCGGACATCGCGATCGTGCTCATGGACGTCATGATGCCGGAAATGGACGGTTACGAGACCATGCAGGTGATTCGGCAAAATCCGTCGTTCCGCAGGCTGCCCATCATCGCCCTGACCGCTAAGGCCATGAAAGGCGACCGCGAGAAATGTCTGGAAGCGGGTGCCTCGGAATATCTCGCGAAACCGGTCAACACCGAGCAACTTCTCTCGGCGTTGCGCATTTGGCTGCACCGGTAAAGGGATGGGTGGCCGGCGATGACAAATTCCAGTTCAGATTATTTGACCGTCACGCAACCCGCGGTCGCCCGTGAGAAGGTCAACATTCTCATGGTCGACGACCAGCCTTCGAAGCTTCTGAGTTTCGAGGCAATTCTCGGCGAGCTGGGAGAGAACATTATTAAGGCCACCACGGCCAAAGAAGCCTTGGAGTGTCTTCTGAAGAACGACGTGGCTGTCGTGCTCATGGACGTTAGCATGCCCGATATCGACGGCTTCGAGCTCGCGGACATGATTCGCCAGCATCCTCGCTTTCAAAAAACCGCGATCATCTTCATTTCCGCTATTCACCTCACCGACATGGACCGCATGCAGGGTTATGAACGGGGCGGCGTGGATTACATCTCCGTCCCCGTCGTTCCTGAGCTGCTGCGCGCCAAAGTCAGCGTGTTCGCCGAGCTGCACCGGAAGACGCGCCAGCTCGAGCTCTTGAACATGGAGCTGCGCAGCCTGTCCGGCCGCCTGATCGCGATGCAGGACGAGGAGCGTCGCCGCTTCGCTCGCGAGCTGCATGACGGTTTAGGCCAGGAGCTCACCGCCGCTAAAATGGCCATCGACAGCATCCTCTTGCCTGGCCCCGGCGATTTCAATCGCCAGGCCGTCGAGCAGGCCAGCGCGCTCGTCGACGGCGCCATTCAACAAGTGCGCAGCGTCTCGCATTTGATGCATCCGCCCTTGCTCGATGAAATCGGCTTGGACGCCGCGCTTTCCTGGTATTCCGAAGGTCTCACCAAACGCAGCGGCATCGCTACGGCCATCGAGCTCGATCCTCCGGATTTCCCGCGCCTCACTCCGAATCTCGAAACGATGGTTTTCCGCATCGTTCAGGAGGCGCTGACCAACGTCTTTCGCCACTCTGCGGCGAAGAAATGCTGGGTGAGCGTGACCAAGCAGGAAAACAGACTCCAGGTCACCGTCCGCGACGACGGCAAAGGAATCTCCAGCGAAATCGCGGCCTTCAATCCGGAGAGCATCGGTGTCGGCATCGGGGGAATCCGTCAGCGAATCAAGGAAGTCGGGGGAATGTTGACTTTGCGAAACGCCAAACCCAAAGGCGCCATTTTGGAAGCGATGATTCCCATGAGCGACGAATCGCTCCGTGCGCATCAGGGCTCCTCCAACGGAAAGGCGGCGTCTCCGTCTGGCGTGCAATCGTGAGTTGGGTGATAGGAATCAGCTTTCACCGCTGCGCTCGAGCATGGCATCCAGTTCCGCTCCACGAAGAACGGAGCTGCCGCCGTCTTGGTGTGGCGATCTCAAATTCGGCGGTGAATCATGGCTCCTAAGAACGGTCAACCAGTGAGAATCTTGGTTGCGGACGATCACGAGACGGTTCGAAAAGGCATCGTTATGATTCTGTCTTCCCGGATCAAAATCGGTGAATGCGGAGAGGCGGCCGACGGCCTGGAAGCCATCGAAAAGGCCCAGGAACTGGAACCGGATCTGATCGTTCTGGACATCACCATGCCGAAACTCGGTGGTTTTGAAGCCGCGCGTGAAATCCGGAAACTCTACCCGCGTATGCCCATCCTGTTTCTGTCCATGCACGAGGGCAAGCACATCGTTGAATCCGCCAAAGCGATCCCCGTGCAGGGCTTTGTGATGAAAAACCAAGTCGGACAGACTTTGCTCGACGCTGTCGGCGCTCTTCTCAGCGGCCGCACCTTCTTCTCTGGCCTGGAATGAAACTCCTGGCTTTAGCGCGGGAGATGGGGCCTGCGAGAACCAGGCAGTCTCATGGGAATTGAGCGTCCGTGGAGAAAAAAGCCTGGTTTTGCAGTACTGAATCAACGGCTTGCACGAGTTTCTGCACGGCTTCGCCTTTGGTGACGTAGCCTCGTACCCCAATTTTGCGGGCTTCTTCGATCAGCTGTTTTCCCTTGTGGACCGTCAAGATCAGGATCGGCGTGTCGGGCAACAATGCGCGAATGCGCCGGGCCGCATCGAGCCCGTTCATTTCTGGCATCGTGATATCCAGGACGATGAGGTCCGGTTTGGTATCCTGGGCGCGCTCCACAGCCTCCCGGCCGTTGGTCGCCTCCGCGCATATCTCAAACCCCTTGTGAGACGCCAGGGTCGCGACAACACGTCTTCGAATCGCTTCCTGGTCGTCGGCCACCAAAATTCGCAGAATCCCGCCCGGGTCCCTCATAGCTCCTCGTCTGAACGAGGACGCTGGGGTCAACGTCTCCTGCACCAGTTGCATGCACCGCGCCCCGGAGCTATGCCTCCGCGGCCATGGCGCACACCGGAATGGAGACTAGGATGTCCGTTCCCTTTCCGTTTGATTTGATTTGCAGCTCTCCTCCAAGACCTAGCACGCGCTCCCGCATTCCGCGCAATCCGACGCCGGAGTCCCCCCCGCTCGAGATCTTCGCCAACTTTTCGGCTGGAATGCCCTTGCCTTCGTCGTGAACTTCAAGAACGATGCTCTTCCGATTTCGCTCGATACGAATTTTAGCGGTCGGGCTCTCAGCATGCCGGTGAATGTTGGTCAGGCACTCCTGCAATACGCGAAAAATCGCAATCTCCAGCTCGCGCGCGAGCCGCCCCAGATCCGGAGAAAGCTCCAGTTCGACTTTCATGCCGCTGCGCTGATCGAATCCATCGGTGTACCAGCGCAGCGCCGATTCCAGCCCCATTTCATCGAGCAGCGGCGGATGCAACAGATAGGATAGGGTGCGCAGTTCGGCGGAAATCTTGCGGACGATCTCGGCGTTCTCCAACAGGCTTTTGGCCAGCTCGGGGTTCGTTCGGCTGGCTTCGTTTTCCAGCGCGGAAAGATTCATGCTCAGCAGAGCCAGGGTTTGACCGGTGCTGTCGTGGAGGTCGCGTGCGATCCTTCGACGCTCTTCGTCCTGCACTTGCAGCAATCGCGCCGAAAGCTCCCGAAGCCCCTGGTTCGCCAGGTCTAGTATCTCGGCTTGTTTGAGCACCTGCATATTCTTCCGGCGGAGTTCGTCGGTGCGCTCACTCACGCGCTTTTCGAGTTCGTCGTGCGCCAGTTTCAGGGCAATCTCCATCGCTTTGCGTTCGGACACATCGTGAATGAAGGTTCGTGTGTGCACGAATCGGCCGTCTTCCCACAACCCGTTGGAATTGATCACCACGTGTGCGATCGACCCATCCCTGCGCCGAAACCCGGCTTCAAAGCCATAAATTTCTTCTCGGCGCATCAACTTCGCCCAAAAGTCGTCGAAACACTTGCGCTCGACAAAAAACTCACCCATCAGATGGCCGATGTATTCTTCGGCGGTATACCCGAGCAGTCTGAGCATTGCTCTATTGGCCCACATTACTTTTTGATCCGGGCCCGTCCGCTGCACAGCCTCCAGCGCATTCTCGAGCAAATCGGCGAGTTCCGCTTCGCGGCGTTTCAGAGCTTGCTGGGCATCTTTCCGCTCAGCTATTTCCATCTCGAGCGCCTGCCCTCGCTGCTGTAACTGGCTGACGTTGCGCATACGCTCGTCTTCGGTCGTCAGCGCCGAAAAACTTTCGTCGGGAATCACATGGGAATGTTCGAGGCACACCTTCAGAAACAATTGGTCCTGGTCTTCCCCGCTGAACGAACGAATCGGGTAGGAGCATCGCAGAGAAAACGAGAGCGTCGTGCGAGCTTCGTTCCAAAGTTGCTCCAGCCGCAACGCCGCATCGTATTTCCCTCGCGCCCACAACAACGCCACCATTTCTCCGAACATCACGACGGGCGCACTTACGCTGCTGGCGGCCCTCCGGGCACTCGCGAAGATTTCTCCTATGATCGCGGCGAAACTCGCGGGGTCGGGCCAGTCCTCCAGCACGAACTTCGACAGGGTCTCATCAGCGTCCAGAAGGACGTACCGCCCGGCACGGCTCGCCGATTTCGTGTCGAAGCCGCAATCTTCCAGGCGCTCGGTCAAAGCGGATCGATGCGCGGCGGTTGCGATGATCACTGCCGAGCCGCCCCCGTCCAGAGCTTCGCCCACAAATCTGCTCAAGCCGTCTATAAGGCCTGCATCTTCTCCGTAAAACTGCACGGTGTGCGAGCCGCTTCCGTCAAGCGTGGACAGCAACGGGATTGCAACTTCAGCCACGCCATGCTTGGTCGCGTTCATTTGGACCATCCTCGAGGGCGATCTCAATGTGTTGTGCGGACCGCCGGATTCGGATCGACGTGTCTCCCAGGTCGACCGAGATTTCGACGCAGGCCGAGTACGGAGATCTGAGTGACATTGTTACCACCTTGTCGTCACGGACCAATACTGCGAACGCTGTAGGATGAGACGAGCCCGAGCCGTACGGTCCGGCGAATGACTCCGCTGCCCGACCGTTGAAAACTATTGCTTTCAGAGATAGCATCACGCCGCGTGATTCTGTGAGGCGATGACGGCTTGCGTTCGCACGATCCGCAAGAAGACGGATGTGACGGGGAGGGATGCATGATGGGAACACCGTATCCGAAAGAGCAGATGCATCGCATCGCTTACACCAAGCTTTCGGAACGACAGATTGCAGATAAGCTGAGCACGGTCGCGGTGAGCGGGCCGACGAGCGCCTCGCCGCTGTCGGACGTGTTCGCCGGCAAGTCGATCCGGATCGTCACCGATAAAGGCCCGGCGTTGGCCTATACGTTCGGCCGGGCCAACCGTCTTTCGGTGGTTGAGAATGGTGGAGGTGCGCTGGAGGCGGGATATGGCGCGCTTGCCCTGAGCAGCGTTGCCTTCTTCTCGCACATGATCCCGGGCACAGAGCGCGGCTATGCCGTGGTGCTGGACCAGGACACCAACCTGGCGACGGTATTCGAACTGTGGTTCAGCGGTTATCAGGACAATCGCGAAGTGCAGCGCGAGATTTATTACGGCTATGTGGAGCAGGCGGGCCAGCAGGCGCCGACGGCTCGCCATGTCACGACCAACCGCGTCGAGGGCAAGGGTTTCTACTGGAAACAGGACAATGGTGCGGAGACGCTGGAGTTCTATCCCACGGCTGCGTACTCGCACTTTGTCGAGCTGTCGCGGCTGGGTGGTGAGCTCGGATTCTGCGGGCCGTCCGACTACATCAAGATCAACGACGACCTGTTTATCTATACCCGCACGGAATGCGAGTTCTCCGGCACCTTCACGACCTACGTGATGGACCTGAACCGCGTCGAACAGATCGGCCTGCGGCTCGGGTTCGACGCCAACGATCGGCTGGAGTATTACGTCTTCCGCGGCAAGGGCGAGTGGCTGGGGCAGCTCGCCCAGTTCGAAAAGTTCGGCGACGAGAGCGGCGCTCCGGTTCCAGCGACCGCAGCCGGCCAGACTCCGGCCAAGGGCGCGCGGCGTGTCTATCGGCCGCTGCGAACGATGCCGAAATTGTCGAAAACAGAAGTCGACGCTGTCGTCGCCAAGAAGACGACGGCCTTTGCCGCTGCCACCGGGCCCGGCGCCCTGATGGGCGGCAATCGCGGCCCGAACACCGACTGGCTGGCTGGCAAGACGTTCACGCTTCGCTACGACAATGCGCCGGCTATGGAATACCGCTTCGACGATGCCGAAACATTGAACTGGCGCAAAGAGGGCGACACCTGGACCAAGGCGCGCTACCAAGCCTGGGAATCGATGCCGGGGGTGATCTTGTTTGGCCACCTGCTGGAGGGCACGCCAAACCACGACGGGCATTCGATCGTGGTAGACGTCCACCAGGGTCTGGTTTCGTGTTTCAACGGGTATTTGAACACGCCCTATTTCGCCAACGAGGCGGGCGTGAAGACGCTGTTCGGCGTGATCGAGATGGAAGGCCTGACGCCGCCGAAGTATCGCCGCCACTACTTCACGCAGGAGATGGTCGGGCGGGCGGTGAGCCAGAACTACGCACCGGGCCTGACGTCCATGCATCTGTATTCGACGCCGCATTCGTTGTCCTGGATCATCTTCACCGACTCCGGCGCCGGTGGGTTGGAATGGAGCGGACCCGCGGCGTATGTGAAGATTCGGGACGGCCTGTACTTCATGTATTGGCTCGAGGAAGCTTGTAACGGCACGCTCGGCACGATCCTGGTCAACTTGCACACCATGCGCGACGTAGGAGTTGGCTATCACTGCGGCGCAGAGGGCCTGAGCATGAGCGCGGTCGGTGCTCACGAGCGGCTCGCCGGGCGGTTCGACATAACGCGCTTCTATCAGGTGAAAGCATGAGGGAGGGCGACATGACCAAGGACACCACTTTTACGCGCCGGTCCTTCCTGAAGGGCGGAGCAGTGCTGGCCGCGCCCCTGGCCGTTGCAGTGCCCGCTGCCTTCATGGTGAACGACGAGTGGAAGGCCCGCCTGGCGAGGCTGGAGGACGAGGTCGCGGTCCGCGAACTGCATCACGCCTGGATGCGGCGGATCAACACCGAAGCGGGCGACGCCGCCACGCCGCTGTTCGCGGATCCCGAAGGCACTTGCTTCAACCAGGCTCTGCGCAGCATCGCGCCCGATCACGCCGGGCAACCGGACTCGATCGAGATCGCCGGGGATGGCAAGAGTGCTGCCGGGTGGTTCCACTGCACCGTGGAAATCGAAACCGCGATCGCGCAGGACTGCACGCTGGCACGGATGGCGCACGCGCAAGGGGGCGGATTCGTCCGCCGGACGGAGCGCCGCGTGCTCAAGGTCGAATACCTGAAGGCCTCCGGCGTGTGGGCGATCGCGAAGGCCGAGTTCCCAAACGGATTTGAACCAGCGACCTCCGGGTTCTGAGTTCAAGTGGTCATGCAGAAAAACCAGCTAAGTCTCGCCGATTCTCACACTAAGGCGCTCGAACACGCCTAGCATGTAATAGTGTCTGGGGTTGACGCGATGCTTGCTAGCCCCAGCCTTCAGGCAGGAGTACGTCACTGCGGGCATATCGTTTGCCGCTCTCAGCGCAAGCTGTCCACCGCGTGTAAAATATCGCTGTTGTATCCCACCAGCCCCAGAGCCAGCCCGCTCTGTTTCGTTACTTCGCTTGCTGATCTCTAACCTTGGGGGGAAACAATGAAACTCGCAGGAATTGTCGCAGTTCCAGGCTTGATTCTTTCGCTGGCACTCGCTGCGCACGCCGAAACCGTCTCGCTGAATAACGGCGACCGCATCACCGGAAAAATTTCTGATTCCGACGGCAAAACCCTGGACCTCACCACCGACTACGCTGGCGATGTGAAAGTGAAATGGTCCTCCATCAAACAGTTGGTCGCGGACAAGCCGTTCTACGTGACCACGGACGACAAGAAAACGATAATCGGCTCGGTCACTCCCGCGGACAAGACCTTGACCGTGCGTACCAGCGCCGGCGACGCCGTCGAAGTGCCCTACGACAAAATCGCCGCGGTCCGCACCTCGGAAGGCGAATATTCCTACGAAAAATCCCGGCATCCGAGTTGGAAACAGGACTGGAAAGCGAGCGGCACTCTCGGCCTGGCGCTCGCCCGCGGCAATAGCGACACCACCAACCTCGACTCTGCCTTCGCGGTCGATCGCAAAACACCCTACGACCAACTCGCGATCAGCGAATCCTCGATCTACACGACCAGCAACGCACCCGGCAGCGGCGTCACCGCCAACGCGATTCTCGGCGCCGCCCGTTACGACCGCAACGTCACCCAGCGGTTCTTCGTTTCCGCCATCGGCGATTTTACCCACGACGAGCTACAGGATCTCGACCTCCGCGCCATCTACACCGGCGGCTTCGGCTGGCACGCGATCGAAAATCCGAAAACAACCTTCGACATCCTTGGCGGTGTCAACTACACCCAGGAAAGCTACAGTGGAACGGTGGCCAAGCCCGGCCCAGGGATCAGCCGCAATCTGCCCGGCCTAACCTTCGGCGAAACCTTTACGCACAAATTCGCCACCACCACAGTCAACGAAGACGCCTCTATCTATCCCGATCTTAGCGATCTCATGCAGTACCGCGTTTCGTTCGATGCCAACTCCGTCACGAAAATCAACAAATGGCTCGGCTGGCAAATCTCCATCAGCGACCGCTACGTCACCAATCCCCCCATCACCAACACCAAGTCCAACGACCTAATCCTGTCTACGGGTATCAACCTTGCCTTCGGCAAGTAGGAGCGATTCTTGCTCCTGATATGCCTAACGGTCATGACCGAATCGCCGTCTGCTGCCCCCTCGAACGGGTGCATCACGAGTCCAACGCGCATCATACAGAAAACTAAGGAGTACCAGGATGATCCGCACACGGTTCCCCAGCCTTGCCCATGGTCGGGTTCATAACGATTTGCGGCCTGTTTTTTCTGCCCTTGCCGAGTGCTGCGCAGGGAACGGGCCTGAATCTTAGCGGTGCTTCGAACTGCACAGTCGCGGATTTCGACGCGTACGTCCAATTCGTCAACGGCCCGAATGACCGCTACCCGATCGTGATTCACAAGCGCAATATTTCCAGCCATCCGTGTGTGTTCGACGGTACTAGGAAAGGACATGTCGGGTCATCCTGACGAATCCGGACTTCGCGGCGGGATTTCGCTGTAGACTTCGAGGGCTAACCGAATACTCGACTGACCTATCGTCAGGAGGGACCCTCGATGCTTAGCCTCGCGGATAGGGCGACGCTCAACCGGTAGCCCCGAAACACTTAGGAGAGATGAGTGGTAACTTTGGAATTCCTTCTGGTGCACAAGGGCGACGAAATTGTCGCGATTCCGTTGTAGACCTCTGGCATGTGTGACGCCTGGGAGTGAAGTGATGGCTTCTATTTCTCTTAAGATCAACGGTCGCGTTCACATCGTGGATGCTGAGCCGGTAACGCCGTTGCTCTATGTGCTCAGCGACGACCTGCAATTGCGCGGACCGAAATTCGGCTGTGGCCTTGGGCAATGCGGAGCCTGCTCGGTAATTATCGACGGGCGAGCGGTGCGATCGTGCGTGATGCCGGTCAGTGCCGTGAGCCAGCGCGAGATTACGACGCTGGAGGGGATCGGAACTCTGGAACAGCCGCACGCGATTCAGCAGGCTTTTGTCGACGAGGGTGCGGCCCAATGCGGGTTCTGCCTCAGCGGCGTAATTCTCACCGCGAAGGCGCTCCTCGATGCGAATCCGGCTGCCACAGATGAGCAGATTCGGGAGGCCATGTCGAACGTCTTGTGCCGGTGCTTTACCCACACGCGCATGATGCGCGCGATTAAGCGCTACCAGAAGAGGCGCGCATGAAAACCGAACTTTCGCGACGCGACTTTCTCAAGACTTCTGGTGCGCTGATTGTGACCTTCAGCGCGGCATCGGTAGCGGAGCCCTTTGTCACGGCGCAGGGGCCATTCGATACGCATCCCTCACATGTAGATCCTGACAAGCTGGATTCATGGCTGGCGGTCGCATCCGACGGCACGGTGACCGCGTACACCGGAAAATGCGATTTTGGACAGGGCATGTGGACTGTCCAAGCGCAATTGGTTGCCGAAGAACTGTGCGTATCTGTTGATCGAGTGAAGCTAATTCAGTGCGATACGTCGGTGACCCCTGATCAGGGGACGACTTCGGGCAGTCAATCCACACCCACGAATTTCAATACGCGAAATCTGGCACAGGCAGCGGCCACGGCACGCGAGGCTCTGGTCGCGATGGCGGCGCACAGGCTGGGAGCGTCCATGGACCAGTTGTCGGTTGAGGAGGGCGTAATTAGCGCAACGAGCGGAAGCCGTGTCAGCTACGGAGAACTGATCGGAGGCGAGCATTTCGAGCTCGCGGTGAGCGCCGCGGCAAAACGCAGGTCACCGAGCGAGTGGAAGGTGCTGGGGAAGCCTGTTCCGTCGATGGACCGAGCCGCACTTATGACCGGCATGTTCGAATTCGTTCACAACGTGCACGTGCCAGGAATGGTGCACGGTCGAGTGGTGCGTCCGCCGGAGGTGGGAGCGACCGTTGCGAATGTAGACGAAAATTCCGTGCAGCACGTTCCCGGGCTGATTAAGGTGGTCGTGCGCAGTAATTTCGTCGGCGTAGTCGCGGAAAAGCAGTCGCAGGCGGCCCAAGCGGCCAAGGATCTGAAGGTCAGCTGGAACCCTGGCCCAGAGCTGCCGACTCAAAAGGATTTTTACGACTATCTGCAGAAGCAGCCGTCGCGCGACGTAATGCTCGTAGACTCCAAGGACGTGGACGACAAGTTGAAGTCGGCAGCACAAGTCTTGACGTCCACCTATTCGCATCCCTATCAGGCACACGGTTCAATCGGTTCCTCGTGCGCAGTGGCCGATGTACAGGCCGACCATGCAACCGTCTGGTCAGCCACGCAGTCGGTATATCCGACACAGCACGGTCTTTCGATGCTCACGGGCCTGCCGCTCGACCGCGTGCGTGTAGTGTTCGTTCGCGGCTCCGGTTGTTATGGATTAAATGCTGCGGACACCGTCTCGTACGACGCGGCGCTGCTATCACAGGCAGTGCACAAGCCTGTTCGCGTGCAACTCACGCGACAGGACGAGTTCATATCGGAGAACTACGGCTCCGCTTGCGTGATCGAGCAGCAGGCTGGAATTGATGCCAGCGGCGCGATCGTAGCGTGGGACTGTGCGACGTGGTCCGTATCGTTCGGCGGAAGACCGGGATACGACAAGCCTGGAAACGTAATCACGGGCATGCTGGCCGGCTTCGATCCTGAAACGATAGCTCCGCGGGCAGCTGTCGAGCCCACCGGGGAGCTGCGAAACGGCAACAATGCGGTCCCATCGTATGTGGTCGGATGCATTGACGGGAAGTGTGGCGGAGCAGGGTCGATTCGCAGTGAACGGGTGCTGACGCATGCGGTCAAGTCACCCTTCTTCACCGGACCGCTACGCTCGCCTTTGCGCTTGCAAAACACATTCGCGCACGAATGCTTTTTGGACGAGATTAGCGCGCACGTAAAGGCCGATCCGGTCGCGTATCGGTTGCAACACCTTAGCGAGACTCGAATCATTGACGTCGTGACAGCCGCAGCCCAGGCGGCGAACTGGGTTGCCCGCCCCTCGCCTAAACGCGGCAATGTGCACACCGGTACGGTTGCCGGACGCGGTATCGCCTGCGTCGCGTACGAGGGCGACAACGGATACGCTGCGCTGGTGGCAGAAGTGGAAGTGGATCAGGCAACCGGGCGAGTGCAGGCCAAGCGATTTGTCGTCGCGCACGATTGCGGACCCATTTCCAATCCCGACGGCTTGCGAAATCAGATCGAGGGCGGAGTATTGCAAGGAACGAGCCGCGCGCTCGGGGAAGAGATCACTTGGGATGACCGCAAAGTGACCTCCATCGATTGGCGGAGTTACAAGACGCTGCCGGTCGGAATGCAGCTTCCGGCTATCGAGATCGTTCTCCTTGACCGTCCCACAGCCAAAGCGACTGGTGCGGGAGAGACGGCCATCACCTTGGCCGCTGCGGCGATCAACAACGCGATTTTCGATGCCACCGGCGCACGGGTACGCCAAGTGCCTTTCTCGCCCGAGCGCGTGAAAGCGGCGATGTCCGATCTTCTTAAGAAAACGTAATGCAGCTCATCTGTGCGTCCACCGACGCCCAAACCGTCCAAGCGAAGTGCTACTTCACATCTTCGAGAATTCCGCTCCTCAGAAACTTGTTTGATAAGTTCTCTGGAATCAGGAGGGTTTTGCACAAGTTTCTGGCACGCGCTCAGGGCTTATCAGGAGTTAGCCCCCGTCATCTCCTGACGATTCAGAATTCGCATTGAAATCGGGCGCAGACATTTTGGGCAGTATCGAACTGGAGCGAATCCGGCGTTTTCTGTTTCCACCTTGTTGCTTGCACTGGATTCACCGCAGACTATAATCAGAACCTCCTTAGAACGTGGGGGGCCTGACTCTCCGGCCGTATCCCAGCGTTCTAAGCGCCGCCCGGATTGGTTAGCTAATTTGCGACTAGGAACTGACAGAGCCCTCATCAGCCGGTTGTTGTTACCGGCTGTCTTTGGCTCAACTACCTTCATCGCGGCCCTGGTACTTTGGCAACTCCTACTCATCCACCGACGCGCCGAGATCGAGGCCGCGACGAGACAGGAGGCTTTATTCGTCGAAACCAAGACAGAATCAGAACTGAGAGCGCGCATTCTTCTGCTCGAGCGCTTGGCGGGGTATTGGCAGGCGGGACCAGGCAAGCGAAATATGGAATCCGATGCGAGTCTGGTGATGAGCGGTTATCCTGCCTATCAGGCGATCGAGTGGGTGGATCCAACCTTCCACGTAGTCTGGATGACGCCAGATATAGGAAATCAAACTGACGCTGGAGCGACGCAAGGCATTGATCAGGGTCAGCGTGCAATGCTCGAAGACGCCGCGGACCGCGGCAGCACCGTCGTAACAACTTCGCCTGGTAATCTACCGCAAGGCGGCCGAGGTTTCTGGGTCTTCGTGCCAGTGCATTCCAAGAAGAAATTGACTGGTTTCATAGTCGGCGTTTTTCAGTACCAGGAATTCCTCTCTTCCATCCTCCAGGGTGTTGCGCCCGATTATTGGGTGGCTGTTTACGAAGGCAATGAAGAAATCTATAGTCGCACCTCACCCCAACCCCTTCGGAAAGGCCGCTATGTCCAGGAAGCAAACATAGCGTTTGGGCAGTTAAACTGGCGAGTGCTGGCCTGGCCGAAGAGCGGGGCTGTTGCTTACATACGATCGCCTCTGCCGATGCTCGTCTTCGGGCTCGGCAGCTTAATCGCCATGGTGCTCGCGTTCGCTGTTTACATGGTGGAGTCATCGCGACTCCACGTCAGCGAGCTGGCAGCGGCGAATCTTGAGTTAGAAAAAGAGATCGCCGGGCGCGAGCAAGCGGAGCAAGCACTCAGACAGGCGCAGAAGATGGAAGCCGTCGGCCGACTCGCGGGTGGCGTTGCGCATGACTTCAACAACTTGCTCATGGTCATCCGCGGCCAGGCTGCACTTTCATTGAACGCGGTCAGCCCCGACGCTCCACTCCATCGGGAGCTGGCCGAAATTGTAAAAGCCGCTGATCGAGCATCTTCGCTAACGAGGAAGCTCTTAGCCTTCGGCCGGAAGCAGGTCCTCCAGGAACGCGTGTTGGAGCTCAACACCTTAGTCACTCAGTTGGTAGAAATGTTGCCACCTGTGCTCGGCGACGACATCAGCCTAAGGATCGATCTCGACCCCGGGTTAGGGCGGGTCAAGGCGGACTCAGCGCAATTGGAACAGGTCATCATGAATCTTGTCTTTAACGCGCGAGATGCTATGCCGGACGGTGGCGAGTTGACCATCGAGACCGAGAACTGCGACCTGGATGAAGCCTGGGTCCGCAGTCACCCGGGAGTTCGAGCTGGCGCTCATGTGTTGCTTCGCGTGCGCGATACCGGGCACGGAATGGATCAGGAGACTCAATCACATCTGTTTGAACCATTCTTCACCACCAAGGATAGAAGCAAGGGTACGGGACTTGGTTTGGCAACTGTTTATGGAACCGTAAAACAGAGCGGAGGACACGTCGCCGTATCGAGCACGGTTGGAGCGGGGACAACAATTCAAATCTACCTTCCGCGAGTTCAGGAGATCGTGGAAGTCGTCGAGGCACCGAAGCCACTGGTTCGTTCTCTGGAAGGCGAGGGAAGGATCCTCGTGGTGGAAGATGATGATGCGGTGCGTCGCATGACGCGCACGTTTCTAGAGATCAGGGGTTACACCGTGATTGAGGCGAGGTGCGCCGCCGATGCCATTCAGTTCGTTGAGCGCCAGGAGGAAACGATCGATTTGGTTGTCACTGACGTTGTCATGCCCGGGATGAAAGGACGCGAGTTAGTTTATCAGTTGGGAAGACTACGCCCGAGTCTGAAGGTGCTCTACATGTCTGCCTATACTGAAGATGACGCGATTAACATCGGCATGCTCAGCCCAGGGACAACTTTTATCGAGAAACCGTTTAGTCCGGATGAACTCGCTGCCAAGGTGCGCGACGTGCTGAAGAGCGATAGAAGCAACGTCAGCGCACGGCATCTGCGCCGCGGCGCGAAAGCTTGACGACTCGCACATCGCTGTATCCAGAGGCACGCGGGATCGACTTTGCGAGCGACTCTTAACCCCATTCCTTCCATGGCGTTGGCGCACGGACGGTTGCTATTGCTAATAACCGCCAACCTTGGTACGACGCCGTCCCAAGAGAACGACCCTTTCCCCGGTCATATCCGATGAACGCATCGGCCCGGCCCGACCGCGCCCTGGTGGACGCGGTACCGGACAAAATACGTAATGGAACCGACATGTCCGGCTAATCAGACTTGTAAGCCCAATAGAAGAATCCGTGCCCTTTCGACCAGTCGATCGCAAACAGGTAGGTGCCCGTCTCGACAGAGTTCGCGGGTCTTTCGACGACAAATAGCTGGAAGCCCGCGTTGTGAATCTTCCCCACGTCGAGACTTCCGTCTAGAACCGAAGGCCACCACGACACACGAGGGCTCAGCACGCGGCTTACTGATAGCGGTAGCGCATCAACGCTCTTGAGGTGCTCTCGAAATCCCTGCGAGTCGGCGGGAGTAAACTCAAAGGCACACCATTCTGTGGATGGCGACACTTCATGAGTTTCATGAATGCTCCGAGAACTGGCGGGCAGTAAGTCGTCTGGTATCCAGCTTTGGGCACCCGCCTCGGCTTTTCTCACGTCGGCGAGAGAAGCGTAGAACGATTCACGGCGATCGCTGCGGCACGCGACGAGAACAAATGCAAGACAGGAACAAATGACAGACCCAAACAGAAGCCTTTTTGTCGCACCCATGAATCTGAGAATATGCGATTTGCGAGGGGCTGTCGCCATGGGGGATGGCAAACTCCTGATTCACGCGGCCCTTGCCGGAGAAGCGAAGTGCTGCTTCAAGCGTTCGGTAATCCGACGCGTCGAAGACGCGGTCAGGGCCAATCAGGACTTAGCCGCGCTCCGCTTGCGTATACCGAAGTTGATACTCGTTGCCGCGTCGTGCAGCCCACTGCGATAATCCCGACGTGCGCCCGGCACTAAGAGCGTTGTCGGTTACGCTGATCTGGACGGGGCTGGGTCTGCTCTGTGCCGATCGTGCGGCCGCGCAGTCAGACGCATCCGATGAGCCTGAAGCGAACCCCGGCAGGCCAACTGTCTCCACGCCAGCGACACTCACGCCCGTGGGCTACCTACAATTTGAAACGGGAGTCCTTGGCGCAATCGACTCCCCGGAGTTTTCGTCGCGGGAGGGCTTCGACGAAGTCCTAAAACTTTCCGTTGCGCCGCGTCTGGAACTGCTGGCCGCCGCCGAACCGGTCGCTCATTACACGTCCGATGGCGCCGCGTCAAACAGCGTGGCGGACGTTTTCTTCGGCGCGCAAGTGGTGCTGGCCCATGGCCAAGGAGCCGTGCCCACCGTGGCGGTGAGCTATTTCCACCGGGCGTACGATGGCGGCGCGCCGGAACTGGACTTCGGCAGCCCCGTTAATTCCGGTTTACTGCTGGTCAGTGCAGATGTCAAAGGCTTCCACTATGACGCGAACGCTATGCTCAACGAATTGACGGAGGGACCCGTTCGCAGGGCGCAATACGGCCAGTCTCTTTCCATTTCGCACCCGCTTGTCGGCAAACTCTCTTTATCTGGCGAAATCTGGCATTTCACTCAACCGTTCCTTCGCGGCAACGCCGTGGGGAATCTTTGGGCGATTGGCTATACGGCAAAAGAGATTCTCGTATTGGATGCAGGCTTCAACCGCGGGTTAACCAGTACATCCACCCACTGGGAGGCATTTGCCGGATTCACCTTCCTGCTTCCTCATCGCCTTTGGAGCAAGTGACGTAGCTGTGGACGATCGACGCCGAAGGCGCCGCCTACGAACAACGCCGAGTGGAATCGAGCCGGGAACTGCTCAACCAAGCCCGCACCTACGGCGATGTGGTTCCCGTCGTGGTTTGGCCAGATGGAAGGGTGGAGCAAGGATTTGACGGTCATCGTGGCTGCTTCATTTAAGACGTTGTTCGCCGCTCGTTGAGCGATTCTGGCCGTCTCTGTTCTTCGCACTTGCGGCCGGGGGGCAGTCATGCGCCAACCGAGGAGGACATCCCACCGTCAAATCCCTCGCCTTGGCTGCTGTCCGGGAAGCGATGCTTGACAGTGCGGTGTCTGGGCCGCTAGAAAGAGACATGCCCCAATCCATTTTCATTTTTGATTTTGGAACCAATGAGGAAGCGGCGCAGCAGGCGCGTCACAAGATCGACGGATGGAAGCAGGGATTCCGGCTGGGCAACAAGATGACGCTGAAGTTCGAGCGCGAGGAAGTCGCGGAGAAGGACGACGGCGAGGAAGGTGCGACTGCCAAGCCGGCGAAGAAAGTGGCGGCGAAGAAGCCGGCGGAGAAGAAGGGCGACGGCGGGGAGCCGCCGTCGCACGTGCGGTTGCTGCTGCGGCTCGATTTCTCCGATCATGAGAAGTTGACGCACCAGCGGTGGCTTGACCGGATACCGAACGAGGAACCGTTTAAGTCGGCGAAGGCGCAGACAGTGCGGAGTGGCGATCCGGAGCATCCCAAGGTGGCGGAGCGGTTTGATTCTTTGGACTGATGTCGAGTGCCACTGCGGGGCTCCATTTCAACACAGAGAAGACGGATTCTGTGGCAAACCCCTCTGCTGAGACAGTTTGGAATTGGCACACTGGCAGCTTACTGGTTCACGAGGAACCGCAAGAGCTTCACGGTAGACTTCGCATAGGGCGCTCCATACAGGGAGGCGCACCCCTCGCACAAAACGCTCTGGGCTTAGAGAACGGAGAGCAAAGCGGGAGAGGTTGGGCTGTTTGCGCGGCGGGCAATTTGGCTATAATGAGGTGAAGGTCGCACCACGAGCCCGTCCTACCGTCGGAGGTATTGCCGATGGCCTCTCAGGTTAAGGTCAAGACAACTGGATTCGACGCCTCGAAGTACCACGGCCTCGACCGCGATGCGCTGATCCGCATCTACCGTACGATGTTCCTTTCCCGTAGGCTGGACGACCGGGAAATCCAGCTCAAACGACAGAACAAGATTTTTTTTCAAATCAGCGGGGCCGGGCATGAGGCAGTGCTGGCCGCTGCAGGGCTGCTGCTCAAGCCGGGCTACGACTGGTTTTTCCCTTATTACCGTGACCGCGCACTGATGCTGGCGCTCGGGGTGACTCCCTACGACATGCTGTTACAGGCTGTGGGCGCTGCGGACGATCCGTCGTCCGGCGGGCGGCAGATGCCGTCGCACTGGGGCAGTCGGCGGCTGAATATTGTGCCCAGCGCGTCGTCGACCGGGATGCAGTGGCTGCACGCGGTGGGCGCGGCCGAGGCGTCGCTTTACTACGAGAAGCTGCCGAAAGCGCTGGAGCAGGCGCGCAAGGCGCCTCTGGGAGACTCGCTGAGCTATCACCGCGACGAGATTGTTTTTGTCTCGGGCGGAGACGGATCGACCAGCGAGGGCGAGTTTTTCGAGGCGCTGAATGCGGCCTCGCTGCGGCGCGTGCCTGTGCTGTTTTTGGTCGAAGACAACGGCTACGCGATTTCCGTGCCCGTTGAGGCGCAGACCGCTGGCGGGAATATTTCGAAGCTGACAGCGGATTTCCCGAATTTCGTGTTTGAGGAATTCGACGGCACCGAACCGCTCCGGAGTTATGAGGCGCTTGGGCGGGCGATCGCGCACTGCCGGGCGCGGCGCGGTCCGGCGCTGGTCCACGCGCACGTGACACGTCCGTACTCGCATTCGCTTTCCGACGACGAAAAGCTTTACAAGACGGCTGCCTGCCGGGACGCCGAGGCGCAGCGGGATCCCGTGCCGAAGTTCGGGCTTTTCCTGGTGCGCGAGGGGATTTTGGACGAGAGCGAATTGCTGGCGCTGGAGGCCGAGGTGGACCGCGAGGTGCTTGCCGCGACGGACCGAGCCCTGCTGGCACAGCCGCCGGCGGCCGATTCGATCTACTCGTTCGTGTACTCGCCGGACATCGATCCGGCGGGTGCGAGATTCGAAGCCGTGCCGAAATTCGCCGGGCAGAGCGGCGGCGGAACGGTCGCGAAGAACAAGACGATGGTCGAGATTATTTCCGCGACGCTGGCTGACGAGATGGCCGGCGACGAGCGGATCGTCGTGTTCGGCGAGGACGTGGCCGACTGCACGCACGAAGAAGACCTGCCGAGCGTGAAGGGGAAGGGCGGTGTCTTCAAGGCGACCGAGGGACTGCAGCGGAAATTCGGCTCGAGGCGCGTATTCAACACGCCGATTGCGGAAGCGGGCATCGTGGGGCGCGCACTGGGAATGGCGGTGCGGGGGCTGAAGCCGGTAGCGGAAATTCAATTTTTTGATTACATCTGGCCGGCGATGATGCAGTTTCGCAACGAGCTATCGAATATGCGGTGGCGGTCGGCGGGACATTTCAAATGCCCGGCGGTAGTGCGCGTGGCGATCGGCGGTTATCTGACCGGCGGCGGGATTTATCACAGCCAGTGCGGTGAAGTGATCTTCACCCACATTCCGGGGCTGCGCGTGGCGATGCCTTCCACCGCGCTGGATTTGTGCGGGCTGCTGCGCACGGCGATCCGGTCGGATGATCCGGTGATGATCCTCGAGCACAAGCATCTGTACCGGCAGCCGTACAATCGCACGCCTTATCCGGGAGCGGATTACACGGTTCCCTTCGGCAAGGCGCGCGTGGCGCGAGAAGGGACCGACGTGAGCATCATCACCTACGGTGCCGTGGTGCATCGCGCGGAGGTTGCGGCGGCGGAACTGGCGCGCGACGGGGTTTCGGTGGAGGTGATCGATCTGCGGACGCTGAGCCCCTACGATTGGGATGCGGTAGCAAAGAGCGTGACCAAGACGAACCGGGTGATCGTGGCTTATGAGGACACCCGGTCCTGGGGCTATGGCGCGGAGATCGCGGCGCGGATTGCCGATGAGCTTTTTGGCGATCTGGACGCGCCGGTGCGGCGGGTAGCGGCAACGGATACGTTCTGTGCGTATCACCCGTCGCTGGAAGATGCGATTTTGCCGCAGACGGCCGATATTGTTGCGGCGGTAAGGGAACTAGGGGCGTATTGAGAGTGCGCCGGAAACTTTTTTGCGGCCGGTGGCGTATTGATAGATGAGCGCGGGATGAGCCAGGCGCCAGGAGGTTGGCATCATGATCTGCGGAAATTGCCAGCGAGAACTGGCCGACTATTCGAATTTTTGCTATTACTGCGGCGCGAGGCAACAGGCATCGCCTTACGGAGCACCGCGGCCCCAGAAACGGCTGATGCGGTCGGTGACGGACTGCAAAATCGCGGGGGTTTGCGGCGGAATCGCCGAGTATCTGGAACTGGATTCGACGCTGGTTCGGGTGATTTGGGTGCTGCTGGTGCTGATGCCGGTGCCCGTCGTACCGGCGTTTCTCGGATATTTCGTAGCGTGGCTGGTGATGCCGAAGGCACCGTGGCCGATGCCGGCTGCTCCGGTGCAACCGAGCGCGCCGCCGCGTTGGGTCTAGCTTCTGTCCCGAGAGAGCGGGATGCCCATTCAAATGGGCGGCGCGCTCTATTGCGCCCGCCGTTTCCAGTACCGAGCTGTTTCGCGTGCGAACCGACTTCCAGCTCCCCCGTCCCGAAACTATCAATTGAACTAAACCCTACTCGCGTCGAGCGGAGCCGACATTTTGATGCAATCAAGTTGTGCTTGGCGCGTAGTAAGCCCTGCCAGGGGTGACCCAGGCTAGGTCGCGCCGGGACTATTCCTTGGGTCTGGACTTGCGCGGTGACGATCGCGCCCCCCCGGACAGCGCCTGGTCGAAGGAGATGGGGCCGGCTCCCACCGTGGCCAGGGCAAAGGCTGAGACCGTGAGCATCAGAGGGAATTCGTAATTCGGCACGGCCATTGGAGTTGTGAGCATGTGGTGCGCGGCCCAGAGGCCGACGGCCATTTCTCCGGCAAGCAGAAGCCCGGCCAGCCGCGTGAACAGTCCGACGATCAGCATACAGCCGCCGAAGAACTCGATTACGCCCGCGACGTAAACGAAATATCCCGGAAAACCCAGGTGGACGAAGGACTGCATGGCTTCGCGGGTGTGCCCGAACAGTTTCGGATAGCCGTGATAAACGAAGATCACGCCGAGCGCCACGCGCAGTAGCAACAGTCCCAGAGGCTTCAGCTTTTCGAGCGCCTGCATTCGAATTCTCCTTGGCAATCCAAGCGGTGTGACGGCGACGGCCGTGCGGGATTGTAGCAAGAACGCCCGAGACCAGGACCTTTTGCGACACATGCGTGTTTATTTCTGCACTCCGGCCAGCCAAACGCGCGAAAGCGTTGGTGTAGAATTGAGGTTCAGCTCGAAAAATCGAATGCATGTGCCGCGCACAATTCGAAGGCTTCTGCTCGGATTCGCCGTTGTCTTGGTTGTTTGCCTGGCTGCCTATTTGCGGTTTCACCATGCCAAGCCGGTGCTGGAAGTGGCCTACGCGGGCAACAAGCAGGTCGTTTTGTGGGACAGCAGCGCGGAGATTCGCGAGGTCCTCGCGACTCTTAAGTACGGCGAACGGCTGGATGTGCTGGACCATTTTCAACAGGAAGCGAAAGTTCGCACGACCAGCGGAATGGTCGGATGGGTGACGGACAGCGATCTGCTGTCGGTCGATCTCTGGCAGAAGATGCGCGATCTAGAGGCGCTGGCGGCGTCTTCGCCGGTCGAGGCGCACGGGTCGACGCGCGTGATCAGCAATTTGCACGTCGGGCCCGGCCGGGAGTCGCCGCGATTGCGGCAGCTCGCCAAGGGAATTCCCGTGGAAATGTTCCAGCGGCAGGCCGTGGATGTGCCCGTGGCAGCGACGACTCAAACAGCCGCGCACAGCGAGGATGCCGATACTGCGGCACCCCCAGCCGTGAAGAAAGAGGATTGGTGGCTGGTGCGCGCGTACATGGCGGATGATTCGACCGTAACGGGATGGCTTCTTGGCCGATTCGTGGATCTCGACGTACCGCCTCCGCTGCCCGATTATGCAAGCTCGGCGGGGATACGTATCGCGGCGTGGTTTGAGCTAAATCGGGTGAGCGATGCACAAGGCGGCGCGCGGTCGCAATATCTGGTTGTGGGAACCAAGGGGCCGGAAGGGCAGGCCTGTGATTTCAAGCAGGTGCGCGTGTTTACATGGGGAAAACAGAAGGACCGATACGAGACTGCGTTTGTGGCAAGCGACCTATGCGGGAAATTGCCAGTGAAGATATCGCGGCTGGCTGGAGCCAGCGGTGATCCGGGGTTTTCGTTTCAGGATTTGAGCAGCGGAAAAGCCGAGGAACGCGTTTATCAGATGCATCAGACGGTCGTGCGGCGCGTCAGGCAGCCGGGTGGGGCTCCGGAGAAGGGGAAACGTCCACATGGCTAAAGAGCAACCAAGGAGCCGCCACAAGGCGCTGGGGGGCGCATGCGTCATGCTGCTTTTGCAGCTGCCTTTTTGCCTCGCCGGCTGCTCGCAGTCGTCTTCCCGCGTGGAGGCGCAGATGCCTCAGCCATTCTCAGTTACTTATGTCGCATCGTGGGGCACCAAGGGCACTGATCCGGGCCAGTTGATGCAGCCTACCGACATTGCCACCGATTCGCTTGGGAATGTGTATCTGGCCGACGCGGGCACTGGTTTCATCAACAAGTTCAACTGGGAAGGGCGGCCGCTGCTGTGCTTTGGGCAGCCGGGACTGAAATATCCGCAGGAAATCGCCGTGGATAGCGGCGGCGCCATCTACTTGACGGATGTGGGCCGCGGCAGCACGTTTGTTTTCTTTCCGGAGGGCGACCACCATCATGAGTTGCGGCTCAGAAAACGTCCGAGCGACGAGGACACGCTCGGAGTGGCGGTGGGCGAGGATGGGTTGATTCACGTGCTGGATGCCGATGCCGGGCACGTCTACACCTACACCTCCAATTACCAGCTGCTACGGAACTGGCAGCCGTCGTCGAATGTACCGAATGCGAAGGTGCGGGCGCGCGGGATCGCCGTGGGGCCGGATGGATTTCTGTATCTGGTCGACCCCCTGGGCAACCACATCTTGCGATTCTCCAACGACGGCCAGTTTCAGTCCATGGTCGACGCTGCGGCTGACGGAGTGCCGCGGAAACTGAGCGACCAATTTGCGGTGGGGCTTGGATACATCTTCGCAATGGATGCGGACGGGCGCATGCTGCACGTCTGGACAGCGGAGGGGCAGCCGAAGCTCGACCTGGATCTCGCGCCGGAATTGGGGCAGGGCCGCCGCTCGGCACCGTCTTTGGCGATCAGCCCGCGCAAAGAGTTGCTTGTGCTCGACCGGCCGGAAGCGCGCGTGCTTCGTTATCGGCTCAACTTCTGATACTTTTCTCCACGGTGTTTGATCCGATCTGAGGGGAATTCCATGGCACTGCTATTGACCGAAGCAGATGTGCGCGCAATTTTGACATTGCCGCTGGCGACGGAGCTTGTCGAGGAGGCTTTCCGGCGAATCGCGAACGGGACCGCCGTATCTCATCCGCGGCGGAGATTGAAGCTGGCGGAAAAAGGTCTCATGCACTACATGGCTGCAGCGGATGCCGAGGGCGGCTACGTGGGGCTGAAGATTTACACCGTGTCGCCGAGCGGATTGCGGTTCTTGGTACCGCTCTGGAGCGATCACTCGGGCGAGCTGCTGGCGCTGATTGAGGCGAATTATCTGGGCCAGCAGCGGACGGGGGCCGCGAGCGGCGTCGCGACGAAAGTGTTAGCTCGCGAAGACGCGCGCATCGCGGCCATGATCGGAACCGGATTTCAGGCCCAGACGCAGCTGGGAGCTGTGGCGCTGGCACGGAAACTTGAGCTCGTGCGCGCCTACGGGCGCGACGCTCACAGGCGAGAGAACTTTGCGAAAGTGATGAGTGCGCGAACGGGTGTGCGCGTGGCTGCCGTCGGATCGGCCGAGGAAGCGGTGCGCGGCGCCGATATCGTAATCACCATGACCAGCGCCACCAAACCTGTGATCGAAGGGAAATGGCTCGAGCGCGGCACGCACGTCAATGCGGCCGGGGTAAATTTCGCGGAGAAGGCCGAAATCGATGCCGAGACCGTGCAACGGGCGGACGTGATCGCAGCGGACTCCGTTGAGCAGTCGAAGATCGAGGCGGGCGACCTGATTCAGGCATTCGGCGGCGACGCGAAAAGATGGGACGATGTCCGCGAGCTGGCGGGCATTATCGCAGGCAAGACCCCGGGACGGACGAACCGGGACCAGATCACGCTGTTCAAATCAAACGGTATCGCGATCGAGGATATCGTGGTTGCGGGGCGCGTGTACGAACTGGCTCGAGAGAGGAAGATGGGGAGGGAAGTTCCAATGTTTGAGTAGCGTCGCGTTGGAGATCAGGCCCGGACCCGACGGAGGCGCTTGGCCAGTGCTTCGTGGAGTCGCACTCGCGTTGACGACGGAAGCGGCGCAGGTTCCGAGTTGCAGAAAATTTCGATCGTCTGTTTGCAGGTGTCGACCACGACGCGGCAGTCCTTGCACTTGCCGAGATGCTCCTCAATCTGCGTGCGCAGAGCAGGGTCGAGAGCTTCGTCGAGATAATCCGCGAGCTCGGTGATGATGGTTTTGCACTTCACTGATGTTCTCCCCGATGAAAGTATTGATTGAGCGCCTGGCGCAGTTTCAGGCGCGCCCGCAACAGGCGCGACTTCACCGCCGGCACCGTAAGCCCCAAGGCTTCGGCCGTTTCCTCCGTTGATAACTCTTCGATGTCCCGGAGCTGGAAAACGACTCGAAAAGAGGGGTCCAGTTCGCCGATGGTTTTGCCGAGAATGTCAGCAAGCTCGGTCTGCGCATAGCGATCGGCGGGTGAAGGTCCCCAGTCCTCGACCTCGCGAGGTACCATATCCTCGCCGGTATCGACCTCCTCATCGAGCGAGACGACGTTGGGGCGGCGTTTACGGAGCTTCATGAGGGCCTGGTTGACGGCGATGCGCACCAGCCAGGTATAGAAGCGAGAATTGCCTTCGAAATTCTGGAGGTGCTCGTAGGCCTTCAGAAAGGCCTCTTGCATGGCGTCTTCGGCGTCTTCGCGGTTCTGGGTGATGTTCTGGGTCAGGCGAAAGATCTTGCGCTCGTAGCGGCCTACGAGGGTCTCGAACGCAGAGACATCGCCACCCTTGGCCGCTGCGACCAGGACCGGTTCGTCGTCCTTCACGACCTGGGAAGGCAGCGGGCGGCGAGGCGTCGGATCGAGCTTGGATGAACTCATCGGAACTTTCCCATTGGAAAGGTTAGCACAGCTTTCGAGTTGACGCCGCCGGGAATGTATTATCATACCGAGCGAAGCGCGAGCGCACCGGTACGACTGCGCTGGCGCGCGTTTGGCGCGCCCGCCCAGACTGGCCAGACGACGGACGCCCGATTTAGATGAAGAACGGCCCGGAGAATCCACGACATTCATGAGGACGCTGCCAGATTACCTGCGCAAGGGAATGAAAATGATTCTGGTGGGCGCGAATCCGGGGGACCGATCGGCGCGGGTGGGGCACTACTACGCAGGTCGCAACAACCAATTCTGGCCGATCATGTACGAGTGCGGCGTGATTCCGGAGCCGATCGGCTACGAGGATGACCGGCGGATGTTGGAATTCGGGATCGGGATGACGGATCTGGTGAAGCGGCCGACGCGTGGGACGGACGAGCTCGAGCGGAGGGAATTTGCGGAAGGCCGCGTCCTGCTGGCGCAAAAGCTCGAAGAGCTTCGGCCGCGCGTGATCGCGTTCAATGGCAAGATGGTTTACGAGAAATTTACCGGACGAGTCTGCACACTCGGCATTCAAAAGGAATTGCTCTACGGCGCGCGGGTATTCGTGCTGCCGTCCACCAGCGGAGCCAATACGGGCGCGGCGCTGGCCGTCAAGAAACGCTACTTCAAGAAACTCGCCGCCTTATTAAAGAGTCTAAAGGACTAGCGGCTCAGGACGAGCACGCCGAAGGAGTTCACAATGGGCGCCACGCAGCCGGCTACGGCACCGCTGGTGCTGGAGGAGCGTTCGGGCGCCGTTCTGACATTGCGGCTGAACCGCCCGGACAAACTCAACGCGCTGAACCCGGAACTTTGCCGCACGCTGGTCCACGGGCTGTTGGGGGCGAGCGAGGACAAGTCCGTGCGCGCCGTGGTGGTGACAGGCGCGGGACGCGGATTTTGTTCCGGCGGCGACATTGATTTTCTGCGCGAAGCGCGAAATCGCAAGGCGGTGAACGAATTCAAGCCGATGCTGGAGCTGGGGAAAGAAATTTGCCTGGCGATCGCGTCGATGCCGAAAGTCGTGATCGCAGCGGTGAACGGCCCGGCTGCGGGCGGCGGATTGAGCCTGGCGCTGGCGTGCGATTTGCGGATCGCGTCCGACCAGGCCATGTTTACGCAGGCCTTTGGGCATTTGGGACTCTATCCCGATTTCGGTGCTACATTTTTTCTGCCGCGACTTGTCGGCCTTTCGCGTGCTTCGGAGCTTTTTTACACCGGAGAGCAGCTTTCCGCCGAAGAGGCGCATCGGATTGGGATCGTTGCGAGCGTTTACCCGAAAGATCAGTTCGAGGAGGAAACGCGGAAGGTCGCCGAGCGCATGGCTGCAGGGCCGCCGCTGGCGCTTCGTGACGTGAAGCGCACCATGGTCGGCGATGCGCACAAGGAACTCGAAGAGGCCATCGAAGAAGAGAACCGCCTTCAGCTGCACTGCTTTCTCTCCGAAGATTGCGCCGAGGGGCTAGCGGCTTATTCCGAGAGGCGCGCGCCGAATTTCCGCGGTCAATGAGAACCAGCCTCCACCCATGAGGGAAGATCTGCTCGCGAATATCGAAATGACGCCACGCGAGGTGAGCGCGCGGCGCGAGCGCGGCGACAAATTCCTGTTTGTGGACGTGCGCGAGAAATGGGAATATGAAGCCGCGCACATCGATGGCTCGGTGCTGATTCCGCTGCGCGAAATTCCGGCGCATCTCGAACGCTTCGCGACGGAAGCCGACATCGTGTTTTTCTGCCACCATGGCGTGCGCAGCGTGGACGCGGCAGCCTGGCTGCGTTCCAAAGGCGTAGCAGGCGCCCGGTCGATGGCCGGTGGGATCGATCGCTGGACCACGGAAGTCGACCCCCTGGTGCCGCGATATTGAGGAGAGCAAGAAATGGCTAGCAGAAAGACCGGCGCGGCAAAGCGCTCGGCGAAGGCCGGCAAGAAAGCGAAATTCCTGGGCAAGCCGAGCTGCACAACGTGCCGCAAAGCCAAGAGCTTCATGGAAAAGCGAGGGTTTCAGCTCTACTTTCGCGACTTGGCGAAGGAACGCCTGAGCTCGGCGGAACTTGAGAAATTGATCGGCAAACGTGACTACACGGAGTTTCTGAATAGCCGCAACGAGCTCTTCCGCAAGAGGAAGATGGGTGAGAATCCGCCCACCCGCCGGGAAGCGATCAAGATGATGGCGAAAGAGCCGAATTTGATTCGCCGGCCGGTGGTTGTCGCGGGGGGGCGAGTCGTCGTTGGCTTCGATCAAGAAGGCATCGCCCGCCTGTAACCCTCGCGAACTCCCCATTCATGCGTTTTTCAATGAAACTGCTCGACCACATCGAAATCTGCCAAGGCGATATCACCGAACTGGAAGTCGACGCGATCGTGAATGCCGCGAACAACGCCCTTCAGCTTGGCGGTGGGTTAGCGGGAGCAATCCGGCGCAAGGGCGGGCCGCGCATTCAGGCCGAGTGCGACCAAATCGGAACGATTCCCGTGGGTGGCGCTGCGATTACGTCCGGCGGCAACCTGAAGACACGCTACGTGATTCACGCGGCGAGCATGCAGCTGGGCGGCTCGACAACCGCGCAGTCGCTGCGCAGTTCGACGGCGCACGCGCTACGAATCGCCGCGCAAAATGGACTTCGGACCATCGCGCTGCCAGCCATCGGTTCGGGCATCGGCGGATTCCCGATCAACCAGTGCGCGGAGATCATGCTGCACGAGACCGCGAAGCATTTCGAGCAGCCGACTTCGATTGAAAAGGTGCAGTTCGTGCTGTTCGATCAGGATGCGCTTGCGGCGTTCGAGCGAGCCTTGGCAGAAGTGCGGGCCGAAGACGCCGATTCTCGATAGCGTTACTCCTCGCGCCTGAGTGCGTGGTACTGAGCCTGCGGTCGACCAACATTCACAGACAAGCGCCGCTCTGGAGATTGGCGGTCCCAGGGACTAGTTGCTATCGGTACGCTTCTTCAGGGTGGGCTGCTTGTCAGAAGCTGGATCGGCGGCGGGAGTGGCTGCAGGCAGCTGCGCGGGATTGCCGCTCGATGTTGCGGTGGCCGCTACTGCCGTGTTATCCGGATTGTACGGCGTCTTGATGTAACGCGCGGCTTCGCCCTGTGCGCCCGCAGTGTCGTCCTTGAGGTGCTGCGCGCGGTTGTATTCGTTCACGGCGCGCTCGCGCTGGCCGAGGACGTCGTAAATCTTGCCCATGTAGACATGGGCCCAAACCTCGGTCCATTTGGGATCGAGATCGCCGCCCAGCGCAGCCCGGAAGGCATTGGCGGCCGCCTGATAGTTCTTCTGGTAGAACATGGCCTCCGCCATGCGGAAGTGCGCCAGAGAATTCGTTGGCTGCACATCGAGCGCGCGCTGGTATTCCTGAATCGCTTCGTAATACTTGCCGAGAGTCGCCAGCGCCTCGCCGCGTGAAATCGTCGCGCGGACCCGGAGGCGCGGGCTCGACTTCAGCAAATCGTTGTTCGGATCGATGGTGATGCCGTTGGGTTTCGGCCTTCCGAAGGTCTCGAGCTTGAATTGCGAAGTCGTGCCCGTAACCAGAATCTTTTTCAATTCGGGATTGCCTTCCGTATCGACCTTCACTTCAACCGGCATGCGAAACGTGTCGAGCTCCTGCTTAACCGTGCCTACAACCTGAAACCCCTTCGGTGTGCGATACACGATGTATTGCAAAGTGAATTCGGGCACGCCCGTCGAATTGAGCCACTGCGAATAAAACGAGACCAGATTCACGGGCGGCTCGCCGGGTTTGGCCAGAGGCGCCTTGGTCATTTTTTCGAAGCTATCGATGGCCGCCGTCTTGCCTTCGTGTTGCTTGTAGAATTCCTTCAGCAGCGCCGTGAAGGCGTCGTCGCCCAGCTCTGCCCGAAGCATGTGAAATACCATCGCGCCTTTGTCCGCGACGATCGAGTAATACGGATCCGAATAGGCGCCGATATGGTCGGCCTGATAAATCGGCGCAGCGTCTTCAAACATCAGCGCGCCCACAGCGAAATCTTCAAGCGCTTTGTTCAACTGGGCCACGCCGCCAGATTGTTCCGCGTACATCGCCTCGGCATAACGCGACATCCCTTCGGTTAACCAAACGTCCGCGGCCGTTGCCGGCAACACGCGATCTCCCCACCACTGTCCTGCGGCCAGCTGCGAAAGCAGGCGGTCGTTTGCCGAAGGGGTCCATTGCCGCGCGCTGATCAGCAGCAAGCCGGGCGCGGAATATCCGCCGAGGCTGCCGTCGGGCAGTTGGGCGATCGTCAAGCTGGGAATCGTGCCCTGGGGACCATTCAGCCCTCCAAACGTGTCCGAAAAATAGCTCATGATCTGCCCGAGCGAGGCTGCGTAGGATTTGACGGTCGAGACCTGGGCGGGGGGCGTGTAAAACGAGAACTGGTATCCCTCAGTGGGCGCAGGCGTCAGCTGCAAATTGCCGGCCACAAACGATCCAACCGGGCCAGGTTGGTCGCAGTGGAATACGTAGGACATCAAATTCTGCGCGCCGGCACCGATGCCGGGCTGCGTCGCCGGCGGATCGGCCTTGCCGGTGCCGGCGACCGCGAACGCACTCGGCACAATCAGATTGAATTTTCCCGTGTAGCGATTGGAGGGATAGTTCGTCAGCGGAAACCAGCGGGCTGGCAGCAGCAGATAGGCATTCGTTTTTTCGACATCAGCGAAGCGAACTCCACGCGTGGGGCTATCCTCTTCGCTCGAAATCGGCCCCGAGTATTCGAACGTCAGGGAAACGCGCGTGCCCGGAGAAACGGTGCTGGGAAGCGCGACGGTGAGCAGCAGCGGGGAATTGTTGTCCCGCGCGTACGTCATGGGCTGA
>Ga0210404_10000231_pt1 | contig 33011 bp, 31 predicted proteins | sample IncBWH28MmetaG_FD_155455 | JGI IMG/M metagenome (GOLD analysis project Ga0210404, IMG submission 155455) | Forest soil microbial communities from Barre Woods Harvard Forest LTER site, Petersham, Massachusetts, United States - Inc-BW-H-28-M | ecosystem: Environmental > Terrestrial > Soil >... | reverse complement strand
GCGCCCGATGATCGAAAAGTATCCGCTAGCAAAAGTGAACGAAGCCTACAACCGCATGATGAGCGGTAAGGCCGAATTCCGCGTCGTTCTGACGATGTGAGCATATTCTCGCCAAGCATGGAGCTCGCTTTGACCCGGCTCCTGGTTGGTGGGAGGGACATCGATATGCCAACTCTTTCGGATCCTCAGGTTGCAACGAAACTGGAAATCTCTCTTTCGGAACGCGACCGCAACCGAACCGGCAGCGGAGGCCCCGTCACACCGATCGATCCGCCGTGCGAGACTTCGGAACTCGATCCGGATCGCTCGGCCACACCCGTCAGCGCGGCTCGCCTGTTCACCTATTTTGCGATGTTCTGGATCGTGGCGCTTTTCTCGACCATTGCGGTCGTTCTGGAGTCGCGCTGGGCACACTCGAAAGATTGGATTTCGATTCCACTACCGCGCGCGCTGTATGGGAACACGCTTGTCCTGCTGGCTAGCAGCGTGTCGATGGAGTTCGCACGCCGCTCTGTTAGCGCCCGTGGCGCAATGAATGACGCGAAGCAGTGCGCTCGCTGGATATTCGTCACCGCGATGTTAGGCGCCGCGTTTCTGGCAGGACAGATCTTCGCGTGGCAGGAATTCGGTCTGCAGGGCGTACGCGTCGCGTCCAATCCCGGCAGTTTTTTCTTTTACCTGATCACCGGGGCCCACGGCGCTCTGCTTCTGGTCGGCCTTGCGTTCCTCGCCAGCGTCGGAACCGCAATCCGCGGTGCGGGACAAAATCCCCGGCGCCAATCGGGAGTGGGCACCATCGCGCTCTACTGGCATTTCCTCGGCGTTCTTTGGCTCTGCCTGTTCGGACTGCTTAGGGTCACCGTTCAATAGGGTCATCGGAGTGCCAGCCATGACTGGACTTGCTGCGCCAGGCGATGTCAGGGGTCGTTACTGATTCCAAACGGCTGCTCGTGGAAGTCGCTTTCGTTCTGAACGTAGAATGCCAGTTGCTTGAAGTCCCCCCCGTCTTCCAGTCGCCGAGATCGGCCTCCAGGATCACCTGTGCTGTCTGGAGCACACAGCACAACCCGGTCTGGTCGGTGAATCGGACACGCACGTCCAGCATTCCTTCTTCCTCAAAGACGTGTTCGGCCCAGTCCACGATCTTCCCCCTCACGCCGGGATAGGTCATGGCGCTTCGATAGAAAGCATGCGCGGAAGCCTAGGGAGAGACATTGACAAGGACACTGAAGCGGACATATGATCGATGTTTATATTGACGAGTCTATTGTAAGTCGTTGATATAAAGCCATAACTCATATAGCATATGCGGACATGAAAGCGGACTTACAGTCGGACCATAGGATGCGAATGGACGGTGGGGAAGATATCAGCCTCATGGAGCCCATGGCGCTCTCCGCGGACTCCAGGTTCGGTCGAGAATTGACGGATTTGGCTTTCGATTTGGTGTCTCGATCGGCCGCTTTTCATCACAGTTTGCCAAAAGGCACGGCAGCGGCTCTCGCCGATTTGGTCCGGTCGATGAATTGTTACTACAGCAACCTGATAGAGGGTCATAACACCCATCCGGTCGATATCGAGCGCGCTCTGAAGAACGACTACAGCCGTGATGCGAACCAACGAAACCTGCAACAGGAGGCCAAAGCGCACATAGAAGTACAGCGCTGGATCGACAGCGGAGGGCTTGCCGACCGCGCCACAACTCGCGATGGGATCAAAGAGATCCATCGTCGCTTTTGCCAGAATTTGCCGAAAGAGATGCTTTGGGTTGAGAACCCCGCCACGAAGCAGCGGCTGCCTGTTATTCCGGGTGAACTGCGAAGCAACGATGTAAAGGTGGGACAGCACGCGCCGATCAGCCCTGGGGCCATACCGCGATTTCTCGACCGGTTCGAGGCTGCTTACGCGCCGCTCGGCAGAGCTGAGCGGACGATGGCGACGGCGGCTGCACATCATCGGCTTGCCTGGATACATCCGTTTCTCGATGGAAACGGTCGCGTCGTGCGGCTCATGTCACACGCGATGCTACTCGAAACGCTCGACACGGGAGCCCTATGGTCCGTCGCTCGTGGCCTGGCACGCAACGTCGAGACCTACAAAACCCATCTTGCCAACTGCGATCAAAAGCGCAGAAACGATCTCGATGGTCGCGGAAATCTGAGCGAGGAAGCGCTAGCGGAATTCACAAGATTTTTTTTAACGATCTGCCTCGATCAAGTTGAGTTCATGGAAAAGCTGATCCAACCGGATCGATTGCGAGCCAGAATCTTGCTCTGGGCCGAGGAGGAAATCCGGGTTAAATCTCTTCCTCCTAAGTCTGTGGTCGTGCTGGAAGCCCTACTGAATCGTGGGGAGCTACCGCGAGGGGAAGTCCCGAGGGTGCTGGGTTTGACGGACCGGCACAGCCGCCGAATTGTCGCTGAATTGATTCACCGAGACGTTGTCGTTTCTGAAAATCCATACGGGCCGCTCCGTCTCGCTTTCCCGGCCGTCTTGGCTTCACGCTGGATGCCGGGTCTCTTTCCAGATAGGTAGAAGCTGGCCGGCGCAACGCAAACAAGCGCCAACCTTCATCGATTGTGGCGGGGCAAGAATGTCTGTATGACGGCTTGGGAAACAATTTCCGAAAGGCGCGTGCTGGAGTCCGCGCGGGCCTATCAGATGCTTGATGCTCGCCTCTCCCAGGGAGAGAAACTCTTTATTTGAACGAGATCTCCCAAGGAGAAGGCCGAGCTGACGGTCGGATGAGTGAACGGAGTCCAGGCGACTCGGCTCGATGGGCTTGAGTGCGCATCCGAACGGATTAGGTCTTCGCACCGAGCGATGAAGCTTCGCGTGGTGAAGCGTTCCACCAGCGGGCGCTGAAAACGATGGCGGCGGCGACGAGCCAGCCTGCGGCGTACATCGGCTCGGCGCGCCAGCGCAGAGTCGCCGAGTGCATCAGGCCGATCCATGAAAATGCGGACGCGATCAGGCACCAGATAGCCGCACGGCCGAAATTCTGGTCGATTGATTCGCTAACGACCGCGGCGACCACGAGAACCAGGAACAGAAATCCGTTGCCCAGGCCTTGCAACGACGACCAGTAGATCGCGCGATTCAGCGCGGCCTGCACGCCGGGGCTCGCCGCCGATAGCTGCAAAGCGGGCAGCGCGGAATTCATCGCTGCAGAAACCACCGCTCCTGTGGGCAGCACGAATCCCAGCAGCACGGCGCTCAAGTATTTCCGGTCTACGCGCGCGAGCGTCGCCCGGCCGACGCCGACTGCGACGTACGCGACCATGGCCGCGAGAACGGCCCACGGAAAAAGCGCGGACATGAATGAGATAAGGCCGCTCATGGTGATCGCGAGGAAAATCAGCGGCGTCCACAACGCGAACCCAATGCGCGCGCCCAGCGCCTTGTACGGCGGATGCAGCGCGTAGATCACCGGCGTGACGATGCTGCCGGCCAGCCCGGCGACGAGAGTGCCGAGCGCGTCGCAGGCGACCACACTGCGCGCGTCGTAATTATCGCCCGCGGCCGCAGCGCCTTCGACCGACGCGATGGCCTGCAAAATGTGGTAGACGGAAATCGGCGCGATCACCGAAAGATACGGCACGGCCAGTGCCATCGCACGCAGGATTCCGCCACGCGGCACGAACGGCACGACGAACGAAACACCTTGCCACACCGGATGGATGTAGCCAACCGCCGCGCCGAGGGCCAGCGGCACCAGCCACGTGGCAAGAAACGGCGGAATCCTCCAGCGCGTGATCGGCACCCCCGCGAATACGGCTACGCACACAATGGTCAGCGCCACGATGCCCACCAGCGGCTGGTCGAAAATCCGCTGGACCAGGACGAGCGCAAGATAGCTGTACATCGCCGCGCCGAACACCGTCATCGACGCGGGCAGCGGAATGAAGCGCCGGAACGCGCCGGCAAAAGGAGCGGCGGCGAGCTTGATGATTCCTGTCCAGATCACCGCGGCCGCGCCGATTTGCCACGCAAGTGTGGCGTCATGCGATTGCAAATACACGGGCAGAAAAATCGATAGCGTGTAGGTGATAATCGCGGGGACATTGTTGCCGTAGACCTGCGCGGTCACGTCCTTTCGGTTTTCGCGGCGCGCGAGCCGCGCACCCAGAAACGCGAGACCCGTCGAGCCCAGCAGCAAGCCGGGCGCGAATCCCGGCACGATGTGCGTGAGGCTGAACGCCAGCGGGATGCCGATCGGCGCCAGCAGCAGCACGGGAATGAACATCTGCGCGATGATGCAGCCGACCTGTGCGATGGTGGCGTCCACGTCGCCGCGTGTCAGAGTCCACCAGGGTTGCGAGCGCAGGACGGGATCTGCCATCGGTCGGTTAGACCACGTAGGATTCGAGCGATTCGGGGGCGAAAAGATCCGCGGGTTTAAGTAGGCGTTTTGCGAGGCCCTGCTCATGCGAATAGCGCAGAAACGTTTCGAGGGCGTGCGCGTTGCGCTCAAGGCCGTACGGCCAGAAATCCTCGCCCATCAGCGAGCGTGTTTCCTCCACGTGGCGCGTGAGCCAGGGGAGCATCGACGCGAGCGCGCCAGAATCGTACAGCTCGCGATACGCCAGCTTCTGCGCCTGCCCAAAAGCTTTGTAGAGCGATTGCGCTACCCAGGGCGATTCCTCGTACACCTCGCGGCGGATCGCTATGACGTGCATGATCGGGAAAATTTTGGTCTTCGTAAAATATTCCTGCTCGACCTGCCGGTAATTCCCGAAAAGCCGCCGCACTCTCTCCGACCCGTCGGCAAATGTCGACGGCATCCGCGCCGTGTAGAGTGCGTCGATTTCGCCCAAGGCGAGCATCGTAGAGAGCGTCTTGCCCTGCGGAATGGTTTCGAGGCGAATTTCCGGCGGCAGCGACAGCGCGATTTTTTCCGGGCGCCCGGGCTCTTCTTCGCCGCCGCGAAGATAGGTGACGCTTGAAACGGGCACGCCGTAATGGTCGGCGAGTGTGCCGCGAATCCAGACGCCGGCGGTCATTTGATATTCCGGCACGCCGACGCGCTTGCCGATCAGGTCCCTTGGCTCGCGAATGACGCTGTGGCCGTAGACGAAAATGCAGGAATGCCGGAAAAATCGCGACGGGAACGCTGGGATGGCGATCAGCCGGGGATTTTCGGCGAAAAGCGATAGCGTGTAGGACGAGAGCGACATCTCCGCAACATCAAACTCGTGATGCCGCAGCATGCGAAAGAAAATTTCTTCGATGGGCAGGTCGAGCGCGTTCAGATCGACGCCATCGACGGCCACGCGCCCATCAAAAAGTGCCCGCGTGCGGTCGTAATTCGAACACGCCATCGCCAGCCGCAGCTTGCTCATCGCCGAATCCCCACCCGAATCCCCCACGCCGACGCTCACTCTATACCCAATGCGTGGGCGATGAAAGATCTCGCCGAAGGTGGGTGACCTGACTTAACGCTTCGCGACAAGGTAGTCGATCCAAAGCCCAAAGCCCTGCCAGGACTGCGCCGGAACAACCGCATCAAAACGAACCGATATGATAATATTGAGCGTATTAAACCGCATTACTCACGGTGAGGACGTGAGGCTGCAGGGTTTCCATTCGAAGCGAATCATATGACCGTTTGCGAGTATCGGTTCGAACATTTTGATGCGCGAGGCGACGACGGATCTTACGATAAGTTTTCAGGCCGTCTTGACGAACTTTTTGCCTCAGGCTGGGAACTACTTGAATCGCACAGAGACCCCGGCTCTAAAGGCTGGTGGCGGGTCGAGCTGTTTAAACCGTCCGCTTCTGCGAAGCAAAATCCTCCACGGGACCTGACTGATAAGAAGTGAGAAGATGTACGCGGCAACTGGGATCAGATTCTGAAGGGGGGATGCATGATAAAGGGATTTCGCGCAATTGCGATCGTTGTTTTCTGTCTAGCAGTTGCTCTGCTTCTTATGTCTCGCGCGCAACCGGCCTGGACGCACGCCCGATCAGCGTCCGGCGTTGCCGCAGCGACCGATAGCAACCCTTGCCCAAACGATGACAGCGGATTGAAACTGCCCGGCGGCTTTTGCGCGACCATATTTGCCGACGGCATTGGCCACGCGCGCCACCTGGTGGTCGCACCGAACGGGGTCGTCTACGTGAATACCTGGTCGGGCCGATATTACGGCAATGCCGCGCCGCCCCAAGGCGGGTTCCTAGTCGCACTTCAAGACAAATCCGGTACCGGGAAGGCCGATGTAGTCGAGCGGTTTGGTGAAACAGTCCAGAGCGGCGGAGCGGGCGGGAGTGGGATCGGTTTGTACAAGGGAGCGATCTACGCGGAGATCAACGATCGAATTGCGCGTTATCCGCTGACAGGGGACTCCGTTGCACCGAAGCAGGCGGGCGTCACGGTCGTCTCCGGATTGCCGTTAACGGGCGATCATCCCATGCATCCGTTCATCATTGACTCCCAAGGTGCCATTTACGTCGATGTGGCGAGCCCGAGCAATGCATGCCAACTAAAGAACCGGCTGCCGGGGTCAGCGGGCAAGGATCCCTGCGAGGAGCTTAAGACTCGCGGCGGCATCTGGCGCTATGACGCGAACAAGACGAATCAGACCTTTTCTCCAGCTGAGCGCTACGCTACTGGAATCCGCAACGGCGAGGGCTTGGCGATCGACGCGGCCGGGCATATGTTCGTGACCCAGCACGGACGAGACCAATTGCACGCGAATTGGCCCGGCATTTACAAGGCGGATCAAGAGGCGACACTTCCTGCCGAGCAAGTCATGCTGCTCAAGCAGGGCGGGGACTATGGCTGGCCGGAGTGCTATTACGATCCTTTCGTCGAGAAGCTCGTTCTGTCACCCGAATATGGGGGAGACGGTAAAAAGACCGGCATATGCGCTACCAAGACGGCTCCCGTCGCTGCATTTCCAGCTCACTGGGCCCCGAATGGGATGGTGCGCTACGATCAGCAGGAATTCCCGAAGCGCTACCGCGACGGCGTGTTCATCGCGTTCCACGGTTCTTGGGATCGCGCGCCCTATCCACAGGGTGGATACAATGTCGTGTTTCAACCGCTCTCTGGCGACCACGCGTCGGGCCAGTGTGAGATATTCGCGGATGGTTTTGCGGGAGCCGTCAAGTCACCACAGGCAGCCGTGCATCGTCCGAGCGGCCTGGCGGTGGGGCCCGACGGTGCGCTGTACGTTTCCGACGATGTGGCTGGACGGATCTACCGAATCGTCTATCGCGGCGGCGCCGGGGCGGGAGGCAACATCACTCCCTGTCCGAGCGCGGCCTCTCCCGCTGGCGATGTAGTCGCCATTCCTGCCAACCCACCGGAAGGCACGCATCCTGACGCCGGAAAAGCGGCAGGCACCAATTGAGGAGCCACCAATGAGATCAGCGATTGTTCGTGTCGCGATTTTCAGCTTTTCGATGCTGACCACCAGCGTTCTCGCCACCGCGCAGCAAGCACCGCCGTCACCACCGCCTGCGCCGCCGCCGTCGCTCGTGATTTCGAGTCCGTCGTTTCCGGACCTGTCGCGAATCCCCACGAAATACACGTGCAGCGCGACCATGCCTCCGCCCAGCGGCCCCCGGAACATATCGACGGGCATATCGCCCGCGCTGCAATGGACGAACGTTCCCAAAGGCACGGTCAGCTTCGCGCTCATTATGCACGATCCGGATGCTCACGTTCCGAAGGCACCGACCGACATCACGCACTGGCTGGTGTTCAATATTCCTGCCGATGCGACGCAGCTCCCGGAGGCTGTCGCGCCGGATGCGCCGCTGGCCAACGGGGCCTTGCAGGGCACCAACATCACTGGTAAGGCTGGCTACCAAGGATCGTGCGCGGGTCCGGGATCGCCGCACCATTACACATTTGAATTGCTGGCCCTGGATGAAAAACTCGATCTACCGCAGGGCGCCACGCGCGAGCAGATTCAGGACGCAGTGAAGGGCCACGTTCTCGGCAGCGCGGTGTACATTGGGCTCTTCAACCGATAGGCTTTCTTGCATGAATGTTCGGAATTGACAGAAGGAGGAAACATGGCTACCGCAACACAGGCGATTCCAGTAAATGTAAACGTGAGCACCTATGTCGCGAAAACGCGACCAATGCTGATCAACGGAAAATGGGTAGGCGCTGCTTCAGGGAAAACGTTCCCGACCTACAACCCGGCCACCGGCGAGGTACTCGCCCAAGTCGCCGAAGGTGACAAGGAAGATATCAACCGCGCGGTTTCGGCCGCTCGAGCCGCGTTTCAAAAAGGAAGTCCGTGGAAGAAGCTGACGCCATCCGAGCGCGGCCGGCTGATGTGGAAGCTTGCCGAATTGCTCGAGAAGCGCAGCGAAGAATTTGCGCAACTGGAATCGCTCGATCAAGGCAAACCAGTTACGATTGCTCGCGTTGCCGACGTGCCCGTTTCCGTCGACCAACTCCGCTACTACGCCGGCTGGGCCACGAAAATCGAGGGCCACACGATCCCGATCTCCGCCCACGGCGGGCAGTTCTTGGCCTACACGCTGCGCGAGCCCATTGGTGTGGTAGGTCAAATCATCCCGTGGAATTTTCCTCTTATCATGGCCACGCTGAAGCTAGGCCCAGCGCTCGCGACGGGTTGCACCGTCGTGCTGAAGCCTGCCGAACAAACGCCGCTGACCGCGCTGTTGTTGGGCGAACTCATTCAGGAAGCCGGCTTCCCAGATGGCGTGGTGAACATCGTGACGGGATATGGCGAGACCGCCGGCGCGGCCTTGGCGGCGCATTCCGATGTGGACAAGATTGCTTTTACCGGTTCGACCGAAGTCGGAAAGCTGATCGTTCATGCCGCCACGGGCAACCTGAAAAAGGTTTCGCTCGAACTCGGTGGGAAATCTCCCAACATCGTTTTTGAGGACGCTGAAATTGACAGCGCCATTCCTGGCGCCGCCAACGCGATCTTTTTCAATCAAGGCCAGGTTTGCTGCGCGGGATCGCGTCTCTACGTCGAGGACAAGCAGTTTGATAAGGTAGTGGACGGCGTTTCGCAGCTTGCCTCGAACATCCGCATCGGACCGGGGATGGATGCCACGACGCAGATGGGACCGCTCGTCTCCGAGGAGCAGCTGAACCGGGTTTGCAGCTACCTGGAATCGGGATTCTCCGAGGGCGCGATGGCCACGGTCGGGGGCAGGCGCGAAGGAGACAAGGGCTATTTCGTCAAGCCGACGGTTCTGGTCAACACCAACGAGAAAATGAAGGTCGTGCGCGAGGAAATCTTCGGACCAGTCGTGACGGTGATGCCGTTCAGCGACATTGACGACCTCGTCGCAAAAGCCAATAACACGCAATACGGACTCGCGGCAGCCGTTTGGACGCGCGACATCCAGAAGGCGCATCGCATCGCGTCCGAACTCCGCGCGGGGACGGTCTGGATCAACTGTTACGGCGTTCTTGATTCGGCCATGCCGTTCGGTGGATACAAGCAATCTGGCTGGGGCCGCGAGATGGGCCACCAGATGCTCGATCTCTATACCGAAGTCAAATCCGTCTGTACGCCGATCTCGTAGATCTCGGCGCGCGGCGCATTTTCCTTGGATTTGTCAAAAACGATGCGCGTGACTTGTGTCTACAAACTATGCAGGCGTTCACCCTTTGGGTGGACGTCTGCACAGCCGCGGTCACCACGCAAGGCCCACCAAATGGTTTTCTTTGAGTTGGAAGCAAAATAGCTGAAGACAGTAGATTTGGTACCGCTAACGGGATTGCACCTACCTCAAAGAACCTCCACAAAATCGAGCGACTCTCTTCTCTCCTACTCGACCAGAATCCTCGGATGGCTGCTGGGGGTCCTGCAACCATCCGAATTCTTTGGTCCTACCTTTCCGCTTCCCGATAGTTCGCGCGGCGGCTTGAATGACCAGCTCATGTAGGAAGCCGGTGAGCGGTTGGGCGGTGATGGACTCCGACCACCCCCTGCAGGGACGGCGACCTTGCTCGTGACACGAGAAACGTGTACACTATTTGCGTATGAAAAATATAACCCTCAGTGCGGATGAGCAGCTCATCGAGCAGGCGCGTCTGCTGGCCAAAGCCCGACATAAGACGCTTAATGCCATGTTCCGCGAGTGGCTCGAGCAGTTTACGGCACAGAGCGGTGACACGCAGGAGTTCGACGCTTTGATGGAACGGCTGAAGCACGTACAGGCGGGGAGGCGCTTCAGCCGGGACGAGATGAATGAGCGATAGGTTCTTTCTCGATACAAACATCTTCGTATACTCCTTCGACATGAGTTCGCCGAAGAAGGCTGCGCAAGCGAAGAAGCTGATCAGAACTGCGATCGAAACCCGCGGCGGAATTGTCAGTTATCAGGTTGTGCAGGAGTTCTTTAATATTGCCTTGCGCCGATTCTCAAAGCCCATGAGTGCTGTAGAAGCGGAGCAATATTTGTCGACAACGTTTCGCCCGCTTTTGTCACTGCATTCCTCGCAAGCGCTGTACGGAGAGGCGTTGCGTCTGGGAGGTCGGTTCCGGTTGCCTTGGTATGATTCGCTGATTGTGGCTTCGGCGATTGAAGGTAAGTGTGACGTTCTCTACAGTGAAGACTTTCAGGATGGGCAGCGGATTGGAAGTATTGAGATCTCCAACCCCTTCGTCTGACAGAAGGACACTCTAGAGGAATTCCCAGGCTCTGGCGAAGGGAAAAACGGCTCCGTGGGACATTGCTCTGAGCCATCTTCCATCAAGAATTTGGTTGCGGGGGCCTGCAACCATCCGAATTGTTGAGTCCTACCTTTCCAAATCCCGATGATTCGCGCAGCGGCTTAAATGACCAGCCCTTGATTCCGCTAGGCCTCCGAGGGCAATCTGACATGCACAAATACGCTAGTTACGTACTGGCGTCTGCTCGTTACGCCGCTGTGCCTTCCGGCAATTAACGCGATTAAGATGAACCACATGCTCTTGGCCAATCCCTTCCGGTGGGCTGACCCGCGCACATGGCCGTGGATTGTCTACGTCTGGTTGGCGCTCATTGCTGTTGGTTGGTTGAAACCGCTATGGCGTTGGTTCCAACGTAATCGGGCAAGCGGTTGGCCTAGCGCGGCAGGGCAAATCGAATCCGTGTCGGTCAGCGAATCCAAGCGCTCTTTCTTTTCCACATCGCCGAGAGGGAGCTCGCCTACATTTGTGGCCGAACTCGGGTATTCGTACTCATTCGCAGGAGGCGTCTACGCCGGGCGATTCAAACGCGAGTTTGGGACGGAGGCCGAGGCGTGGGAGTTCCTTAGAGACCTGCAGGGTAAGCCGGTCTCAGTCCAATACAATCCGAACCAGCCGTCAACTTCGACCTTAATCGAATCATCCATCGAGAGCCTCCTACGCACTCGCACGCCCACACCGGCTCCCGACGCATTCACATCTACCGCAGCTAAATCGGTACCACCGTGGCTCAAACCTTTTCTGTGGGTTTTTATCGCGCTTGCCGCCGTCGGGCTCGTGGTCAGCGTTTGGGTACATCTTGGGGCAGTCATGGGTCGCCGCGTGGCACCTGAAGCGGCTTTCTGGATTCTTCACATGGGGATTTTTGCGGTCTGGTTCCCGGCCGTTTTTGTTGCGAAGCAGCGGGTTGGTAATGTGCAGCGGAAGGATTTCTGGAAAGTCGTTCTGAGTGGTTCGCCGGAGTCGATGCGCTACATGGTATATGGCTTTTTGGGCTACGCGGTCATCAACTTCGCGCTCTTCATGTTTCAAGCCCCGACCGGCGGCGGTGCAGATACACCCGTCGTTTGGCGGGGGTTTTCGGGACACTGGATGGCATTTTACTCCGCCGCGCTGGCAATTCTATATTCAGCGGCAAGAGAGAATCGCAGCGGTATGCGCTGCTTGAATGGCCATCTGGTTCCGCCGACCGCAAACTTTTGCACCCGGTGCGGTCAAGCAGTAATTCACAGACAGACTAACGAATCATGACCGAATCTCTGCAATAAATCATTGGCCGAATCTGGACGACTCCCGAACATCACCAATGGTCAACGTACTCTGGGGTACGCTGAATGCGCTGAGAGGTTTGGTAGCGCTAACGGGAATCGAACCCGTATTTCAGCCTTGAAAGGGCCGCGTGCTAACCGTTGCACCATAGCGCCAGCGGGGGTTTCTTGCGTCAGTGCAACAAAAGTGTAACTAACTCCCTGTATGGGTTGCACCGGCAGGGCCACACAATGGGAATTGTACTACAGCGGGCTACCTCAGCAACTATGCGAGTAAAGCACCCATAATGGGTTGGTTTAGAGTCATTCCACTTCTCCGGTTACGGTCAATCAGGCATTGGCGAACGGCACGGCATCAGCGATTCGCTGCTGCGCGTGATACTTCACGACGGAGCCTTCATTGGTGTATAGTCGCGAGCGAGGTAGTCCCACCTTCCCTCATTCAGGTTCTCTGACCTAAGCAGATCATCTGGAGTAGTTAACGCTTAGCCCGACAGAAATGGGGCAGAGCAATGCCTTACCAACCAATTCTTGACGAAGTTGAGCACCTCCATGGAGTCAGTGCGCGTCTGGTAGGGTTCGCGGACCAATATCCGGCCACTACGGAGGACCTTCTGACCATAGCTGGCAACGTTCGCAGTATCGCTACCCTTTTGGCCGTGCTGGTCGCGACAAAGCTGCGTGGCAGCGATGGCCCCCGGCCACGAGATTAACGCGATCCTGAAAGGTGGCTTAGTCGTGCAGGACTACGGTGAGGAGTGATTTGTCGATCTTGAGCCCGCCGTTATACTGGATTAAACCCAGTTTCCTAAATTTATTCATGAAAAAATTGACTCGGGGCCGCGTGGCGCCAATCATTTCTGCCAGCATCTCCTGAGATACTTTGGGGAGCAGCTTGTCGGGCCGGTCCTTGTCCCCGTAGCGCGCGAGCAACAGTAGAGTGCGGGCCAGCCGTTTCTCGGTAGAGTTGAAGAGCTGATCTACCAAGTCGGCCTCGACTCGAATGTTTCGTGCGAGCATATATTCGATAAAGCGATCGGAGAACTCGTGCTCCGCGTGGAGCACACGCATCATCTCGTTTTTCGCGATGACCAGGACGCTGGTCGGACTAATCGTGGTCGCAGTCGCCATGCAAACCGACTGGCCCGCAAGGCACCCTTCACCCAGAAAATCGCCCGGTCCCAGAACCGCCACCACACCTTCTTTACCGGTCTGATTCACGACAGCCAGCTTCACGCTGCCTTCTTGAATATATATGACGTTGGTCGCAGGATCGCCTTGCGCGAAGACGATTTCTCTCGCTCGAAACTTACTAACCTGTCTCCCGAGACCAGCAGAATCAAGAAACAACCTCACATCGAATGAAGAGTCCCTTGAGACCTTTCCGTTGGGCGAGCGGTGCCGCTTCCCGGACTTACGCCGTGTTGGGGGAGTCGGCATGAGCCAAAATTAGCACGGAACTTCCTACTTGTTCAATCGAACCTCATTTGCACAGCGCGCGCGACAGGCTAACTCCTCATGAGCCCTGACTGCCTCTTCGACGCGTCACTGGTGCCAGAAACAATCTCCGGAAGTAGGCCCAACTCTTGATTAAATTGTCTAATAGGAGGGCACGCCAGGGCTTTTTTCTCGAAGCTCGTCAGCAGGAGATCTCACTCATTTGTAAGAATCAATCGGCCACTCTCATCCTTGCTGGGATAGATGGTATGTCGCCGGTAGCCTGAAAGCTCGCATCCGCCCGCGGTCGGGAGAGCCAGCTTCGCGGAACAGTCTTCTGTTCGATCATCAACGAATCTCGGCGTACCGAGCGGATTCACGATCCCTGCCGCACCTTGCGGATGCGACTCTCCTCTCTGATAGGCATCAATGTTCGCTTCCATTTCTACAGGAAATTGCGGGGCGGGGCCGACTAACTTTTCCTGGTAAACCTTTAGCATAATTTCTCTGAACACCGGGAGCGCGGCCAAAGCCCCGGTTTCCCTCGCGCCCAACGAGCGGCTGTCGTCATAACCGATGCGCACCGCCACAGTAATTCCGTTGGATCCGAATGTGGATCCCACAAACAGAGCATCTCGATTGTTGCTCGTCGTGCCGGTCTTTCCCATCACTGAAATGGGGAAATCGTACGAATCAAGCGCGTGCCCGGTGCCTGATGGGATGCGCACGACCCCGCGCAGGCCTTCCTGAATCAAGGACAATCCAAAATCGTCTCCGCTCCCCAAACAACAAGGTGAATGGTAGCTGTAGACGACATCTCCCTGGGTCTGTTGAATTTTGTCAATTACATGCGGCTCTCCGGGCATTCCGCCAGCCATCAGGCGGTAGGCGTTTGCAAGTTCAAGCAATGTGACTTCGGAAGCCCCCAGGGCCGTGGTAACGTAGGGCTGTAACTTGGTGTGGATGCCCAGGTCTTGCGCGGTTTGCAGCACGGAATCAATCCCAATCTGTCTGGTAATCCAGACAGTCGCCGCGTTCCTCGACTCGGCCAACGCTTGCCTCGCCGGTATCATGCCTTCAAATTGATCGTCAAAATTGGCTATCCATTTGACCGTTCCACCTTTGGCGCCAGGCACCGAGATTGGTTCGTCGGGCACCAATGTGTCCAGGTCGAGAACGCCTTGGCGAAAAGCTGCCAGGTAAACAAAAGGCTTCATCGCCGAGCCTGGCTGACGCTTCGACTCAATTAAGCGGTTATAGTCGCTGTACGCGTTGTTGTGGCCTTTGTACACCTCTCGGCCACCAGTCTCGGCCAGCATGGCGGAATCACTGTTTCGAAGAACGACCACGGAACCTTGGATCAGTCCCCTATTCGGAGGATGTCGTTTCTCATAAGCGTTTAAGCCGTTCTCCAGCGCCACGTTGGCAATGCGTTGGATTCGGTGGTCAACGGTCGAATAAACTTGGATGTGGCCATCGAGAAGTTGCTCAATTCCAACATCGGAGCCGGCGTTCGGACTGAGTCGTTTGAGTTCATCGAGAGTCGTTCCCACCGCGGCCGGCGCCTCGATCGTCTCAACCTCATGGGCCGCCAAATGAATTGGCAATAATTTCAAACGTTGGGCCGTTTCCGCAGGGAGGAAATGATTCGCTGCCATGAGGCTTAAAATCTGATTTCTCCGGCGCATGGGTTTTTGAACGTCTTCCACAGTCGGAGCGTATTCGGCAGGCGACTTGGTGATGCTGGCAAGTAGCGCAGCTTTGTCAGCGTCGTCCACGGTAAACGTCTCGATGGGCTTATGAAAGTAGTAATCCGAGGCCGCCGCAAAACCATATCGGCCATTCCCCAAATAGACGAAGCTCGCGTAGCGGGCGAATATCTCTTCCTTGGCACGTCGTTTAGACCCGTATTGTTTCCGCATCTCTCCCTCGATCCACAAAGAGAGGCGCATTGTCTCTATTTTCAGCAGGAGTTTGTTCGTACCAGGCACGCCGATGACGAACGCCAAAACGTGCGGGAATACGCCTTCATGCTGAAGCGAGTTGCTATCTTTCGTGCTGGAAAGTTTTTGCAGAAAGTAGCCACGTACGAGTTGCTCGGTAATCGTCGAGCCCCCTTGTGGAAACACGCGCGCGCGCAGGGGGGCTTCGTCACCAGCGGAAGTTGTGATATGCGCCTCCAGTGCCCGAAGGTTCACCTTTGCCAGCAGGCGAAGGAATACGGAATAGTCCACTCCTGAATGCGAAAAAAAGTTCTGGTCCTCGGCCGACAGTATCGCTTCGCGCACGACGTCAGGAATTTCGTCATATCGAACGATGTCACGGCGTTCCCGCCCCAATTCGATGAGTACCAGGCCGTTCGCGTCGTAGACGTGGCCCGTCGTGGGGGGCTCGAAGCGGATAAAGCCATCCAGATCAGGAAGGCCCGTGCGACTAAAGTTGACGTAGAAAGCCGCGAACATTCCGAAAATCACTGGAACCAGGGCGATCGCAGAGAGGACCCGGAAAACAACACGGACCGGACGATTGTTCCGCATCGCGACAAACGCCTTCTGAAGGCGCGGAGTTATCCGTTCAATGAAATCGTGAGCGTTCAACATGCCATTTACCACGACGAAAGGGCGCACAGTCCCATCGCAAAAATCAGTAATGTGCTCTTGCGCGACGCGGGGACGTCCATTTCCTCAGCGCCTTCTACGCACCGACGTTAGGAGCCTTAAAGGGACACCTCTGTTGACTATGGTGCACTTTCGTTTTCGGATTCCAGGGTATGGTGGAATCGGTCCCGCGCGACCAGCTTCGTCTTAGCGGGGTTCGGACTTTGTCGGTTCTTGTTTCGGCGCACTCTGATGCGATGGTTCAGACTTTGGCGCAGCTGCCTGTTTGGGCGTCGCCTGATGTTGCACAGCGGGAGCCCTCGGCGCACTTTCCGTGCGAGGAGCAGCCTGATGTGACTGTTGCGAGCTCGTCGTGCGAGCGGATGGGGCCTCCGGTCGCGCCGCGACGGTTTTTACGTGCAACGGGGCGGGCTGTTCCGCTCTCTGCGGGGCTGCCCTATTCTCGCTGGGGCGAGTTGCGGCCGCTTTGTTCTCGGCCGACCGGTTGTCAGCCGCTTTATTCTCATTCGAACGAGTTGCGGCTGCTTTATTCTCAACCCTGTTCTCAGCCGCTTTGTTCTCGGCCGACCGATTCTCAGCTGCTTTATTCTCAACTAGCCTGTTCTCAGCCGCCTTATTCTCGCTGGTGCGAGTTGCGGCCGCTTTGTTCTCGGCCGAGCGGTTCTCATCTGCTTTATTCTCATTCGAACGAGTTGCGGCTGCTTTATTCTCAACTGGCCTGTTCTCAGCCGCCTTATTTTCGCTGGTGCGAGTTGCAGCCGCTTTGTTCTCGGCCGACCGGTTCTCATCTGCTTTATTCTCATTCGAACGAGTTGCGGCTGCTTTATTCTCAACTAGCCTGTTCTCAGTCGCCTTATTCTCGCTGGTGCGAGTTGCGGCCGCTTTGTTCTCGGCCGACCGGTTCTCATCTGAACCGCGGGCCGCCATAACACCCTTGCCGGTAAATTGTCCCGGTTTCGACGTTGCAGCGATTGCCGGATGCCCGTGATTGACAGACGCCAATAGGTCATAGTTCTGACTAGCGGCGCGTTGATGACCTGACTGTGCGGCGGTCGGCCCGTCATGTCGTGCGTGAGCAGCGGATTCGTCCCCGGCACTGGGCCGGGCCGTGAGTCCACCAGATCCGCCGTTATAGCTGACGTAGTTTCTCGTATTTACGTTAACGGTCTTGCGGTAAGTGTTGCGGAAGTGCCCGCCGCCGATATTGTTCACATACGTGTTGTAGCTGAACTGATTGTTACGCCAGTAGCCGCCCTGGTAGCCGACGCCACCGTAACCAAAGCCATAATTGACGCCGCCGTAGAAGCCGACTTCAGGGCCCCAATAGCCATCATTCCAGGCATACCTGCCGTCGCCCCAACCCCAGTAACCCGGTGTCCATAGGAGGCCCACTGCGGGTGGTTCGACCCATGTCCCGGGCACCCAGTAGTAGCCATCCCCACCGTAGGCCCAATAACCTGGCGTCCAGATATAGCCTGCTTGAGGACAAATCGGTTGCGCGTATACCGCCAGTTCGGGCGGAGCAACAGTGATCGAGAGTCCGAACTGTGCGAAGGACGTTGCTGGTATGGCCAGGATTGCAAGTACAAGCAGAAAAAGTCGGATTGAGCGGAGAGTACGCATTTTTCACTACCTTGCCTGATCATCCTTCGCTTGCCCGGTATGCCTTTGTTGCTGCGGATTGCGCGGATGAAGGGCCACGAGACGTGAATGATGACCCAAGCGCTTTCCCAAATCTGTCCTATAAGACCCAGTTCCGCATATTGCCCAAAGAAGGCTGTCGCCGAATCGCGACTCAGCGGTGAGCTTCTCTCTACTCTCGATTAAGGGGCTAACTGGACAAGAGGGTACTCGTGTAGTGTCCCGTAAGTTTCTTTGCTGCGCGAACGCAACAAGTAGAATCCCTGCAAACGATTGGCAACGACGAGTTGGCCCAATTATTTTCGACACACCACACTAGGGGCGACTTGTCGCGCTAGGGGCCAGCCTATCCAGACTCGCTTGCGTGGTCATTTCTTGGATCAACATGTCTTGGATCAACATGGAGCTTTCCTGTGGCCCACTCTGTGCAATCCCTACTTGCTACTTGTAAAGGATTGCTGGCTGGCAGGCACATCGGTACCGGGGGGATAAATAACAATCTCAACTGCTCCCCAGCTGGCGTCAGCGGTCGCGCCGATCTTCTTACCCATTCCGAGGGTCTTGAGTTGCGTGTCATCGAAACCGAAATTGCCGACGAGGTAAGCGCGCACCACCGCGGCACGAGCCTGTGTCAGTACCAGGTCCTTCTGTGCGTCTCCCGTCATGCCGGTATAAACAACCACAACCGCAACGCCAAATTCATTCGCGGCAAGAAACCTACCGGCGGCGACCAAGGAGGCTTGGTTCTTCAGCTTGGCTGTGTCTATCTGGTCGAAAAGGCCCTTTGGCTCGTAAGTGAATGTCTTCAGCGGCGAACCTTCAGGCAGGCTGGTGATCGTGTCTTTCGCTAGTTCGGCGGAATCTTCATAGCCGCGTCTCTTGAAATACCCGCGAAGCAGGAAGTTCTGCTTGAGCGCTTCCATGTTCTCCTGGAAATCCGCGATCCCCGCTTGAGCGTGGACTACCGTGTCACGCATTCCAACCGTGGTCTGGTCCAATTCGGTATACATTTTCTTGTCGTTAATCAGGGCCCCAATCGTTCCCTGGCCATCGTCAATCTTCGCAGTAATGGATTGCAGGTTCGCGGTTGCCACAGTCGCGTTGTGAAGAGCTTCCTCACTACTGTCCAGAATAGCGTCCGTCTTCGCGATTAGGTCCGCAATGACCAGCGGGGGTTGGCTGGCGATCGTGTCGCCATCCCGTACATTCAAACTCTGGGCGGATCCAAAAGAGATCGAGACATATTCATTGCCGAGGAGCCCCTCCGTCTGGATGGCGGCGACGGAGTCCTGCTTCACGATGTCATGGGTCGAGCGCTGCATGTCCATGATCACGGTGATTTTGTCGGTCGGCTTGTTGGGTAGGTCGATACGGCGCACGCTGCCGCTGTGAACTCCCCCTACTCGCACCTCCGCGCCCTCGTCCAGCCCAACAACGGTGCTGAACTGCGTTTTCAACTTATAGGTGGAGGAGAAAAGGTATTGCCGGTCTCCGATGATGAAAATTCCTGCTGCCAGAATCGCCAGCGTAGCAATGATAAAAGCCCCCAGCCTAGCCGCTCTTGACATATGTGCTCCCTATGAATCCCGCTTGAAGAATTCCGCGACAAATTCATCGTCGCTCCGCTCAAGCTCCTCGAAGGTGCCTTCGATCACCGCATTCCCTTCGTGTAGCAGTACAATTCGGTCCGCGATCGTCTTGGCGCTGTGCAAATCGTGCGTGACCACGATCGACGCAACGTCGCGTTCTTCTTGCAATTTAAGAATCAACTCATCGATCTCGCGGGATGTGATTGGGTCGAGCCCCGCGGTGGGTTCATCGAGTAACAAGATGCCGGGCTCGATGGCCAGCGCGCGCGCAAGTGCTACGCGCTTTTGCATGCCGCCCGAAAGATCGCCGGGCATTTTGTTGAGTTCGCTTTCCATGCCCACGCCGGCGAGTAAATCCTTGACGCGGTTCGCTCGTTCCGATGTTGTCATTTTTGTGTGACGCCGCAAGGGAAACTCGACGTTCTCCTCGACTGTCAGGGAGTCGTAGAGTGCCGCATGCTGGAATAGAAATCCCATCGTCTTTCTGATCTCATTCACAGCTTCGAGGTTGGAGTTCGTGATTTCCTGCCCGTGAATGAAAATCGATCCCGAGTCAGGCTTGTGCAGCCCAACAATCAACTTCAGCAGGACGCTCTTACCGGTTCCACTGCGACCGAGCACCGCCAGAGTCTTGCCACCGCCAACCTGTAGATCAATCCCGTTCAAGACTACTTGGTTGTCGAAGGACTTGTGCAGGCCTCGCAGAACCACCGCGGGAGCGGCGCCGTTCCGCTCGGCATTCTTAACCGCGCGGTGGTCGCCACTCTCGGGCACTTGCAGCGTAACTGTCTGGTAGGAGGGCGTCATGGAAAGAACACCAGGATCAATTTCGTCAAGATGACGTCGGCCAGCATGACAAAAAGGGAAGATAAGACGACTGAACTCGTTGCCGAGCGACCCACGCCTTCGGTGCCACCCTGGCTGCGCATTCCCTGGAAGCACGCGATCACCCCGATGATCAGGCCGAACACGGCAGTTCTGAATGTAGGCGCCAGAAAATCGCTGAAGCTCGCGCCGGCAAATCCGGCATGGAGGAATTTGTGAAAGGAAATCGGTTCGGCCAAAGTGTTCGCAATCCAACCAGCCACCAAGCCGGAAAAATCAGCAGCCAGGGTTAGCAGTGGGAGCATCAGGACGCACGCCAGGATGCGCGTGAAGGCCAGCAGCTTGTATGGATTCACGCCGGAGGACTCCATGGCGTCGATCTGCTCCGTTACTCTCATCGATCCCAATTCCGCGCCGATACCCGCTCCTACTCGGCCGCTAACGACCAGGCCGGTCACAACGGGTCCCGTTTCGTGAATGATCGAAAACACGATTGCGACCGGAAGCATGGCCTTGGCGCCGAATCGAATCAGGCTATGACGGCTTTCTAGCGCTAGGACCGCACCGATGGCCGCGCCGGCCAGTGCCACCATCGGCAACGATTTGGAACCTACTTCGTCGAGCTGTCGAATCAGCTCGCGACCTTCAAACGGACGTCTTACCGTCGCCCGCAGCACCCGCCAGATAAAAATGCCGAGCTCGCCGAACCACTCGAGGAAGCCGTTGATTGGATTCCAGAGTGAAGCGCGAATAGATCGTGTCAGTGACCTAGCTTGCGGCGCGTCCTGACCGATCCAAAGGCGAGAATCGCTGGCGTTGTGGATCATAAATTTGGCTCAGGGGTTCGAACTGGCTACCATTCCCGGAGATACGGAACCACCAGCGTGTCCGAATAGCGTGTGTGGCCCTCCGTAGATGAACTCACTCGCGATATTTCCACCCGCAGAACCCAGGAGAGCGTAGTTGCCCATCCGGAGCCCGTCCTTTCCGCCATAGCGGCTCGGATACCATCCATAGACTGCGGTCATCGAGCCCGCGTAAGGCGCGACAACCGCGGCTAGTGACAAACGGCGACGACCGTCTGCACCATGGCGTGCCGTCACGGTCGAAATCATCGCATGGCCGAAACGCTTGAATATGCCGCTGCACTCACAGCGGTAATACAGCGTGTCTTCCCGGAAGGCTTCCGCTAAAGCGTAGCGCGTAGTCGTCGTCACCATCTCGATGCCAAAGTTGGAGCCAACTCGCTCGCCGTAGGATCCCGCGCCCTGGCGCCACTCGGGAGGGGTGTTTTCTGCTTGGTTAAAGGCTCCCATGACCGCGGCGCCGGCGATAGCGTAGGGACCGAAGGTATCGAAAACGTAGCTCCGGAGCTTCGCTTTCTCCGTCGGACGCCTGTAGGCTAGATCCAGTTGTGGCTGCGGTTTGCTCGGGTAGGCCGAAATGGCATTGCTGGAGGAAATCCCCGTGTCGATGGTGGATTGCGGGATTCCCGCAGGCGCCAGCGCCCCAAGGGTTGCGGCGGTAATCAGCAAAATACCAATCCGAACCCTCTTCATGTCAAAGGCTCCTTACCTAGAATCCATCCTGTGATCGAGAATGGCTGTGGCAACTATCCAACGAGGGGAAAAGATCGTTAGCGTGAAAGATAGCAGTTGGAAACTCAAGAGGTCTGTCCCAAACAGCACAAAATGCCACGCCACCTCGTTTTTCCTCACGCTGATGCACTGGGTGGGTGGAATTCGGAGGTCTTGAATCTTACGCAGATGATCAAGTCAGGGTGTTTAAGGAATCCTCAGGCGATCCGGAGGCGATTAAATACCGATTGCCCCGTGTGCCAGGCCGCCTCGGCGCAGCACTGCATGGGCGCGGGCCAAGACGCGCTGTTCCGTAATCTCGCCCGCGGAAATCGATCGTGATTTATAGGCTCGGAGACCCCTTTTTCCCGAACCCCTGAACTCAACGAGTTGGGGAGGAGGTGAAACTAAACTATGCGCCAGGCACACTGGAATATTCGATCGCCCTGCGACGGTCCAGGCGACGTATGGTAACGCCCTTATGGTTGCTGGCGATTTATCTACAACTACAAGGGTTCTTCTTTCGGGTCCAGGCACCTAACACCGAGAATAAACGGAAACCCGTACAGGACTTTGGGACTCAAACCACAGCCAGGTTTGAGCCCCGCCGCTTAGAGTTTACGGTTTGGCGTCGGCCTCGCGGACGTAGCCGCTAATCTCGTGCAATAGCTCTCGTGCCGAAGCGGGAACAGCCACTTTGCCGCTAAGAATTTCATGGCGGTCTACATCATCGCCATACATGGCTTGGTCTCCACTCTTGTCGGCTTGCACCACAGCACCGTCCAGGCTGACCCCAGCAAAAATTCCCTTAGTACGGGAATAGGACAGAATCTCCGCGGTCAATTTAAGGTCGGTGCCAGCGGCGGCATTCCGGCCCACCGGACCGGCTGCTACAGAGGCATCAGCTCCGAGCTTGAATTTGTCGCTGAGCAGGCTTTTCAAGGCGTGATCGTTCATGAAGAGCATCACCAGGTCGGTCGAAGAGCCGCCGATCTGATAACCCACGCTTCCGCCGTCAATGGCCACGAACATCGGGGCGCTCCAGCCATGCCCGGTGCGACAGGTTGCGAGTCCCCGGCCGTAGCTGCCGCCAAAGACAAAGGCGAACTTCACGTCCCCTGGAATGATGGCGATACATTTCGCCGACTCCAGCAGATCCTGGGGAATGCCTTGATCGGGAGCGTTCATGATCTCCTGGAAGACTTGGGCAGCTTTATGGGTGCGATTTACGTCATCCTCGCGGTCCGAGGAGGCGACAGCAGTGAGAGTTACGAGCAGAGCCAGCGTTGTGCCGATCAAAATACGTTTCAACATTTTTTGTCTCCCTCTAAGTCTGAACTTGCTAACGGAAATGCATTTCCATTCGATTTCTGATTAGCACGTTCTGCCCTTGCAGCCGGTGTGACCGCACGAACAATCAATGTCCGGCGTCTTCTCCATAGCCTCGCACTGCGTGCTGCAGTACTTGCCCGAGGTTGCTACGCACGAACAAACGGGATGTGCGCACTTCTGAGTTCTTGCAGGCGCCATTGTTTTCCTCCTAGTCTCGGATCAACGGCGGATGATCCAAGCAATATCCTAGGCATTGCCAACCAGCATTTCTGTCCGAAAAGAAACACGGTTCAAACTTGATCGCGCGGCAGGAAGAAACAACGATTTTCAATCGTGCGCTCAGGGAGCGGCTGCAAATCGTCGCGAAGCACAGGCCCCGATTCCGATGTGTGCACAACCGGACAGAATAGGGGATATCGATGCGTCTAGGATGGGTTCCAGGCGCAACCATCCGTGTAAGACGCCCGGATGGATCGCGCGACAGTCTTAGGCTGAGGGTATCAGGAGAAAATGAAAATGAAAATCATGAAGATGACTTTTGCGGCGCTAGCGCTCGCAGTGTTCAGTCTGATTTGCATATTGAGTGTTCACGCCGATGAATGGAACAAGAAGACCGTGATGACGTTCAGTCAGCCGGTCGAAATCCCGGGCCAGGTTTTACCTGCCGGCACGTACACAATCAAGCTCGTGGATATCGGATCGGACCGCCACGTCGTCCAATTCCTGGATGCCGATGGGATTCACGTGTTTGCAACCGTTCTTGCGATTAACAACTGGAGGCTTCATCCGACCGGCAAAACCGTCGTCAAATTCGCAGAGCGATCGGGCGACAATCCGGAAGCGCTTAAGGCATGGTTTTATCCAGGTGATAACTTCGGACAGGAGTTTGTTTATCCCAAGCCGCGGGCGATTCAACTAGCCATCGAAACGAAGGAACCGGTTCCGGCGATTGCCGAGGAAACACCAGCCTCGGAATTGAAGACCGCGGCGATTATAGCGGTTACACCAGAACAGACGGAAGTGCCGGTAACGGAAGTGATCTCGACTACTCAGCCAGTCACAGAAGAGCCATCTCCAGCTCCGGTCGCGGTCGCACAGGAGACCAGCTTGCCGAAGACGGCTAGCCTGCTTCCGCTCATCGCGTTGTTTGGCCTGGCGTGTCTCGGCTGCGCCTTTGTCGTGAAGCGATACGCAACGGAACGTTCATAATCGTATCAACCTCCTCCAGGGCGCCGCGGGCCTTACGGCCGATGTGTAAATAACCCGCGGCGCTGAGGAGAGTTCGGTGACTTTCATCGTGCGATCCAAGAGACACAATTCGCTTCTGAACTTCGCTTGCTGCGTTGCGATGTTCTTACTGTGCTCCATTTTTACCGATTCGCGCACTCTACCGGCGCAGTCCGCAGCTCCAGGAGCGGCTGGCCCCTCCGCACTTGTTGCGAAGACAGAACTTGTGGTGCTGCCCGTTTGTGTTACGGATTCAAACGGAAATTTCGTCTCCGGCCTGGGCTCGCAGAGCTTCCGTGTGTACGAGAACGGACAATTGCAGCAAGTTACGGCATTTCAGGACGGAGATACGCCCGTGACCGTCGGGCTGATCGTTGATCACAGCCGAAGCATGGGCCCCAAGCTCGCAGAGGTAGCGGAGGCGGTATCCACCTTCGCGCAGTCCAGCAATCCCGAAGATCAGATGTTTGTCGTTGACTTCAATGACGACGTTTCTGTCGAACTGCTCGATGGGAAGCCATTCACGAATGACCCACACGAACTCGCCCAAGCTGTTTCCGCGATTCGAGCGCGGGGACGGACGGCGCTTTACGACGCGGTCGCGGAAGGGCTCCTCCACTTGCAGCTAGGTCAATGGGACAAGAAAGCACTGATCATCGTCAGCGATGGCGGGGACAACGCCAGTCAGCAAAAATACTCGCGAATTCTGACGCTGGCTCAACGATTGCAGGTATCAATTTATTCCGTGGGTCTGGCGGACGCAGATGAAGAAGAAAATCCGGATGTTCTTCGCCGGCTCAGCAAGGCTACCGGGGGGGTCGCTTTCTTCCCAGCGTCCTTGCAAGAGGTCGCGGGCATCTCCAAGCGAATCGCGCGCGATCTTCGCGAGCAGTACACGCTGGGATTTGTTCCCGAGAAAACAGGCTCTACAGACTCCTTCAGACAATTAACCGTAAAGGTCTCCGCGCCTGGCCGCGGCAAGGTGCACGTGCGAGCCCGGCCCGGCTACTTCAAGCCGGGGCAACAGCAAGCTCCTGGCAATTCTGGGAAGAGCGCGTCATGACTTCTCCGATTCCGGTCGCAAAGCCGCGTCGAAGCATGCGCGCGCGGCTCCTTCGCGCAGCGTACTATGTATTTCTCGCCTGCGGTGTATTCGCGCTTGTCTACTGTGGCTATGTCGTGGCCGCTGCGTATTCCTATCAAGCAGTTCAGAAATCGCGACTCGAGAGTGTCGACCCAGGCGAAGAGCCTCGTCCGGTGATCGAGGGAAGCGCCATTGGAGAGCTGAGGGTTCCTCGCCTCGGGCTGAATGCCGTCTTTGTCCAGGGTGATTCGCCCAGGATCCTGAGGCACGCAGTCGGCCACATTTCTGAGACGGCTTTGCCCGGAGAACCGGGTAATGTCGTGCTGACCGCTCACCGCGATAGCTTTTTCCGCCCCCTACGCAACATTCGACAGGGCGACACAATCGAGATCCAAACGCCGGAGAGCGAGTTTGCCTATCAAGTCGACTGGACAGAGGTGGTGTCGCCGAGCGACGTTGAGGTTCTTCAGCCGTCCACAGAAAACACTCTTACCCTCGTGACGTGCTTTCCCTTCTACTACGTCGGTCCGGCGCCGAAACGATTCATCGTTCGGGCACACCGAATTGGACCACTACCGGCACAACCCTCCGTTGCCGACGCGAAGTACCCCCCAGAGCGCTAGCTGAATTGTGATCGCCCAGGATTCGCTCGATAGTGCTTGATCTGGTAAATCGGACCGGACAAGTGGATTGAAGCCGTCCGCCAACACTTTCCTTTGACACGCGATGATCGCGCGGGTGCCCAAAATCCCTTTTTTGAGACGATTCCGGGCCACTCTTGAGCAAGCGGGTTCTCCATGATTCCGAGCGACCCCGGAACTAGGGATTCTGGGCAAGGAGGGTTTGAGAGCACTGGTCCGGCAATCCTAATTAGAAGCTAGCCCCGGCCTTCGAGGATCGTCGCGCGGAACGCTATTGAGACTGCCGCGTATCCCCAACGTTTACGTTGACTTTTCCTTCGTTTAAGTCTATTCGAGAAACGTGGGGACAGATTCCATGGGTGCGAGTGAACGCGCTGATGCTTAGATTTCTGCTGGCCGACGATCACCAGGTCGTCCGCCAGGGACTGCGTTCGATACTTGAGGCTCAGCACGATTGCCAAGTCGTTGCCGAGGCGGCCGATGGACGCCGGGCCGTGGCCTTGACGAAGGAGCTAAATCCCGACATCGCCATCCTCGATATTACGATGCCTGCGCTCAACGGACTGGACGCCATGCGACAGATTCTCAAGTCGCGCCCCAAGACGAAGGTTCTGATTCTGACGATGCACGGCTCCGATTCGGTGATCACCGAGGCTCTGGAAGCTGGCGCCCGTGGATATATTATGAAGTCGGATGCCGGGCGCGATCTGGTGGACGCTATAGAATCACTGGGCCGCAACAAAACCTATTTCACATCGAGGGTTTCGCAGATGCTGTTGGACGGGTTCTTGACAGGCGCGTCGCGCGCTCAGGCACAGACATCTGGTGCGGTTAGGCTCAGCCCCAGGCAACGCGAAATCGTGCAACTCCTTGCCGAAGGCAATAGCAGCAAAGACGTCGCCCTTGCGTTAGGTTTGAGTGTGAAAACCGCTGAGACTCACCGGGCGAACATCATGCGGAAACTTGATTGCCACACCGTAAGCGACATCGTCCGCTACGCGATCCGCAATAATATCATCGAGGCGTAGTCCGAGGGCGGCCAGGCCGCGTCGGACCAGGCACCTCTCTTGTCGTCCTTTTTTCTAACCGGGTGATCGGCGAGCCACTTCTCCCGTAATAATCCGATCTATCAGGAGTCGCGGTGGGTCACCTGACGATTGATGCCTGGAATTCAAACTCCGAGGGCCTCGTGGATTTTCGTCACATCTGCGCAGAGATTCCTTGCAAAAGAAGACTATGTGATTTCAGAAGTCGGCTTCCGAGTCAAGTCCGAGAAACTTGCCGTTGGAGTCCAATCGCCCGATAGGCGGAATGCCTAGGCCGGTATCCTTTCGGGCATTCTCCAACACTGTGTGAATAACGTCTTCTCCATAGATTTCTAAGACCGCAAATCTGAAACCGGATAGATTCCCCCGCCAGAATTCTGTTTCGCGGCTTGCTGCATTCTTGTCGCATTCCGCGTGATAGTTGGACAATAGAAACGAGGCCTTTTCTAAAAGATGACCTACGGTTTCGGCGTTCGGACTCCGGCGTGTCATGATTCAGTTACGGTACTAAAGGACGAGACTCAATACTGTTCCATTTAGCACGCGCTGGCTCTCCCTTACGTACTACTCGGAAGGGGGGTACCGCCCGCAACGTCCCGCAGAAGGACGGGGAGTCACCGTTCACATGCTTGATGAACGCACTCACGGACACGTCCGGTAATCCGACATATCGCGAACCTAGCGATAGCTGGCCGCCTGCAGTTCGAACATCTCCGCATACTTGCCGCCGACTCCGATAAGTGCGTCGTGCGATCCCTGTTCGACGATGCTTCCGTTCTCAAGAACGATGATTCGATCCGCCATTCGAACGGTAGAGAAACGATGCGAGATCAAAAGGGCCATCTTGCCTTTGGTGAGTTCGCCAAATCGCTCGAACACTTCATGCTCCGATTTCGCGTCGAGCGCGGCTGTCGGTTCGTCCAGGATTAACAGCTGGGCATCTCGCAAATAGGCCCGGGCCAGCGCCACTTTCTGCCACTCTCCGCCGGAAAGATCGATGGCCTCTTCAAACCGGCAGCCAAGCGGCTGTTCATAACGCTTGGGTAGGTTTCGAATAAATGTCTCCGCCAGGCTCTTATGAGCGGCGGCGCGGATGCGAAATAGGTTTTCTCGCTCGTCGATCTGACCAACGGCGATATTTTCAGACACGGTCATCTCATAGCGCGTAAAGTCTTGGAAAATGACGCCAATCTGTTTCCACAAATCCTCCAGGTCGTACTCGCGAAGATCTACACCGTCCAGAAGGATCTGCCCAACAGTAGGGTCGTACAAACGCGTGAGCAGCTTCACGATCGTTGTCTTCCCCTGTCCATTCTCTCCAACCAGCGCAATTCGCGAGGAAGGTTCCAAGTGAAAACTGAGATTGTCCAGTACCAGCCGCGGATTCGCCGGATAAGAGAAGGAAACATTCTGAAACTCAAAGCCTCGCTGAATAGGCCGTGGAGCAGGCAGTGCGCCAGGTTTCGAGAAGATCCTGGGCTGGATGGATAAGAATTTCAGCAAATCGCTCATGAACATCGCTTGGTCAGCAATGACGGAAAAAGTCGAAAAGAACGCTTGAATGTTTGTGCTGGCACCGGCAATAGCTCCAACCAACAGAGTCATCGTTCCGAGGCTGAGTGTGCCCGTTACCGTCCGATAGATAACGAATGCATAGGTCCCGTAGTACCCAACCGTGCCCAAAAGCGTCAAGAACGACCCGAAGACCAGCTTACGTTTTGCGAGCCTTACTGTCTGACGATGAAGCTCGTCCGAAAGGTCCGTGTACCGGCCCACTAGGTACGGCGCCAGTCCGAATAGTTTTAGCTCTTTGGCGCTCTCCTTGCTCCCGCCCAGAGCCCTGAGGTAGTCCATGTGCCGGCGAGCAGTGGTCTGGCGGAAACAGAGCGAATAACCAAGGAACGCGAAGTGGGTCTCGCCCAGGAAAGCCGGAAACACGCAGATGATGAGAGCGAAAAGAAGCCACGGAGAAAACAGAAAGAGGCTAGCCGATAAGGTAGTCGCTGTTATGCATTCCTGGAACAAGCGTCCGGCCGATTGAATCATGATCAAGCGGTCTGTGCCCTGCACTCTGGCACGCTCCATCATGTCGTAGAAGAGCGGGTCCTCGTAGGAAGTCAGGTCCAGACGCGCGGCATGCTTCACGATTCGCGTGCTGATGTGGCGGGTGAATTTATCAGCGAGCACGCTGTCACAAAAATCGAGGATGCGAACCAAGATAGTTGCCAAGCTAGCCAGCGCGAATTCCAGCACAACCAGCCACCAAAAATCCGCTGGGAGCGCCTTGTGATGCGACAGCAAGCCATAGATCGCATCGATGATTAACTTGGTGACTGCCAATATGGCGAGCGGAATCAGAGCGGCGACGAATCTCGCGGAGAAGCCTGCAACCACCACCTTCGCGGCCGATTCCCAAACCATTCGAACGATCGAAGGAGTGTTGAGGCGTAGTGCCTTCAACCGTTCACGCCATTTGGGGGTAGGTTCTTTGGTGCCTTGGTGCGTCGCGGCGTCCACGGAATTCATGCTATTGAACCTCTTGTCGCGTCGGGGGAATCCCTTATGCAGCGATTCCGGCAACTGACATTCGCAACGAATGAAGTATCGATGCGCACTTCGGGTATACCGATTCCGACGAAGGAAATGTCGCCAGGATTAGTTCGGTGGCTGGTTTGCAAGCGCGGCTGACACTCCTGTCTTTTTATCACGAGGCGCGAAACTACTTTGCGCCGTGCCGAACTTGCGGTGGGCCGTCACCAAATGGTCACGCAGTTCACGTTCCAAACTGTATCGAGCACTGCATTCGCTGCACGTAGTCTGAGCCATCTGCTCCCTCCGCGGTGCCAGCGGCGAAGTATCTCAAGCGGTGAGGGTGCGGGTCTGTCCTTTCTCGGACAGTTCTATCTCCTAGGCTCGAACCCCGGCGGAATTCTCAAGTCTTCCAGCACGACGTGGATTTTCTCACCGCGCTGGGCGTTGTTTGGCGATTGTGCGAATCGGGACAGTGTCTACCCGTCGACAACGGCTACGATCCTGGTTGCGTATAGACCACCTGTTACGGCGGGGTTTGCGTCGAGCGGCCTCGCAAAGGAGAATTAAGATGAAGCTATTGAAGCTATCGCTGCTTTCGAGTGCGTTCTTACTAGGACTACTCATGACCGGATGCTCCGCGACCCCGGCAGCAGGACCGGCGGGACCTCAAGGGCCTCCCGGGCCGCAAGGTGCGTCGGACCATGACAGAGATCGGGATCGGGACAAGAAAACTGATCAGGGGCGACTGGATCACGACGAATCATGTGCCGCAGGCGAGCATCGCGATACAGCTGGGGGTTGCATCCGAGATTAGCCCCCCAGCGATGGCTGAGTGACGGCGCACTCGGGAATTATCCACACGCCTGACCAATGCGCTTACCGGGAAAGTTGGTACTGGAACCAACCTGTCCAATAGAGTCAGGCATGCGGACGACCAAAGGTATCGGCGCTTTTTCGATCTTAGCGAATCACCACTAAAGGACGCGGATGGTGATGCCGGTGGTGCCAGTGCCGGTGCGCTGTTTCTGCGCTGGCCATACCTGCAAATACGAAAAGTGCGATCAGAGCCAAAAACAAGCATAAAACCTTAGAACGCCAAGAAGCCATGAATCCTCAGTGATATCGTCGAACCTCGAGACAACATAGTGACCGTTGCTGCTGGCGATATCTGTCCCTTTGCGGACCACCCCTTTTCCCGCCGGTTGATGCCCGCTTTCATAGGAACAAGAAATCGCCAACGACAAATCGAGTTCCTGAGAAAGAGGGCTGCCCAACTCGGCCTGCAGGTCACACCCGCCCAAGCTCAAGACGATCAATGAAGAAGTTTCTGGAGAGATGGTGCTGCGTCAACCGTCTGAGCCGGCACGACTCGGCGGGAGTTAAGGTGTCCCAAAGTGAACAGTCCTCTTACAGCGATCACTGTACGATCCTCCCCTCTTGCTTGTCCGATCCTGAAGGCACATCTGCTTTCGGCGGGCCCGTCAATTCTTCAAAAAGGGAGAACCCATTGCAAGCTGCCTCTCCTCAGCCCTCGAAACCACTCACGTCACAAACCCACGTACTCAAAATGCTCTCTCGCGGTGCGCCGATAAACGAAGTCTTGGACGAATTGTGCAACTTTATCGATATCCGATCACCCGAGGTAATCCCGACCGTGTTGCTGCCCCATCGCGACGGAATGCATCTCCGGCTGGCGGCCGGTCCGAAAGTCCCCAAGCTCTGGAACAAAGCGTTTGACGGTTTGAAGGTACCTTCTCATGGCAGTTTCGAGGCTGCCGGCTCTCTCGGCGAACATCTCGTACCCCTGAAGGGCGATCCCTCGTTTGCTGCCTGCTGGGCGGTCCTTTCCCGCCAGGGCGTGCGGGCGGCGTGGTCTGTGCCGATTTTGTCCGGCACCAACGACATTCTGGGGACCCTAATGCTGTTTTATCTGAGGGCCCGGCGGCGGCCCGGCGAACGAGACCTGACGCTGATCGAACAAGCCATTCACATCGCCGCGATTGCAATCGAGTGCCACCGAAGCGAAGAGGAACTGCGCGAGTTTTCACGGCGGCTTTATCGATCGCAGGACGACGAACGCCGCCGCATCGCGCGCGAACTACACGACAGCACGGGGCAGAAACTGGCCGTTTTGGGAATTAAGTTGTCGGAAGCGGAAAGCGCGATCCCTGCCGTAACGTGCAAATCCGACGGGATTCTCTCTGAATGCACGTCTCTCACCAGGAGTATCGCAGACGAAATACGAACCCTCTCCTACTTGCTGCACCCGCCACTGCTTGATGAATGCGGTTTGAGCACGGCCATTCACTGGTACGTAGACGGAATCAACCAGCGCAACGGTCTGCATGTGGACGTGGAAATACCGGCGAACTTGCGCCGGTTGTCCGAAGACGCCGAACTCGCGATTTTCCGAATCGTGCAAGCGAGTCTCACGAACGTTCACCTTCATTCGAAAGCCCGGGCAGCGATGGTTCGCATCGAACAGGTTCCGAATGCAGTCGTGGTAGAGGTCAGTGACGACGGCCAGGGTATTCCGGACGGCGTAATGACTCACTCCTCGCGAACTAAATCGGTTGGCGTTGGCATCACGGGTATGCGCGAAAGAGCCGAGGAACTCGGCGGCCGCTTGGAGATTGAAACCAGCAGCGATGGCACAACAGTAAAAGCAACGATTCCCGGCCGGAATTTTCGAACCGTGGCTCAGTGATGAAGGAAACCAAAACTTCGCGGTTTAACACTCAAGCCTTCCTGGACTCGGCGAGCGTCGCCTGAAAGGGCGTCGATGATCCGAGAAAGACGGTCATCTTCGCGCCAGGCGATTCCTTTACCCACGTCATATACATCCAAAGTGGGGGCCTGAAGCTATCCTTGGTCACCGAGCTGGGGAAGGAAGCGATTGTCGCAATGCTGGGTCCAGGGGAATTTTTCGGCGAACGATGCCTGGCCGGACAAAGTATCTGCATGGGGACGGCAACCGCACTGACGCCTACCACGTTGCTCGCATCAAGAAACACGAGATGGAGCAAGTCCTTCACCGCGAACTGAATTCTCCGATCTCTTTGTCGGGCAATTAGGGCTGGGAAAGGGATACGTCCGTAATGAGACAGATATCGCCCCCGGCAACGGTCACTATGTTGTCTGCGAGTTCGAAGATCGTTTCCGAGAAATGGGGAAACCAACGAAATCGAGAGCAAGGAGCCAACCATGATAAAGCCAAGCACGAAAGATAAGCTGGAAGGGAATCTTCACGACCTGAAGGGACAAGTGAAGGAAAAAGCGGGGCAAATGGTGAACGATCCCAATCTTGAAGCGGAAGGCCAAGCAGAAAAGCTTGGTGGCAAAGTCCAAAAGAAAGTCGGACAGGCGGAGAAAGTACTCGGGCAATAGCAGTGAAGTGATCGATGCAGCCTATAAGCTAAAAAAGGGGACTCTAATGTTACTACTACTTATCGTTTTGTTGCTTTTGTTCGGCGGCGGTGGAGGCTATTACGGCTATTCACGATGGGGAACGGGCG
>Ga0210404_10000229_pt1 | contig 33560 bp, 22 predicted proteins | sample IncBWH28MmetaG_FD_155455 | JGI IMG/M metagenome (GOLD analysis project Ga0210404, IMG submission 155455) | Forest soil microbial communities from Barre Woods Harvard Forest LTER site, Petersham, Massachusetts, United States - Inc-BW-H-28-M | ecosystem: Environmental > Terrestrial > Soil >... | reverse complement strand
TTAAACTGAAGCGCAAGTACGATTTGTCGGCCCCCAAAGGCGTCAACGGTAGAAACAGCGATAACACCTTAATCAAGAAGTACCTCAATTGGGAACCGAGCATTCCCCTGAGAATCGGTCTCGAAAAGACGTACGCCTGGATCTACGATCAGTATCGAGCGCATGGTGGTGTAGGCGACGTGAATGCATCCATGGCATCTTCTGGATGACTGTTAGAGCTTTCTCCCGGCAATAGCGTCGATGCTTGAATGAGCCTAAGCAAGCCAACGAAGTCCCTCTGCTGCGAAGCAGTCTCACACTACTCCGCGTCGGTAGCATCGCAGGTTCGCCCTATCGGCAACCTTTCCCGGTCCGAAAAAGCCGCAGAACGAAGTATGCTAAGTCTTTATAAATCTGCGTGATTTAGGATTTTATGGTAGGAACGTTCTAAAGCTGCGGCATTCGTATCGTGGACAAGTTGCTCGCTTCACGCTGTCCAGCGAAAGGTCTTAATCAAGAACACGGAGGAGTCATGCAGCTCTCCGACTGTTCTATCCAGAGGGCCAATGCCGTGCCGCCGAGGACTGCACCAACGGCCGCAACAAAGGCCACGTGCTTCCAGTTGATTCCCGAACCGCCGACGCCGCTTTGATTCTGAGCGCCGCCTCCCGGCTCCGGTGAGGCGATTGTACCTTCCATCGTTTCGCCTTGATCGATTGTCTTCTTATCCCCGTTCGGTGCGATCACCAGCAGCGAGCCCTCGTACGCGCTGATCTGTATCCTCGTCGGGCTCATCACGGCGACCTGCGCGAATACGCGCTGGCTATCCTCACCGCGAATAATCCCGAGCGGCGTCGCAATTTCAAGCTGATCTGGCGACGGCGTAGAGAAACCTAGTGTTCCGTGGGTAATCTTGGCCTGGACCTTGTTCTCTTGGGGAACGAGTGTTGCTGTGCTTGAAGAAAGCAGGTATACCTGGCTCGCGCCGACCTTCATCCGCAGCGATCCGCCAATGTCGGTCGAAAGCGCATCGCCCGGAAACACGTCCGAGCCGATCGCGGCTTTCGCGTTATCGAGGTGAGCCTTTTCGGCAATCACCACCATGCCGAGCGGTTTGGCGCTGGCAGCCATCACGGGAAGGTTCAGCATACCGGCAATCACAAAACCGATCAGGCCGGAGCGAGCCGCGGAGAGGGTAAAAGATCGCACTGATACCTCCTCAGAACACCACCGCAAATGTACGCGCCCGATTTTGTAGTGTCAACACAAACCGCATGACTGCTAGGCTATCCCTGCGGCCTTTAGCCTGGTCCCTCTTCGGGCAGATCGCGGGATCAATCCGAAGCGCAAGTACGATTGTCGGCTCCCAAAGGCGTCAACGGCAGAAACAGCGATAAATTGGAAACCGAGCATTCCCCTTAGAATTGGCCTCGAAAAGACGTCCGCCTGAATCTACGATCAATACTGAGCTCGTGGTGCAGGCGACGTGAAGGCATCCACGGTATCGTCTGGATGACTCTTAAGGCGCACTCACGATGGCAAAAGGCATGACGTGATTCCCTGGCTTTCCGACCATGGATATCGGTACCGATGGTTGGAATCATCGCGTCGATTAGGGTGCGCAGGTTCATTGAAAGTCGCTTGTGATCCAAACGGACCGGGAGGACAATCAGGGCACCTGCTCCTTGGTTTGTGAAGGATTTCTTGTGCCTCTTGAGGCTGAATTCGACTCGGAGAATCGCATTCTGCGATTCCGCCTTGAAGGCACGGTTACCGATGAATCGCTGAATGAATGCTACCGAGAGATCGGCAAATACGCCGCGCTCACGGCTCCGAGTACCGGTATTTTGGATTTGTCGAAGGTGACTTCATTCGAGGTTTCGCCCGAGACCATTCGCAGGCTAGCGGACTTGCCGCCGGCTATTCCCGACCCGAGACCCCCTCGCGTCATCATCGCGCCATCTCCTCACGTTTTCGGAATCGCGCGCATGTTCGAGATCCACGGGCAAGATACCAGGCCAAGCCTCCACGTCGTCCGCACTGAAAGCGAGGCTTTCGCGATCCTGGGCATCCTTGAGCCGCACTTCGAGCCCGTGCAATCCGAATGATTACAGGGCGCGACTGGCGTCGATGTCTTGATCCGCTGGGCAAAGTTGCAGACTCTACTCCGTTCGATACCCGACCAACCCCGAAAAATTAGGACGAACTGTTGCGCAGTGATATGGTCAAGACGCCTGACAATTCTCGATTTGGGGATGCGGGACGCGCCGGCGCGAAGGAGTTCGCACAGTGGACCGCAGTTTACGACCTCTTCGAGATTTCCCCCGATGGTTCTGCGATTTGGAAAGCTGCAGTCGTAGGCCACGAGGACGCGATTCAAAAGTTACAAGAACTGGCCGCAGAGACAACGAACGAAATGCGATTGAAGCACGTACCCACCAAGACGGTTATCGCCGCGATGAATGCCCCTAAACTCTGACTGGTTCGTCACAGTCTGCGTCGTAAGCCACCCAATCACTGCCGCAACCGGCTGAGTGGTACAAGGTTTTCACTCCTGTGAATGTCTCCACACGGAGTGAGCTGGCAGCGGCTCACGTTTCATGCGTTTCACGTCTACCAGTGTTGCCTCTCGGACCTGTGAGAGCGTCTTCACTTTGGATACCCTCTTCTTCTTGGGCATGAACCATGTTGCGCTTGCCCCAGAATTAGCGCAATGGACCTCCGGCAAAGACCATCGATTTTCCAGAATGGCCCGGTCGATACGTTGTACGGGATGTCGAAAAGATTGATGTGTACCAGACAGAATCAGGAACGATCCAACCCGGACCGAGTCGAATGTCAGTCGCCTGAAGGGAGCACCGCTCGCGCCTGGCCGTCCGGATTTGGCTAGGTTCTCGCGCGACGCGACCCCGCCATTTTCTGAGCCATGAAAAGGAGAATCTTCCGATCCTTTTCATGCGTTTTGCTCATGAGGCGACGAAACTGGTGAAGCATTCTTTCATCCTTGCCAGAGCTTCCCCATGCCACATCGTCACTGACCTTTCGTTTTGGAAGGTTGAAAAGCTTGGGCGGTTCCTCCCCATCATAAAACAATTCGTACATGGGGACGTCCAGTGCTCGCGCAAACTTTTCAAGTGTCTCGATCGCGGGAATGGTGTGTCCGTTCTCGACTCGCGAGATGTAGCAACGAAGCAGTCCGGTTCGCTTTTCGATTTCGCCCTGCGAATAGTGTTTTGCTTCTCTAAGTGCTCGCAACCTATCAGCTATAACCATAATGGAACCCTCCCGGAGTTCTGGAACAGCATTAGGTGAATCGACGCCGATCATATCGGCTGAGCTCGACATGATCTAGTATAAATCTGCGGAGCCGACAGACTGTTGGATCTTAGCCCGCCTACTGATTGTCGCACGCATTATCCCGCTGAGCGTCGCCCTACACATTGCCGGGCTCGGCTTGCCGCGTTTGTGGTTGACCGGTTTGTGGCGGCTGGCGGATCGCACCCATCCCCAACCCCAAAAAGCTGAACAGGCAAGATGCCCAGAGTAAGAATCCAAAAAGGGCGACAACCCAGTTACCGACCGCGGATAACCGATCTCAGCCGGTGCGAAGGTCGATTCCAATCACAAAAAAATCACAGGATCAACTCTCAAAGCCTTGCTCCGGTTCGGGAAGCTTGTCGCCCTGACGCGCGAACCAAACATAGAGGGTAGGTAAAATGAAAATGCTCATTACCAAATTCACGATCAATCCCCCGACGATGACAATCGCGAAGGGCCGCTGGGAATCAGAACCAATGGCATGGGAGAGCGCAGCGGGAAGCAAACCAAGCGTCGCGACCAGCATGGTCATCATGATGGGGCGGAGCCGCAGAACGGCGCCCTCGATCGCTGCATCTTCAATCGATCGCCCTAGGACTCGGAGCTGATTGATGTATTCAAGCATGATGACGCCCGTCTGAACCGAGACGCCGAACAAAGCTAGGAACCCGACTCCCGACGAAACGCTGAAATGCGTTCCGGTTATCAGCAGCGCGAGGAGCCCGCCAACGCTGCCCATGGCCACGGTAGCGAGAATGAGAGCGGCCCATTTCGGGGAGCGAAACATGGTGTACAGAATGACGAAGATGCCGAGGATAGTTAACGGCACGATGATGAGCAGTCGAGCCTGTGCGCGCTGTTCGCTCTCGTATTCGCCTTCCCAATCGATGTGGTAGCCGCGCGGCAACTGAACTTGTGCGTTGACCTTGCCAATCGCTTCCTCGACCGCGCCGCCAAGATCGCGTCCGCGCACGCTGTACTTAATGGCGACGTAGCGCTGGTTTCCCTCACGATAGATTTCCGCGCCGCCGTCCTGTTCCTGGATTTTGCAGAGCTGGGCAAGGGAAACTCGTTCGCCGGATGGAGATAGTAAGCGAATGTTCCCTATGGCTTCCTTTGTGTTGCGGTACTGAGGGAGGTAGCGCAACACCAGGTCGTAACGTGCCTCGCCTTGCAGGACCTGCGTGAGAGCATTGCCGCCGACGGCGGTCTGGATGGCGTCCTGGACGTCCGCGACATTGACTTGATAGCGCGCGGCCTGATCGCGGTCCACCTCGAAGTTGATGTTCGGCTGGCCTAGAGCGCGAAAGACGCCGAGATCCTCAATCCCATTGATCTGACGCATCACATTGACGACTTGATCGGCCTTATCCTCAAGCACTTTTAGGTCGTCCCCATAGATTTTGGTGGCAAGCTCGCCCTTGACACCACTAACCGCCTCTTCCATGTTGTCTTCGATGGGCTGCGAAAAACCCCAGACGACGCCGGGGATTCTTTCAAGTTCCCTATTCATGGCGGCAATCAACTCGTCTTTGTTCTGGTGAAAAACGGGCCGCCACTGTTCCTTCGGTTTCAAATCCACGAAGTACTCGGTGTTGAAGAATCCGGTGGTATCGGTGCCGTCATCCGGCCGCCCCACCTGGCTGGTGCACTGAGGAACTTCGGGAAAAGAGCAAAGGATGATGCGCGCCTGATTGGATACTCGGACACCCTCGCTCGGGCCGACACTGGGAGCGAGGGTGCCGCGCACCCACAATGCACCTTCGTCCAGGTGGGGCAGAAACTCCGAGCCGATGACACCGCCGAACGTGAGATATAACGCAAGACACACGCCCAGAACCGCAGCGCCCAACGTCACCTTCCGGTGCTCGATCGCCCACCGGGCCGCTTTGCGATACCGATCAGTCAGAAAAATCAAGACCGGGTTTCGCCACTCCCGCATGACCCCGGAAAACAGCAAGCTTGAAAGTACGGGCGCGACGAGCATCGAGAACAACAAGGCGCCCAGCAGGGCAAACGCAACCGTCCAGGCCATGGGCCTAAACAGGCGCCCTTCCACGCGCTGCAGCGTGAAGATCGGCAGGTATGCAGTGATAATGATGGCGATGGCGTAGAACACGGGTCGTTGTACTTCGTGCGCCGCCTCGCGGATTACTTCCAGAGTGGTTTTCTGATCATTTCCGTTTTGACGCAGGTGCAGATGGCGAACAACGTTCTCGACCATGACCACCGCGCCATCAACGACCATTCCGAAGTCCAGCGCGCCGAGAGAAAGCAGGTTTGCGGGGATGCCCTTGAGGCTCAGGCAAGTCGCCGCGAATAACAGCGCAAACGGGATTGTGAGAGCGACTATGATGGCTCCGCGAACGTTGCCGAGAAACAAGAACAGGACCAACACAACCAGGATGATTCCTTCGGTCAGATTGTGCAGGACGGTGCGCGTCGTGTAATGCACCAGGTCAGTGCGGTCGATAAACGGAATGACCTTTACGCCTGCAGGCAAAATGTGGTCATTCAGCTCTTTGACCTTCGTGTTGATGCCTCGAAGCGCCTCGTCCGCATTGGCTCCTTTACGCAGCAGCACGATGCCTGAAACCACGTCGTCGTTATCGATGATTTTGCCGTCTTCTCGATGAGTGGCTCGTGCAAACTGGCCAAGGCGGATTTTCGGGCCTTGTGAAACCACGGCAATATCTCTCACCCGTATGGCGGTGCCATTCTTGCTGGTAACGACGGTGTTTCCGATGTCTTGAACGTTCTTGACCAGGCCGACTTCCCGAAGATTGACTTGCTGTAGGCCGGATTCAATGAAGCTGCCGCCTGCGTTGACATTGTTGTTCGTGAGTTGCTGCTCGACCTGGCCCAGGCTGAGCCCGTAGGAAATCAATTTGTCGGGATCGACGCGGACCTGATATTCGCGGGTTGGGCCGCCGAAACTGGCCACGTCGACGATATCGGGCACCGCCTTGAAGTTTTTCTCGATTACCCAGTCCTCAAGCGATTTCAACTCCATGACGTCGTATTCGGGATTGGTGCTGTGCAGGGTAAAGAAGTAGATTTGCCCAACCGGGCTCCAATCGGTGCCCATCTGAGGTACGACTCCAGGAGGCAATGTAACTTGCGAGAGGCGCTCGAGGACCCGCTCTCTGTCCCATGCGTTCTCCTCCTCATCGTCGAAAATCAGCTTGATGTCTGAAAGCCCGAACAGGGAGAACGACCGCAGATGGGTGACATGCGGAATGCCGTTCATTACGATTTCTAGCGGAATCGTGACCTGCTGCTCGATTTGCTCCGCGGAGATTCCGGGCCACTGCGTAATGATCTCCACGTAGTTGTCCGCCACGTCGGGATATGCCTCGACCGGAAGTTGATGAAAGGAAATCGCGCCCCAGCCAAACAGCAGGAGGCCCGCGGCAAGCACAAGAAAGCGGTTTTCGAGCGCGAAATCCACGAGCTTACGAATCATTTGCCGCTCCTGGGGAGCCACGCCGCTGGGATTTCACTGATTGTCGACCGTGTTCTCGAGAGCCAGCGCGCTGACTACCACTTTCTGGCCCGGTTGCAGCCCGGATAGAATTTCCTGCATTTGATTCGGGAGTGTTTCTCCGGCTACCACTTCCAACCTGCGAAACTTGTTGTCATCCGCCGGCAGATACACCCAGTTGCGGTCGTGCAGATGCAATATGGCGGAGGCAGGTACGGCGGCATGCGTTTCTTTCTTCAGGCCGTGGAACGTCGCCGTGGCAAACATGCCCGGCCGCATGAAACCTGGATTTCGCACTTCTATGCGAACTTTTGCTGTGCGGATATTCCCATCGAGAATGGCGCCGATGTTGCTGATCGTCCCTTTTAATACCTGGTCCGGATACGCATTCAAGCTGATATCGGCAGTTTCGCCCAGGTGCACGCTGCGGAGATCGTTTTCGTAGACATCACAGATGACCCAAACCTCGGACAGGTCAGAGATGGTGAAAGGATTCGGCGATGACAGGCCCTGGATGCCAGCAGCATTGGTAACTTCCTGGTCCGTGATCACACCCGAAACGGGTGCGACGATATCGACGATGCCCGTAGGATGGTTTGGATCGTTGCCAAGCAGCTGAAGATGTTCGGTCGTGGTTTCCAGCGTGATCTTCGCATCATTTTCCCCAGTCTCAGAGGCTTCCAAATCCGCTTGCGCGATCGCACCGTGCGCGTAAAGGTCGCGCGCCCGGTCGAGTTGCTTGTGCGCAAGAAGTTCGTCGTCGACGGCCTTCCGGTAATCGGAGAAGGCACCGGAAACATCGTCACTGCGAACGCGCAACAGGAGCTGGCCCTTCTTTACCGTGTCGCCCAGCCGCGCGCGTACTTCGACGACCCGGCCCGAGGCCAGTGAAATCACCGGAACGGTACGCGCAACATCTGGATTCACGACGCCCGTTACGACCAATTGCGACGCGGCGTCGTGCTCGATTGCAGCGGCTACGGGAAACTGCTCGGGATGGTCGACCTGGATCACGTTGAGATCCTGCTCGTGCTCGACCTGAGCGGGTGGCGGTGCTTCCAATCTCGAATCTCCCTTGCCGCTGCCGCACCCGGCGAAGGCGAGGGTGGCGACAATGGCTAGAACGAATTTTCTGCACAGCATGCGCGTCATGGATGACCTCACCTATGAATCCAGGAATCGCCTGGAGTTGTGGCATGAACTCTCAGAAGAGCACGCCTTTACTGGAGGTTGAGTTTGAGCCGATGCACGGTTGCGTTCAGTAGACCTAGCTCCGAAACAGTTGGAGCATAGGTGTACCGATCGACGAGCCGAGTAATTAGAGGTGAGGAACTTCCGAGGGCGGAGCGCGTCCCGCGTGGGACATCAAGTAAGGACTGGTAAGAAATCCGACACTTAGAAGCGCGATCGAATCTGTGCGCCGGCGGACACGAGTTGGGGCTCCAGTTTGCGAACAAATCCCGGCGCTCGACTGCGCGGGCAGACCAACAGCGTCCATGGCCGGATTAACGGTGGAAAACCAATTCGTCGTCGACTCGCTGAATGCTCCGGGAAACGCAGCTGGTTCGGCGCGTGAAAAACCGCCGTGGCCGTCATTAAGCAGTATCGCTACAGGCTGTCTGAACCAGGCAGTCGTCAGGACCAGATCAATGGCGTGGTCCCCATTGACATCGCGCGCTTCAATCTGGAGACCGCCCGCAGGCGCGGCAAGTCGAATAAATTGCTGCCCGGTTGCGGACAGCTCAAGTTGAATCCAGTAATCCGTGTTCCCGGTGCCACTCGGCCTGGCTTGAATGCTGGCCGTGTCCGGCTGACGGTCTCCATCAAAGTCTGAAATTGCAAACTGTGGTCCGGGTCCAATCGAAACGGCAGACGGGTTCGAAGTGCCGGCCCTCGTGGCCGCACTGGCGCCGACAAGAAGAAGGAATAGGGCGACTAGAGGCCGGAAGACAAGGGTCTGCCTTGATGTGAGCGGCCCCGTCGGTACCTCGAGGAGCTTGAAATTGGGAGCTAATTTGAACACGGGCTGTCCCGCAGAACACTTCGAATCTACCATACTGTTCGTCGACCCAGAGAGAAGAGAAATTTCCTATTGACGCGCGAGTGTAAATAAGTTTCGTCCGAGCGTTAATCAGATGAGATGCCGTCAACCTAAATGGAACATTGCAAAGCCGGGTCAACGCCGATTCACTGTGCTGCGGTTGCACGAGAAGCATACAATGCGCGCGATCGAAAACTCCACGTCGGGAAATCCGACCTGGGAGGTCACTAATGCCTGAACCGACAGCCGTGCCGATGCAATCCGCTATTCCGCCGCAAGCGCAGCTTGCTGAAATCGGGCTGGGCCTTTGGCGAACTCGCGCGATTACCATCGCCGCTGAGCTCGAACTCGCCGATCACCTCGCGAGCGGCTCGCTCCACCTGGACGAGCTCGCCAGCCGGACGAAGACTCATGCGTCGAGTCTATTCCGGTTGTTGCGCGCCCTGGAAAGTATTGGCGTCTTTGAGCAGACATCTCCTCGTGTGTTTGGCAACACGCCCATGAGTAACTGCCTGCGCAAGAGCGTTCCTGGCTCGTCGTGGGCGATCATGCGGAGCCTTTTTTCGGTTGGCGAAGGTGAATACGAAGCCTGGGCGGGGTTGCTCGACACGATTCAGACCGGCAGGATTGCTTTCGATCAAATCCACGGCTGCAACTTCTGGGAGTTTTTACGCCGCAACCCAAGCCAAGCGGCCATCTTCAACGAATCCATGCGCTCGGCTTCATCACTCGGGACGCCTGTCATCACCGGCGCTTACGATTGGAGCCGCTTCCCGGTAATCGCCGACATCGGCGGCGGAATCGGCACGCAGTTGATTGACATACTCAACGCCCACGCCTCATGCCGTGGAATCCTCTTCGACCGGCCGGATGTTTTGGCCCAAGCGATCCCGCACGACCGCGTTCGGGGCGTCGGGGGAAGTTTCTTGGAAAGCGTCCCATCGGGGGCCGACGCCTATATTCTCCGCTCGACGATTCACGATTGGGCGGACGCAGAGTCGGTCGCGATCCTAAAGAATGTCCGGACAGCCATGAAGCAGGACTCCCGCGTCATCTTAATCGAGCGGATCGTCTCTGACACGCCCGAGCCCGATTTGACCAAGTGGCTGGATTTGCACATGCTGGTTGTTGCCGGAGGCCAGGAGCGCACAGCCGCTGAATATGCCGAGCTCTATCGGAAAGCCGGCCTCGAGGTGGAACAGATCGTTCCTACACCATCGCGGTTCAGACTCATTTTTGGCCGTCCCGTTTGACCGTCATTCGAGGAGACGTCCGAGTGTTTACCGATTCACGTTCACATACCTCATTCGTCGTTCATCAAGCAGCCCGGCATAGAGGAACCCGTACGTCGGCGGTTTCGGCGAACTCTACGAGCCCCCGAAAAAGTAGCCGCCAACGTCTCAAAGAGCCGCCCGCGCAGCTGCTCTTGCAATGCCAGGACTACTTCGCGAGCTGCGCGTCAACCTCGGGCAACACCGCCGTGCCTTCCGCCTTCACCGCGTCCAGCGCCTTCGGGTCCAGGCCCAGCGCCTTCACGATCGTCGGCGCGACCTGCGTGGTTGCCGTTAGGGCAGAGACCGTCTGTGCCGTAAAGCTCGGATTAGCTACCAGCAGGACCACGTTGGTATCGTCATGCGCGAACCCGCCGTGATCTCCAATCATTGTCGTGCTGCCCGAGTACGTCACGCCCACGTTCGGCGTCACGATGATGTCCGGTGAACGCGGGTCCTCACCCGGATCAAGTCCACCCACGTTGTAGTTTAGTGCCACGGTCGGCCCGTAGTAGATCTGCCCCAGTCCGATTGCCGCCGCGTTCGTTTTCATTTCGAGCAGTGCCACGGCTGCGTTCACGCTGGCGCCCTTCTTTAGCCAGAGCACAGACACATCATCTTCGGTCGCACCGATTCCCGTTGCGTTCAGCGGAGACTCTGAGAAGGGAATGGCCGTCCCAAGTAGCGTTGCGGGCGTATTGCTGCCGTCCGCCACGTACAGGCTAGGATCGATCGGCGACTCACCATGCTTCGCCGTGACGATGATCATCGTGTCGTCATAAATGCCCGCCGCCTTGAGGGCGTTCACGATGTCGCCGATGGAGGCATCCACAAACTCGATCTCCTTCAGCAGCTCCGCGCTGGGCAAGGCCGCCGCATTCTTGTAACCGCCCGTGCCCACGTTGGGCTCCGAGACGCTTTCGCCAATGTACACCGCCTGGAAGTTCATGCCGAATAGCGTTGGGATTTCCGCTGGCGCGCCTGAGTGCGTCTTGCCGGAAATCTCATTCAGCAGCGCCTTCACCTTCAGCGCGTCATAACACTGAATGTTGGCGAAGCTGTTCGTCCATGACGACAAGCTGCCGACGGTGTCACGGATTGTGGCACAAGAAGCGCCTTCCGAGGTTCTCACCCCCGGCAGTGGTATCACGGCCGAATCTACCTCGGGCGAGTAGTAGTCATTCAGCCCTGTGCCGCCGGGCCCAGCCGTAAACGAATAGGAAGCATGCTTATCGATCCAAGCCGTGTAGCCCCCCGCTGCATGGACGACGCTGAAGATGGTGTTCGTCCGCACGAAGTTCCACGGATACACCGGAGCGCAATTCGCCTGGGGATCTCGCACTAGCTTCCGAGGGTCGATTGAAGCAATACCGCCCTCCGTAGCCACAGCACCCGGAGCGCCGCCGTTCAGTTTGGTGTCGTCGAACTCGATTCCTTGGTCGTAATCGGTCGTGGTTCCGGTCGGTAACCCAAACGGCGTGCAGGGCCCCGAGCCCAAACCGGTTCCGGTCGTCAGCGCCGGTGCGTCGAGCGACCGGTCGTAAGCCACGTCGTAATAAAGACCAGTCGTCTTCGGCGTGCCGCCGGTGACCAGCGCCGCCAGTCCGGGAAAGGAGTCCGAAGGTTTTGACGACGTCGTGCCCACGTAGTTGATCCCCGTCTGACTCAATACCGCCAGGTTCGGGCAATATGGCTCTCCGCCATTCGCGCCCGCAATTCCGTTCACGCAGTTGTACAGATCCACAGCATGCATGCCGTCAATACTCAAAAGCAGTACATGCTTGATAGGACCTGAACCCAGCGCGTCGGTATCAGCGGCTATTCCGCGCGTCGGTGACGTCAGGGCCAACGCGATCATAACCACGGCTCGAGCCACTCCCAGCTTGTTCGCCTTCATGGGAAGCCTCCCCTAGAGTCAGGGGAGTATTAGCCGCCACCGGTCTACACGGGCGTTACTTCACTGTGAAATCTCGGCTAATCCTGTCGGACAAGGCCAGTCGGGCCGGCAGGCTCGTTTCAATCGGTGAAATCAATGCGGGCAAGTCGGCTTTCCGCCTTCACCGGGGGGCCGGTCAGATTGTTCCTAGGTAGAGGGGTATAATGCGGCTGCCCGAGGAGGGCATATGAAATGCGCATGCTACTCAAGGTTTCAATCCCCGTCGAAGCTGGTAACGCCGCGGCTCGAAGTGGCAGCTTGGAGAGCACCATTAAGAGCATCGTGGATGATCTCAAGCCCGAAGCGGCGTACTTTGCCGAAGAAAACGGCCAACGCACCGGGTATATATTCTTTGACATGAAAGAATCGTCGCAATTGATCGCCGTTGCCGAGCCCTGGTTTCTGGCCTTCAACGCGAACATTACTGTCCGGCCAGCCATGAACGCCCAAGACCTCGCTACGGGGAGTTCCGGCCTCGAACGGGTTGCGAAGCGCTTTGGCAAGGCCGCGACCGCCTAATACCACCGTGCAAGTCAGTACATGGTGAATGGAGTGAACGCTCCATGAGAAACAAAATGAGGTTTGGCGGCACACCGTGATCGACGTGGTTGGAATCAGAAACCAAGATTAGCGACTGTTCTCTGGGGTCTGAATGCTTGAGGTTGGCCGTCTGAGGGCTTTCGCTAATCCTCCCAGATGTCCGTCAATCGCTTTGATCTTCATCCCGAGTATCTCGGCAATGAACGGGTATACGTCGACGTTTTCGAACGGCTGCACTCGGACTCCTGCGCGAATGTCCGGGCCGACGGCGTAGAATATCGCGCGCATCGACTTCATCCGGCTCGGATCGTAGCCATGTTCGCCCTTGATCTTGGGCTGCACGATTTCAGGCGTCTCTGAGGCATGCGCCCGAATCATGTAGGGTCCCGTGGGAATCACCACGGGATCGCCGCTGCGGGCGTTCTGATTCAAATGCAGGTATGCCGGCACATCCGCGCGGCGATAGACCACGAACTTGTCGCTCGAGCCGCGCAACTGCTGGTAGGCGCGCGCGGCGGCTTCTTCGCTGGGAGGATACAACAGCGACCCGTCGGTCACGAACTGCGAAAGATCCGCGAATTTGTCGAGGTCGATCCAATTGCCCTCAATCGCAGCCATGCCGTGATCGGACACCACGATCAGGTCGACGGGCAGATACAACGTCAGCAGGCCGGCTCGCAGGGTTCCGATCAGGCTGTCGACGTGGTGGACCGCTGCGGCAGTTACCGGGCTGTCGGGGCCGTTTTCGTGTCCCGCGCTATCGGGCTGAGAATAATACAGGGTGATGAAATGCGGCCGCTGGGCCGCCGGCAGCTTAAGCCACGCGATCACCTGCTCGATGCGCTTTTCGTCGGGAACTGTTCCATCGTAGTGGAGATAGTGCGAGGGGCGCATGTGGTCGATTTCCGCTTCTGAGCCCGGCCAGAAAAAGCACGCGCTCCTCATCCCCTGCTTTTCGGCCAGCGCCCACAGCGGCGTGCCCGAATACCACGTCCCGTCCCGCACCGTGGCGTCACGCGACGCGTATTTCTCCTTGCGCGCAGGATCGTAAAAATTGTTTTCGATGATCCCGTGATGCTCGGGATAGAGGCCCGTCACGAGCGTGAGATGGTTCGGGAAAGTGACTGAGGGGAACGACGGGATCATTCCCTCCGGAGCGCTGGCCCCTTCGGCGGCGACGCGGGCAAGATTAGGCGCGCCGTACTTCGCGGCGTAATCGTACCGAAAGCCGTCGAGCGAAACGAGAACCACGTAGTGCTTGGCCTGCTGGACCGGCGCGTTCGGCCCGTGGTCGACGTCGATGACCTGGGCGGTGAGCGGCCACGCCAGCGCCAGAAGAAGCGCCGCGGCAGCGACTATGCGAGCCTTCGTTTTGTGCCTCACCTTGAGTGCGGTTGGCCCCCGTTTTGGGGAGCCGCGCGGCAAAAACTGATCGCGGCTGTGCCGACTGCTTCGCCTAGAACGTCAGGTGCAGCGACATCTGCAAGAACCGCGAACTGCCAACGGTGCCCGATATGACACCGAAACCATGCGGGTTGCCAGTCAGCGTAGGCGCTAGGTTATAGCAAGGCACGGGGTTGAAACAGGAGCCGTTCAATTCGAAGTCCGTGTCGGGAGCGTCAAAGTTCGGGTGATTGAAGAGATTGAACGCATCCGCTTCATACTTTAGGCTAAAGCGCTCGTTGATCTTGAAGTTCTTGAAGATCGAAAAATCGAAGCGCGTCTGGAATGGAGCGCGGAAAACGTTACGACCAGTGGTGCCGAAACCGGTTTCGAATTTGTCGCAGACTAAGAAGCCTCCGGTCGCTGCGTCCTGCTCACAGGGCGGGACGCCGTCCACACCAGGCGCAATTAGGGGAGCGACAAAATCATCGGGATTCACGTATGCCAAATTGTTCCGCTGGCCGGTTGCCGGGTTGACAGCGTTCACTTTGACGCCGCCTCCGCCGGCCTTGGACTCCGCCTGCTGCGGTGTTATCCCCGGTGCGAGCGGAAGAAGCGGATTGGTCACGAAATCATCTGCGCTGTAAAAAAGGCCGCCTGCGACTCCGGAGAAGTCGATGACGCTGAAAGGCTCCCCGCTCTGCAGCACGGTGACGCCGGTAATGCCCCAGCCGTTGGCCACTGCATTCACGATGCCCGTAGCATCTTTGATCGTGGGAAGATTGTAGAGGTAGCTGACTGTAAATACCTGAGGTCGATCGAAATCAGAGTCCGCGTAGGAAGTTCGCGGGTCGAGGGGATTGTTGCCGTTGAAGAACAAACCGGCGCCCAACCCACTACCCTCGTCGAGCGAGTGCGAGTAGGTGTACGCCGCGGTAATTTGCAAGCCGTGGCTCATTCTCTTCGTAAGACCCAGCTGCAGGGCGTTGTATGACGAGACGCCTTCTGCCGTCCAAAGGTCCGCGTTGGGGTTGATGCCGACGAACGGCGCGCGGAGCGCCGTATTCCCATCCGAGAAGGGGAAGTTCCCCAATTGCGTCTGCACTTCTTCAGCGGGAAGCTGGAAACAGGTCGGCGAGGGGTCGTTGAAACGATCGCATTTCGTGCCGTTCGCAGCCAAATAGCCGTAGGAGTAGATCTGGTTGTTGATGGGATTCGTGGGCGTGGCGATTCCGGGCTGGTTGAATGGAATGGGAAGCGGCTGGTGAACGCCATGATTGCCCACATAGCCGAGAGTCATAACGAGGTCATTTCTCGGCTGCCACTGCAAGTCCAGCGCCCAGTTTTCCGAATAGGGCAATTTGTTCGTTGGAGCGTAGCCTCCAAATAGCAACGGAATTGCGGTGTTGAAGCCGGTGACGCTGCAGTAGGGCGTATTGGGTTGTTGCAAACCCGGAATCACTGCAGGGTCGCACGCGCCCATCTCCCGCATATTGGGCACCAGGGCCTTTTCGTCGGCCAAAGATGTAGGGGGAGGCGGAAGAGTGGTGCCGAATGGCATACTGGACAGGCAATTCAGAGTGTTCGTACAAGAGGCGGTCAACGGAACAGTGAAGGGTTCTTGGGTGGTAACGCTAAACGGGCCGCTAATGCCTAGGCCTGCGCTGGCCGACAGCTCCGTGAAGTACTCTCCGCGATCGTAGAACATTCCGAAGCCCGCCCGCACGACGAAATTCTTCTTGGGGCTCCAAGCGATACCGATCCGGGGCGCGAATCCCCATTGCCGCGCGGTGAGAGTGGATGGGCTGACTCCTTTCACGCCGAAGGTCGTGTTCTCGGCCGGAACCACGATACCGATGCCGGGGCTGCCATTCACCGGATTGAAGGTATCGGTGGCCAGATCGTATCCAAAATCCTTCGGATAGAAGTTCGTCATCAAGCCGTTTGCTTCGTAAAGTGGCCCGTCCCAGTCCCAGCGCAGGCCATACGTGACGGTGAGGTTGGACTTGATCTTGAAGCTGTCCTGTGCGAAAAGTCCGGCTTGGCGCGAGCGGAAGTGGCGATTCGTTTCGCCATTCAGCAGCAAGCCACTGCTGTGGTCCGTCCCGAGAGTACCAGTGAGAAAATCTTCGAGGTCGTTGAAATCGAACTCCGCGACGCTTGGCTCGCGATTCTCGACGTTGAGCTGAGCGTAGTCGTATGCGATGCCGAATGACACCGTGTGGCTTCCGTGCACCCAATTGTATTTGGAAGCTCCTTCAAACTGATTCTGGAAAATTCCGGCATTGGCGAAGTTCGTGGAAGGCCCGATGCTGAGCGTATTGCCTGAGAAGGGCTGGACCGGTCCTCCCACGGCTGCCGCCCCGTCATCCACATTGGAAATGTTGATGCCGGGGAAGCGCTGGCCGCCCGGCAGTGTGAGGCCTACCGCACTTGGACCGAAAGGCTGGCTGGTCGTCGCGCTGGCGATTTCGCGAATGAATCCAATCCGTTGTTCCCAAGTGGCGCTTGGCGACACCACAGTGGTGTTGTCCAGCGAAAAGACCTGACTGCCGGCCTGGAGGGTCTGCGGGAACCCAGCGACCTCGCTGATAGCGAACGGGCTGAACGTCGGATTCCGTTGGAAGTAGTATTTCGCGGCTAATCGGTCAGCAGAGCTGAAGTTGTAGTCGACGTTGCCGTTCACCTGGTTAGCCTTGAAAGTGCTGGCCGAACCGCGGATCGTCGAGTTGTAAAGTTGATTGGAGGATTCGGTGAGACCGGCGTCCGAGGGAATCAAGAACTGGCCGTTCGCCGTCTTGGCTTGAAGAATCGCCAGCGCCACGGGGTCGATTTGTGCTGCCGTAATGCAGCCTGGGCATTGATCATTGGTGTTGGCGAGATTCGCTAGGTCTAGCGGGTCGCGGTTGGTGTCTGTCAAGCCGCTAATGGTCGGCACCCCGCTAAAGGACCCGCCCAGGGCATCACTGACGTTCTGTCGTTGGTAGGAAGCAAAGAAGAACAGTTTGTCCTTTATGATCGGTCCACCAAACGTTCCACCAAAAACGGCCCTGTGCAGCGGGGGGGCTGCGTTGTGGAAGACGCTCTGAATGATGTTCGGTGCGAGAAAGGTGGGTTCGGCATCGAGCCCGCTGTTTTGCAGATAGCCGTAGGCTTGCCCGTGAAACCGATTGGCGCCCGATATGGTTGTCAGCTCGATGTGGGCGCCGGCATTTTGTCCCATCGACGCGTCGTACATCGACGTGGTGACCTGTAGTTCCTGAATCGTTTCCGGAGGAGGCGTGGGCAGGCCCTCGCCGATGGCATCGAAAACCGATGTATTGGTTTGCACCTGGCCGCCAACGCCGAACACTTCACCCGTATTCAAAGTAAACCGGCTGTCAGAAATATTGCTCGTCGAGTTCCCGTTAAACAGATTGTTGGCATTCACGGAGTTAAACGTGAAGCTGTTGCTGGTGTCACGCTGGCCGTTGGCCACGATGCCTTGGTTGCCAAGCCCCTCGTTGGTGCCAGAACCGGAAAGAAAGTCTGCGCTCGTACCTGGCGCGAGAATGGCGAGTTGCGTGAAGCTGCCCGTTCCGAGGGGAGCTGACTGAATTACGTCCCGGCCGAGAGTGTAGCCGTTGGAGGTATCGGTTTCGTTGAGCAGCGGGGTGGATTCGACGGTGATGCTCGTGCTGATGGATCCGGCCTCCAACGAGGCGGCGACCGTCGTCGTGTGATTGCCCTGGACAAGAATGGCTGGGAAGACGGCGGTCTTGAATCCGTCCTTCGTGAAGGTCACTTCGTAGTTGCCGATGGGCAAATCGGCGGCGCTGAACGAGCCGTCGTCTTTCGACTCAGTGGTGACGACGAGGTTCGTGGCTGTATTGCGAATCTTGACGGCCGTCTTCTGGACGACCGCACCGGTGGTATCCGTCACCGTGCCGTTGATTGAACCCAGGGTCGCTTGCGCGTGAGCAAGCGCCGGTAGGAATGCTGCCAATACCAGGAGAATAGAAACACGTGTGCACGACCAAAATTTAATCACCACGCACCCCTTTCGTTCTAGAAGCCTGGCAGTCTTGTACCGCTGACCGCCTTCCAGCGTCAAGTAGCAGTTCTAAATGCGACCGATAGACAAGACAGCTGCCCGTCTTTTGTAGGGGAGCTATATGAATGCGTTTTGACTAAAGCTTTAACGTCATGTGAAAGCCGCCCGCGATCTGTGGATTTCCCAGCCTTGTGGCCTCCGGAGGCGAATAGTAGACTGGCTGGCACGAGCGAGACAGGAGGTTTCCCATGCCGCGGATCGTGCGTTGTGGTGTTATCCAGGCCACCTGCGAATGGTCGCCCGAAAAGCATTCGCTGGCGGACATCAAGGAGAAGATGATCGCCAAACACGAGAAGCTGATCGCGGCCGCAGCCAAGAAAGACGTGCAGATTCTCGGTTTGCAGGAGCTTTTCTACGGCCCTTATTTTTGCGCCGAGCAGGATGCGAAATGGTACGAGCTGACCGAAAAAGTGCCGGGCGGGCCGACGCTGACGCGCATGCAGAAGCTGGCCAAGAAATACAAAATGGTGCTGGTGGTCCCGATTTACGAAGTCGAGATGGCCGGAGTTTTTTTCAACACCGCGGCCGTTTTCGATGCGGACGGCACGTACCTGGGTAAATATCGCAAGCATCACATTCCGCACTGCCATCCGGGATTTTGGGAGAAGTTCTATTTCACGCCGGGGAACGCGGGCTATCCCGTTTTCCAGACGCGCTTTGGGAAAGTGGGAGTTTACATCTGTTATGACCGGCATTTTCCCGAGGGCGCGCGAATCCTGGGGTTGAACGGCGCGGAGATCGTATTCAATCCTTCGGCGACGGTTGCGGGCCTTTCCGAGTACCTGTGGGAACTAGAGCAGCCGGCACACGCCGTGGCCAATCAATATTTCGTCGCGGCCATCAACCGGGTGGGCACCGAAAGGCCCTGGAGCATCGGGGAATTTTACGGGAAGAGCTACTTCTGCAATCCGCGCGGGAAGATCGTGGCTCAGGCCAGCCGCGACAAGGACGAGCTGGTGGTCGCCGATCTGGATTTCGACGAAATCCAGGAGGTGCGTGCGACGTGGCAGTTCTATCGCGACCGGCGTCCGGAGAGCTACGACGAAATCGTGCGCACGCTGAGGCCCGGCGCGGCGCAGGCGGCGGATTGAGGGGCGAGCGATGACCACGGCTACCGTAACTGCTCCCTTGTGCCGTAATTTCATCAATGGCCGCTGGGTTGAATCGCGCTCGGGACAGACGATTGAACGGCGCAACCCGGCCAATTTGAAGGAAGTGACGAGCGTGGCGCCGCTTTCCACGCGGGAAGAGGTGCGCGAAGCGATCGCGGCGGCCAAGGCGGCGTTTCCCGGCTGGCGCGACACGCCTTCGCCGATCCGCGGGAAAATCCTGGCGCGGGCCGCGGCGTTGATGGAAGCGCAAAAAGAGGGGCTGGCGCGCACCTTGTGTCGCGAAGAAGGCAAGACGTTCAAAGAAGCGCTGGTCGAAGTGCAGCGGTCGATCAACATCTTGGAATTTACCGCAGGCGAGGGACGCCGGATGGGAGGGGAGACGATCCCCAGCGAGGCGGCCAAGAACCTAGCCTATACCATCAAGCAGCCGCTCGGCGTGGTGGGCGCGATTACGCCGTGGAATTTTCCCGTGGCGATTCCGGTTTGGAAAGCGGCGCCCGCGCTGGTGGCGGGCAATACCGTGGTGCTGAAGCCGGCGGAGCTTACTCCCGAGTGTGCGGCTAAGGTGGTGGAGATTTTTCAGGAAGCGGGCGCGCCGGCGGGTGTACTGAACATGGTGCTGGGGCTGGGCGAAGAGGTGGGCGATGAGCTGCTGCAGGATCGTGAAGTGCGCGCGATTTCGTTTACCGGGTCGAATGAAGTGGGGAACCTGATTTATTCGCTGGCGGCGCGGCAGATGAAGAAATGCCAGTGCGAGATGGGCGGGAAGAATCCGGTGGTCGTGCTTCGCGATGCCGATTTGGCACTGGCGACGGAATCGGCCGTCATGGGAGCATTTGGTTCAAGCGGTCAGCGCTGCACGGCTACGAGCCGCGTGGTGGTGGAAGAGGCGATCGCGGACCGCTTCGTTGAAATGGTCGTCGCGCGGGCGTCGAAGCTGAAGGTCGGCAATGGGATTGATGCAGACACGGACGTTGGGCCGCTGGTGGACGAGCAGCAGCTGAAGACGGTGCTGCGCTACCTCGAAATCGGGAAGAAAGAAGCGCGTACGGTGCTGGGCGGGGCGCGGATGTCCGGGGCTGGTTATCATGACGGCTATTTCGTCGCGCCGACGGTGTTCGACCATGCGGCGTGGGACAGCGCAATTGCGCAGGAGGAAATCTTCGGGCCCGTGCTTTCCGTGATCCGCGTGGCGGATTTTGAGGAGGCTGTGCGGGTTGCGAATTCCGTGAAATACGGGCTTTCCAGCTCGGTTTACACCAACGACGCCAGAAAAATGTTTGAGTTCATCGACCGCATCGAGACCGGCATCGCCCACGTGAACGCGCCGACGGTGGCGAGCGAGGCGCAACTGCCGTTTGGCGGGATGAAAGCGACCGGCGTCGGGCTGCGCGAAATGGGGCGCGTGGCCATTGATTTTTATACGGAGCTGAAGGCCGTTTATATCGACTACGCGCCGCCGAAGAAATGAGGCTCCCGATAATCACCGAACCGCGATGAGCGAAACCACCCTTCCTCCCGGCGGCGCGCAGGCCGGAGAAAGCTTCGACGCACAGTCGGTCCGCAGCAGTTCCCTTTACAACGAAGATCTCGCGCCCGTGCCGGTCGAACGGCGCGTCTGGGGCACGTATAACTACGCGGCGCTGTGGATCGCCATGAGCGTGAATATTCCCACGTATTTGCTGGCCAGCTCGATGATTGCTGGGGGCATGAGCTGGAAGCAGGCGATCTTCACGGTATTTCTCGGCAACGTGCTGGTGCTGATTCCGATGCTTTTGAACGCGCACGCTGGGGCGGAATACGGCATTCCGTTCCCCATCTTCGCGCGCTCCGCTTTCGGGGTGCTCGGCGCGAACGTGCCGGCGATGCTGCGCGCACTGGTTGCCTGCGGGTGGTTCGGCATACAAACGTGGATAGGCGGCGAGGCCATTTACGCCATGATCGTGGCGCTCGACCCGGCGCTGAAGGGCGTGAACTGGGGCGTGCCGGTATGTTTCGCGTGCTTCTGGCTGCTGAACCTGATCGTGATCGTCCGCGGAATTCAGACGATTCGCTTCTTGCAGGGCATCACCGCGCCGTTTCTGCTGCTGATTGGCTTGGCGCTCCTGCTCTGGGCGCGGGCGAAGGCGGGTGGATTCGGACCGATGCTAGCGACGCCCTCGAAATTCCAGACCTTTGGCGAATTTTTCCGGTTCTTCGTTCCTTCCCTGACCGGAGTGGTCGCATTCTGGGCCACTGTGGCGCTGAATATTCCCGATTTTACGCGCTACGCCCGCGGGCAGCGCGAACAGATGCTTGGCCAGGCGCTCGGCCTGCCGACGACGATGACGTTTTACTCCTTCATTGGAATTGCGGTAACTTCCGCGACAGTGGTGCTTTTTGGCCAGGCGATTTGGGATCCGGTCGCGGTGCTTTCGCGGCTCGGCAACCCGCTGGCGGTCGTTGTGGCGATGGTTGCGCTGCTGATGGCCACGCTGAACGTCAACGTGGCCGCCAACGTGGTCTCGCCCGCGAACGATTTTTCGAACCTGTGGCCGCGGCGAATTAGTTTCCGCATCGGCGGAATTCTCACCTGCCTGATCGGCGTGGCCATGCAGCCGTGGAGGCTGCTGGCCAGTTATGGGAATTACGTTTCCGGATGGCTGGTCGGCTACTCCGGATTTCTGGGCCCCGTCGCCGGGATCCTGATCTGCGACTATTTCGTGCGCCGAAAGAAAGTGCTCATCCCGGAAGACCTTTATCGGCGGGGTGGCGCGTACGAATTCTCAAGCGGCGTAAATTGGAAGGCGATTCTCGCGCTGGTCGCTGGATCGGCCGTGGCGTTTGTGGGACTGGTCTACGCGCCGGTTCGCGTGCTGTACGACTACGCCTGGTTCGTGGGATTTGGCGTAAGTTTCGTGGCGTACTGGGCGCTGACCGTGGTTCGCTAGTCGCCGCTCGGAAACGGCAGCGAGAGCGTCGCGTTCGACTGCCGCACTCGATCGTTCCAGCTCAGGGGCGGCTCGCCGGCGTCCATCTGCTCCATGGTGATGCAGTTTTCGACCGGGCAGACCAGCGCGCACAGATTGCACCCAACGCATTCATCCTCGATGATCCGCGGCACGTGCACGCCAAACCCGCCGGTATTCTTCTTCGCTGCTTCCTTGTACGGCTCGATGCACTGGTGCGCGCCGTCTTCGCACGCCACGTAACAGAGCTGGCAGCCGATGCAGAGTTCCGCATGGATCTTGGCGATGACCTTGTAATTTAGATCGAGATCGCCCCAGTCTTTTACATTCGGTACGGCATGCCCGCGAAAATCCTCGATCGTGCGAAAGCCGCGCTCGTCCATGTATTGCGAAAGCCCGTCGATCATGTCCTCTACGATGCGGAATCCGTAATGCATCGCCGCTGTGCACACTTGCACGGTCGACGCGCCCAGGGCGATATGTTCCGCGGCGTCGTTCCAGTAGCCGATGCCGCCGATTCCGCTAATGGGCAGCCGCGAATTTTTCGCCACGGTAGAAAGCAGATGCAATGCGATCGGTTTCACCGCCGGCCCACAGTATCCCCCGTGCGACGATTTGCCGCCGACCACCGGACGAGGCGCAAACGTCCCCAGATCCACACCCATCAGCGAATTGACGGTGTTGATCAGGCTGACCGCATCTGCTCCACCGCGCTCGGCGGCCGCAGCGATAGGAGACACGCTGGTCACATTCGGCGTCAATTTCACGATGACCGGAATCCGCGCGGCTTCTTTTACCCACGCCGTGATCATCTCCGTATACTCCGGCACCTGCCCGACGGCTGCGCCCATGCCGCGCTCGCTCATGCCGTGAGGGCAGCCGAAATTCAGTTCCAGCGCGTCGGCGCCGGCATCCTCCGCGCGTCGCACCATCGCGTGCCACGATTCGCGGCGCGATTCGACCATCAGCGACGCGATCACCAGATTCTTCGGATACCGTTTCTTCACTTCGTAGATTTCGCGAAAATTCGTTTCGCTCGGCCGGTCGCTGATCAGTTCGATATTGTTCAGCCCCATCATCTTCACGCCGTTCAGATCGATTGCGCCGTAACGCGAGCTGGTGTTGACGATCGGCTCGCCGATGGTTTTCCACACCGCGCCGCCCCATCCCGCATCAAAGGCACGCATCACCTGCCCGCCGGTATTCGACGGCGGACCCGACGCCAGCCAGAACGGGTTCGGGCTGGTAATCCCCGCAAACTTCACGCTCAGATCAGCCATCGTTCACCTCGATTCAACCGCGCGGCACGCCCAGCCATTGATCGAGACCGCGCGCCGCGGCCATTCCCTCGGCAACCGCGTCCACCACTTCTTTTCCGCCATTCGTGCAGTCGCCGCCCGCAAAGTATTTTGAGTGGCCGGTTTGATGCAGCTCGTTGATTTTGACGGTGCCGTCCTGATTCAATTCCACTCCCTGGATCGGCCTCAGAAAGTCGGTCACCGGCTGCTGCCCCACGGCGCGCACAACCATGTCCACGTCGATTCGAAATTCCGTTCCTGGCACGGGCTTGGGACTTCTCCGGCCCTTGGCGTCGGGCGCGCCCAATTCCGTCCTCACGCATTCCAGCCCGCATACGTAACCGTTTTTCCCAAGGATCCGCACGGGCTGCGTCTGCCAGAGAAAGCTCACGGCGTCCTGTTTCGCGAGCTCGTACTCGTAGGCGAACGCCGGCATTTCCGGCTCGCCGCGGCGATAAACCAGATAGACAATCTCCGCGCCAAGCCGGCGCGCCGCCGTCACTACGTCAATCGCCGTGTTGCCTGCGCCGATGCACGCGACGCGCCGCCCGACTTCCACGTCGTGGAACGGCTGCACCTTGGTGCACTCAATGAATTCAATCGCGCCGTGCACGCCCTGAAGATTTTCACCGGGAAGATTCAGCTCCCAGGTCTCACCCAGCCCGACGCCGAGAAAAATCGCATCGAATTCCGTCTCAAGCTGGTGGAAGGAAATGTCCTGCCCCACGTCTGTTCTTTGCCGGAACTTCACCCCGAGCTGCTTCACCAGATCAACCTCGCGCACCGCCTCGGCGGCCCGCGACTTATAAGCGGCGATTCCATAGCTATTCAAACCGCCGGGCACTTCATTTCGGTCGAATAGCGTGACTTCATAGCCCCATTTGGCAAGTTCAGCCGCGCAGGCCAGCGACGCGGGCCCCGAGCCGACGCATGCGACGCGCTTGCCGTTCGGCGCTCCGGCGTGAAACAGTTCAATTTTATGGTCGAGGACATAGTCGACCGCGTAGCGCTGCAAGCGGCCGATCTCGATCGCCTGCTCGCCCTTTTCGTGCATCACGCAGGCGCCTTCGCAAAGGGCCTCGGTGGGGCACACGCGCCCGCAGCTCTGCCCCAAGATGTTCGCGGACAAAATCTCGCGCGCCGATCCCCGCAGATTGCCGGTCGAAATCTTCTTGATGAACGCAGGAACGTCGATGTGCGTGGGGCAGACGATGGTGCACGGCGCATCGAAGCAGTAAAGGCACCGCACCGCTTCAATCGCCGCCTGCCGCGGTGTCATCGCCGGGGTGATGTCGGCGAAGTTCTTCTCGTATTGCTCTGGGGAAAGCTTCGGCGCCGTGTCGCGAAGCGGCATGGGAATTCCGTCCAGAATCTCCGATTTGCACGTCCCTGATTGGGACTTGCTCCGGGACTGTGCCCAGCGTAGCTGAGGCGACATTCTAGCATCCGTCCGGCCCGACGCGCAGCCGCTCCGCGTACCTTGCGTCGCCTTTCGCGAATGCCCTAAGATGCCTGAGCACGCATTTCGGGAGGCGTAATGCGTTTTGACACCGTCGTCAGGAACGGCACCGCAGTCACGGCCCAAGACACCTTCCTGAGCGATGTCGGCATCTCGAACGGAAAAATCACCGCCCTCGGGCAGTCACTCCCGATCGAAAACGCCGGCAAAGTGATCGACGCCGCAGGAATGCTGGTGATGCCGGGCGGCATCGACGCGCACACCCATCTCGACATGCCCTTTGGCGGCACCACCAGCGCCGACGATTTCGAATCCGGAACCATCGCTGCCGCCTTCGGCGGCACCACCACACTGATCGACTTCGCCATCCAGCAGAAAGGCCAGAGCCTGCGTCAGGCCTTCGAGACCTGGATGAAAAAAGCCGACCGCAAGGCCGCGATCGACTACGCATTTCACTGCATCATCACGGACCTCGGCGACGCGCAGCTCGAAGAAATGGGGGCGCTGATCCAGGAAGGCGTTTCGAGCTTTAAGTTGTTCATGGCCTATCCCGGCGTGCTGATGGTGGACGACGCCACGATTTTCCGCGCGATGTCCCAGGCCGCGAAATATGGCGGACTGATCTGTATGCACGCGGAAAACGGCGGAGTGATCGACGTGATCGTGCGCAAGGCGCTCGCGGAAGGCAAACGCTCGCCAAAATATCATGCGCTCACACGTCCCACTACGGCCGAAGGCGAAGCCACTGCCCGCGCCATCGCTCTCGCGGAAATGGCTGGTTCGCCCGTTTACATCGTTCATCTTTCATGCAACGACGCGCTCGAAAAAGTCCGCGAAGCCCGTGACCGTGGCCTGCCCGCCTATGCCGAAACGTGTCCTCAATACCTGTATCTTTCGCTCGAGAAGATGGACGCGCCCGGATTCGAAGGCGCGAAATACGTCTTCACGCCCCCCCTGCGCGAAAAATGGCATCAGGAGAAATTGTGGCAGGGCCTGGCGCACGACACGCTGCAAGTTGTCTCGACCGATCATTGCCCGTTCTGCTTCAAGGAGCAAAAAGAGCTCGGCAAGGACGATTTCACGAAGATTCCCAATGGCGGTCCCGGCATCGAGCACCGCCTGAGCCTCATTTATACCGGCGGAGTTCACGGCGGCCGGTTTTCGCCGAACCGATTCGTGCAGCTCGTGGCCACCGCGCCCGCGAAGCTTTTTGGCCTGTATCCGCGAAAAGGCACGATCGCCGTCGGTTCGGACGCCGATCTCGTGGTGTTCGATACGAACGCGGAGCATGTGATCAGCGCTTCGACGCATCACATGCGCGTTGACTACTCGATGTTCGAGGGCATTCGCGTAAAGGGACTACCGAAAAGCGTCCTTTCACGCGGCCGCACCATTATCGAAAACGGGAAATTCGTGGGAAAAGCCGGCAGCGGAGAATTCATCCGCCGTCAGACCTACGCTGGAATGTGAGATGCCCATGCGCAGACTGCTGATTCAAAACGCCACGGTCATCACCATGGATCGCCAACAGGGCGATTTGCGTCCCGGCGATGTTTTGATCGAAGGCGATCGCATCGCCTCCGTCGGCCCGCACATCCACGCGCCCGACGCCGAAATGATCGACGGCCGCGCGTTCATCCTCATCCCCGGCCTGATCAACGCGCACCTGCACACTTGGCAGACCGGACTGCGCGCGGTTTCTGCAAACTGGACGCTGCTGGAATACTTCCGCTGGGTTCATGCCGGCCTGGCCACGCGCTTCCAGCCCGAAGACATCCGCATCGGCACGCTCGCCGGCGCGCTGAACCAGATGAATTGCGGCACCACCACCCTGGTCGATTGGTGCCATAACAATCCCACGCCCGCACACACCGATGCAGGCATCGAAGGCCTGCGGGAATCCGGTATCCGCGGCGCGTTTTTCCACGGCTCGCCCAAGCCCGATCCCAAGCCCGGCGAACGACATTTCTCCGAAGTTCCGCATCCGCGCGGTGAAGTCGAGCGGCTGATGCGCGGCCCATTTGCCTCGCGCGATCAGTTGCTCACGCTGGGCCTAGCCATCCTCGGTCCGCACTTTTCGACGCTCGAAGTCTCGCTCCACGATTTTCGTCTCGCACGTGAATTGGGACTTGTCGCTTCGATGCATCAGGGCGGAAGCGCCGCAAAAACACCCGGCGGATGGGATGTTCTGGAGCGCGAAGGCCTGGTCGGCGACTACGTGAATATCGTCCACGGCAACGACCTATCGGACGACCGGCTGAAACGCTTCGTCGGCCTGGGTGTCACGTTCTCCGTGGCGCCCGAAGACGAAATGGCGCAGGGCCACGGCCATCCGATTACCGGGCGTCTCCGCAAATTGGGCGCCGCGCCGTCGCTCGGCGTTGACCTGGAAAGCGTGATCTCCGGCGACATGCTCACCGTAGCCCGCATGGCTCTCGAGCACCAGCGCGCGCTCGACAACGCCGAATGCCGCGCCGCCACCGGCGGCATTCCCGCCACGTCCACGATTCCCGCGCGCGAGGCCCTTTCCTGGATCACCCTGGAAGGCGCGCGCATGCTCGGCATGCAGGACCGGCTCGGTTCCATCGAGACCGGCAAGCAGGCCGATCTCGTTTTGATCCGGGCCGACGCGCTGAATGTCTGGCCGGTGCACGATCCCGTTGCGACTGTGGTGATGCAGGCGAATCTTGCGAACATCGATTCCGTGATGATCGCCGGTGAATGGCGCAAACGCGACGGCAAGCTGCTCTACGCGGATATCAATCGCGTGAAAACCGAACTCGAACGTTCCGGCCAGCGCATTCTCTCCGCGCTCGGTTGGCGTCCGGATTCGGGCCGCGCAGAACCGGTTGGGCAAACGGCTGCACATTAGACAGAGAGGGCATCTCGAAATGAAAGTCGGCTTTCTAGGGCTGGGCAATATGGGCTCACCCATGGCCCGCAATCTGATCAAAGCGGGCCACTTGCTCACCGTCTACAACAAGACCCAAAGCAGCGCCGAAGCGCTGGCGCCTCTCGGCGCAAAGGTGGCGCGCACGCCTGGCTTGGCCGCGACAGGCGCCGAAGCCATCATCACCATGGTTGCGGACGACGCGGCTGTTGAGAGCATCGTCCTCGGCCATAACGCGGCGATCGATTCGCTGGCGCCGGGTGCCGTGCACATCGCCATGAGCACGATGAGCGTGGCAATCTCGCGCCGCCTGACCGCCGCGCACCGCGAAAAGAAACAGTTCTTCGTTTCCGCGCCCGTTTTCGGCCGGCCGGACGCCGCCCAAGCCGCGAAGCTCGTCATCGCCGCCGCCGGCCCGGCCGACCAGCTCGCGCGCTGCCAGCCGCTGTTCGACGCCATGGGCCAGAAGACGTTCCTGGTCGGCGACGATCCTGCCGCGGCCAACGTCATCAAGGTAGCCGGGAATTTCCTGATCACCGTGGTTATCGAGAGCCTCGCCGAATCTTTTGCGCTGATCAAGAAATCCGGCGTGGATACGAATAAATTTCTGGAAGTCCTCACCGGTTCGCTTTTCAACGCGCCCGTCTATCGCACCTACGGCACGATGGTGGCCGCGGACAATTTCGAGCCGGTCGGTTTCCGCATGGCGCTCGGCATGAAAGACAATCGCCTGGTGCTCGCCGCTGCCGAAGATGCGGCCGTTCCGTTGCCGCTCGCCAGCCTGATCCGCGATCGCATGCTCGCGGCCACCGCGCAGGGCATGGGCGACGCCGATTGGGCGGCCATCGCGCGCATATCCTTTCAGGAAGCGGGGCTCTAATGTGCGGAATCTGCGGCGTCGTCGGCATCGAATCGCGCGAAGCGAGCGAGCCGGTCGTCCGCCGCATGATGGCCGCCATGCTGCATCGCGGTCCCGATGAAGACGGCATTTTGCTGGCGCCGCCGGTCGCCGTCGGCATGCAGCGCCTCAGCATCGTCGACTTGCCGGGCGGCTCGCAGCCCGTTTGGAACGAAGCCGGCACCCTGGCCATCGTCTATAACGGCGAGGTCTACAATTTTCGCGAGCTGCGCGCCGAGCTCGAATCCGCCGGCCACCGTTTTCGCACGCGCTCCGATACCGAGGTGGTCCTGCACGCCTGGGAAGCCTGGGGCGAGCGCAGCGTCGAACGCCTGCAGGGCATGTTCGCCTTCGCCATCGCCGAAATGCCGCAGGGCCGCGCCGGACGCGCCGCGCGCGTCTTTCTCGCGCGCGATCGCATGGGCATCAAGCCGCTTTACTACGCGCTCATCGGCGGCAAGTTCGTGTTTGCCTCCGAAGTCCGCGCGCTCCTGGCCGGCGGCCTCGTGCCCGCGCGCATTTCGTCCGCCGCGATTCCCGGCTACCTCCTTTTCGGATCCGTCTGCGAACCGCTCACCCTGATCGACGGCATCTTCTCGCTTCCCCCCGGCCACTCGATGAGCGTCAGGGCCGAAATCCCGGCCACCATGCCTGAGCCGAAACGCTACTGGGACGCCCCGCCGGCGCGCGAATCGGAAGCGCCGGCCGCGACGGCCGAGAAAACTCGCGCCTTGCTCGAGCAGGCCGTCGAATCGCATCTAATCGCCGACGTTCCCGTCGGCGTTTTTCTCAGCAGCGGCCTCGACTCGACCGCCATCGCCGCCCTCGCCAGCCGCGCCCGCCCAGGAATCCACACTTTCACGGTCGCTTTCGCCGACGCGGACAAGGAATTCAGCGAAGCCGAAATCGCCCGCCGCACAGCCGCTGGCCTGAAAACCGATCATCGCCAGCTCACGCTTTCCGATCAGGAGGTTCTCAACCGCCTGGACGAAGCGATTTCCGGCTTCGATCAGCCCAGCATGGACGGCGTCAACACCTATTTCGTTTCCTGGGCCGCTCGCCAAGCCGGGCTGAAAGTCGCGCTCTCTGGTGTGGGCAGCGACGAGCTCTTCGGCGGTTACGATACGTTCCGTAGCACGCCCAAGATGATGCACGCGGCCACGGTGACGCGGTGGCTACCAGGCCCTCTCCGTTTTCTGAGCGCGAAAATGCTGACGAGTGTGAAGGCCCTCGGCTCTACCCCGGACGCGGTTCGCAAGGCGACTTTGGCCATTTGTGATGTGGACGCGATGCCACATCCTTATTACTTTACGCGCCTGCTGTTCACACCGAGGTATGCTTTCGGAGGCCAATCCAAGGGACGTTTGGGATGGAGGGATTCTCGCTCATTTCTCTGGCTCGCGGAATCAGCTGACCGTACTCGCTCGATGGACGCCTTCACCGCCGTCTCTTGGCTCGAGCTGCGCTCCTACCTTCTCAACACGCTGCTGCGCGACACGGACGCGATGAGCATGCGCCACTCGCTCGAAGTCCGCGTCCCGTTCCTCGACGCGACCCTGGTCGACTACGTCCTGTCGCTGCCTGAAAACGCCAAGCGCCCCACTGGGCGCCCCAAGGCACTACTGATCGAAGCCCTCGGTGACGTTTTCCCGCAGGAAATTCTCGCGCAGCGCAAGCGTACCTTCACGTTTCCGTGGGAGAATTGGCTGCGGGGCGCGCTGGGACAACGCGTGGGAGAAAGTCTCTCGAATTGGTCGCCGGTTCTTGAGCCGCACTTTTCCGGCGAGGTCGTACGGTGGATTTGGAAAAGTTTTCTCGCTGGCGGCACGACGTGGTCACGCCCGTGGAGCCTGTACGTGCTGAACGAATGGGTGCAACGCAACGTCATCGCGAGCACTACGGGGGCGCCGGTCAGCGCCGATCAGCCCAAATCCGCCGTAGCGGCGATTTCTTAAGCGCGAACAACCTAGCAGAGTACTCGAACGAACGATGATCATTCTGGGAGTGAACGCCTATCACGCCAACGCCGCCGCGGCCATCGTCGTCGACGGTCGGCTGATCGCCGCTGTCGAAGAAGAGCGCCTCAATCGCGTCAAATACGCCGCCGGTCTCCCCGCCCGCGCCATTCAATTCTGCCTCGATCGCGCCGGCGTGAAGCTCACCGAAGTCGACCACATCGCCATCCCGCGCGATCCCTACGCGCGCCTCGCTACCAAGCTGCGTTTCGCCGTGCGCATGCCGAAATTCGCGCTCGATCGTCTCCGCGTGATGAAGAAATTTGGCGGCGTCCGCGAGGATCTCGCCTCGGCGTTCGAAATCGCACCCGAAAAAATCCGGGCGCGGTTCCATCGCATCGAACATCACCACGCCCACATGGCCAGCGCGTTTTTCGTCTCCCCGTTCGAAAGCGCTGCGGTCCTGTCGGCCGACGGTCTCGGCGATTTCGGCAGCTTCATGTGCGCTTCGGGCGCAGGCCCCCAGATGCGCGTCCTCGGCGAAGTTGCCTTCCCGCATTCGCTCGGCATGTACTACACCGCGCTCACGCAGTATCTCGGCTTCTGGAAATTCGGCGACGAATACAAGGTGATGGGCCTGGCCGCCTACGGCCAGCCCGAATTTCTCCCCGAATTTCGCCGCATCGTCCGCGCCCACGGCCTGCATGCGTTCCGCCTGGGCCTGGAATACTTCATCCATCAATCACAGGGTTCGGAAATGACCTGGCGCGACGCCAACAGTACGCCGGTGCTGGGCCGCCTTTTCTCTCCCTACCTTGAAAAACGCCTCGGCTCCAGCCGCCAAGTCGACGAGCCGCTCACTTCGCGCCATCACAACCTCGCGGCCAGCATGCAGGCTGCGCTCGAAGAAGTCCTGGTCTCCTGCTGGAACGGTCTGGCCAAAGAAAGCCGCCAGAAATCGCTGTGCCTCGCGGGCGGCGTCGCGTTCAACTGCGTCGCCAACGGAAAAGTCTTCACCACTACGCCGTTTGAGCGCGTGTACGTCCAGCCTGCCGCGGGCGACGCCGGTCTTTGTGTTGGCGCAGCCTTCGCCGTGCATCACCAAATCCTCGGCCGCCCCCGCGAATTCACCATGGACCACGCCTACTGGGGCCCGGCCTATTCCGCAGCGGAAATGAAACGGGTTGCCGCCGGCGCTGCGTCATCCGGCGAAGCCGATCTCGCCGAACTCGAAGAATCCGCGCTCATCGAATCGACCGCCCGCCATATCGCCGCCGGGAAAATCGTCGGCTGGTATCAGGGTGCCGCCGAGTGGGGCCCGCGCGCGCTCGGCAATCGCAGCATCCTGGCCGATCCGCGCCGCCCAGAAATGAAGGACATCCTGAATCGCCGCATCAAGCACCGCGAAATCTTTCGCCCCTTCGCGCCTTCCATCATCGAGGAAGCCGTCGGCGAGTTCTTCGAGCAAACGCATCCCTCGCCCTTTATGACCTTCGCATACCCCGTGCGCGCTGAAAAACGCGCCGCGATTCCCGCGCCCACCCACGTCGACGGCACGGCCCGCCTGCAGACTGTCGGCCGCGCCGCCAATCCTCTGTATTGGAAACTCCTGCGCAAGGTCGGCGATCTCACCGGCGTTCCCGTCGTGCTGAACACCTCATTCAACGATAACGAGCCCATCGTCTGCCGCCCCGAAGAAGCACTCGACTGTTTCCGGCGCACCCAGATGGACGTGCTGGTGATGGGCAATTCGATTCTGGAAAAGAAATCCGCGGCGGCTGTCGCTCGAGATGAACTCGGCGAGCGTCTCGCCCGGCCCGCCAAATAGAAACGCATGCACATCCTGCTCTTCAACGAATACTATCCGCCCGACACGTCCGCCACGGCGAGAATGGCGTTGCAGGTCGCCGAGACTCTTGCCCAGCGTCACCAGGTTACCGTCGTCGCCGGCCGTCCCAGCTACGATCCTGATGAGTACTATCCGTTCGCGTTCCTTCGTCGCGACACGCGCAACGGAGTCGTCGTCGAGCGCGTCGGTTCGACGGCTTATCCGCGCCACCGCATGCGCCGCCGCGTGTCCAATTACCTCAGCTATCTCGCGCTCGCCGTTCCGCGCGCCATTCGCCTACGGCCGGACGTCGTGCTCGCCATGACCGATCCGCCTGTCGCCGGTATCGCCGGCGCGTTCGTCGCGCGCCGCCTGGGCTGCCCATTCGTCTACAACATTCGCGACATGTACCCGGACATGGCCGTCGGCGGCGGTATCGTCCACCCCAGCGCCTGGGTCGATCGATGGGAGAAAATGCACCGCCGCGCCCTGGGGCAAGCCGTCCGCGTCATCGTCCTCGGCGACGACATGCGCGAACGCATCCTCGCCAAGGGCGCCTCGCCCGAACGCGTCGTCGTGGTCCGCGACGGAACGTCTTTTCCGGAATCCATGCCCGCGCAGAGCGATCCCGTCTGTCAGGAAATCCGCTCCGGCTTCCCGTTCGTCGCCCTCCACGCGGGGAATCTGGGCTTCTATGGCGCCTGGAATACGCTTCTCGACGCGGCCCGGATTCTCAGTAACGAAAATACCGGACTTGTGTTCATTGGAGGTGGGGCCAACCGTGATGCGCTGGGCGCCACGGCGGCGAATTTGCCGAATGTTCGCTTTTTGCCGTTCCGGCCCGCCGAGCAGATTCCGCAGGTGATGATGGCGGGTGACGTGCACATTGTCACGGTGCGCCGTGGCCTGGAGGGGGTCGTTGTCCCGAGCAAGCTGTACTCAATTCTCGCCGCGGGCAGGCCGGTTCTGGCCGTGGCTGCATCCAACAGCGATGCCGCCCGCATCGTGACCCAGTCCGGATGCGGGCTCGCGGCCGATCCCGACGACCCAGCTGGGGTGGCTGCCGCGATTCGCAAGCTGCGCGGCGATCCCGCAGGGCTTGCGGAAATGGGCCGCCGCGCCCGGGA
>Ga0210404_10000227_pt1 | contig 33781 bp, 30 predicted proteins | sample IncBWH28MmetaG_FD_155455 | JGI IMG/M metagenome (GOLD analysis project Ga0210404, IMG submission 155455) | Forest soil microbial communities from Barre Woods Harvard Forest LTER site, Petersham, Massachusetts, United States - Inc-BW-H-28-M | ecosystem: Environmental > Terrestrial > Soil >... | reverse complement strand
GCGGCATCACGTGGGCGGCGTCACCGGCCAGGAAGATGCGGCCACGCTGAAAGTGCTCAGCGGTGTCGGCGGTGGCGTCCCAATGCATGATGTTTTCGATCTGGACGGGAACGCTGTCATCGCCGAGACCACAGCGAAGATATTCGAGGGCGCGCTCGTTGGTGAGGCCGTTCGAGACGTCGGTGACGGGATTTTTCGCGTCGCCGAGCCAGTGCACGACCAGGAAGCCGGAAGTGAACGGCTTCTCGATGCGGAAGAAGCCGCTGAGCGTGGGATTGACGACGTACATGACGCTGAGGCTGCGGCCGCGGAGCAGACCGGAAACGTCGCCGCGGAAATAGATGGTGATGCTTTTGGAGAAGACGCCGTGGCCGAGCATAGGGATGCCGAGCAGGTCGCGGATATTGCTGTGGGCGCCGTCGGCGGCGATCATGTAACGCGCGCGGACGGTTTCTTCCTCGCAGGTGTCGCGATGGCGGATTTTGGCGGTGACGCCGTCGCGGTTTTCGGCGAAGGAGATCATCTCGGTGGCGAAGCGGAGGTCGGCGCCGAGAGCTTCGGCGCGCTGTTTCAGCAGCGGTTCGAGCAGGCTTTGGGTGATGAAGATGCGGGCGGTGGGGCTGACGTCGCGCACGCCTTCGTTAAGATTGGCAATGAAGTACGTAAGCTCTTTTCCGGCCAGCGTTTCGACGGCCATGATGGCGCCGTCCTGGACGAATTGCTGGTCCGATTTCTGCATGACGATCTGCTCGATGCCGACGGTGCGCAGGACTTCCATGGTGCGTTGGGTGATCATGGCGGCGCGCGGGTGGATGGCGGTGCCGCGGTGATGCTCGACGACCAGCGGCTTGATACCGTGGTGGCCGAGGAGCATGGCCGTGGACATTCCGACCAGGCTCCCGCCTACGATCAGGACCGGGACTTCGATATCCGGCAATTTGGCATTCCCCCCGGAATGCGTGGGACGAGGGTAGGCGGAAGGCGAAGGATTTTCAACGGGGAGTTTGGTACGGCTAGCAACCGGCGGCTTGGGCGCAAGAGTCGGATGCGGCGTCTGGCGGGCGATGCGAGTGAACGTCGGCTGTGGCCACTGCGTCGGCGGGTTTGACGAGGCGCAGGTGGCGATTCTCGAGGCTGGCGCGCACGAAGGCGGCGAAGAGCGGATGCGGGGCCAGCGGGCGCGATTTGAATTCGGGATGGAACTGGCATCCCACGAACCACGGGTGATCGGGCACCTCGATGATTTCGACGTAGACGCCGTCGGGCGTGCGGCCGGTGATGCGGAATCCGGCAGCGGTGAGCGTGGGTTCGTATTCGCAATTGAATTCGTAGCGATGGCGATGGCGTTCTGAAATTTCCAAGGTGCCGTAAGCCTTCGCGGCAAAGGAGCCGGGTTCGAGTTTGCAGGGCCAGGCGCCGAGACGCATGGTGCCACCCATTTCGTCCACGCCGAGAAGTTCGCGGAGCTTGTAGATCACGCGATTGGGCGTGGAGGGATCGAATTCGGTTGAGTCGGCTTGGTCGAGTTTGGAAACCTGGCGCGCGTATTCGATGGTGGCACACTGCATGCCGAGGCAGATGCCGAAGAATGGAACTTTCTTTTCGCGGGCGTAGGTGATGGCGTGGACCATGCCCTGGATGCCGCGCTTGCCGAAGCCGCCGGGGATGAGAATGCCGTCGACGTGGCGAAGCATGCGTTCGGCGGTGGCGGCGGAGTCGATGTCTTCGGCTTCGATCCATTCGATGACCACGCGCTGATGGCTGGCCAGGCCGCCGTGGACGAGCGCTTCGCGAAGGCTTTTGTAGGCGTCTTCGAGCTGGACGTATTTGCCGACCACGCCGATGCGGACTTCGCCCTGAGGCTGCTCGAGATTTTCAAGCATAGCGAGCCATTTGCTCAGATCGCGCTGCGGGGCTTCGAGCTTGAGCAGGCGCAGAACCTGCTCGTCGAGGCCTTCCGAGGCGAGCGTCATGGGAACTTCGTAAATATTGGCGACGTCGGGCGCGGAAATCACGCACCTTTCGGCGATGTTGCAGAAAAGCGCGATCTTGGCTTTCAAGTCGGCGCCGATGGGACGGTCGCTGCGGCAAATCAGAATGTCCGGCTGGATTCCGATGCTCAGCATTTCCTTCACGCTGTGCTGGGTCGGTTTGGTTTTCAGTTCGCCGGCGGTGGCGATGAAGGGCACCAGAGTGAGGTGCGTGAAAACCACGTTTTCCGCGCCGAGCTCCAGGCGCATCTGGCGAATCGCTTCCATGAAGGGCAACGATTCGATGTCGCCAACCGTGCCGCCAATTTCGACGATGACGATGTCCACGCGGTCGGCCACCTTGCGGAAGGCGGCCTTGATTTCGTCGGTGACGTGCGGGATGACCTGAACAGTTTTGCCGAGGTAGTCTCCGCGGCGCTCCTTGGCGATGATCGATTCGTAGATACGGCCGGTGGTCCAGTTATTGGCTTTGGAGAGATGAACCGAGACGAAACGCTCGTAATGGCCGAGGTCGAGATCGGTTTCGGCGCCGTCGTCGGTGACGAACACTTCGCCGTGCTGATAGGGCGACATGGTGCCGGGATCAACGTTCAGGTAGGGATCGCACTTCTGGAGGGTGACGCGAAGGCCGCGACTTTCGAGCAGGCAGCCCATGGAAGCTGCTGCCACGCCTTTTCCGAGGGAAGAAACCACGCCGCCCGTGACGAAAATATACTTCGGGCCGGTGTGCAAGGCGCTCGAAACCCTCCGGTGGAGTCGGCGTACAACTGATTATGGAGTCAACGCGCGCGTCTGTCAATTTGATAAACGAAGAAAATTGGCAGCGAACGGAAAAATCCGGCACGAACGCGGTGGCGGTGGCGGTGGCGGTGACGGTGGCGCGAGCGGAGCCGCGGCAGATCTGCTTGCTGGACCCGGCGTCCGCGTAGTACATAGGAAGATACCGCATTCGCTTAGCGACGACCGAAGGAGTTTGAGTTGGATATGCGCGATCCTGCTTCGAGGGAAGCTGACTCCGTCCCGGCCATGCCGAAAGGCGTTGGTTTCGCGCCGGTTGACGCGGCGCTCTCCCCGAAGATTCCTCCGCCCGCGCACAGTCGGGAATATTACAAAAGCCGGAGCCTGGCGGCGCGGAACTGGGGAGCGCTGCTGGCCTCTGGCGGGGCGCTTCGCCAGCTGACACCCGAGGAGGCGCAGGAGACGGTTCTTCGGGGCTTGTTGGCTACTCCGACGGCCGGGAGGACGCGGAATCCGCTCGATTGGGTGGTTTCGTCCGCGATACACATGGCGATCATCGCAGCGGTGGTGATTTTGCCGATGGCATTTACGCAGGCGCTTGAGCCGGCCGATTTGCAGACGACATATCTTTCGTTGCCGCGGCCTCCGGCTGCGCCGCCTCCGCCGCACGCGCCGGAAGTATTGGTGCGGCATTCGTTCCGGCGCATCCAGCCGGCGGTGCTGACGATGCCGACGGTAATTCCGAAAAGGATCGTGGAGATCAAGGACGTGGACGCGCCGGACGTGGGTGCCGGCGGCGCGGCGGGCGGTGGGGAGGGAGGCGAAAACGGAGGAGTTCTGGGCGGCGTGCTGGGTGGAATGTCGAACGGGCCCGCACCGCCGCCAGCTCCGGGCCCAGCGCCTGCGCCGAAAAGAAGTGTGTTGCGGGTGGGCGGGGACGTCCGGCCGCCGCAGCAGATTTATCGCGCCGACCCGGCCTACTCGATTGTTGCCCAGAAGGCCCGCGTGGAAGGCAATGTCGAAGTCGACGCGGTGATCGACGAGCACGGGGACGTGGTGCAGGCGCGAGCCGTGTCGGGTCCGCTATTGCTGATACCGGCGGCGCTGAAAGCGGTCTTGCAATGGAAGTACCAGCCGACGTATCTGGACGGCATGCCCGTGTCGATCGAGATGAAGGTGGTTGTCAGTTTCCACTTGCCGGCGTCGTAGCGCTTCGCTGCTTGTTTTCGCGCGGCGTGGCGAGCAGCTGAAGGTATGGGCCAACTTCCACCTCCCCTCAGGCAGGGGATCGCGCTGCGCGATCCTATTCGCGGGCGGAGGCGGCGAGTAACTTCTCGACGCGCGCGACGTCGGAGGGAACGTCGACGCTGATTGCGTCATAGTCGGTTTCCACGACGCGGATGCGGAAGCCGTTTTCGAGCCAGCGCAACTGTTCGAGTTGCTCGAGGTGCTCGAGCTCTCCCGGCGGAAGCGTGGGAAATTCCAGCAGCGCATCGCGGCGAAAACCATAGAGACCGAGATGCTTCCAGTGTTGCGCCGTCACGGTTTCTGCCGAATCGCGCACCCAAGGCACCGGACCTCGCGAAAAATACAGCGCGTTGCTTTCGAAATCCCGGACCACCTTCACGATATTGGGATCCATAATGTCACCGGGCTGCGAAATCGCCGCACAAGGAGTCGTCAGCTGCACCGAATCATCCTCGGTCATCGCAGCGACCAGCGCGTCGACTGTTCCCGGATCGATGAGCGGCTCATCGCCCTGCACGTTGACGTAAATTTCCGCGGTCAGGTGTGCGGCTACCTCCGCGACGCGGTCCGTGCCCGTGCGGTGGTCGGACCGCGTCATCACCGCTTCCCCGCCGAATGCCTCGACCGCGCTTTTGATGCGCACATCTTCGGTAGCCACGACCACCCGCGAAACCAGACTGGCACGCCGCACCCGTTCGACGACGTGCTGGATCATCGGCTTGCCAGCGATCGGCGTGAGAGGCTTTCCCGGAAACCGGGAAGACGCGTGCCGCGCAGGGATCACTGCCAGAACTTTCACCGAGCCGGAATTCGCCATGGATCGCTGTTCCCTTCCTGCCAGGGCCGCATTTTAACACGTGGGGCAGAAGGCTTCGGGGGGTACCCGCGGGGGATGAATTTGGACTCGCGCTTGATTTGGGATAGTAAGGTGGTAAGATCCGCTCTAGCGAGCACGGGGGTCCCATGAATCACCTCGCCGTTCAGCCAGTCCGAAACTGGGGTCTGGCGGTGGCTTGTGCGGTGATGGGGTTCTCGGTCGCTTTATGGGGCGCTTTCCCGGCGCTGGCGCAGGAAGCGCAGCCGGGGCCCGCGGCGCCACCTCCTGATTCCTTCAAAATTGAAAAAGGCAAACCGATCCGTACCGAGACGCAGATTACTCTGGTCGGCGCGTCGGTGACCGATCCGCTGGGGCGTCTGGTGACCGGGCTGCAGCAGGAAAATTTCCGGGTGTTTGAAGATGGCATCGAGCAGGAGGTTATCCGCTTCTCGAGCGAAGATGTCCCCGTTTCCATCGGCGTGATTTTCGACATGAGCGGGAGCATGGCGGACAAAATCGACAAGTCACGCCAGGCGGCGGTGCAATTTTTCCGTACGGCGAACCCGCAGGACGAGTTTTTCCTGGTGAATTTCAACGACCGCGCACAGCTGATCTCGCCTTTCACGGCCAGCGTGGACGATCTTCAGGACCGGCTGATGTACACCGGCGCGCACGGATTGACGGCGCTTTTCGACGGCGTTTATCTAGGACTCAGCCAGATGCGCGGGGCACACAACACAAAGAAAGCTTTGCTCATCATATCTGATGGAGGCGATAATCATAGTCGGTACAGCGAAACGGAAGTTCGAAAGTTTGTTCGCGAAGCGGACGTACAGATTTACGCCATCGGATTGTTCGATCCCGATGGCGGACCGACGCCGGAAGAACGGGAAGGGCCCGGACTTCTGGGCGATTTGACGATGATGACGGGCGGCCGGACGTTTGTAGTGAAAAACGTGAACGAGCTGCCGGACATCGCCACGAAAATCAGCATGGAGTTACGCAATCAATATGTACTCGGATACCGGCCAAGCCAGCGCGCCCACGACGGGAAATGGCGCAAGATCAAGGTTCGGCTCAACCCGCCGAAGGGAATGCCGCCGCTCACGGTTTCCGCGAAAAGCGGGTATTTCGCGCCGGGCCACTAGCCTTTTCCCAGCCATTTTGTTGCCGCTTTTTCTGCTCGCCGCTCTGTTTGCGCCCGCGGGAACGCCGGCGCAGAATCCGCCGCCGCTGATTGCGCCCACTCCCCTGCCTCCCCCTCCGCCGACGCCCGGCCAGCAACCGAGTGAACAGCAGCACAAACTGGTACAGAGCACCGAGCTGGTGGTGCTGCACGTGACCGTTGCGGACGACAAGGGCCAGTTCGTCGCGGACCTGCTGAAGGGAAACTTCAAGGTTTTCGAGCAGAACATCGAACAGAATCTTTCGTTCTTCTCCCGGGAAGACATTCCCGTGACGATGGGCCTGGTGATCGACAACAGCGGCAGCATGCGCGACAAACGCGACCAAGTGAACGCAGCGGCGATGACCTTCGTTCGGACCAGCAATCCGCAGGACGAGGCGTTCGTGGTGAATTTCAACGACGAGTATTATTTGGATACCGACGGCGAATTCACCAGCGACCAGAACAATCTGCACGACGCGCTGGCGCGCATCGAAACGCGGGGCAGCACGGCGCTCTACGACGCGGTGATCGGCTCGCTGGCGCATCTGAAAAAGGGGCATAAGGACAAGCGGGTGCTGCTGCTGGTAACCGACGGCGATGACACGGCCAGCGAAAAAACTTTCGAGGACGCCATCAAGGCGGCCGAGGAATCGAACGCCACGATTTACGCCATCGGGGTCTACAGCGAAGACGACCTGGAGCACGACAAGAAAACCGTGCGGCATTCGAAGAAAGTGTTGCAGCAACTCGCGGAAGCGACCGGCGGGCTGGCCTACTTCCCTGACCGTCTGGAGCAGGTGACGCCGATCTGCGAGCAGGTGGCGCGGGAAATCCGCAACCAGTACACGCTGGGCTACTATCCCACGAATACGGCGCATGATGGGTCGTTCCGCACCGTCGCTGTAAAGGTGATTCCGCCGAACGGACGGGGCAAGCTGAGCGTACGCACCCGCACCGGCTACTTCGCGCCGAAACCCAGCGCTGCTAACGGCGACTAAACCTAACCCATCAGGAGCTACGCCAGATCCCGGTTGAAGGCGCCCTCACTCTCGGCCAAAGGCAACCACAATCCACCGACCGTCGCTCTTCTCCACCTCAAAGCGATGGGCGGAGTCGGCCAGTTCTACCCGCTCCTTCTCGTTTCCCGAACGGTCACCCGAAGGTCCTGGGCGAAAAAGTTTGACGGAAGGCGCATTTGCCGGTGCTTGCGTCTGGGCGTATAATTTTTTGTTTCCGCCTATGGCAACGGAACAGACAGAGAAGGCCGACGCCGCGAACGGGCTGCTGGCTTCCCCGGTGCGGCCCGTGGCCGCGCTGGATTCAGAGGAAATCCGCGTCCGGGGCGCGCGCGTCCACAATCTGAAAAACCTTGACGTTACCATCCCGCACAACGCCATCACGGTGGTCACGGGGGTCTCCGGATCGGGAAAATCGAGCCTGGCATTCGACACGCTTTACGCCGAAGGCCAGCGCCGCTATATCGAATCGCTTTCCGCTTATGCGCGGCAATTTCTGGAGCGCATCGAAAAGCCGGACGTCGACGAAATCACGGGGATCGCGCCGGCCATTTCGATCCGGCAGAAGAATTCCACACGAAATCCGCGGTCGACGGTGGCCACGGCGACCGAAATCTACGATTATTTGCGGCTGCTTTACGCGCGCGCGGGCCACACGTTTTGCCTGAATTGCGGCGAAGAGGTCCGCAAAGACACGCTCGATGAAATCGCGGCGCGCGTGCTGGCGCTTCCCCAAGGAAAGCGCTTCTACATTCTGTACGAGCTGACGCTCGCTCCGGAATCGGTGGTCGGCTGGGCGCACAAGGAAGCCTCGACGCGGCCGAGGAAGAGCGTGCGGCCGTCTCCGGAAGTGATCCGCCAGGCGCTGACCAACCTGCGCAAGCGCGGCTTCAACCGCCTGTATCAGGGCGGGCGAGTGTACGAATTTTCGAGTCCCGAAGAGTTGCTCGACGTGGATTTCGCCAAGCTGGTTTACGTGTTGGTGGACCGGCTGGCGCTCTCGCCCGATATTCGCTCGCGGCTGGCCGACTCGATCGAAATCTGCTATCGCGAGGGACGCGGCGAAGCGATCCTGCAATTCGTCGCAGACGACGCGGACGTCGCCGCGAACCGTGCGCCCGAGCGGCTGGTTTTCAACGAGCGTTTCGACTGCAAGAAATGCGGCGCGGTCTATCAGGAACCGGAGCCGCGCCTGTTTTCATTCAACAATCCCTACGGCGCGTGTCCGCGCTGCCAGGGTTTCGGCAACACCATCGACTTCGATCTGGACCGGGTGGTCCCGGACAAGAGCAAATCGCTCGCCGAGGGCGCCATCGAGCCCTGGACCAAGCCGCGATACCGGCAGATCGCGCTGGATATGAAGCGCTACGCGAAGGCCAAGGGAATTCCCTTCGACGTTCCCTTTCGCGAACTGACCACCGCGCAGCGGAACTCCATTCTGGACGGCGACCGCAAGGAAGATTTTCCCGGGGTGAAGGGATTCTTCGCCTGGCTGGAACGCAAGAAATACAAGCTGCACGTCCGCGTGTTTTTGAGCCGCTACCGCGGTTACGCCACTTGCCCGGATTGCAAAGGCACGCGCCTGCGCGCCGAAGCACGGGCCGTGAAAATCGCCGGGCGCTCGATTACCGAGGTCTGCCAGATGACGGTGAAGGAGGCGCGGCCGTTCTTTCGCGATCTTCAGCTCAGCCCGTCGGAAAGCGTGATCGCCGAAAAAGTGCTGGAGGAAATTCAGCAGCGGCAGCGCTTTCTGGACGAGGTCGGACTCGACTATCTGACGCTGGACCGGCTGACCTCGACGCTTTCCGGCGGCGAAGCGCAGCGAATCCAGCTGGCCACTTCGCTTGGATCGCACCTGGTGGGCGCGCTGTACGTTTTGGACGAGCCGTCGATCGGCCTGCACCCGCGCGACACCAATCGTCTGATCGAGATTCTGAAAGGGCTGCGGGAACTGGGTAACACTCTGCTGGTCGTGGAGCACGATCCCGATACGATACTCGCCGCCGACTACATCCTGGATCTGGGTCCGGGCGCGGGCGAACACGGCGGCGAATTGATTTTTGCCGGAAACCGGGAGCAGCTGCTGAAAAGCCCGCAATCGCTGACCGGGCGTTATCTGCGAGGGGAGCTGAAGATTGCCGTGCCGGCGCATCGCCGCAAGCCGCACGGAAAATTCCTGAAAATTACCGGCGCGCACAGCCATAACCTGCGTGGGGTGGACGTTACGATCCCCATGGGAGTCCTGGTGGCGGTCACCGGGGTTTCCGGCTCGGGGAAATCGACGCTGGTCTACGATGTCCTTTTCAAGGCGCTGGAGGCCAAGCGCACCGGAGGAAACTGGCGCGAATTTTGCGATCGCCTCGAAGGCGACGCGGCGATCCAGGCCGTCGAAATGGTGGACCAGTCCCCTATCGGACGCACGCCGCGCTCGAATCCTGCTACGTATATGAAGGCGTTCGACGCCATTCGCGACCTTTTTGCCGCGACTCCGGAAGCCAAAAAGCGCGGACTCGGCTCGGGCCATTTCTCTTTTAACATTCCGGGCGGCCGCTGCGAAGCGTGCCAGGGCGACGGCACAGTGACCGTGGAGATGCGCTTCCTTGCCGACGTGGAGCTGGTGTGCGAAGAGTGCCGCGGCACGCGCTACAAGAGCAGCGTGCTGGAAGTGCGCCACCGCGATAAAAATATTCACGACGTGCTGCAGATGACCGTGCGGGAGGCGCTGGCGTTTTTCGCGCCGTATCCGAAGGTCACAGCGCGGCTGGCCCTGCTTGACGAAGTCGGCCTCGGCTACCTGCGTCTGGGCCAATCCGGCACGACGCTATCGGGCGGCGAGGCGCAACGCCTGAAGCTTGCCGCGCATCTCACGCGGCAGGACAACGCGGACATCCTGTACATTTTCGATGAGCCGACCACGGGATTGCATTTCGACGATATTCAGAAGCTGCTCACTGCATTTCGGAAACTGATCGAAGGCGGCGCTTCGGTGCTGATCATCGAACACAACCTCGACGTGATCAAATCCTGCGACTGGGTCATCGATCTGGGCCCCGAGGGAGGCGACGCCGGGGGCAAAGTGGTCGCGGCGGGAACTCCCGAGCAGGTGGCCCGCAATTCGCAATCGCACACTGGAAAATATCTCGCGCGCGTGATGAACGGGCGCAGCAACGCGAACCACGAGAATCACACGGCCGCGGCAAAGCCCAAACCGCTCGGCGACAATCAGCCGCCCGCATGAAGTGTCTGTACAAGCCGCTCGCTTGTTGCGCGCTCTGCCTGCTTCTCGGCGCCGGGCGGCAGCTCCCGGCTCAAAAACGCATCGCCGACCCCGCCGCGCAGGAGTTGAACAAATTTCTTAACGACGCGCAGGCCGCCCTCGACAAGCAGGATTTCGAATCTGCCGCACAAAACTATCAGGACTACCTGGCGAAGAAGCCCGACGACGCCATCGTGCACTACGATTTAGGCTACGTTTATTTTGCGCTGAATCGCCCGAGCGATGCCAAACAGGAGTATCAGCGCGCGATTACGCTCGATCCCAAAATGGCGGCAGCGTACCTGAACCTGGGCGCAATCCTGCTCGCGACCGATCCTGCGGGAGCCGTCGATCCGCTTCAGAAGGCAGCTGATCTGGCTCCGCAGGACGCGCACACAAAATGGGTGCTGGGGACCGCTTTCGAAAAATCCGGCAAACTTCCCGCAGCTGTTGAGCAATATCGGGCCGCGCGCGACCTGGACGACGCGGATTGCAAGATTCGCCTGTCGCTGGCGCACGCGCTTCTCGCGGCAAATCAACCGGCCCAAGCGGCGACCGAATATCGCGCCGTTCTGACTCTGCCAGGCACCCCCGCCGAAATTGCCCAGGCCCATCGCGGACTCGAACAGACTCTGCTCGCGGAAAAGAAATTCCCCGAGGCGTCCAGCGAACTGACGCTCTATCTTGCATCGCATCCGGATGACGCCGGCGCCAGGGTGGATCACGCGTCCATGCTTTTCGACGCCGGGAAGCCTGATGAAGCGCTCGAGGAGCTGGACCGCGCATCGAAGCTCGCGCCTGAAGATTTGCGTGCCCTCAAACTTCGCTCCGACATTTTCTGGGAGCAGAAACGCTACGCGGACGCGGTGGGTGTACTTCAGAGAGCCGTGGCGCTCGCTCCGAGGGACGCCGATATTGCCGCGCGTCTGGGCGAAGCGTACCTGCAAACGAAGGACTACCCGAACGCGACGCGCTGGCTGGCCGCGGCCTATCACCAAAATTCCAGCGCCAACGACGTCCTCGCGTATCTCGTCGACGCCGAATACGGCTCGAAGAATTATTCCCAGGCGCTCGCGGCGCTCGACGAGCTTTCCAAGCGCATGCAACTTCCTCCGGCAAGCCTATATATCCGCGCCGCCTGCCACGACAATCTTGGCCAAGTGCCGGAAGCGCTTGAGGCCTACCAGAAATTTCTCCAGTTGAACAAAGACGAGAACAGCGATATGTACTTTGTATCCACAGCCCGTGTGCGCGCCCTGACCCGCGAATTGCAGAACAAGAAGAGGTAGCCATGCTCGCGAAGATTCGCACTGTGGCGGTCGTTCTTGCCGCTGCGTCGGTCTGTTGCTCCGCTTACACCCAGGACCGGGTAACCGATCTTCGCAACCGTTTTGAGCATGAACCGAATCCGGTGGCCAAAGCCAAGTTGATGCCGCAGCTCGGCGACGCCGAATTCGCGGAAATCGATGACGATGTCACGCAAGGGAAGCTTCCCGAGGCGCTTGCGGTTCTTCAGTCGTATCGCGACGCAGCCGCTTCGTGCGATAGGGCCCTTGACGCAACCGGTGCGGACGCCGAAAAGCACCCCGGAGGATTCAAGCAGCTGCAATTTTCGCTGCGCGATTCCCTGCGGCGCCTGGACATGGTCGTCGTCAACATGACCACGGATGAACAGGCGCCGTTTCTCGACGTGCGCAAAGAACTCAGCGAACTCAACGTGCATCTGATGGGACAGCTATTTCCGCACGCGCCGCCCAAGACGGATCACGACCCGGCGCAGCATTAGCGGACGGCGGGGTGTTGCCTTTCTGCAACATCCGGCATTTCTGGCTCTATCATGAGGATAGACTCAGTTCGAGCTTGCAGTTAAATTAGGATCCGACCTGATGAACCGCCGAATTGTGCTGCTCGCGATCGCCTGCGCCATGCCGCCGACTCTAGCGCGCCTCGTTGCGGCTCGCACACTCGTTCCCGCTCCCCAGCTCAAGGACTACCTGAGCGACGAAGAAGCGGACAAAATCCGCGACGCCCGCGAGCCAGCCGAACGCATCAAGCTCTATATGTCTTTCGCCGAGGACCGCCTTCAGAAATTCGAATACGAGCTGAATCGCAACATCCAGGAGCGCCGCCGCGGCGAAATCCTCAACGGCCTGCTCAATGGTTACTCAGGCTGCGTCGACGACGCCGCCGACCAGATCGCTCTGGCCATCGAAAAGCATGCGGATATCCATGAAGCGCTGAAGCTCATGCGGACGAAGGACACCGCGTTTCTCGCCATCCTTCAGAAATACGAGAAGGACGGCCCCGAACTCGATACCTACCGCGACACCCTCGAAGACGCGATCGAAGGAACCAAGGACGCGCTCGACGACATCGCCGAGGCGCAAAAGGAATCGCAGGCCCCACCGGTGCGGAGAAAACAGTGACGCTCGCCCGCCGCGCCCATCGCAAGAACAGGCAGATTGTTCCCGGCGGTGAGCGAATTTTTCAGCGCATCTACACCCGCCTCGGCTGCGAGGGCCGCCCGCCGCACTTCGTCGTCGAATATCATCCCTACGCGGACCTGACGCACACCATCCGCCTGCACGAGGATATTGCGCACGTCCGCTTGTCCGACGTGCTTAGTGACGCCCCGCACACCATCGTGGAAGCGGCAGCCGCGATTTTGCTCGGCCGCTTGTACCGGCGCCGCCCGCCCGCGGATCTGCTGGAAACTTATCGCCAGTTTTCTTATGCCCGGTCCACCCGGCGCCGTCTGCTGTTGACCCGCCGGCTCCGCGCCAGGCGCAACGAGCACCGCCCGGCCGGCACGCACCACGATCTCGCACCGCTTTTCGAGGAACTCAATCGCACCTACTTCGAAGACCTACTCCCCCGGCCGCGCCTGTGCTGGAGCAGGCACATCTGGCGCAGCCAGCTCGGCTGTTTTGATCCCGCTCTGCATCAAATCGTCCTCAATCGCCAACTCGATCACCCTAAAATCCCTACGTACGTAGTGGCCTACGTCCTGTACCACGAAATGCTCCATGTGAAACATCCGGATCGATTCGCTCGCTGCCGCCGCGAATCACACTCCGCAAAGTTCCGCAAAGAAGAAAAGGGGTTTACGGATTACGCACGCGCCATGCGATTTTTGGCCCACCTGCCGGCCGCAAGAAGTCGATAAGCCGCTTTGTATCAGCTGCTTCCGAAGATTCGGCCGGGAACCCGTACTCTTGCGTAGGAATATAAGCAGCACCTGGCCCGATGCGGACCAACCTGTCTACAATCCATACTGGACGACGGTTCACTGTGAAACGACACGCCCCTAGCAACATCCAGGCCGGAATGCGCCGCATCGAGCGGCGGGAATGGATTCTCTGGGCTTCCGCCATTCTCGTCACGCTCTTGCTCACGCTGGGGATCCTTTCCTTCAGTTTCCCGATGCTTCGCGAGTACGCCGCGGGAGAACTTGCCGACCTGCACATGAGCCTGGCCATGCGCGGGCTTGTCGGTCTGGTCCTGCTGTTCGACCTTTACACGATTTATCAGCAATTCCAGATCTATCGGATTCGCCATCAGCTCGTCGAGCGCGAAGAGTTGTTTCGCCTGATCAGCGAAAACGCCATGGACATGATTGCGGTCGTCGATCCCGATTGGCGGCGCCTTTACAACAGTCCCGCCTACGCGCGCATTCTCGGCTTCACCGACGAGGAACTGACCGGAACCTCATTCTTCGACCAGGTGCATCCCGACGACCGCTTCGTCGCTGAACAAGCCGTGAAGGATTCCACGCTCGCGACCCAGGTCCGCACCGTCCAATACCGCATGCGCCACAAGGACGGCAGCTGGCACGTCATCGAATCCGGCGCCAGCGCGATTCTAAACCCTCAGGGAACAGTCGAGAAATTCGTCATCGTCAACCGCGACGTCAGCGAACAGCGTCAACTCGAGGAGAAATATCGTCAGGCGCAGAAAATGGAAGCGGTGGGCCGGCTCTCTGGCGGAGTGGCCCACGACTTCAACAATCTTCTCGGCGTCATTATCGGCTACGCGGAATTCTTGCAGGAAAGCCTGGCGCCCGAAAACAGCCTGCGCAGCAGCGTTGACGAGATTCTCAAGGCCGGCAAGCGCGCTGCTTCTCTCACGCGTCAGCTGCTGGCCTTCAGCCGCCAGCAGGTTCTCGATCCCAAGGTCCTGGAGTTGAATGTAGTCGTTTCCGACATGGACAAGATGCTCCGCCGGCTCATCGGCGAAGACATCGAACTGAAGACCGTGCTGGGCGCCTCCCTCGGACGGATCAAAGCTGATCAGAGCCAGCTAGAACAAGTTCTGCTGAATCTCGTCGTCAACGCGCGCGACGCCATGCCCCAGGGCGGCAAGCTGCTCATCGACACCCAAAACATGGTCATGGACGAGGCGTTCGTGCGCCGCTATCCCTACCCCGTACAGCCCGGCCCATACGTCTCCCTCACGGTCACCGACAGCGGCATCGGCATGGACCCCGAAACCAAAGCCCGCGCCTTTGAGCCTTTTTTCACCACCAAGGAGAAGGGGAAAGGGACCGGCCTCGGCCTTTCGACCGTCTACGGCGTGGTGAAGCAGAGCGGCGGCTACATCGACATCTACAGCTCCCCCGGTGCGGGCACCACTTTCAAAATTTACCTTCCGCGGGTCGATGAAGCTCTCAAGACTGAAAAGCCCTCGGGCGAAGCCACATCCTTCACCGGCAACGAAACGATTCTGCTGGCCGAAGACGAATCATCTCTGCGCACTCTCACGCGCAACACGCTGGAGCTTTGTGGGTACAAAGTCCTCGAAGCCAAGGACGGCGTCGAAGCTCTGGAAGTCAGCGATCGTTACACAGGCCCGATCGATCTGCTGCTCACCGACATGGTGATGCCCGGCATGGGCGGTCGCGCCCTGGCGCAGGAACTCACGCGCCGCCGCCCCGAGATCCGCCTTGCCTACATGTCCGGCTACACCGGCCAGGCCGTCGGCTCGCAGGGACCGGTCGATCCCGGCAGCGTTTTCTTACTGAAGCCGTTCACGCGCGAACTTTTAACGCGCAAGATCCGCGATGCTCTGGATCGACGCGTATTGACGGAGACAACCTGATGTCCACACTGACCCAAAGCAACAAGCCGGAAGCAGCAGAAACGGCAACACAGAAACTGCCGAAGATCCTGATCGTCGACGACGACGAGGCTGTGCGCGGGCTTCTCCGCATGCGCCTTTCCGGCTCTTATCAGATTGTCGAAACCGGCGATCCTGAGCAGGCACTCGGCTTGGCGCTCGAAAACAAGCCGGACGCCATCCTTCTCGACCTGATGATGCCCGGCTTCTCGGGTTTCGAGCTTTGCCAGAGCCTGCACTCGCTCAGCTACACGTCTCGCATTCCGATCTTCGTCATCACCGGGGAAGCCGGCACGAAGTACAAGGAACACTGTGAAAGCCTGGGCGCCAAGGGATACTTCCACAAGCCGGTCGACTTTGCTGCGCTGAAAGCCGCGCTGACCGAAGAGCTGAAAGGCAAGCAGCCCGAGCGCCGCGCGCACAAACGCGTCCAGATGCGCGTTCTGCTGAAGCTCCGCGGCAACGACGCGAACGGAACCGTATTCGACGAAGCGACGACCACGGACAACGTCAGCGCGGGCGGCTTCCTCTGCGCCTGCGCTGTGCCGCTGGTGAAGGGCACGCCCGTCGATGTGTTCCTCACCTCCGGCGGAGCCGAGCGTCACGCCGGCCGCGCCCATGTGGTCCGCAAAGAATCGACTGGCGCAGCCTTCAACCGCTTTGGCTTTCAGTTCGATTCGACCACCTCGGACTGGGTGCTTCACGGGAAGTAAGAGCGTAGCTGAGGGATCCCGCGGAGTAGCGCTTCAAGTCGAGGGTCCAAAACGCTTCACGATCATATCGGTGGCGTCGTGGAGCGCGGTCTGCTTGCGGTTCTGCAGGACTTCAACCAGGAAGGACCGCGTAAGGTTCGAAACCATCTCGGCCCCGGAACCTCCTTACTGTCCTGAAAGCTTGTCGATCTTGCTCTGCACCTTCTTCGCGTCCGGCGCACGCGGGAAGACCTGTAAATAGTCCTTGTAGTACTTTACGGCGTTTACTTTGTCGCCCTTCTTCTCGTACGCCTCGGCGACCAGCAATCGCGGCTTCGCAAAATTCGATCGCAACCGGATGGCGTCCTGAAACCGCGCAATCGCCGCATCGATGTCACCCTTGTGCATGTAAAACGTCCCGACTTCCACGTCTTCTTCCGCCGAAACCGGATCGTACGTGCCTGAATCCGCCGCAGGTGGCGCGGGCGGCCCGTTGGGCGTCGAGGAAGACTCGCCTGACGACTTCGCCGCCGGCGGATTCTGGTTCTTCGGTTGCGCCGTCAAGGACGCAGCCAGCATTAAAACCAATAGCGCAAGTCCTGCGATCGCCGTTCTCATGGGGTGGCTCGATCTCGTTAGATTGCGTTTGCTATCATAAAAGTTGGCTCGTCCGGCGTTCCGCGCGCCTTCCGAGCCGCCTTGTTGTCGATTGTATCGCGCCACAAATGGAACTTCGCGAAAAAGTCGACCAGTTGCCGCCTTCGCCCGGGGTGTACATGTTCCTGGACGCGGCGGGCAAGATTGTCTACGTGGGCAAGGCCCGCTCGCTGCGCAGCCGGGTCAAATCCTATTTTCTCGAATCGCGCTGGATCGACACCAAAACCGGCTCGCTGGTCCGCGAGATCGCGGACCTGCACTTCATCGTCGTCGACAACGAAAAAGAAGCTCTGGCCCTTGAAAACCATCTCATCAAGCGCCACACGCCGAAGTTCAACGTTCTGCTGCGCGATGACAAGACCTATCCCTACATCAAATTCACCGGCAACGAAAGGTATCCGCGCGTCTATGTCACCCGCCGTCTAACCAAGGACGGTTCGACCTATTTCGGCCCGTACTTCCCGGCCAGCCTCGCCTACCGGTTGGTCAATCTGATCCACAAGCATTTCCTGGTGCCGTCCTGCACCGTCGATCTCAACCGCGCTCATCCGCGCCCTTGCCTTCAGTATTACATTCACCGCTGCCTCGGTCCCTGTGCCGATCTGGTCACCGACGAACGCTATGCCGAAGCGGCTCACGACGTGCGCATGTTTCTCGAAGGGCGCCGCCACGATCTCTCTCGCAGCCTGAAGCAACGCATGGAGCGCGCCTCCGAAGAGCAGCGCTACGAAGAGGCCGGCGGTTACCGCGACCTGCTGCGCACGCTCGCGGAAATGGAAGAGCGCCAGAAAATCGCGGCCGCCGAAGGTGACGACACCGATGTGCTTGCCTGGTACGCCGAGCCGCCGCAGGTTGCCGTAAACCTGTTTCACCTGCGCAGCGGCCGCGTCGTCGATCGCCGCGATTTCTATTGGGAAGATCAGGGCGTATTCGATCCCGCGGAATTTCTTCCCTCCCTGCTGAAGCAGCTGTATCTCGAGGCGGCCTACCTGCCGCGCTACATTCACACGCCGATCGATTTCGAAGACTGCGAGCTGCTCGAAAACGTCCTCACCGAGCAGGCCGGGCACAAAGTCGAGATTCTGAATCCGCAGAGGGGCCAGAAGCATCAGTTCCTGGAGCTGGTCGAGAAAAACGCTCAGCATTCCTTCCTGCAGCGCTTCCGTGTCCTCAAGCCCAGCGCCAGAGCCATTGCCGAGGCGCTCGAATCCGCGCTGGGCCTGCCCGAGCCGCCGCAGCGCATCGAAAGCTTCGACATTTCGCACATCCAGGGATCGGATACCGTCGCTTCGATGGTCGTGTGGGAAGTCGGCAAGATGAAGAAGTCCGACTACCGCAAATTCATCATCCGCGGCGAGGCCATGATACCCGGCCCGGACCAAACGGAAGGCCGCTTACGCGACGATTTCGCCAGCATGCACGAAGCGGTCGAACGCCGCTACCGCCGGTTGCAGGAAGACCACAAACCGTTCCCGAGTCTCATCTTGATTGACGGCGGCCTCGGCCAGCTTCGCGCCGCGGCACAGGCCCTAGAAAAACTTCTGATCATCAATCAGCCGATGGCCAGCATCGCGAAAAAGGAAGAAATTGTGTACGTGCTAGGCCGCGAAAACGAGCCGATCGCGCTCGATCACCATTCGCCCGTGCTCCATCTGATCCAGCAGATCCGCGACGAAACGCATCGCTTCGCCGTGACCTTCCATCGCCAGCGCCGCTCGAGGGCGCGCATCCGCACCGCGCTCACCGAAATTCCCGGCGTTGGCGACCGCACCGCCCACAAGCTCTTGCGGAAATTCGGCAGCGTGGCCCGCCTCCGCCAGCTCACCGTCGACGACCTGAGCGCCGAAATCCCCCGCCACCAGGCCCAGCGCGTCTTCGACGCCCTGCGTGAGCACACCGCCCAACCGACATCTACTTCCTAACTCGCTCCATCATGCCGTGCTGTTCGTTCGGTGTCCGGCCGGTTCCGAAGTGGCAAGTTCTGGGGCTCCGCGACCCGCTGTCAGGAAAAAACAATTCGCAGGAGACGAGCAGCACTTCCGCACCCATCAAACCGCGTGTGCACGCTCAAATGATCTTCCCCGCCATTCCGCAGCGAATGGCGCATTTGCTAAGCCTGCTGGGGCTGTTGTTGCTGTGCTGGAAAGCCTATGCTAGTCTGCAGTTTGGAGGTGCGCCATGGCCGATAACGTTGGTTCCAAAGTGAGTTTCTTCCTCGTTGGGTTGGGAATCGGAGCGCTGGTCGGAATTCTGTTCGCTCCCAAGTCCGGCGAAGAGACCCGCGAATATCTCTCCTCGAAGGCCGAGGAAGGCCGCGACTACGCCCAGAAAAAAGCTCGCGAACTGCGTGAACGCGCCGAAGACCTGATCGAGCGCAGCAAGGAAATCATGGCGCGCCAGAAGGAAGGCCTTCAGGCAGCCGTGGAAACCGGCAAAGAAGCGTACAAGCGAGAAGCCAAGATCTCCTAATTCCAGGAGTCACGTTCATGTCCGGCTTGGTCGAATGGTTCATCGTGGTAGCAACGATTGCCATCGTGATTCAGATGGCGATTCTGCTGGCCATGTTCCTGCAGGTGCGCACGGCAATCGACACCTTCTCGCGCATCGCCCAGCAGTTGCAAGCGCGCATGGATCCGATTCTGGTCCGGACCAACCGCATCCTGGAAGACTCCGAAGAGCGCATCGCCAGTATCATGGGTGACGGCGCGGAAATCGCGCGTCTCGCGCGCGGCCAGGCGCAGAAAGTAGACCGCGTTTTCACCGACATGGTCGAGCGGCTGCGCATTCAGGTGGTCCGCGCCGATCACATTCTCACTGGCGCGCTCGAAGTGATCGAAGAAACCGGCTCGACGTTCCGCTCCAAAGTCTGGAAGCCCGTGCATCAGGCGTCCGCGGTGCTCAAAGGCATCAAGGCCGGACTCGAATTCATTCGCAGCGGGCGCAAGCCCGAATCCTCGGACGCCGCCACGCAGGACGAAGAACTCTTCATCTGAACTAAAGAATTCTCCGAACTCAATCTGAAACAATTTAGACGATCCAGCCGCCGCCGAGGACTTGCTCGCCGGAGTAGAACACCGCGGCCTGGCCCGGCGTGATGGCGCGCTGCGGCTGGCGGAAAGCAACACGAGCGGTGGTGTCCCCGAGCGGCGTGATTTCCGCCTCGGCGGGTTCGTGGCGGTTGCGAATGCGTACGCGCGCGCCGACCGGCGTTGCCGGTGGTTCAAACGAAATCCAGTTGATGTTGCGGACTTCGCAGACCGAACCGCGCAGTTCGCTATCGTGGCCCACAATCAGGCGGTTGGTTTCCCGATCGAGCGCGACGACGTAGATCGGCCGGCCGACAGCAACTCCTAGCCCGCTGCGCTGGCCCACGGTGTAATTGTGCAAACCATTGTGGCGGCCCAGGATTTCGCCGAAAGTGGTGACCATGTCGCCCGGCTCGCCGAGCTTCCTGGCGTTCGCGTCCGAGGCGGTTCCCTGCTCCTGCACATAGCTTTCGATGAAACGCACATAACTGCCGGAGGGCACGAAGCAAATCTCCTGGCTTTCAGGCTTTTCCGCGACGGGCACGGCGAGGCGGCGCGCGATGGCGCGCACTTCCTGCTTGGTCATTTCACCGAGCGGAAATTCTGCGCGAGCGAGCTGATCCTGCGTGAGGCCGAACAGGAAATACGTCTGGTCCTTGGAGTCGTCGACGGCGCGAAGAAGTTCGTAGCGATTGGTCTCCCCGTTGAAGCGCACCCGGGCGTAGTGGCCCGTGGCGATTTTGCTGGCGCCGATCTGGCGGGCAGTAACCAGCAACTGCTCGAACTTCACGTCGTTGTTGCAGCGGGTGCACGGAATCGGCGTGCGACCCGCCAGATAGTCGTCAACAAACGGGCGCACGACCGTCTGCTCGAAGACGCGTTCGAAATTGATCACATAGAACGGAATATTCAGGTGATCGGCGACGCGACGCGCGTCGTAGACATCGTCGAGCGAGCAGCAACGATGCTGCCGAGGTCCGTCTCCCTGCAGTTCGGGCAGGCGCCGCTGATTCCAGAGCTGCATGGTGAGCCCCACGATGGACTGGCCGCGCTCGCGCAGGATCGCGGCGACGGTCGAGCTGTCGACACCTCCAGACATTGCCACTGCGACCGTTGGGGCAGTCGCCGCAGTGGCGCTCGATGCACTTTCGAGTTGGTCGATTGTGGACATCGGATTTCCGCTCATCGTGCGTGTGTGGCGGCCGTCGCTTCCTGTTCGCGTGGAGATAGCGCGCGGATGCGCTGAACAACCGCCGGAATGATCTCGACGGCGCGGTCGATGTCGGCCTCGGTCGTCGGCCGGCCGAGGCTGAAGCGCAGGCTGGAGCGGGCATCGTCGTGGGGGAGTCCCGCGGCGAGCAGGACGTGCGACGGCTCGGTCGAACCGGAAGAGCACGCGGCGCCCGTGGAGCAGGCGAGCCCCTGCAAATCGAGTGCGATGAGTAAGGCTTCGCCGCCCGCGCCAGGGAACGAAAGATTCGACGTGTTCGGCACGCGCCGCGAACGGTCGCCGTTTACTTGTACATGCGAAATTCGATCCAGTAGCGACGATTCCAGACGATCGCGGAGCGAACGAATTCTCGCGCTGTCTTCGGCCAGTAATTTGCGCGCGAGTTCCGCCGCCTTGCCGATTCCGACGATGCCGGGAACATTTTCCGTGCCGGCGCGACGGTCGCGCTCGGCATGGCCGCCCCAGGCGCGGGGAACGATCTGGCGGCCAGCGCGAACGTAGAGCGCGCCGACCCCCTTGGGTCCGCAGAACTTATGGGCGGAGATCGAGAGCAGATCGACTCCGAGCTTCTTCACGTCGAGTGGAACCTTTCCAGCGGACTGCACCGCGTCGCAGTGAAAGCTCACGCCGGCTTGGGCGGCGACGCGCGCGATTTCTTCTATCGGCTGGATCGTGCCGAGCTCGTTATTCGCGTGCATCACGCTCACCAAGACTGTTTCCGGCCGGATCGCGCGGCGAATCTCTTCTGGGTCGACAATCCCCTGCGAGTCCTGTCCCGTGCGCACCGGAACGATGGTCACGTCAACACCCTGACGCAGGAGTTCTTCGCAGCTATGCAAAATTGCGTGATGCTCGATCGCGGTGGTGATCACGTGCTGGCGCGGCTTGGTCGATGCGGCGACAGTGCCAAAAATCGCGAGGTTGTCGGCTTCGGTGCCGCCGCTGGTGAACACGATTTCGTTCGGTTCGGCGCCGATCAGCGCGGCGACACAGTCGCGGGCGGCAGCCACGGCGGCGAGGGCCCGCTGGCCGGGCGTGTGGACTGAGCCGGCGTTACCGAAATTCTCGCCAAGGAACGGGAGCATCGCGGCAAGCACCGCGGAGTCCACCGGAGTGGTCGCGTTGTAATCGAGGTAGACGCGGACCGGGCGGCCCGGCGAAACTGGGCTGTTTGCCCCTGCGATCTTCTGTTGTCGATTCGACAGAATTCAACTCCTTTATTGTTAATAGCTTACGGCGATCTCGATCCGGCACAGTCGTCGAATGGAAGTCGCAAACGTCGCGCGTCCTACTACAATCGTGACGGGGCACGAACGGCGACCGCATTGGGCCGTCGCGTTGGCCGCTGACAACCTGCCCAAATTTTCGGACCGCAAATAGGCTAGCAGGATGTCGAGAGAATGCAAGGAGGGAGTGGTGTGGACTTCTTGCCAAGCCTTCGGCGCATCCAGGAAGGCGGCGAATACAACAGCGACGCGCGAACGGTTCGCGTCGCGCCAAGCAGGTTCGCCGGGCATGGCATTGCCCCTACCCCGGACGCGCCCCTAGCAAACATAGCGAGCGTGTCGAGCCCGATGCATGGCTTGTATTGCGCCAAGGATCGACGCAAAAGCGGCGATCTGGAGACGGGCGGGTCCGGGGTTACAGATGGAAGACTTTTTCGGCGTTGGTTTGGTAGAGCTGTTTTTTGGCGGCGGTGGAGATGGGCAGGTTATCGGTGACCCATACTTCTTCGGGAACGAATTGGTAGGGGTAGTCCATGGCGTAGAGGACGCGGTCTACGCCCAATAATTCTTGGCAGTACAGAATGGCAGGCTCCCAGGCCATGCCGCTGGTGGTGATCCAGACGTTTTCGCGGAGGTAGTCGCTGAGATTGTCTTTCTTCAGCTTTTTTACGTTGGCGTAGCGGCCGCTCGAGACGTTGGCGCGATGAAAGAAATCGAGGCGGAAGAACCAGAATGGGAGGCCTTCGCCGAGATGGCCGACGACCATGCGCAGTTTCGGGAAACGATCGAAGACGCCGCTGGCGATGATGCGCAGCACGTGGAGGCTGGTTTCCACCGCGAAGCCGTAAATCGCGCCTTCCAATCCCCATTCTGCGAACGGAGCGTACATGCGGGGAGACGGCGTGCTGGGATGCAAATAGATGGGTACGTCGAGCGATTCAGCGGCGGCGAAGATATCCCAGAATTTCGGGTCGTCGAGGTATTCGCCTTTGGTGTGCGAATTGATGATCGCGCCCTTCAGACCGAGTTTGCGGACGCCGCGTTCGAGTTCCTTGGCGGCTGCTGCGGGATTCTGTGGCGAAACGGCCGCCAGGCCGGAGAACCGATTCGGATGCTTCTTGATTGCTGCGGCCAGCTGGTCGTTGCAGGAGATGGCCCAGGAGGCCGCTTGGTCGGGTTCGAACAGCTGCACACCGGGATTGGTGAGCGAGAGGATCTGGCGGGCGATACCTGTGGAGTCCATGTCGCGGATGCGGGATTCGCCGAGGTCTGTGATTCGCGCCGCGATTCCGGCTGCGCGGGGACTTGCGCCCAGAAAATAGCCCCATTGGTCGCGGAAGCCCGGGTCGAGCTCACCGCCGCGGTCGAGCATTTTTTTCCATTCGCGCAGGAGTTCAGCGGGGGCGAAGGCTTCTTCGGTGGCGATGCGGAGGTAGGGGGGCTTTTTCGCTGGGTTGCGCACTTTGAGTTTTGAGGGGCTCATGGCAGACAGCCTCCGCCGGATTCAGTGCCGGGCTTGATGCGCTCTGTCAATGCGGGCCTTCTTCCGACTGTGCGCGCATTTCTTGACGAGGGCAGATCGTATGAGCACACACAGGTGTCTGTGCCACTGAAGCGCCAAAGCGCCATACTTGCAAGACGGATGGTCGCGATCGCGCCAAGAATTGGTGCCGGGCACGATATATCGTGCCCCTCGGAAAACCGTGGCGGCGGGCGAGATGGATGGCGAGGATGACGCCAAGAAATTGTGCCGGGTACCGAAGACGCCGGCGCTACTCTGAGGGCGATCCTCACTCTTTGAGGCCCATGGCTTTGGCGTAGGCTAGACGGACTTCGCGAGGTTGGCCGGCCTGGAAGACGTAGTCGGACAACTGGCCGCCGGCGAGCGGGTGTTTGGCCATCTGCTCGAGCGTCAGGCCTTCGACGAGGTTCTTGCGGTCGGCCACCGGGAGGTTTATGCAGCGATTCAGCTCCGGATCGCGGATGGTGGCTTTGGGGTCTTCGCCGCGGGCGATGGCGTCGATATCTCTCAGGAAAATCTGTCGCAGCATGATAATGCCTTCGTCGCTGAAGCCGAGGTGCTCGTTGCGACGATCGGGAACGATTCCCTGCCCCACCCAGGCGACGAAATCCTGATTCATGACGTGGCTGGAAATCAAGCGGCCGTTTTCTCCATCGAGGACCGGACCGCGCCATGCGGGAATTTGTTCCTGCACGTAGGGCTCGCGGTCCTTGGGAACTCGGCTGAAGCACCAGGTCACGCTCAAGGTGTTTTCGTCGTCGATGGGCACGCGCCATTCAAAATGGTCGCCGGTAAAAAGCGCGTTGGGCCAGAGGCAGACGCGGCCCACTTTCCACATCGGATCGTTTTCGCTCATGCCTTCGCGGATGCGGCGGTAGACAATGCCGTAGTCGAATTCGTCAAAGGCCAATTTCAGGTGACGCGGCGAGTACGGGCCGCCCTGGTCTTTCAGGCGCACGCTCCAGTTCATGTGCATCCATTCGAAATGGAGCGGGTCGACGGAATTTTCCTGGCACTGAAGCCAGTTGCAGGGCACGTCGGCAAAGACAATTTGCACGAAGCCGTTTCTCCAGGTGAACGGCTCCCAGTTGGGCACGAGGGGCGCGGGCTGGGGCCCGAGATAGGCCCAGATCATGCCGGCGCGAATGTCGACAGGATAGGCGGTGATGCGGATTTTGTCCTTGAAGTGGGCGTCGGGCTGGGCGACGTCCTCGTAAGGCTGTTCGAGGCAGCGGCCATCGCGGTCGAAAAGCCAGCCGTGATAGTTGCAGCGCAGGCCGGTTTGCTCGACGAAGCCGTAGGACATGTCCGCACAGCGATGCGGGCAGTGGCGGCCGACCAGGCCGAAATTACCGCTCATGTCTTTGTAAAGAGTGAGGTCTTCGCCGAGCAAACGGACGGGCTTGATCGTTTGGGTCTCGAATTCGCTGACGGCGGCGATGGGCATCCAGTAGCGGCGCAGGAGATTGCCCATAGGAGTGGTGGGGCCAACACTGGTCAGAAGTTTGTTTTTGGCCTGGTCGAGCATGGCGGCTGAGCGGGATTCTAGCGCAAGAGGTGGCGGGCGCCAAATGCCGTGCGATGCCAGAATCCTCGGGCGTGGATTCGAGACCCCTGAATGACTTCGCCAACAATGATGCCGGGCACGATAAATCGAGCCGCTACCAACACGACGATCGCGCGCCGGTTGCCAAGCGTTCGTAGCAAAACGCCGGAAAGATGCCGGTGTTAGGTGGGCTAATGAAACATTTTGGGCGTGGGAAGCGTATCTTATTCCCAGAGAGGTGAACGATGGACCAACCGCTGCCTCCGCGGCATCGCTCGTTTGTTGGGCCGATTATTTTGATCGTGCTGGGCGGATTGTTCTTGATGTTCAATTTGTATCCTGACTTCAACCCGTGGCCGGTGCTTTTCCGCTATTGGCCGCTGATTTTGATCCTGATCGGGCTGGGTAAAATCTGGGACAGCTACTACTGGCGGCATCACACGGGGCCGGGCGTGTCGCCGTGGATTTCCGGGACGGGCATCGCCTGGATTTTGCTGCTGATGTTTTTTATCTTGATGGCCTGGCACGGACGATGGCGGCAATCCGACAACGGCTGGAATCGGAACTGGGGCTGGGAAACGGGATGGCACGGGCATGCATTCGCCGATGAAGTGAAGGACACCCAGTCGGTGGAGCTGCAGGGGGCGAAATCGGTGGACGTGGACCTGAATCTTCCCGCAGGGGAACTGAATCTGGCAGGCGGCTCGAGCCATTTGATGGAGGCGGAGTTCCACTACGACCGGCGGCGGGACAAGCCGAACGTGTCGTACTCGGTTTCGGCGGACCGCGGGCAGCTGCGCGTGAATCAGGACGGAAATCACTGGCACACGGGCTGGGACGGCGGCAATGACAACGACTGGGACATGAAGGTTGCGAATGGGGTCCCGCTCGATTTGCATCTGGAGATGGGCGCGGGACAGAGCAATTTGCGCCTGAACGGCGTCCAGGTGAAGGATCTGGACGTGCACATGGGCGCCGGGCAGCTGGATTTGGATCTTACCGGGCCGCGAACCATCAGCATGAACGGGACGATCGAGGGCGGCGTGGGTCAGGCGACGGTCCGGCTGCCGAAGGATGTAGGCGTGCACGTGGAGGCTTCGGGCGGGATCGGGTCCGTCGATCCGCGTGGATTGAAACGTGAGGGAGATGCGTACGTGAATGACGCCTACGGCAAAACGCCGACGAATATTGAATTGACCATTCATGGGGGAATTGGATCGATCCGGCTGCTCGAGGAATAGCGAATTTCCGAGGTTCCCGGCATTTGCAAGCAAATCCGTATTCTCACCTTCGTTACTGAATCGCGCCAAGGCGCGACGGATGGCTTTGACAGACGCGGAGCCGTCCGTTAGCGTCGAAATAGAAGTTCAAGGGCGCGGCGGTGATTCGTGGTACGCGCCCCCGGCAATCATAGGAGCTGGCCTTGGCGCGACCGATCATTACGCTGACCACGGATTACGGCACGAACGACCACCTGGTCGGCGTGATGAAGGGCGTGATCCTCAGCATCCATCCTGAAGTGAATATCGTCGATATCACGCACAGCGTGCTGGCCCACGATCTGCTCGACGGCGCGCTGACGATCGGCCAGGCATACAAATATTTTCCTCCGAAGACGGTGCATGTGGTGGTGGTGGACCCCGGGGTGGGAACGGCGCGGCGGCCGATACTGGTGGCGAGCGACACGCACTATTTCGTGGCCCCGGATAACGGCGTGCTTTCATCCGTGTACGATCAGACTGATGCACTGTACGTGTGGAACATCATTTCCGAGCATTATTTCCGGCAGCCAGTGAGCAAGACGTTTCACGGGCGAGACATTTTTGCGCCGGTGGCGGCGTGGCTGACGAAGTCCTGGCAGTCGTCGGCCTTCGGCGAGCCCATCACGGACTTTACGCGGTTTGCCCTGCCGCGGCCGAAAACGAACGGCAATGTGGTCAGGGGTGTGGTGCTGCGCGTCGATCAGTTCGGGAATTTGATCACGAATTTGCGGGTCGAGGATGTGCCGGCGCTTACGGCGGAGGGCGGGAAGTTCACGATTCGGGCCGGAAATGCCACCCTGACGAAGCTGGTGCCTACCTTTGCCGGCGGCGCAAATGGCGAAGCGATTGGGTTGATCGGGTCGAGCGGGTATTTGGAGATTTCCGTGAATAAGGCGAGCGCGTCGAAGTCGCTGGCGCTGGGACGCGGCGCCGAAGTTACGGTTGAGGTGGGCTGAGCTTCGGGAAATTTCACCGCACAGACGTAGAGAAAATCTCCGGAATTCCTGCCCAGCAAATTGGTTCCCTTCTGTAATTCCACAGTTCAACGAGTCAGCGAGGCCACCATCAGATAGGAGCGGGTGCGCGGGTCCATCCAGTCGCGCAGAGCGTTGCCGAGCAGATTGAAGGCCAGGACGGCGACCATGATTGCCAGCGCCGGAAAAATGACGAGGTGCGGGGCGTCGAACAGGTGGCTGCGCGCGTCGTTGAGCATGGCACCCCAACTAGCCATGGGGGCTAGGACGCCAACGCCGAGAAAGCTGAGCGTGGATTCGGCGAGGATCGCGCCCGCCATGCCGATGGTGGCCTGTACCAGAACGGGCTGCAAAATATTCGGCAGCAGATGGCGCAGCAAGATGCGCGCGGGCGAAGCACCGAGCGAGCGCGCCGCGAGCACGTATTCCATTTCCTTTGCCTGCAGGATTTGCGCGCGGGCGAGGCGCGCGTAGCCGGCCCAGCCGGTTACGATCAGGGCGAGGATCACTTTGCCGATGCCGGGGCCCAGAAACGCCGCGAAGGCGATCGCGAGTAGAATGCCGGGAAATGAAAGAAACGCGTTGAGCAGCACAATGTTCACGACCCCGTCGAACCAGCCGCCGACATAACCGGCCAGCGCGCCGATCGCCAGGCCGACAAGTCCCGCGCCAATGACAACCATGACACCGACCAGCATCGAAACGCGCGCGCCGTACAGAACGCGCGAGAAAATGTCGCGGCCCAGCTCGTCGGTTCCCATCCAGTGCAACGCCGTCGGGCCGGACAGGCGTGAGGGTAGATTTTGCGCGCTCGGATTGGCCGGCGCGAGCCAGGGCGCGGCTAGGGCGAGGATCACGAGCAGTAAGGTAAGTATCAGGCCGATGCGTCCGGCATCACTTTTGCGCAGGAAGTCGCGAAGGCTCTTCATCCCAGCCGCACCCGCGGGTCGACCAACGCATAAACGGCGTCCGTGAGCAGATTGATGAACACGTACGAGACGGCGATCAGCAGGATGCAGCCCTGCAAAAGCGGGTAATCGCGCGCGCCGATCGCCTGCACCGCGAGGCGGCCAATGCCGGGCCAGGAGAAAATTGTTTCGGTGACGATGGCGCCGGCGAGCAGCGTGCCGAATTGCAAGCCGAGGATGGTGAGAATCGGGATCAGCGCATTGCGAAATGCGTGGCGAAAAAGCACGGCAGTAGGCGAAAGGCCTTTGGCGCGCGCGGTGCGGACGTAGTCGCTGGACAGCTCTTCCATCACGGAAATGCGGACCATGCGCGTAAGAATGGCCGCGAGCGCGGCGCCCAGCGTAATGGCCGGAAGAATCAGATGCGACACACCTCCGCGACCGGAAACCGGCAGCCATCCAAGAATCACCGAGAACACAAGAATCAAAATCGGACCGAGCGCGAAATTGGGGACCGAAAGTCCAAGCAAAGTGAAAGCACCGACGGCGTGATCGGCCGCTGTTCCCGGCCGCTCGGCGGCAAGTAATCCCGCGGGAATGCCGATGGCGGCGCAGACCAGCAGCGCGAAGAACGCAAGTTCCAGCGTCGCGGGATAGTGCGCCAGGATCACCTGCGTCACCGGCTGCTGGAAGCGAAACGATTCGCCGAGGTCGCCGCGAACAACGCCCGACAGATAGTGCCGATACTGGGACAGCACCGGCATGTCGAGGCCCAGCGTATGGCGCAGCTGCTGCAAATCCTCAGCGCGTGCGCCTTCCCCGAGCATCTGTTCGACGGGATCGCCGGGGACGATGTGCGCCAGCAGGAACACCATGGTAACGATGAGCCAGAGCGCCGGAAGGGCGAACAGAATCCGCAGCGCGAGATAGCGGATCATTTGCGGCGGCGTCCCTTGGCGGCGCCGGCCGGTGCGAGATGTTTCTCAGCCATCTCAGGCGGGTGCGCGGGTACTTGCGAAACCGCGGATTTCACAGGTGGCGCGACAGGAGCGGCCGGTGCTGGCGCCGGAACCGCTTTTATCTTTACGCGGGAAATGCGGCGGCGATCCATTTCCATCACGGTGAATCGGAAGCCGTCGGATTCGAAGCTTTCGCCGCCGCGGGGAATGAATCCGAGCTTGCTCAACACAAATCCGCCGACCGTTTCGTAGGACGAATCGGCGGTGAGCGCGATGTTGTATTGCGTTTCGAGGTCGCGCACTTTGATGCCGGCGTCGAAAATCGTGCCGCCATCGGGAAGCGTCAAGGGGCGCTCGACCACGTCGAATTCGTCGTGAATTTCACCGACCATCTGCTCGAGGATGTCTTCCAGGGTGATCAGGCCCAGGATGCTACCGAATTCGTCGACGACCATGGCGAGTCCGGTGCGCCGGGTCCGAAACTCAACCAAGAGTTCACTGGCGGGTTTGTTTTCGGGAACGATGAGTACGTCGCGGACCACGGTCCTGAGATTGAAATCCGGCGTTAGGCCATCGCCCCCTGCGTGAGCGCGGTCGATCAACACCCAAATAACGTCCTTGATATGCACGAAGCCGAGGATGTGGTCGAGCGACCCTTCGTAAACGGGCAGGCGCGAACGCTGCGTGGTGGCGAACATGCGCATGGTTTCTTCAAGATTGGCTGTGGCCGGAAGGATGTGCATGTCCGGACGCGGGATCATCAGTTCGCGTACCTTTACTTCGCCGAGCTCCATCGCATTTTGGATCAGGCGGGATTCGCTTGCGGTCAGCAGTCCCCTGTCGCGGGCCTGCTGGACCATTACTTGAAGCTCTTCGGCCGAGCGCACCACCGTGTGGCTGTGGGGCGCCACGACGCCGAGCGCACCGACGATGCGTTCGGCGATGCCATCAAGCAAGTCGATGGCCCAGCGAAACGTGTGCAGAAACCAGTTGAACGGACGCGCAATTAGCAGCGCGACACGTTCGGCGTGCGCGAGGCTGAGACTCTTGGGAACAAGCTCACCGAAAATGACCTGCAACACGGTCAGCAGACCGAACACCAGGACGAGCGCCACGCTGTGCGCGAGGATGGGCGCCCAGGGTCGAGCGAATCTATCTACAAATGGATGCACGATCGCAGCCAGCGTGATTTCGCCGAGATAGCCGAGGGAAAGGCTGGCGATGGTGAGTCCGACCTGCACACCGGAAACGACGCGGCTAAGGTCGCCAATCAGATGCTCGACGATTTTGGCGCGTGGATCGCCCTTTTCAACCAGCTGGCGGACGCGGGAGAGCCTGACCGCGACGAGAGAAAATTCGGCCGCCGCGAAAAAGGCGTTCATGCCGATCAGGAAAACGATGCCGAAGACGTGCAGCGCGCTCATCGCCCCAAGTTCCTCATGGCGCTGGATCGACCATGTAGGACGATTCTAACAAGACGCGCTCGGCTGCGGGGGAAATCCGGGGCGTAGCTGTTCTCGATGGCGGACGCTATCGCTGGGAAGCCTTGCCGGACGCGACGCGGGCATTGAATTCGGCGGATTTGCCGCGCGGGACGCTGAGGGAAGTCCAGCGTTCGGATGCGAAAAACTTGGCAAGGAAGACGATCTGACCAATGTGGTAGGCGTAGTGAGCCACCTGGCGATTGATCGCCTGCATCACCGAATGGGCCTCGCCGCGGATGCGGATCGTGCGCGACATATCCTCGTCGGTCAAGGGCGCGATCGAGTCAAAAACGACTTTCCAGGCGGTATCCCAGATTGCCATGAGCTCGGCGCGGGTTTGGGGAGGCTCAATGAATTCGGCGTCGCGGTCACGCCCCGGCTTTTCGCCGTCGGTCGTGAGGAAATCGGTCCAGCGCGAAACCATGTTGCCGGCCAGATGCTTCACGATAATGCCAATGGAGTTCGATTCGGCGTCGAGCGCGGTGAGGAGGTTCGAGTCCGAAACCTGCGCCATGGCTTTTTCGCCGAGCATCTTGTAATAACGCAGGAGGGTCGCCGAATCCTTCAGATAGGAGGTCGTGAATTCCAGGGGCATGCGCCGATTGTGCATCCCAGCCTAACGGTACGCAAGAGCCGTGTGGGTCCGCATTCGGCCATTGTTGACATTCTGAGACGTGCGCTAGAATGCCTTCACGTTATCGTGAGCACACGCAGGAACGACGAAGAGACCCAAATGGGCTTGGCCACAAACAAAGCGACTGAACCGGAGCGCAAGGGCGATTTTGAGAAATCGCTCGCGCGCCTGGAAGAGGTCGTGAAGCGCCTGGAGAGCACCGATCTTTCGCTCGACGAGGCGATGAAGCTTTTCGAAGAGGGTGTGAAGCTCTCGCGCGAATGCCAGAAGCAACTCGAAGAAGCTGAGGGTCGGGTGGAAATCCTGCTGAAGAAAGCGGACGGCAAGATCGCCGCAGAACCTTTCGAAGCCGACGATGAATCCTCCTAGGCGCTGGCTGGCCTTGCGGCTCTCCTTGATTAAACTCCTTCCCTTTGTGGCGCTGGCATGAAGCTGCCCGATTTTTATCAGGCCGATTTCGACGCAGTCGAGGCTGCTCTCGAGCGCCTGATGCCGCCGGAGGACATGCCACCGTCGTCAATCCACCGCGCAATGCGCTACAGCGTTTTCGCTGGCGGAAAGCGAATTCGGCCGGTGCTCTGCATGGAGACGGCGCGGATGTTCACTGACCATCCGGGCGCCGCCGTGCAGGTCGGATGCGCGCTCGAATTCATTCATACCTATTCGCTGATTCACGACGATCTTCCGGCGCTCGACAACGACGACCTGCGCCGCGGGAAGCCCACGAATCACAAGGTTTTTGGCGAGGCGCTCGCCATTCTGGCCGGTGACGCGTTGCTGACACTGGCGTTTCAGACGCTCGCTTCGGCTCCCGTCGATCCCGACAAGCGACTAAAGATCCTGGACGTGGTCGCCGGGGCGGCTGGAACCGACCGAGGGATGATCGGCGGGCAGGTGGCGGACATCGAGGCAGAGCGCAAACCGGTCGACGGCGCGGGGCTCGAATACATTCATCGCTCCAAGACAGCGGCGCTGATTCGCGCTTCCGTCGTCGCGGGCGCACTCGCCGGCGGAGCCGAGCAGCACGACATCACCCGCGTGTTCCATTTCGGCGAACACATCGGCTGGGCTTTTCAGGTGGTCGACGATTTGCTCGACGTCGAAGAATCGTCGGCTGCGCTCGGAAAGACAGCCGGAAAAGATCAGGCTCAGCAAAAAGCTACCTACCCTGCGCTCTACGGCCTTGAAAAGTCGCGCGCGATTGCCGCCAAACTCGAAGCCCAGGCGCTCGGCGAGCTCGATTCGTACGGCGCACGAGCCGCGCGCCTCCGGCAAGTCGGCGAGTTCCTTGTGGCGCGCCGTTCGTAACTTTGCGCAAACCGACGAACAGGCTCCATGCATGCCGCGAGAAGCCACCAGCAGCGATTCAAAGCACAAGAAAACGAAACCTGGGAAGGTGCGGCTCGATGTCCTGCTGGTCGAGCGCGGCCTGGCGCCCAGCCGCCAGCGCGCGCAGGCGTTGATCCTGGCCGGACAGGCACGCGCCGACGGAGTAAAAATCGATAAAGCAGGGACTCAGGTGGCGAGCGACGCCCGGATCGAAATTACGGGCGAGACGCTGCGCTACGCCAGCCGCGCGGGGCTCAAACTCGAAGGCGCGCTCGAGGATTTCACCCAGAGCCCCCGCGATCGAGTATGCCTTGACGTGGGCAGCTCGACCGGCGGATTTACCGACTGCCTGCTTCAGAAGGGCGCCCGGAAAGTCTTCGCCGTGGACGTAACCATCGATCAACTCGACTGGAAGTTGCGGAATGACCCTCGCGTGGTGACGGTTGAGAAAAACGCACGCTACCTTACGCGAGAGGATTTCGCCGAACCGGCCGATTTCGTCACCGTGGACGTTTCGTTCATCTCAGTCAGCAAGATTCTCGGTAATCTTGTCCCACTCGTGGCGCCCAGAGCCGATTTTGTCATCCTGATCAAGCCGCAATTCGAGCTCGAGAAGCGCGCCGTGGGAAAAGGCGGGATCGTACGCGATCCGGCGCTGCACCAGAAGGCCATTGATTCCCTCACCGAGGCAGCGGCGACCGCCGGACTGGAGATTGTCGGCGTCCGCCCCAGCCACGTTGCCGGCGCCGAAGGAAACCAGGAGTTTTTTCTGCACGCGCGACGCCGCGGGTAGAATAGAATGCAGCGTCCAACGCGATGATTCGAGCCGCCGGCATCGTTTCCAAACCGAACCAGGAGCTGCTTTCCTCCGTCGTGCCGTTGCTGATCGAGTGGCTGCGGGGGCGAAAAATCGACGTCTTCGTCGATCAGGAAACCATGGAGTGCGTTGCCACCGACGCGACTTCGCTCGCCAGGGAAAGGC
>Ga0210404_10000226_pt1 | contig 33940 bp, 31 predicted proteins | sample IncBWH28MmetaG_FD_155455 | JGI IMG/M metagenome (GOLD analysis project Ga0210404, IMG submission 155455) | Forest soil microbial communities from Barre Woods Harvard Forest LTER site, Petersham, Massachusetts, United States - Inc-BW-H-28-M | ecosystem: Environmental > Terrestrial > Soil >... | reverse complement strand
CAGGGCCGTCGTCTTGCACACGAAGCCCCAGCGTATCGTTCGAGCGCACCGCGCTGATTTTGATTCTGCCAGCCGCGGCACTTTTCCCCACGCCATGCCGGATCGCGTTCTCGACCACCGGCTGGAGAACCATTTGGGGCAAGGCCGCATCGAGAATTGCGGGATCGGCTGAGATCTCCACCCGCAGGCGATCCTGAAAACGCACCTGCTCGATCGACAGGTAGAGCTGGAGGTACTCCAGTTCGCGGCGCAGCGGGACTTCCTGCGCCTCCACATCTTCCAGCACACAGCGGAGAAGATCGCTCAGATGCGCGAGCGTCTGTTCCGCCTCCTTCGATTTCTGCTGGCGCACCAGCACCATAATTGCGTTCAGCGTGTTGAACAGAAAATGCGGCTGCAACTGCATCTTCAGCACGCCGAGCTGGGCCTGCACGAGCTGCGACTGCAATTCCGAAGTGCGAAGCTCCAGCCGCAGCGCTTCCTGCTTGCGCTCCTGATAGTTCTGGTAGTAGCCAATGCCGTACTGCACGCCCAGCACCTCCCAATAGGTCATGATGCCGGTGTGAAACCCGATGACGAGCAGGAAAGCAAACGTGGTCACGAACGTATTCATGAGTCCAGGAAAGACTCCAAGATGAGAGAGTATCGCGCTCTCCACAATCAGTTGAACGAGGGACACCACCACGCCCAGCAGCAGATGCAGCGCCACACGCCGTACCCAATTGCGCCGTGAGATGGGAAAGCGGCGGCCAAGCCAGAGAATCCCCGGCATCAACAGGGCCCACAGGTAAACCCCCACGAGCCATGAAATAAGGCAGTGCCACCAGGGCGTGGGGTCACGCGAGAAGAATTTTTGTGAGAGGGCCTGGCTGAAGAAGAAAATGCCGATGATTGTCCAAATCAGAAAGTACAGCGGGTAGTTTCGCAGGTCGCGTTTGAGCGCTCTCTCCATTCAGAAGGGTAGCTTACCCCAAAATCGCTTTCACGCTCAAAGTTAGAATCGCCCATGCTTTTCCACGCCACCAAGCAAACAGCAGCTCAGTGCGACAGAGCCTGCAGCGGTGAACTGCGCCTCGTTATTGGCTGATCGTACCGCATGAAGGGCAGATTCTGGCTGTTCGCCGGCGATCCGGAAGCTACGGTAGGCGTTTCTCTGGCTGCCCGAGATTGTTGAGCCCGCGCTTTTCTTAGAGATCTCTTAGGCCCGCGAGCATCTGGTTCCGGCGTGCTGTTCTGGATTCCAAATTTGCCGATAGGGGAATGGGAGGGCTGCGGAATCGGCCTGACTGGGGTAGCTGGGCACCGCACGAAACCGACCCGTATTTTGGTGAACCAGCATTCAGGTGGACCAGTATTCAGGGAGTCGGTGAGGAAAGGCCATCGGGCGATGATCAAGATTCTGCTGGTGGAGGACAGCAAGTTTCTGAGACTGGCGACGGAGAGAGCGCTGTCCCGTGCGGGCTATGAAGTGAGCAGCGCGGGCGATGGCGAGGAAGCTTTGCGCCTGGCGCGCGAGAAACTGCCAGACCTGATTCTGCTGGATATGTTGTTGCCCAAGATGAGCGGTCCGGATGTGCTGATCGCGCTGAAAAAAGACGCTTTGACCAAGGCGATTCCGGTGGTGGTGATGACCGGCCTGTCGCAGAAGAATGCCGCCCGGCTGCAGGGGGATGGAGCGGTTGGGTTCCTGGAAAAGTCTGCTCTCGAGTTGGAGAAGGGGTCGGAGAAATTGTTGACGGCGGTGCGGGAAATTCTGCAGAAGCTGCCGAAGCATGCCCGAACGACCACGGCGTGAGGGGCGAAAGAGCAGCCTGTCGCGAGGCTCGGCGCGGCTGGAAGAGCTGCGAGCAAACTTGTCATGAACCGGATCCTGGGTTTGTGCTGCGTTATTCCTGGTCGTAGGCTTGCTTTAGGCGTGCTATGTCAATTTTGTCCATCTGAAGCATGGCCTGCATCACCCTATTTGCTTTCTGGGGATCTTTGTCTCCTAACATCTCGCCTAAAACAGAGGGAATGATTTGCCATGACAAACCATATTTGTCTTGCAGCCAGCCGCATCTGTCTTTTCTTCCGCCTGCGGAGAGCTCCTCCCAGAGTTCGTCTACTTCCTGCTGAGTCTCACAGTTCACGAAGAGCGATATGGCTGGGGTGAAGGTGTAGTGCGGACCACCGTTCAGCGCAAAGAAGTCCTGTCCATCGAGTTGGAAGGTTGCGGACATTACTGAGCCCTTCGGCCCCGGGCCGGCGTCTCCGTAGCGAGTGACCCTGCCGACTTTGGAATTCTTGAAGATTGACACGTAGAAATTCATCGCTTCTTCGGCTTTGTCGTTGAACCACAAGAATGGGGTAATTTTTTGCATAAGTTTTGGCCTCACTTAATTTTTCTTACCGGCTGAGAGTTCTTGTATATATACCATCGCCAAACGCCTTAGGATCTCGCCAGTTGTTGGGCGAGGCGTTGCAGGCTTTGGGTCCAGCCCACTTCCATCCCTGCAGGAATAGGGATGGAGCAGACGAAACTCTAGATTTGTCTGCGCAAGAACTTGCAACATTTGCAGCCGTTCTTGGTCGGATTTCGCAACGAGGCTGGTGCAGCAGCAATTCCTGTTGACGCACCTCCCAATTTGGGTCAAGATCGTGGGAATTCGCGACAGGCTGATCTTGTCGCACGCGGCTCCCAAGGCTCGGACCTTCCCCCGCATAACACCGCCACTAGCCACAGTTCCAAGGGTTGTCTAAATATGAATTTCACCAAGACAGTATTTCACCCAAGTCTCTTTCTTCTGCTTTTACTTCCACTGCTCTCAGTTGCGCCCGCATGGGCGCAAAGCACAGATGGCGGGACCGCGCCACCAGCGGCGCCAGCCCAGGCACGCAACCCGCTGGAAATCGCTCTGCTCAAGTGGTATGGCGCAAACACGACCACCACGTTTGCCGTGGGCACGCAGCCACGTGGGGTGTGCTTCGATGGCGCCAACATCTGGGTGGCGAATTATGGCAGCAACACCGTGACCAAGCTACAGGCGAACGATGGCAAGGTGCTCGGAACTTTTGCAGTGGGCACGCAGCCCGCGAACGTGGCGTTCGACGGCGCCAACATCTGGGCGACCAACTACGGCAGCGGCAACGTCACCAAGCTGAGAGCTAGCGACGGCAAGGTGCTGGGTACCTTTACGGTGGGAGGTCAGCCCTTCGGTTTGGCATTTGACGGCACGAACATGTGGGTGGGGAACGCCGTTGGCAGCGCGATTGTCACCAAGCTTCGCGCGACGGATGGAAGATTCTGGGGACATTCGCGGTCAACAGCGTAGGCTACGGCGTGATCTTCGATGGCACGTATATCTGGACGACCAACTCCATCAACACGGCGACGAGACTAAAACTGGATGGGACTAATGCCGGGGTATTCACAGTTGGGGGAACGCCGTTCGGCTTGGCGTTCGATGGGGCCAACATCTGGGTGGCCAACTCCAACGGCCAAAATGCGACCAAGCTGCGGGCCAGCGATGGAGTGGTTCTCGCCACAATCGATGTTGGGGCGGTTCCGTATGGCGTCGCTTTCGATGGTACCTACGTTTGGATTACGACCGGCAACAACCTGGCCCAAGTACGGCCAAGCGACGGCGCCATCCTGCACAACTACAACACGCCTGGAGTCTCGGCCGGCATTGCTTTCGATGGGGCGAACCTGTGGGTCGCGGAGTACGACGACAAAAACATTTCCAAGATGTAAAACGGGGGCCTCCACTCTAACCTTGAGGCCGTTGCAAACAAACCACTTACAGGCGGGAACTCGGAGCGCCTGGGCGGAGTCTATCTTTAATTAGGGTATCGACTGGTAACAGGCGCCGGGTAACCCGGGGTTGGCGGGCCGACGATTTTTCGGTTGGGGATGAGGTGGGGAATCCTATAATCATGCTGTAGCACAACGGGACACGCAGTACTGGCGGGAGTGGCCACCTTGGGAGATCTGGCAAGCGCGATCGGAGCACGGGCGGAGGAAGCGGCGATTGTCGCGGACCTGAAGGCCGGCTCGGAAGAAGCATACGCGTGGCTGATTGGGGAGTTTCAGCGTCCGGTGTACGGGCTGGTGTACCGCATGGTGAGCGATCCGGCGGACGCGGCGGATACTACGCAGGATGTGTTTCTGAAAGTGTTTCGCGGGATGAAGAGTTTTCACGGCGAGTCGAGCCTGAAGACCTGGATTTACCGGATTGCATTGCATGAGGCGGCGAACCGGAAGCGCTGGTGGTTCCGGCACAAGGCGCAGGAGACGTCGATTGAGCCGGTGGAATCGGATGGAATGGCAACCGGGGATGTCGCGATGCAGAGCGCGCTGACGGATCGGAGCGATTCGCCGTTCGACAATGTGGCGCACCGGGAAGTTCAGAAACGAGTGGATGCAGAACTGCGGCAGGTGGCCGAGCCGTACCGGACGACGCTGATTCTGCGCGACCTGGAAGAAATGTCGTATGAAGAGATCGCAGAGGTGCTGCAGATCTCGCTGGGGACGGTGAAATCCAGAATAACGCGCGGACGGCAGGCGCTGAAGAAGCGGCTGGCGCCGTACGTGCGCGAGGTGGGCGGAGAGCTTGGTCTCAGCGCTCCGGAGGAAGAAGAGGAACCGAGTTTGCGGTCACAGGTTGCTGGAGGGGGAAGAAGGGTCGAGGTGATGCCATGAAGTATGTGGCGGGGGATGGGGGAGTGGCGAAGCCCGCGACGTTGAAGTGCGGGGAAGTGAAGGGGATGTTGTCGCCCTATCTGGACGGAGCAGTCACGGGAACCGAGATGCTGGGGTTGCAGGCGCACATGGAGCAATGTCCGGCGTGCATGCGAGAGTACACGCTGCTGCGGCAAACCCAACAACTGCTGATGAGCGTGGGCCGCGTGACGGAGCCGGCGGACCTTGGGCTGAGGCTGCGTCTGGCCATTTCGCGGGAGGCGGCGGAGGCGCGGCGTCCGCGGTATGAAGGCTTGCGCATGCGGGTGGAGAATACTTTGAACGCGTTCATGGTGCCGGCAACGGCGGGGCTGGCCTGCGCCCTGCTGATCTTTGGTTTAGTGACGGCGATCCTGGCGATGCCGGGAGAGGTGCAGGCGAACAATCAGGATGTGCCGCTGGTGTTGAACACGGGACCGGAATTGCAGCACAGCGGCTTCGGCACGACGCTGAGCGCGATGAACACAGACTCGCTGGTGATTGAAGCCTACGTGGACAGAAACGGCCGGGTGCAGGACTACAAAATTCTTTCCGATCCCGGGGAATCGCAGGAACTGCTGCCGCAGGTGAAGAGGATGCTGATCTTTACGACGTTCCGTCCGGCAATGTCGATGGGACGTCCGATCTCGTCGCGGGCGGTGCTGTCGTTCTCGCGGATCAGCGTGCGCGGGTAGAGGCGGGCTCGGGCTTCGGGCTTCGGCTGCCTTGCATACCGCGTGAATTCCAACCCTCATTGAACTTGTAGTCTTGTCCTTCCTTTTAGAGGGCCGATGTTGGTTTTGAGTCTTGGGGCCGACTCTAGGTCCAAGGATTGAGGACCGCTTTCAACAGCGAAAAATCTGAGACGTTGCGGGTGACCAGGGTTAGCTGATGGGCTTCCGCGGTGGCCGCTAGAAAAGCATCCATGGCGCCGATGGGACGTCCCGCCGCCTCGCTGCGTGGCACCGTTCTGCCCCAAGCCTCCGCCACCTGAGTGTCGACAGGCAGGATTCTGCTTTCAAATCGTAAGGGCAATTCGTGTAGCAGCCACTGCTCAAGCCGGCTGCGACGGCGTCCCGCGGTCATGCGTTCGACGCCGTAGCGTAGCTCCGCCAAAGAGATGACGCTGATGAAAATACGGTCCTCATCAGACGATTCCATCCAAGCGATGAGCCCCGGATTCGGCCGGGGCTTGACCCATTCGGAAACCGCATTGGTGTCCAGAAGAAAGCTCATAGATTAATCTTGCGAGGCGGTTTCTTGAGCCGATGGACCTTGAGGCCCGATCCCCGGAGCGGAGATGCGGCAAAGAATTCTGCCAGGTTGCCGACCCGCTGCGTCTTTCGTTGCCATTCCTCCGCGCCAACCACCACGGCGGCGGTGCGTCCCTTGCGAGTGATGGTCTGCGGTCCCTCGGACATTGCCCTCTGAATAATTTCGCTGAATTTTGCCTTGGCTTCGGCCACGGTCCAGACTTGAGCGCCCATCGCGAATCCTCCCCACATTTGAGTCATCATTAGGTCATTATGGTCATTACGGTCATTATAGTCATGTAGATGCGACCAAGCAACGATCTAAAAACCTCTTGACAAGCACTAGGGAGTAGGAATAGAAAGATTTCGAACGTATTCGTAAGTATATGAACGTTGATTCGTAACAAAAACTGCTGCCCGGAACGCGGGAATCTCTGGTAAGCAGGCGGAAGGAGGAGAGATGAAATACAACACGTTCGCGCAGGGTGCAGGAATCGGGGTTAGACGGGAGATATTTGCGACCTTACTTGCTCTTCTGATTTTGGTGGTGGCCGGGTTCTCTCGGTGTCTGGTTGCACAGGTAACGGTCACCGTTTCGCCAACCTTGATCACACTCGCAACCCTTGCTACGCAGCAATTCACGGCGACCGTGACCGGAACGACGAACACGGCCGTGACCTGGGAAGTGAACGGAGTCGCCGGTGGGAACTCCGCTGCGGGATTAATTTCGACCAACGGGATTTACCTGGGTCCGTCGAGTGTGCCCAGTCCGGCGTCCCTTTCCGTAACTGCGGTCTCCCAGGCTGACCCCACAAAGTCTGCCACGGCGACGGTCACGGTTGAACTGCCCTCGAGATCGGGAGTGACCTATTACGTAGCGACCACAGGCAGCGACACGAATGCAGGTACGCTCTCCGCGCCCTGGCGCACCATTCAACACGCGGCAAATTCCGTACATCCCGGAGACACTGTGGAAGTGGAGGGAGGAGTCTACAACGAGATTGTCACGATCCCAAGGTCGGGAAACGCGACCCAAGGATATATCACATTCATGAGCTATCCCGGCCAAACGGCCACCGTAGACGGCACGGGTTTGAGTGTTGGCAGCAGCGGTCAGACTGGACTGTTCAGTCTCGTAGGAACCCACAGCTACATCATTATTGAGGGATTCGAAATCCGGAATTTCAAGAGCTCAAGCCGGAGCAAAGTGCCGGTGGGAATCGATTTTGAGGGTGCGGGGAACTACATTGAAATTCTGAACAACCATATCCATAACATCGTGCAGACTCTCGGCAGTTGCAGCAGCGCCAACGCGCTGGCAATCGCGCTCTACGGGAATCAGGCTCCCGCTTCGATTAACAATGTCACCCTGAGCGGTAACGAGATTGACCACAACACCACGGGCTGCAGCGAGAACGTGTCGGTTGACGGCAATGTGCAGTACTTCGTCGAAGCCAACAATCTCGTGCATGATGGGGACAACATCGGGTTGGACAATATTGGGTTCGAAGGCATGTCCCCCAACGTGAACTATGATCAGGCGCGCGACGGATGGATCTTCCAGAACACGATTTACAACATCACTTCAACCACCAATCGTGTGTACCACGGTTCGCTCGGCGCAGATGGCTATTATTGCGACGGGTGCGCGCGGGTGATTTTCGAGCGCAACCTCATCCACGACACCGATATTCCCATCGAGATGGCCAGCGAACACTCGGGCAAGGTGGCCGGCTACACCATCGCGCGCAACAATGTCATCTACCATGCCCTGTACGTCGGCATCTCAATCGGCGGTTACGCGAGCACCGTTGGAGGGACCGACCACTGCACCATCGTGAACAACACGCTGTGGGACGACGGCACGCACAGCGGCGGGGTTGGCGAATTGCAAATCCAATACCACGCAACCAATAACACCATCGAAAACAACATCATGTATGCCAGCACGACGGGCTATCTCATTTACGACTTCACATCGAATACGTCGAACCCCGCGGTGCTGGATTACAACCTGTACTACACCACCGTTGGAGCGGGCAGCAGCTTATGGGATTGGCAGGCGAAGTCGATCACCGGCTATTCGTCTTATCAATCGGCCTCGCACATGGACGCGCACTCGCCCTTCGCCGATCCCCAGTTCGTCAACATTTCGTCCACGCCGCCGAATCTGGACATCTTGTCGTCATCCCCTGCGGTGAACGCAGGCGCCAATCTGGGCTCGTCCGTGGTGGGCCTATTGGACTACGCGGGCAACCCCCGGGTGAATGCCAACGGGCAAATCAACATCGGGGCCTATGAGCAGTAGAGTTTGAATTGGCGTGTACGGTTATATGCACGACGAAAAGGAAGTCGGCTTTCAGGTTGGTCCGGCTTTCCTCGGGTTTGGCCCGCCGGACCACGTTTAGTTTGACTCCGGTGGCTTGGTTTCAGTTTTCTCTGGCGTGGCCTGGGGTCTATCGGTCGGGGCATCGGGTTTCAGTGCGGTGCTCAGAATGTGGAGTTTTTCTTCCGCGACAGAATTGTCGACTTTGGTTATTGGGATGTAGGCTTGATTCTTCTCTATGCGGAAGTGAATTACATCTCCGATTTGCAGCTTCTTGCTCCCGCCGCATTCCTCGCCCATCGAACCGAACAGCGGTTTATGGCCGCACTCCAACAGGTAGGACTTCGCATTTGTCACAACTGTGTAGGTGTGGGCATGTTGGTGTTGGCTGTTTACCACCCATTCGGTGAGGCCAGTTGCCACAATCTTCCCTTCTTCGGGGTAGGTCTTGGGCTCTTTATTTCCCAACGCGGTCGCGGAGAGCACACCTAGTGTCAGAATAAATACAGCCACCACAGCCAATGTGCGTGTTCTCGGTTGCCGATCATGCTGCATCGCGTAATCCTCCCGAATCCGGCGGGAACCAAGCGGACGCCAGACGCGTTTGCGTGTGAAGTTATGTCACCGGCACTTGCTGTCAAGCGGTTTGCGTGGCCGGGCCGGAAGTCAAGCACGCCAGTTCGCGTCGATCACGCTTAAGTCAGCGGTTATGCGGGGCAGCCGGATTTTGCGCACCTACGGCGTGAACTTGTAGATCGTGCCGTCGTCGCCTGGGCCTCCGTGGACGGTGGCGCCGTAGAAGTTGCCGGCGGAATCAGCCACCAGTCCGTTGTAGGCCAGGCTTGCGCCGGGGATGCCGGGAAAACGATAGGCTACACTCTCCGTCCACTTCCCGTTGCTGCCAGGAGCTAGCTTGAAGATGGCGCCAAATCCCGAGCCGCCATCGCTGGTGGTGCCGTATAGATTGCCCGCCGCGTCGGAGACCAGCGTGCTGATGGGACTGCTGCCGTCGGTTCCACCTTTGAAGCTGTAGAGCACGGTTTCAGTCCATGCGCCGTTGGCGTGGGTCAGCTTGTAGACGGTGCCGACGTTATAGACGCCGGCATAGTAGGTGGTTCCGTAGAGGTTTCCTGCTTTATCGAAAAGCAAGCCGCCGTAGGGCGATGCGCCGTCGGGCTGATCCTTGAAAGCGTAGAGCGGGAGCAGCGTCCATCCCGCGTTAGAGTGGCCCAGCTTGAAGGCGACGCCGAATCCATTCGCGCCGCCGAAGGTCGCGACGCCGTATAGACTCCCCGCACGATCAAGGATCATGCGGCCTGCGGAGCCGAGGGATCCATCATTGCCGCCGGTGAAAGTGTGAATCACGCTGAACTTCCAGGAGCCGTCGGTCTGCGGTCTGAGTTGGTAGATGACGCCGAGGCCGTAGCTTCCTCCGGTGGGAGTCATGCCATAAAGGTTGCCCTGCTGGTCAAAGGTGAGGCCGCTGCCCGGGCCGGAGCCGTCATTGCCGCCGGTGAAGTAGTGCAGAACGCTTTGAGTCCAGGTTCCTCCGGAGTTAGTCAGCTTGAATGTCACGCCGCAACCGCCGTCACAAGATCCGCCTCCGCCCGACACCGCTGTGCCGTAGAGATTGCCCTGAGGGTCGAGCGTAACGCCTTTGTAGGGTTCTCCTCCATCTTTGGCGCCGGTGAAGCTGTAGAGAACGGTATGGGTCCAGCCGCTGCCGGAGGGTGATAACTGGAAAACCGTGCCGCTTCCGAAATCGCCTCCCCCCACCGTTGTGCCGTAGATGTTGCCCGCGCTGTCCATAACCAGGTCGGTGTCGAGGTATTCGCCGTCGTTGCTTCCGGCGAAGTTGTAGATCACCTGGGTGGTGCTGGCCGAGGCGACGCCGAGCAGCAGCGCTGCGGTCGTGAAACAAACTAGAACTCCACGGATCAACGGCGAGAATTTGGAATACGAGAATGTGCGATGCGAGAATCTAGAATGCGAGAATCGTGTGCTTCCCATTGGCTCCCCCCTGCCGAAACCCCTTTGTTTTGACGATAGAGGCTGCGGTAGCCTAACGGGTTGGAACTATAGCACTAAAATTCGGGGGAATTGTCGCGGGATCAGGGTTCGAGAGCCTTGCTCGCAATCAATCCGTAACAAGCCCGCTGATGAAACGCGAAGAGCTACGGAGTTATTTCGTACACCGCGCCAGCGCCGAACGATCCACCGTTGTGTCCCATGCCGAATAGGTTGCCGGCGCCGTCCAGCACAACGCCGCCCTCGGGACCGCCGGCGTCCGCGCCCGTGGTGAAGTTGTGGAGAATTTTTTCTTTCCATCCTGCCGCGTCTTTGGCCAGTTCGAAGGCTGTCCCACCTCCCGCAGTGCCCCCTGAGCCGTTGGTTCCGTAAAGTTGTCCCGTCGCGCCGATTGTGAAGGGAATCGTGGGAAACAGCCCGTCTTTGGAGGTGACACCAAAATCGTGCAGGATGGTTTTATTCCATGTGCTGCCAGTTCGCGTCAGCTCAAAAGCTGTGCCGGAGCTGAAGGTGCCTCCACCCTCCGTCGTACCAAACAAGATGTTGGGGGCCCGGAAGGTGAGGCCCGCAACGGGTTCGCTCCCATCGGCTCCGCCGAGAAAGCTGTAGATCACACCATGATGCCAGCCGGATAACGTATGCGTCACGCGATACACGCTGCCAGCGTTCGAGGAACTGCCCGTGGGGGCTGGCACATAAAAGTTGCCGCTATTATCGAGGGTGACGCTCCCGTTGAATGAGCCTCCATAAAGAGCGGTACCGTTGAGAATCACAGTCTCCGTCCATCCTCCGCCGGCGACCGGAGATAGTTGAAAGACCGTCCCCAGGTTCTGGGAGCCGCCGGACGAAGTCGTTCCATAAAGATTCCCCGCGGAATCGAAAACCAGACCGCCGTTGGGAAGAGCCGCGTCGTTACCTTTACCAAAACTGTAAAGCACTTGCTCAGTCCAGCCGCCACCGGCCACCGGAGACAGCTCATAAACCGTGCCCTTATTGTGTGCACCGCCAAAATTCGTCGTGCCGTAGAGATTTCCCGCCGCGTCAAAGATCACCCCGCCAAACGGAACTTCCCCGTCGCTGCCGCCCTGGAAAGCGTACAGTGCAGTTTCCGTCCAACCTCCGCCGCTCGCAGGCGAGAGTTCGAAGACCACACCTTTACCGCCGTTGCCATCATTGACGCCGCCTGCATCGGTGGTGCCGTAGAGATTACCAGCTGCATCGAAAATTAGACTTCCCGTAGGCCCGCTTCCGTCGCTGCCTCCGGTGAAGGTGTAAAGGATGCTCTCGGTCTGTCCAAAAGCGAAAGCGCTGAGTGCAAAAATCGTGAAGGCAAAAGCAAGCAGTGCGCCCAGGACACTGCGGGGATTGCTAAGTGACATAAATCCTCCTCGGAAGGAAATAGGGAGTGAACGAAAGGGGCTTGGCCGAAAATCCAATCGCCGGAAATTATACTCCGTCCAATATGCAGTCGATGCGATCCGCACAGATTTTACAAACCATTCACAGAGAGGATTAACTGACCGGTGAAGCGGATAGCAAACAGCAGAAGAAATCTCCGAAGATGAGAAATATCTTCACTCCGTAACAAGCAAAACTGCTTAGTACTCCGCCAACTCCTTCATCGCCCTGAACAGATCGTTGGCCTGCGGCAGGATGGCGTCTTCGAGAATCGGCTGGTAGGCCACGAAGGTGTCGGCGGCGGCAACCCGGCGCACCGGCGCATCCAGTTGATCGAAGAGTTGATCCGCGAGGCGCGCTGCGATCTCCGCGCCATAGCCCCAGCTCAAAGTATCTTCATAGGCCACGAGTGCGCGATTGGTTTTCCCGACTGACGCGGCAATAGTTTCCCAGTCAAACGGATTCAGGCAGCGCAAATCGATCAACTCAACTTTGACGCCGTGTTCGCGCTCGAGCTTCTGCGCCGCCTGCAAGGCGCGGGGCACGACCGCGCCGTACGTAATCACGGTCAAATCCGTTCCCGGTTGGACGATCTTCGCCTTGCCGAACGGAATCATATATTCCGGCCCGGGATAGGGCGCGCGTCCGTAGGTCTCGCGATATAGCCGCTTGTGTTCCAGAAACAGCACCGGATCGTCGCAGCGAATCGCGGTGCGCAGCAGTCCCGCAGCATCCAGCGCGTTCGATGGAAACACGACGCGCAGCCCTGGGATATGCGTGAACACACTTTCGCCGCACTGCGAGTGATAAATGGCGCCGCCGGTGAGATATCCGCCGATGGCCACTCGAATCACGATCGGGCAGGAGAATGCATTGTTCGAGCGCCAGCGGATCACCGACAGTTCGTCGCGAATCTGCATCATCGCCGGCCAGATATAGTCGAAGAACTGAATCTCCACCACCGGCTTGAGCCCGCGCGTAGCCATTCCAGTCGCGCGGCCAACGATGGCGGCCTCGGCCAGCGGTGAGTTGAATACGCGGTCTGGGCCAAACTCGTTCTGCAGGCCGAACGTCAGTTTGAAGACTCCGCCCTTGCCTTTCACCAGCTTGCGCTTCAAGTATTCTTCTCGACTGCAGTCGGCCACGTCCTCGCCGAAGATCACGATGCGCTCGTCGCGCTTCATTTCGTCGCGTAAGGTTACGTTGATCAAATCGGCCATGGTCTTCGCCGCCGGCTTCTTGCCGTCGGCGGAATCGGGCCCGACCACCGCCTGGGTCTCGAATGCCGCAGACGCCGGATCGAGATCGGGCGAATACACATACTGCAGCACACTCTCAGGCGCGGGCGGCAGGGCCGCAAGCGCCAGGTCCACCGCAATCTGCAGCTCTTCCTCGACTTTCTTTTCCAGTTCGTTAATGCCCTTTTCGTCGAGAATTCCCTCGCGCAGCAGAAACATTTGTGTCCGTGAAACCGGATCGCGGGCTGCATCGCGTTCCCGCTCGGAATCCGGCCGGTACAAGCGTTCATCGTCGGAGAGCGAATGCGAATAAGGACGGATCACGTGGGCGTGCACAAACGCCGGCCCATGGCCCTCGCGGCAATACTTCACAGCGCGCTGAAACGCGGCCGAACTCGCTACTGGATCGGTGCCATCGACTTCTTCAAAATGGAAATTCGGAAAGCCCGAGACCAGCCGCGAAATGCTGCCTCCGGCGGTCTGTATTTCCACCGGCACCGAGATCGCGTAACCGTTATCCTGCACACAGAAAATCACGGGCAGCTTGTTGAGAGCCGCGGCGTTCATCGCCTCCCAGAATTCACCCTCGCTGGTGGTGCCATCGCCCAGAGAAACGTAGGCAATCTCGTCGCCGTGGAACGTTACCTCCTTGAACTGGCGATAATCGGGCGCGTTATTTGCCGGTGGGATCTCGGCTGCCTTTGGACGCTGCGCAAAGTAGCGTCCCGCTTCGGCGCATCCCACCGCCTGTAGAATCTGCGATCCCGTCGGGGATGATTGCGTCACTATATTCAGCCGCTTGTACCCCCAGTGCGAAGGCATCTGGCGTCCGCCGGAACTGGGATCGTCGGCCGCCCCCACCGCCTGCAGAAACATCTCCAGGGGTTTGGCGCCCAGGGCCAGGCACAGCGCGCGGTCGCGATAATAAGGATAGAACCAGTCGTAGCCAGCTTTTAGCGTCATGCCGGCGGCCACGCCGATGGCCTCATGTCCGGCTCCCGACATCTGGAAGAAGATCTTCTGTTGCCGCTTGAGCAGGATTTCCCGGTCATCGATGCGCCGGGAGGTATACATGATGCGGTAGGCTTCAATCAGTTGCTCGCGCGTAAGCCCCTCATAAGTCCGGGACTTCTTGCCGCTCGCAAGGGAGAGTTTGGGGTCGGTTTTTGTCGTCGCCATCCGGTTCCCTGATGAAGGCGTTATAAATCTTCCGGCTTATAAAATGAGGTGCCGGGTATTACTGCCCAGGTTGCATTGTAAATCGGAATTGGGGATAGGAAAACATGCAAGTTCTTGCCTTGGAGCTTGGAATTTTCACGTTAAACGCGTTTCTCCGCGCCTGCCCACAATCGGATAGAACAAAGCCAAAAGTCGCGCGTGCCACATTTTTGTTGCATCGGAGCGAAAATAGTTTGAATATTACCCCCAGATTCGTCCGGTGGGGGTGTGCTATGAGATCTCCGGGCCCCGGTTCTTCTTTTTTGTTCCTGTTCGCAGTATTGTTGCCCACTCTGTTCCCTGTCGCTACCGGCGCTCAGACGCGCATCAGATCGGACTCGCAGAGCAGTCCAGTTACGACCACGACAGCGCCGGGACACCCGTCCGCGACCCAAGGCCCGACCGGCAGCACGCAGGAACCGACCCAGGTCCTCTACTACCAGCCGCCCTCCACGCCGTTCATGTGCGGCGGCGGCAGTTCGGGAGGCGCCGCCGAAGAGCGCGAGTCTTTAGTGGATAAGCGAGGGCCGCAGATCCCGCCCATTTTCAGCATGAGCTCCTTCTCCGTGATGGGCTTCGTCCGGGGGAGCTGGCCCGTCGTCTTTGACTACTTTCTCGAGCAGGATAGTCTGCTGGTTGTGGTGATCGCACCAGAAGGCGGCGAACCCATTCTTTACCGCCTCAACGGAAAGAAGGGACACTGGCAGAGCCGGCTGAACGTGCCCGCTGAATTGGGACCGCAGCCGCAAGTGGCGCGGTATGCCATCCACTCCTTCGACGAGGGAATAGGCCAAGTCAGCGCTTCCCACCTGCATGTTCACGGCATTGCGGCCGGACCGAAGGCCGTCGGCTCCATCGGCATTGACCAGGTCAGCTTTGAGCCCGCCGCCATCCATCTGGCGCAAGGGGAAAAGGCCCACTACACTTTCCACTCGATTTCCGATTTTAAAAACGTTCAGGTCGAGTTCGTTCGCATCGCCATGTCGAATGGTCAGGTGATCGCGGCTCGTGTTGGCGGAAAAGACGCGGGCGCGATTTCACGCAACCAGCAGCATGGCGGAGATTGGGATGGCAAAGGGGATGCCGGGGGGAAGCTCGCCAAGGGGTATTCGCCGCAAGTGCAGCTATGGCTGAAGGATGGCCACGGGCAGCATTTGTTGCAGGTAAGAGCCTGGTGGGGAGAAAAAGATGGCGGCGATTGGGTCACCGCCCTCTCCGAAGAATTTGTGACGGTGGAGTAGCCATGGAGAAAATAGCGGAAGTCCGCCAGGAAGCGAATGGGAAACGCGGAGAAAACGCAGGCCTATGGGCACGGATGCAAGGGATCTGCGCCAACGGCACGATGCGCCGTGGAATCGTCGTGCTGGTTCTTGCAGCCGCCGCCGGGCTTCAGTATTACCTCGTGAATGTGCCGGTAGCCGATTTAAGCCGGACCACAAAATTCAGCCCCGCCAAAGTGATGGCTGCCGATCAGGTGGTTTCCTTCGTGAATCCGGAGACTGATCCCGGCCACTTCGCCTTCAGTTACGATCAACCGGCGGAGTCGCAAGGGCAGCGAATGCTGCTCTCCGCGTACTTTGACCATGGATCGCTTTCCGACGAAACGGTTCTACAACTGGCGGCGATCGGTGTACATGCTCCGGCGCAAGCCGATTCCATCAGCTACCTGACCCATGCCGAACGCAACGGGAGCTGCGCCACCAGCGCCCACGCCGACGCATCGACCAACGGTGGCGTCACCCGCTCCACGGAGTTTACTCAGAAAGAAGTGGTCTCTTCCGATCGCTACCGTCTGCTGGAACTCAAGACAACTGGAGCCGACACCGTGGTCACGCTGCTCTCGAAGGGAGCGTTCGCGGCCAACAATCTGTCCGCTTGCCAGGTAATGCTGCAGGTTGGGAATTGGCAGCAAGGCACCGGCGGTTTTCTGCCGATCAAGGTCAGGGTTCCCTCAGGTTCCAGCTTTAGATTCCGCTGGGAAGCGTCCGAGGTGCAGGCAACGGGATGGCCGGGATCGGGGCCGCCACGGTCGTTGATTGAATTCGGAACCTCCGGCAGACAAAGTTTTTCGGCTGCGGAGGCTCGAGTCATCTCCACGCAAGACGCCAATCATGCTTCGCCCAACTCCGGTTTGTTCGCTCGCAGCGAGAGCGCGCAGGCTCCCCTGAAGATCGATGCTTTCCGTATCGGGACCGATCAGTTGCAGTTCGCGGCTTCGGGACGCGCGCGGGTGTGGGAGGATGGCCACGTTATTACCACCGCCAACCTGATTGACGCTATTAACAAGTATCCGCTGATCGCGGCACTCTTCGGGGGCGCCAATCTTGGGTTGCTCAATTGGGCAAAGAAACAGTTGGCCAGCCGCCAGAGAGAATCGGCAATTCCCTTCCCGAAAGAAGAGGAGCAGCCTCCGCCTGCTGCGGAAGAACACAGGGCCGCGGGCTAGAAAGTGGCGTGTGCTCTAGTCCCGATTCCACACAGCTCGGACGCTCCGCTCCAAATCCTCGGTGTCGTTGCATTGTAAATCGGAATTGGGATAGGAAAACATGCAAGTTCTTGCCGTGGGAGCTGTGGCTATCGGCCCGACCCCGTTACTTGGGTTTGGCTGACCGGTGCGCGGAAAAGGCCTGTCGCCGCCGCAGCGCCTACGAGTTGAGCAGCAATGAATCCTGGCGCGTCCGCAGGGCGAATCCCGGCGAACGTATCGCTCGCCGAACGAGCCAGCGTGACCGCTGGATTCGCAAACGATGTAGACGCCGTGAACCAGTAGGCCGAAGCGATGTAGGCTCCGACCGCGTACGCGGTAGCCGATGGGCGGAAACGTGAGCAGCACCAAATCACAAAGATGAGCCCGAAGGTGGCCACTGCTTCGCTCCACAGTTGGGCCACGCCATGACGAGGGTGATTCGATGCGAAAAACAAAGGCAAACCGAACATCAGATGAGCGGACGCCACGCCACAAACGCTCCCGTGATCTGCGACGCCAAATAAACTGGAGCTTCACGCCACGTCAGATCCCCGCTCACGCTCATCGCCAGCGTGACCGCGGGATTGAAATGCGCGCCCGAGATCGGAGCCAGCGTCAGAATAAGCACTACCAGGATTGTTCCGGTGGAAAGCGTATTCGCCAGCAGAGCGATGGCGACGTTGCCCCCAGCGAGCCTCTCGCCCATGATGCCGGAGCCCACCACCGCCGCCAGAAGAAACGCGGCAAGGAATTCCGCAACCGCACGGGAACGCAGATCAAAGTTCATTGCCGTCCAATGTTATCGATTTCTTTCTTCAGCGAGAGACCATCCAGAGTAGTGAGTGGCAAACTCAGGAACAGACTAATTCTTCGGTCCAACAGGAAGAACGCGTCGCGGTACGCCTTTTCCACCTGCTCCCCCGTTCCCCGCGCCGCCGCAGGATCAGGCACACCCCAGTGCGCAGTCATGGGTTGGCCCGGCCACATCGGGCAGACTTCGTTGGCCGCGTTGTCACAGACCGTGAAAACAAAATCGAGCTTCGGAGCGCCAGGCTTGGCAAATTCGTCCCAGCTCTTGCTACGAAAACCCAGAATCGGAAGGTGCGCCTTTTCTAGTTGTTGCAACGCTTCCGGCCGAACGCTGCCTGAGGGACGGCTGCCCGCACTGTAAGCAACGAAGTTAGGCCGGCCTTTTTGATTCATGATGGCCTCGGCCATGATCGAGCGCGCTGAATTGCCAGTGCACAGGAACAAAACGTTGTAGGGCTTTTGCATCGTCTTTACTCTGCGAGTTCAATCAAGCTTTCCACTCAGTTGCAGCACGTCGGACCACAGCAAGCCTCCTTCGCCTTCGGCTTCACGGCACGGATGAACGCGCTCATGAACTTTCCATCCACCTGCGGAGCAATGGCGTCAACGTCAATTCCCTGCCCGGCGAGAAACTCGCGCGCATCTTCCGCCCGGTAGATACGGGTTGGCTCAACTTCGATTTGCTCGAAACCAGCGGCCGTCAGCTTGCCGCGATAATCATTCTCTTCGAGCGCTCCCGCGATGCAGCCCACCCAGGCCAGCACACTCAGGCGAATCTCGGGCAGCATTTCTCCGCGCGTCACCACATCGGACACGGCGAAGCGGCCGCCCGGCTTGAGCACACGGAACGCCTCCCGCAGCACGCGATCTTTGTCCGCCGAGAGGTTGATGACGCAATTGGAGATGATGACGTCCACGGAGTCGTCAGGCAGCGGAATGTTTTCAATCTCGCCCTTGAGGAACTCGGCGTTCGCCACACCCGCTCTGCGCTTGTTTTCGTTGGCCAGGGCGAGCATTTCGTCGGTCATGTCGAGACCGTAGGCCTTGCCGGTCGCGCCCACCCGCTTCGCCGAGAGCAGCACATCAATGCCGCCACCGGAGCCGAGGTCGAGCACGATCTCGCCGGGATTCAGCCTTGCGAGTGCGGTCGGGTTGCCGCAGCCCAGCGACGCCAGCAAGGCTTCTTCCGGGATCTGCGTGGCCTGCGAAGCGTCGTAAAGATTGGCAGTGATCGGGTCGCAGCCGGTGCTGGCAGTAGCGCCACAGCAGGAACTGCCTCCGGACTTCACACGCAAAGCTGCTTGCCCATACTTCTCTTTAACGACTTCCCGGATGTTGGCATCATCGACTCCGACGGTATCAGCAGTGCTCATGACGTTCCTCCTATCTGCAAATTCGAATGATGTGTTCCGGTTTGAGTGCCCTGTTGCGAGTGCAGCACTCGGCATAGAGAAATTGCAGCAGGTCCTGCAGCGCGCCGGTGTCGGCGGTGTAGCGCAGGAACGTCCCTTCACGCTGGACTTCCACCAGGCCTTCGGTTTTCAGCTTGTCGAGATGGTGCGAGAGGGTCGAGTTCGGGATCTCGAGCTCGCCTTGAATGTCGCCGACTACGAGTCCTTCCGGATGCGCCGAGAGCAACAGTTGCATGATCCGCAGGCGTGGCTCCGTGCCCATCGCCGAGAACATGTCGGCGTATTTGGCCACGCGTTCGCTGGACTTGACGGATAAAGACGTTCGCATGTTTCGACATTACCGGAAATACAGATATTTGGCAAGAGTCAATCAACGCCTGCCTTTCGGCGCTGGCAGGTGACGTTGCAAACAACGCCTCTACGGCCGCAATCAGTTATCCTGAAAGTGAATGATTCGTACCCGCCGCGTCTTCGACCCGCGCACAATCAAGCTGGTGATCTTCGACCTCGACGGCACGCTGATCGACTCGCGGCTTGATCTGGTGCACTCGGTGAACGCCGCGCTGCGCCACATCGGACGCCCCGAATTGCCCGATGACATCATTGCCAGTTACGTGGGCGACGGCGCTCCTATCTTGATTCAGCGCGCGCTCGGCGGCGAGACGGTTGACGACGCGGTCCTGCGCCAGGGCCTGCAGTTTTTTCTGTCCTATTACCGCGAACACAAACTCGACCACACCACCGTCTACGCCGGCATCCGGGAAGCCCTGACCGCCATTCAAAAAGCGTCCAATGGCGCCCCGCGCAAGATGTCCGTGCTCTCGAACAAGCCGGTAGGCCCCTCGCGTGCCATCGTCGAAGCCCTCGGACTGGGCCCTTTCTTCATCCAGATCTATGGCGGAAATAGTTTCGCAACCAAGAAGCCTGATCCTGAAGGCGCGCGCAGCTTGCTCGAAGAAAACGGCGTGCGCCCGGAAGAAGCGGCGATCGTCGGCGACTCCCACGTCGATATTGAAACCGGATGCAACGCCGGACTGTGGACTGTAGGCGTGAATTACGGCTTTGCCCCGCATACGCTGCAAGATCAACCGCCGGACGTGCTCGTGGATACTCCCCACGAACTGGCCGAGATATTCGCCTAAGAGTGCTAAGTACGAGGCTAAACCTCTTGGTCGGAGTGCCACACTATCGCAACGCTGGAACCGCCGCACCACCCGAAATCCGCCCGCGCTCATGTAAACTCATGCGACGATGAGCGATGCATTGAGTAGTTTCACCGCTTCGGAGCTGCGCAAGCTGCGCGGCATGAAAGATCCCCACGGCATCCAGAAATTTCTCGACGATGCTCCGTATCACCTCGCGGATACGGCATGGTCGCCGCGGCGGGTGCTGGCCGAGCAGACGGCGCACTGCCTCGAAGGCGCTATCTTCGCGGCCGCGGCACTGCGTGCCAATGGATATCCTCCGCTATTGCTTGATTTTGAAGCCGAACACGACACCGACCACGTGATCGCCATCTTTCGCCAGCACGGATGCTGGGGCGCAGTCGCCAAATCGAACTTCACCGGATGCCGCTGGCGCGAGCCCATTCATCGGTCGCTGCGCGAACTGGCGCTGAGTTATTTCAATACCTACGTCAATCTGCGGCGCGAGCGCACGTTGCGGCGCTTCTCCGTCCCCGTCAACCTGAAGCGTTTCGATCGCCAGAACTGGATGACCACCGACAAGCCCGTGTGGTTCATCGTGTATCACCTCTTCGATATCAAGCATTACCCGCTGATTACCACGGCCATGGCCAAGCGCCTGCACCGCGCGGACGAGCGCCTGTTTCAAGGGGAATGTCTGGGAAAAGCGTATAAGACGAACGGCGAATGACAAATGAATGGAGCGATTTTCGTGCATCCTGACGGAACTCCCTGCCTTCTAAGCACGTAATGTCCATCATGAGAACGCCGGGTCTCGCTCCGCATATTCTGCTCGTTATTCTGCTCATTGGCCTGCCCGCTTTCGGGCAGAAGGAACAGTCCTCCCCCGCTGCTCCGGAGACGCCGCCGCGCGCCGCTTCCCTGCCCGACTTGAGGCCTGATGCCAACGGCAAACTCACCCAGGAGCAGATGCAGAATTTGTTTCGCATCGTCGCCGACAAGGACATCGAGAACGACAAACGCCTGCGCGACTATACCTACATTGAGCGTGACGAGGAGCACGATCTCGATGGCAAGGGCGACGTAAAATCCGTCGACGTAAAAACTTATGAGGTGATGGAGCTTTACGGCGAGCAGGTGCAGCGACTGATCGAGAAAGACGACAAGGCCCTCGACGCCGGGGACACGGAAAAAGAAGAAAAGAAGATCCAGAAGATCATCGACAAGCGCAAGAACGAATCCGACGAAGCGCGCCGGAAACGAGCCCAGAAAGAAGAGAAAGATCGCGAAGACGGCCGCAAGTTCGTGCGCGAGGTGGCCGACGCCTACAACTTCCACCTGGTGGGGACGGAATCCCTGGGAGGTCGCGATGCCTGGGTGATCGACGCCGAGCCGCGGCCCGGATACGAGCCTCATATGAAAGAGGCGAAGTTCCTGCCGAAGTTTCACGGCCGGGTGTGGATCGACAAGGACGACACCCAGTTGGCGAAGCTGGATGTCGCGTGCATTGACACGGTCTCTCTGGGATGGCTCCTGGCGCGCGTTCACAAGGGATCGCGCGTTGTGATCGAGCAAACGCGAGTGAACGATGAAGTCTGGTTGCCCAAGCACCTCGCGGTGAAGGTGGATGTGCGCCTGGCCCTGCTCAAAAACTTCAACGTGGACCTGGAGCAGACCTTCCGCGATTACAAAAAGTTCCACGCCTCTGCGAGGATTGTGAGCGTAGGAGACGTGCAGGATAAGTAGAGGCGTGCTCTGCTCGAACCCGAACCGTGGTCATCGTCATCTGCTACACCGCTGTCCCGCCTCCCGCTTTTTGCCGGAGTTATAATAGAGAGATTCTCACTCGCCGAAATTGCATTCTGTGAGTGCAGTGTCGAGGCGGTGAGAACCCGAGCCGAGACTTGCTCGGCCAAACAAGCAGTGGCTAAAGGCTAAGAGCTAAAAGCTTCTTTCATGGATTTCAAACTCGTTTCCGATTACAAGCCGCAAGGTGACCAAGGCAGAGCCATCGAGTCGCTGCTGCGCGGCGTCTACGACCGCGAGCAGCATCAGGTTTTGCTGGGTGTCACCGGGTCGGGCAAGACTTATACGATGGCCAAGGTGATTGAGGCGGTGAACCGTCCGGCGCTGGTGATGGCTCATAACAAGACGCTGGCAGCGCAGCTTTATCACGAGTTCAAGAATTTCTTTCCGCACAATGCGGTCGAATATTTCGTTTCTTATTACGACTATTACCAGCCCGAGGCCTACGTCCCGGCCGCCGACCTGTTCATCGAAAAAGAAGCAACCATCAACGATGAACTCGATAAGCTGCGGCTCTCGGCGACCAAGTCGCTGTTCGAGCGCCGCGACGCCTTGATTGTGGCGTCGGTGAGCTGCATCTATGGCCTGGGATCGCCCGAAGCTTACTACGGCATGATGCTGTTTCTCGAAAAGGGCCAGAAGATTACGCGCGAAGACATCACGCGCAAGCTGGTTGACATACTCTACGAGCGCACCAACGGCGAGTTCAAGCGCGGAACCTTTCGCGTGCGTGGCGATGTGATCGAGGTCTTTCCTACCTACGACGACATGGCCTACCGGATCGAGTTGTGGGGAGATCAGGTGGAATCGCTTGCGCAGATCGATCCGCTGTTCAGCACGGTGAAGCAGAAGTACATGCGGCTGCCGATTTATCCCAAGACACACTATGTGATGAAAGATGAGACTAGGGCGTCGGCGGTGGAGTCGATCAAGAAAGAGCTGGCGTGGTGGGAAGTGGAACTGGAAAAGCAAGGCCGCGTCGTCGAGGCGCAGCGCATTCACCAGCGCGTAAAGTTTGATCTGGAAATGATCAAAGTGATGGGCTATTGCCATGGCATCGAGAATTATTCGCGGCATTTCACGGGGCGCATGCCGGGCGAGCCTCCGCCAACGCTGCTCGATTATTTTCCGCGCGACTTCCTGATGTTCATCGATGAGTCGCACCAGACCGTCCCGCAGTTGCGCGGCATGTATGCCGGAGACCGTTCGCGCAAGGAAACGCTGGTGGAGTACGGCTTCCGCATGCCATCGGCGCTGGATAACCGTCCCTTGACGTTCGAAGAATTCGAGCACCGCACCAATCAGCTCGTTTATGTCTCAGCGACGCCGGGACCGTACGAGCTGACCAAGTCTGCAGGCGTGGTGGTGGAGCAGATCATCCGGCCAACCGGGCTGATCGATCCTGAGGTCGAAGTGCGTCCGGTGAAAGGACAGATCGACGACCTGCTGCACGAAATTCGCGCCCGGGTGGAGAAGGGCGAGCGCGTGCTGGTTACCACACTCACCAAGCGGATGTCCGAAGACCTGGCCGAGTACTACGCCGAAGTGGGAGTGAAATGCCGCTACATGCATTCGGAGATCGAGACCCTGGAGCGGGTGAAGATTCTCCGCGACCTGCGCAAGGGCGAGTTCGATGTATTGATCGGCATCAATCTTCTGCGCGAGGGCCTGGACTTGCCGGAAGTTTCGCTCGTGGCAATTCTCGATGCGGATAAAGAGGGCTTCCTGCGGTCGCAGGGATCGTTGATCCAGACGATTGGCCGCTGTGCCCGCCATCTGAATGGCCGCGCAATTCTCTACGCCGACCGCAAGACCGATTCGATGAAACGCGCCATGGACGAAACGTTGCGCCGGCGCGCCATCCAGACTGCATACAACGAAGAGAATGGAATCACCCCGGAATCAATCGTTCGTCCGCTCGACATGACGCTGGCCGGAATCATCGCCGCCGACTACACCGACTTGACCGGCGGCGAAGCCGAAGGCATGCCAGAGTTCAAATCGCAGCCGGAATTAGACGCGTATGTCGTGAAGCTCGAAAGCGACATGCGCGAAGCGGCGAAGCGGTTTGAGTTTGAGAAAGCGGCGAAGCTGAGAGATACGATTAAGGAGTTGCGGACTAAGGAGTTTCTGTTCGCTTAGGAGGCGTTCGCGATGACGAAAGACAGCCAAGGGCGGCTGTCCCCACACGTTCTGCCTCACACCATCCGAACCGATCCGGGATATTGCGCGACGACGGAATCCGATGTGAGGAGCGTGATTCCTTCCACGGTAGCCTGCGCCACCAACAGGCGGTCAAAAGGGTCTTTGTGGATCGGCGGCAGGCTTTCAATGGCGACTACGTGATCGCTGAGAATCGGCAACTCTGTATATCCATTGTCCAGCAGGCCGCGCCGGAGCAACCGCGGATTGGCCTGGAAATCTTTGCGGCCCAAGCCTCGTTTGATCGCCACTTCCCATACGCTGGCTGCGCTGAACAGAAGCTCGTTCGTAGGAGTGGTGATCAATTTTCGGGCAGATGCGGAGAGCCGATTGGGTTCGCCCGCAGCCCACAGCAGCAAGTGAGTATCGAGCAGAAGCTTCATTTTCCGCCGGTAAAGATGCGTTCGATTTCTTCCTGACCCATGCGGTCGAAGTCGTCCGGCACAGAGATTTGCCCAGCCATAAAGCCGAGCCGCTTGACTTCAGTTCCCACGGGAGCGCGCAGGGCTGTGACCTTCACCATGGGCTTTCCGGCCTTCGCAATCACAAAAGGCTCCCCCTCGGAGGCTTCTTCGACAAGTTTGGAGAGTTGGGTTTTAGCTTCGTGAATGTTAACTGTTTTCATGGGCTAGATGTATTAGACTAAACCAACTTAGTTTAGTCTATAGCAGATTGCCTCAAAGAGCAACCGATATGAAGACAGGGAAGGTCAGGCTAGTTCTGCATTTGACTCTTAGACGCGGAATACCTTACCGCCCGTACGCCGCGCTAGCCGCCAGCGGCTTTCGGTGAAACGTGTAGCCGTCGAAAGTTTCGGAGCGGAAGTTCAGGTTGGGGGCGCTGAGCCTTTCAGTTTGGCTCAGGAAAAGGTATCCACCGGGTTCGAGGTAGAGGTGCAGGCGCTCCAGCAGCGCGATGCGCTGGACGCGGGAAAAGTGCGGCAGCACGTCCATGCAGAAGATGCAGTCGAAGCGTCCGATGTAGCCGGGCCGGGCCAGGTTCATGCAGTTGAAAGTCACCAGACTGCGCAGGCGCGGCTTCACCAGCAGGTGCGCGGCACTGGGAGCAGTCGCGGATCCGCTAGAAGCACCGTTCCTTACGTCGTTCTGGGCCTCGTGCTGATCTTCGTTCTGCTCGCCATTCGATGAAACCACAGGCGAACTGATCTTCGAAAAATAGTTGCGGATGGTGGCCGGCGGCAGGCCATCCAGCCCGGACTGCGGATACACGCCGCGATCGGCGGCTTCGATGTTGTGCGGCAGCAAGTCGCTGCCCACGATATGAATCGACAATCCTGTGCTCAGGTTCGTGGACCCCGATGCAGTCAGCGCGCTGTCGGCGATGCCTCCGCTCCGCGCAGCCGACTTCCCGGTCCCATTACCATTGCTCAAACCGTTGCCATTCGCCGGGCCACTGCCGTTGTGGCTTAACGCGTCGCAGACAGCGATCGCAATCGAGTAAGTTTCCTCTCCGCTGCCACAGCCTGCACTCCAGATGCGGAGCGGGCTGGGACCGTCAGCGGACTTGCGGGCGCAGAGCTGCGGTACCACCTGCCGCGTCAAAGCATTGAGCGCCCCAGGATGACGGAAGAAGCCGGTATTCGTATTGACCAGCCCGTCGAGCAATGACGGCAGGCTGGAAGGATCCTGGTCAGAGGAGCGAAGCCGTTCCAGCAGCGCGGTCGACGATCCCAATTCCTGCGCCTCGACAAAGTCGGCGACGTGCGCAGCCAGCGCGCTGTTGGGACAATCAAGAACGACCCCGGTCTGGCGCTCGACCAGCAGGCGCAGTTCCGAGAGTTCGTGTTCGAGGATGGTGCTGGTCGCGATTAACTTATGCATAGAGCCTTTCCCCAATCGCTGCGAGAAACCTCGCACGCACGCCGAGCCAGATCAAAATCGGCATATTGCCAGGGGAGGTTAAATTCAGTTCTCAGTGTTAACTTTCAACCGCCCGCTGCGACGGCTACGCGGTACTTGCCCGAATCCCGTTCCACCTGCTGAGCCACCACATTCATTTCCTTTTCCAGCGACGAAAAACGCTGCAGCACCTCGTGGATGCGAAGCGTCATGTTCCGAATGGTTTCAATCTGCGCGCGGGCCTGCGCCGAGAGGCTGCCGGGTTCAATCAGCAACAGATCCGAATTGCCCAGAAGTGAAGTGAGCGCATTGTTCAGGCCGTGACGCATCTCCAGCACATAGCGGCCGAGCGTGGCCTGGCGTTCGAGGGTGGCACAAGCCTCCTCGGCAGCACGGGCGCGGGCTTCGGCGCCGGCGCGGAGCACGGCTTCGCCCGCCGACAGAATTAGAACGTTCAGCCAGTTTTCATCGCAGCGCAGCACCGAGATCCGCGGCCAGCGCTCCCGCACCAGTTGCGCGGTGGGGGCATCGTGACAGACGCAAAACAGGGGCTGCTGGGTCGAGTGCAAGGGTTCCAGAACCACCGAAAGCCGTTCGCGGCGCAGCGGGCCGACGATGGCAACCGCGAAGTCATCGATGCTGCGGGGCCAGAGATCTCCGCTCAGCAGAGTGAACGTGGGTACATGGCGCTCCATTTGCCAGCGCGCGGTGATGCTTCGGGAAAATTCCACGTCGTCGGAGATAACGAGTACCGTCGGTTGATCCACTTGCACGTTCCTTTTCGTGGAGTCCCGCTGAATTTGCGGGATTCCTATTTCTTGTTGCCCGCTTGCGACTCCGCATCCGGATTCCACTCCTGCGGTGCGGCGTCGACATCGAATTCAGGAGAATCTCCACCAGCGACAGCGAATTTGGCTTTCGGCTTCACAGGCGCTGCGGGCGAAGCTTCGTGCGCCGAAGTCTTTTGCGCCTTGGCCGGCTTCGAAGTCGTGACCCCACCGGCGGCACGCGTGAGTGCAGCAGCAGCTCGCGGAGCCGCTGGGGCCGATGCCGCTCCCTCGCCTTCCGCAGCTGAACCCTGGCCCAGCGCGCCTTCCACCGAAGCCCGCAGGTCCACCAGCATGCGCAGCGGCTGCCCGGAAGAGTACTCAGCCTGGAACATAACCTTCCACGACTGGCAGATCATGCGCAGCCGAATGATCGGTTCCTGCGCCGAGAATTGCGCGCGCCGGCAGTCGATGGTCTCCACGCCTTTTTCTTCCAGCTCGGTAAGCCCGTCGAGAATGCGGTTGAGATCGGCCAGCATGAGCCGGAAGAAGACACGCCGCATCAGATATCCAAAACGTGTAAACGCGATCAGCGCGATCGGCAGGTAGAACAGATCGCCGGCCTGAGCTTTGGCTTTGCGTCCCTGTTCGAGCACGCCGCCGTGCAGCAACTCGTCAAGCGAGCGGCAGCGGCGCGCCGATTCCAGAACCCGATCCAAAGCGTTCAACCACACCGGAGCCTTCAATTCCACCTTGCCGAGAACCGCCTCCAGGCCCTGGGCCACATAAGCGACATCGACGCTGTTGTCGTCCAGATCGGTGGGTGCGCCCTGGCTGAAATACTGCACCAGCAGAAAATCAATCTTGTCGCGCGCGGAATCGCTTCGGGTGGTCTTGCCCAGGAAATGCTGCAGCAGGGCGGCCAGCCCATCGGCATCCACCAGCAAACTGGTCTGCAGGAACTGCCGCAACTGGTGAACCTGGACGCGTTCATCCATATCGTTCAGCCATTGCTGGGCCTGCTCCACCGACTCCCGCACGGGCGAGTCCACGCCGGCCTCAAGGTCGACACATGCGGGTGTGTCGATGACGAACTCCCGTGCCAATTCAGCGTAAATGGGATGTAGGCGTCGCGCGCTCGACCACTGAGCCGCGAGATCTGGTGTTGGCAATTCAGGTTGCGTTGACGAAGGTTGCGATGGAGTCATGGTTTCACGATCCAGTTAGGAACCGAGTTGACAAAGCGGGCTGCCACGATGGTTGTGCCCGGGTGGTACTGCACCGCCACCACCGAAGCTTCCGTATCGAGCGAGCCGTCCGAGTTGCGCAGCCGCAGGATGTCGGCAAACTCCAGCGGCGTGGTGCAGGCAAACAGAACTTCGCGCGACGTGCCGAATTCGATGACCGTGCTCTCCTGCACATCCGCAGCACCCGGCTGCTTCTCATTACTCGCGGCACTGCGCCGGGTGAACTGTACCGGAATGCGAACCGGCGTGGCTTCGGGGAAAAAGCGCGCCAGTTCGGCAACCGTGCTGGTTTGCCCCGTCCGCGATGGAGCTGTGGCTTGTTGCGCCATAAAAATCTTGTCATTCCGACCGAAGCTTTCCGTTCGCGAAGCGAAGGGGAAGCGAAGTGGAGGAACCTGCCTTTTCTTTCCACCACCAGAAAATGCGGTTGGGCTCCCCCTCTTCCCGGTTAGGAAGAAGCTTTGGGGAGCCAGAACACGCGGGTTACGTCAGAAAGAGGAGCACGACCAAGACCACTGTGCCGAACGGAAGGATTAGCACTGGGGAGCTAGACTTTTCAGCAAGTTAGCACAGGAACAAAGGCTGCTCCCGAGGCTTCGCAGAGACGTGCGTCTCAGTGTGAGACACACGTCTCACCGGGGGGCCTCCGCTCGACTGATTAGGCGTCGATTCCGGTCACGTCCATCCGCCAGAGATCAGCTTTGTCAAAAAGTTGTCAAATCATCGTCCGACGGCTCGCCTCCTATTGACTCCCGCCCTTGATCGGGACATACTCCCGGCCTGTCCTTTCGGGAGGACTCTATGACGTGTTCTTCTCCTCGCTCTAAAGGTCACTCTCGCCCCTTCGATTCGTTAGAGCAGGCTCTCGACCGATATTCACTAGCTGCGGGTGCGGCTGGCTTGAGTGTTTTGGCCCTGGCTTGTCCGGCCGGCGCGGAAGTTGTGTTTACTCGCGCCCATGTTCAGATAACTCCGGATCACACGCATATTCTGGACCTCAACCACGATGGCATCGCCGACTTCGGCTTGCACGATGCCTCCGTTGGAGTCGTGGTCATTCCGCTCCAGGCTGGTGGAGCTTTGCTCCAGGGTGGAGGCTGCAACCCCAGTCCCGGAGCCGCCGCATTGAAAGCGGGAGCAGCGATCGGGAACGCACAGTTGTTCCAGGCTTCAGCCACCTGCATGGCTTCGCTTAGCCTCGACGGCAGCAATTCCGTGGGCGCCTGGCCCGGCGCTGTCAATCGCTTTCTCGGCTTCAAGTTCGAGATTAGCGGCCAAACCCACTTTGGTTGGGCAAGGCTCAGCGTAAGCCGCTCGCCATATACCGCCACCTTGACCGGCTATGCCTATGAAACTGTGCCGGACCGCACCATCATCGCGGGAAAGATCACCGCAGCAAAGAACATTGCGGGGGAGCTAGAGGGTGCGGAGAGTGTTTTGAGTGTTCCCGCTCCCCCGGATCACCAGGCTGCTGATCGGCAGCCTGCCACCGTGGGCCTGCTCGCATTAGGATCGTCCGGGCTGGCGCTCTGGCGGCGCGAGGAATCAGCTAACGCCACACACTGAAAAGCCGCTTCCGACCTAGGTTCCGGTGCCCGTGAGCGGGATGACCTGCGGGCTGCCGCCCCCGTTGTCCTTAATGAAGACGTCGGCCGTGCGGCTGCCTTTGCTGGCGGGATCGAACGTTACCGCGATGGTGCAGCTTGCGCCGGCATTCAGCGACGCCGGGCAATTGTTCGTTTCGGGAAAGTCCCGGTAGTCGGTGCCGTCGACGTAGATCAGCGTCACACTCATCGCCGTCGCGCTCGCATTGGTCAGCGTAATATTCTGCGGCGGACTCTTCGTGCCCACCAATTGCGGCGCGAAGCTCAGCTTCAGGGGAGAAATATTCGCCAGCGTTCCCGAACCCGTGAGTTCGATGACCTGGGGCTTGGAAGACGCACTGTCTGAAATGGAGACCGTTCCGGCCACCTTGCCGGGGGCTCTTGGCTTGAACGTTATCTTGATGTCGCACTTCCCTCCCGGTGCCACGCTCTTTCCGCAGGTGTTGGTTTGGTGGAATAGGCTGCTGGCCTGAATGGAAGAGATGGACAAAGCCGTTGTGCCGGTGTTGGTGAGAGCCACGGTTTGCGGAGCGCTGGCAGTTCCCACGAGTTGGAAGGGATAGGTGACGGGCTTAGTGGGGGAAAAGCTCACCACCCCGGTGTTGAGCAGCGTAATCTCGTTTCCGAACCGGTAGTCGCCAACCAGGAGGTCCGTCTTGTGGTCGCCGTTGAAATCGCCTGCGGCAACGAACTCCGGTGAGATTCCGACAGGATAGTACACCGGCGGCTGGAACGTACCGTCACCGTTACCCAAAATCACGGCGACACCAGACACTCCGGGGTTGCCGAACTGCGAAACCGCCAGGTCGGGCTTGCCGTCCCCGTTAAGATCAGCCGCCGCCACCCATAGCGCGCCGCTGGTGGGGGTGTTTGATGCAAACTCGAACGTACCATCGCCGTTGCCTAGGAACTCGTCGGTCCCTCCAGAAAGGGTCGCGACGGCTAAGTCCAGCTTGCCGTTTCCGCGGAAATCCGCCACCGCAACCGATGTTGGAGAAGCTCCGACTTTGTAGGTTGCACTCGAGGAAAAAGTGCCGTTGCCGTTGCCCAGCAGAATTTCCACCTGGCTTATCGTCCCGAATTGCTCGGCTACCGCCAAATCCAGTTTGCCGTCGCCGTTGAAGTCCCCAATCCCGGTCGCAGCCGGATTGTACAAGGTGGAAGTATTGATCGGAGTCTGCTGAAAGGTGCCATCGCCGTTGCCCAGAAATATGCTGACGTAGCCGCAGCTGCCTGAGCTGTACGTCACTAACAGGTCCACCTTGTGGTCCCCGTTGAAATCTCCCGTACTGACGAAGATGGGAATGCACGCGGTCGTATAGGCGACCGGGGTTTGGAACGTGCCATCGCCGTTTCCGATCAATACGAAAAGGCCATTGAGGTCGGCCACGGCCAGATCCAACTTCCCGTCCTGGTTGAAGTCCGCCGCCGCGACGAAGATGGCTCCAGTTCCTGTTAGGTAGTTGGCGCCAGGCTGAAAGATTCCGTCCCCATTGCCTAGGAATACTTCGAGGCTGCTGGATGCGACGGCGAAGTCTAGCCTCCCGTCGCGGTTAAAATCCCCAACGGCCACGGCGACGTGGCCCGCGCCGGTGGGGGCGCTGGTCCTGGTTTCAAACTGGGCGAGCGCGACGGCGCTGACCCCCGCAACGCAAAGAATAATGAGGAAGGTAGCACACAAAACCTTGCGGAGTCTGGTCATGCCACTACCTCCGGGCAGTAAGCCGCACTCAAGGACGTTAGCACCAATTCGGGGGCTGGCACACCTTTGAGTCGTAGTAAAATGAGGCTGCCCCACCTTTCGTGGTTTTCGAAAGGTGGGGAGCTGTGAATCTGACGCACCGGGGTCAGAACATCGCCTCCTACCAAATATTTCCAGAACACCGTGTGACATCTAACCTTGTGCCCGCCGTCGAAGTTGCGCGATCATGGTCGAGGCCGTGACGGTCGGGTGAGCCCCCATCGTCGCGCCCCTAAATCCTTTGTTTCAAAGATTTTAGTATCTAAGTTCTTTAGGCTCTCGAATTTGCGGGGAATTTCACGCTAACGTGATGATTCCAGAGATTTTGAAAATAGGGGGGAGGGGGGATACCCCCTCAAATCGTCTCAGAAAAACAAAAACTCAACCCGAATACAGTCCTTCAATCTCTCCGCCTAAGGTATTTTTGCAGGCAGATATCCACAGGTCGAACCCATTCTTGCGGGGTTTGCATAGTGTGAGCAATCTTGCTCAGACAGGTCACTGCATGCATACTTATTCTCGACTCCACCACTGAGTACACTGCTGAATGTATCGACTGGACGTCGTTGTCCATTCGTGGCTCCAGTCCTCACGGTCGCTCAAACCGAAGCGGCCACATCCGGCATCAAAGCTTGGCGGCAGTTCCGCGAACTCGGGTTTCGCGAATACCGGTTTCGAGAATATAAAGTCTTGGAGGCATCGACTATGGAGAAGACACTGAAGAAGCTAGGCTGGTGGAGCGCGCCGCTCGCGCTCGCGACCGTCGTTCGAGCAATGATCGTTCTGTCGACGATCGTTCTCTCGACGATCGTTCTGCCAACACCAGCGGTCGCTCAAGATGAGCAGGGTCAGCAGGACGATCCGCCCAGCCGCGTCGCTCGTCTCGGCTACATGGAAGGTTCGGTATCAATCCAACCCGCAGGCGAAAACGATTGGGTTGGAGCGGTTCCCAACCGTCCCATGACCACCGGCGACAAGCTCTGGGCCGATCGCGACTCGCGCGCCGAGCTGCAACTGGGATCAGCCACGATACGTCTGGCCGCTAACACCGGCTTCTCCTTCCTCAACCTCGATGACCGCACCGCGCAGATTCAGTTGACCTCAGGCTCGCTGAATGTCCGTGTGCGTCAGCTGGACCAGAACGATGTGTTTGAGATCGATACACCCAACCTGGCGTTCTCGATCTACCAGCCCGGAAGCTATCGCGTCGAGGCCAGTGAAGACGGCACCTACACGGTCGTCAGCATCCGCGAAGGCGACGGCGAGGCCACCGGCAACGGCCAGACCTACAAGGTGCACGCAGGACAAAGAGCCACCTTCAGCGGCACCAACTCGCTGAACGCCGACGTAGTACAAGTCGGCGATCCCGACCAGTTCGATAACTGGGCCTACAACCGCGATCACCGCTACGAAGAGTCGCGCTCGGCAAGGTATGTGTCGCACGACGTCGTCGGCTACGAAGATCTGGACGACAACGGCGACTGGCGCGACGAGTCCGAATATGGACACGTCTGGTTCCCCCACGTCGCTGTAGGTTGGGCCCCGTATCACGAAGGCCATTGGGATTGGATCGCTCCCTGGGGATACACGTGGGTCGATGACTCCCCGTGGGGCTATGCCCCGTTCCACTACGGACGCTGGGTAGCGGTCGGTGGAAGGTGGGGTTGGGTCGCCGGACCCGTGGCAGTGCGCGCAGTCTATGCACCCGCGCTGGTGGTGTTTATTGGCGCTGGGGGCGTTGGCTTCGGCGGCAATGTGGGATGGTTTCCGCTCGGTCCGCGGGAAGTTTATGTGCCGTCGTATCACGTCAGCCGCGAGTACGTGAACCGGGTCAACATCAGTAACACGACGGTCACGAATGTCACGGTCACGAACGTGTACAACACGACCATCATCAACAAGAACACCACGAACATAACGAACATCACGTATGCAAACAGGAATGTGCAAGGCGCAGTGACGGCGGTTCCGCAGCATGCTTTTGCCGGCGCGCAGCCGGTAGCGAAAGCGGCCGTCACCGTGAGCGCGCGGGACATCGCTGCCGCGCCAGTAAGCGCCAGGGTTGCGGTGGCTCCGACACGGGAGAGCGTGCTTGGTGCGAAGGCTGCGACAGCGAATCATGTGACCGCGCCGCCAGCAGCGGTAATGCAACGTCAGGTGGTCGCGAAGGCCACGCCGCCACCTCCGCCGGTAGCTTTTGCAAAACAGCAGCAGGCTCTGGCCGCGCATCCTGGAGAACCGTTGGCGAAGCACGAGGTGCAGAACTTGCGTCCAGCGGCAGCTGCCGCGGCGCAACCGATGGTCAAAGTAGCGCCCCCGGGCAAACCGGCAACACCGACCATGGGCCAGCCGGCGAACCAGCCGAATGCCGCGCGACCGGGACAACCCGCCTCCGCGCCGCCCGCGATTCAGCCGGCGAATCGTCCGGGTAATCAGCCAACGCCCAACGAGCGTCCGGGCGCGGCTGCTCCTGCACAACCGAATCGTCCGTCCGTGCCGCCGAATCAGCCTACACCGGCGCAACCAAACAACCGGCCGGAGAATCGTCCGCCGGCAGCGCAGCCAAACAATCGTCCCGAACCGAATCAGCCGAACAATCGTCCGGAGACGAATCGTCCGCCCACAGCGCAGCCGAATCAGCCCGCGCCGGCACAACCGAACAATCGTCCGGAACCGAATCAGCCAAACAATCGGCCGGAGACGAATCGTCCGCCCACAGC
>Ga0210404_10000225_pt1 | contig 34007 bp, 23 predicted proteins | sample IncBWH28MmetaG_FD_155455 | JGI IMG/M metagenome (GOLD analysis project Ga0210404, IMG submission 155455) | Forest soil microbial communities from Barre Woods Harvard Forest LTER site, Petersham, Massachusetts, United States - Inc-BW-H-28-M | ecosystem: Environmental > Terrestrial > Soil >... | reverse complement strand
CACCGAAAAAAAAGCCCGCCGCCGAAGTCGTGATGACCGTCCTCCACGCCGGCGGAAAATTCGATAGCGACACCTACAAAGTTTCCGGCGGCCTCCACGGCGTCGGCGTCTCCGTCGTCAACGCGCTCTCCGACTGGCTGGATCTGGAAATCTGGCGCGAAGGCGAAGTCTGGGAACAGTCCTACGAAAAGGGAACCCCCACTTCGAAGCTCAAAGCCTCCGGCAAAACGCGCAAAACCGGCACGAAAATCACCTTCCACGCCGATCCGTCGATCTTCACCACGCTCAACTATTCCTACGACACGCTTTCCCAGCGCCTGCGCGAGCTGGCCTTTTTGAACAAAGGCCTGAAAATCACGCTGGAAGACGAGCGCTCCAACAAGAAAACCGAATTCCGCTTCACCGGCGGCATCGCCGAATTCGTCAAGCACCTCAACCGAGGCAAAGGCGTGCTGCACGATTCGCCCATCTACATGGAAGGCAGGCGCGAGCAGGTCGACATGGAAATCGCGATCCAATACAACGACAGCTACGCCGAAAATATCTTCGCCTTCGCCAACACCATCAACACCGTCGACGGCGGCACGCACCTTTCCGGCTTCCGCTCCTCCCTCACCCGCACCATCAACTACTACGCGAACTCCTTCGGCATGTTGAAAGAGCAGAAGGACGAAGTCGCCATCAATGGTGACGACGTGCGCGAAGGTCTGGTCGCCGTCGTCTCCGTAAAGCTGCCGCAGCCGCAGTTCGAGGGGCAAACCAAAGGCAAGCTGAACAGCGATATCAAGGGCCTGGTCGAATCGCTGGTCAACGAAAAGCTCGGCGAATACTTCGACAAGCACTCCTCAATCGCGCGAAAAATCATCGGCAAATGCATCGACGCCGCCCGCGCCCGCGAAGCGGCCCGCAAGGCCCGCGAGCTGACCCGCCGCAAATCCGCGCTCGATTCCTCTGGCCTACCCGGAAAACTCGCCGATTGCCAGGAACGCGATCCCGCCCGCTGCGAGTTGTTCATCGTCGAGGGTGAATCCGCCGGCGGCTCCGCCAAAGGCGGACGCGACCGTCGCTACCAGGCCATCCTCCCGCTCAAGGGCAAGATCCTCAACGTCGAAAAAGCCCGCTACGACAAAATGCTTGGCCACGAGGAAATTCGCGCCATCATCACCGCGCTCGGCACCGGCATCGGCAAGGATGATTTCGACGCCTCCAAGCTCCGCTACCACAAAGTCATTCTCATGACCGACGCGGACGTCGACGGCAGCCACATTCGCACCCTGCTGCTCACCTTCTTCTTCCGCCACATGCGCGAGTTGATCGAAAAAGAGCACATCTACATCGCTCAGCCGCCGCTCTATCGCGTCAAGCGCGGGAAAATGGACCGCTACATTCGCGACGAACGCGAGTTTTCCCGCGAGCTGATGAAGCGTGCCACCGAAGAGCACGTTGTCAAGGGCAAGACCGGCAAGGCGCTGGAAGGCGGCGATCTCACGCAATTCCTCCTCAACGTGCAGGAGCTCGAGCAGATCACTCTGAAGCTCGCGCGTCGCCTCCGCGAGCCGAAACTCGTCGAGCTTCTCGCCGAAAGCGAGCTCGACAAGAAAACCGACTTTGCCGACAAAAAGAAACTGCAAGAGCTGATCAAGGCCATCGAAAAAGCCAAGCTCAAGCTCGAAACCAAAATCGCCTGGGACGAGGAGCACAGCCTCCACGAGCTCGTGCTCACCAACGGCGCCGAGCGCCGCGTCAACTGGGCCCTCGCCTCCACCGCCGATTTCAAGCGCCTGCGCACGCTCTGGCAAGCCATCGGCGAAAGCGACAAGCCGCCCTTCACCATCACCCACAACGGCAGCAAAGTCGTGAAGGAAGATTCCGTCGGCGTCCTGAACTACGTCCTCGAAGACGCGAAAAAAGAATTCACCATTACGCGCTTCAAGGGCCTCGGCGAAATGAACCCCGAGCAGCTCTGGGCCACCACCATGAACGCCGAGTTGCGCACCCTTCTGAAAGTGCGCCTCGAAGACGCCGTAGCCGCCGAAACCATCTTCTCCACGCTGATGGGCGAAAACGTGGAAGAGCGCCGCAAATTCATCGAGGAAAACGCCCTCGAAGTTGTCAACCTCGATATCTAACCGGGGATTTCTTCATGACCAACCAACTCGCGCACTTCGCCATCCAGGCCGACGACATCGAACGCGCCCGCAAATTCTACGCCGCTGTCTTCGCCTGGACGTACCAGGGCTACGCCGTTTCGATGGACGACGTCTCGGTCCACCAATCACTCGGGGGTTTCCATGGCTGACGAGCAAAACCAGTCCGTAATGGTGCCGGTCGATATTGAATCGGAAATGAAGAAGTCCTACCTCGATTACGCCATGAGCGTAATCCTGGCGCGCGCCATCCCCGACGTGCGTGACGGCCTCAAGCCTGTGCAGCGCCGCATCCTGATCGCCATGAACGATCTCGGCCTCGCGTCCAATCGCGGGTTCCGCAAGTGCGCCAAGATCTGCGGCGACACCTCCGGCAACTATCATCCCCACGGTGAAGCGATCATCTACCCCGCTCTGGTCCGCCTGGCGCAGGATTTCAGCATGCGCTATCCGCTGGTCGACGGTCAGGGCAACTACGGTTCGGTCGATGGCGATCCGCCGGCAGCCATGCGTTACACCGAGGCGCGCCTTTCGAAAATCGCCGAGGAGATGCTGCAGGACCTCGAAAAGGAAACCGTCGATTTCATCGAGAACTTCGACCAGACCCGCATGGAGCCTTCCGTCCTGCCTGCCAGGATTCCGAACCTGCTGGTCAACGGCGCGGATGGCATCGCCGTGGGCATGGCGACGCGAATTCCGCCGCATAACCTGAAGGAAACCATCGAAGCCGCCATCCTGCTGATCGAAGAACCGGATTCCACCCTGAAGACGGTCATGAAGCTGCTTCCCGGCCCGGATTTTCCGACCGGCGGCTATATCTACGGCCGCGAGGGAATCGAACAGGCCTATAAAACCGGCCGCGGCAGCTTCCAGGTGCGCGCCAAAGCCGCCATCGAGCAGCGCGGCAAGGACCGCGAGGACATCGTCATCACCGAACTACCCTACCAGGTCAATAAAGCGCGCCTCATCGAGCACATTGCCGAGCTGATCCAGAACAAGAAGATCGAAGGCATTGCCGACATCCGCGATGAAAGCGACCGCGATGGCATGCGCGTGGTGATCGAAGTGAAGCGCGACGAAGAGCCGGAAATCATTCTCAACAAGCTTTTCAAGATGACCCAAATGCAGGAATCGTACGGCATGATCCTGCTCTCCATCGTCGCCGGGCAGCCCCGCGAGCTGGGCCTGCTGGCGCTCTTGAAGCTTTTCATCGAGCACCGCATCGACGTGGTCCGCCGCCGCACGCAATACGAGCTGCGCAAGGCCCGCGAGCGCGAGCACATCCTGCTCGGCTACCGCATCGCGCTCGACAACATCGACGACGTCATCAAGATCATTCGCGGATCGTCCAGCCGCGCCAACGCTCGTGAGAATTTGCACGAGTTCTTCGAAAACAAATCCGTGCGCGTCCTGGTCGGCGGCCGCGAAACCACGCTGAAGGGCATCAAGCTCGACGCCAAAAAGTACGGCATCACAGCCATCGCCACGGGCGACGGCATGGGCCTCAGCTACATCCAGATCGACGCCATCCTCGAACTCCAGCTGCATCGTCTGACGCAGCTGTCGGTCGACGAGATTCTCAAGGAACTCGCTCAGATTCGCGAGCGTATCGAGGAGCTGGAATCGATTCTCGCCAGCGACAAAAAGTTGAAAGCGGTCATCGTCGCCGAGCTGCGCGAGGTCTCCAAATCCTATGGCGACGATCGTCGCACGCAGATCGTCGACCGCGTCGAGGAGATCAAGCTCGAAGACTTGATCAAAGACGAGGAAATGGCCATCACCGTCAGCCACGCGGGCTACGTCAAGCGCACTTCGGTGGATACCTATCGCCATCAGTCCCGTGGCGGCAAGGGCCGCATCGGCGCCAAAACCCGCGAGGACGATTTCGTCGAGCATTTCTTCACCGCGTCCGCGCACAGCTACATTCTCCTGTTCACCTCCAAGGGCCGCGTTTACTGGTTGAAGGTCTACGAAATCCCCGAAGCGGCCGCGGCCACGCGTGGCAAGGCGCTCAGCAACCTGGTGCGCTTCCAGGAAGGCGAAACGCTGAAAGCCATCGTCCCCACGCGCAACCTGGAAGAAGCGGGCCGCTACGTCCTGCTCGCCACCAAGGACGGCACGGTGAAAAAGACAGAACTGGCCGAGTTTTCCAACCCGCGGCCTTCCGGCATCATCGCCATCAACCTGGACGCCAATAACGAGCTGATCGGCGCGAAACTGACCGACGGCAAGCAGATGGTTTTCCTTGCCAGCCACGATGGGCAGGCCATCCTGTTCCGTGAAACCGAAGTTCGCGCCATGGGCCGCGCCGCCGGCGGCGTCAACGGCATGGATCTCGCCAAAGGCGACTTCGTCGTCTCGATGGACGCGGTGCAGCCCGATTTCGGCATCATCCAAAAGGAATTCAAGACCAGCTCGCAGAATCTGGATGAATTGGAAAGCGACCAGATCCGCGAATCGCTCACCTCGCTCATGCTCACCGTCGCCGAAAAGGGATACGGCAAGCGCACCCCGTTGGCCGAATATCGCGTCACCTCGCGCGGCGGCAAGGGCGTCATCAACTTGAAATCCACCGACCGCAACGGCCCGGTCGTCGCCGCCCTCCAGGTCCGCGAAGACTCCGACGTAATGATCATCACCGGCCACGGCAAAGTAATCCGGGTCCACGCCGGCGAAATCCGCGAAGCCGGCCGCTCCACCCAGGGTGTCCGCCTACTCCGCCTCGACGAAGGCGACCGCATAGCCGCAGCCGCCGCCATCCTTGAGGAAGAATCGGAAGCGGAGCCCGAAAAGAAATAACGATGCGAGAACTTTGCCCAGACGCGGAGAAGAGATGACACACAACCTCCGAGTCCGTGATTCTGAGCGCAGCGGCCGGACACTTTTGCCTTTCGTCCCGCGCAGTCGAAGAATCTCTCTTCGACTTTTGGAGCAACCCGGATGAATCACCGGGAACAGCTCGCGAATCTGCTGCGCGCGAAGTCGCTTGTGCGTGGGGACTTCACGCTGGCCTCCGGCAAGAAGAGCCATTACTACCTCGACTGCCGGCTGACCACGCTCGACCCGGAAGGCGCGCGGCTCACGGGCTACTGCGTGCTCGAGCTACTCGACGAAATGGGCGTGAAGCCGGACGCCATCGGCGGGCTCAGCATGGGAGCCGATCCTGTGGTGTCCGCGGCGATTGTGGTGAGCGCGATCGAGAAGCGGCCCGTGCAGGGGTTTCTGGTCCGCAAGGAAGCGAAAGGCCACGGCCGCAAGAAGCAAATCGAAGGAATGGAAGAAACGCGCGGCAAGCGCGTCGCGATTGTCGACGACGTCTGCACCACCGGTCGATCCACGCAGGAAGCCATCGAGGCCGCCGAGCGCGAAGGCTGCGAAGTGGTCGCGGTAATCAGCCTGGTCGACCGCGAAGAAGGTGGCTCAGAAGCTCTCCGCGCGAAATACAACTACCGCTCGATTTACACCGCCCGCGAGCTGCTGGGTGAAGTTCCCAAACCCACGGGGAGCGCGCGCAGCGCCTCCTGAATTTCTCCGCAAGGGTACTGGAACGATACCGAGGTCCAGTTATAGGACTGGCCCTTGGATCCTATCCTTTGGCCTGCTCCTGCGGATGCGCTTTCTACTGTACGCCGCACCTGACCCGCTGGTGGAAAATCGGCGCAACGCGGGTGTTAGATTCACGGACGCCGGCGAGCAATCGGTGCCTGCGCCGCGGCGAGCCAAGCTAGAATGCTTGCTGCACTGACTGCGAGGGAATCATGAAGCGTTTCGGGCATTTGCCCATGTCCAAGCTGGCGTATCAGGATCCGGTGTTCATGGAAAGCCGCGTAGCGCGGCCGATGCGGATCCTGGCCGAGTACATCGACCCGCTCAACCGCCTGCGCAAAGCAAACGTGGCGGATACGATCGTGATGTTCGGTTCGGCGCGCATCCAGCCGCGGGACAAGGCCCTGGCGCAGCTAAAGAAAATTCAGAAGGCCGCGCGCGGTAAGCGCGACAAGCACTGGCGCACAAAAGTCACCGCTGCAAAATCGATTGTGGGAATGTCGCAGTATTACGAAGAGGCGCGCGAGCTCTCCCGGCGCATCACCAGCTGGTCGATGACGCTCGGCTCAAACCCCAAGCGCTTCCTGATCTGCTCGGGCGGCGGACCGGGAATCATGGAAGCAGCCAATCGCGGCGCCGCCGAAGCGGGTGGCTATTCCGTCGGGCTGAGCATTCAGCTCCCGCACGAACAGCGGCCGAATCCCTATATCAGTCCGGAGCTGAATTTCTGCTTTCATTATTTCTTCATGCGCAAGCTCTGGTTCGCGCAGATGGCCAAGGCGCTCATCGTGTTTCCCGGCGGATTCGGCACCATGGACGAGCTGTGGGAAGTGCTCACCCTGCTGCAAACCGGGAAAATCGATTCGCACCATTTGATCCTGATCTACGGACGGAAATACTGGCACAAGGTGATCGACTGGAAGCACATGGTGCGCACCGGAACCGTCAGCGAGCGCGAATACCGGATGCTGCAATTTGCCGACACCGTGGACGAAGCTTTCGATCAAGTGCGCAGGGAAATGGAAAAGCACCACCTCGCGCCGGAGGTTGTGTAATCCGAGAAATCGCACAACTGCAGCCACGGATTTTCAAGGCACGAGTTTCCGCCCGGCGATTTAGTTCTTGGAGATTTCCGCGTCGGCCAAGAACACCGCGTTGAAGCGCCGCTGTTCGTCCTTGTCGTGCAGCAGAACCACCGGAGAAACGCGCAGCGACCGCTTGCAACCCGCGCAACGGCTCATCTCTCCCTGCAGATCCTGCACGAATCCGTCGGTGAAGTGATACTCGGAACGCGGCCGGCGAGCGGCCTTGGTTCCGTGCGTCCCGCAGTGCGGGCAAGTGTACTCGACGGTATCCTCAAGCGGGTCGCGGTTCAGTGCGGCCCATCCGGTGAAGCGAACACCCACAGTTTCGGTAGAAGTGCGGCTCATGATGACCCTCGATGACCCCTATCGGGGTGCCTACAAGCTGTTAGACGCACCGAGTGCCGAGAGTGATGCACCCTTTTGAAACAGTTGTACCTCGTGCGAATTCAGTTATTTAGCGCACCTTTGGCGCCCGACCATGGCTAGGCCGGGAACCCGAGGCCGCTTTTGGTGTCTATCGGATGTAGAGATTGGGCGAACTCTGCGGTCAAGCCCGGCGAGGCGCTTCCGGTTGACGAGACCGTCAAACGGCGCCCGGGCCGTTTTTCCTCGGCATGAACTAGCGAAGTGCGGAGGTGTGTCGATGAGCGAGCTCGGGAATTTATCGCAGTGCATGGTCGATAGCGACGCGGCCGGGAGGTCGCGGGCGAGGAGATTGCGCCGGAAGGCTCTGGCCGTTTCGGCGGTCCTCGAAGCGGTGGTGATCGCCGGAGTGATGCTGTGGCCGCTGGCCACGCTAGGCGTGCTACCGCCCCAGGTCACGGTGACACCGCTGCCTCCGTTTCATGGTCCGCGCGAACCACAGCGGGCGGCGCAGCAGCCTCCCCATGGGATCCACGATCACTTGCCGACCTTCACGGCAGTTTTGCGCCAACCAGTTTCGATCCCGACCCACGTCGACATGGGGGCGGAACCTCCGAGCATTGGCGAGCCGAACGAGCCGTCCGTCCCCGGGATATCGGAAGGAGTCACCGACGGCCGGCCGATTGAGATCGCACCGCCGGTGCAACCGCCACCGCAGACGAAGCCCCTGAGGCGCGGCGAGCAGGTAATGGCAGCGATGCTCGTCCATCGGGTCGAACCCGACTATCCGCGGATCGCCCAGACGATGCGTCTTTCGGGAACCGTTGTGTTGCGCGCGAAGATCGGAACCGACGGAGAAGTGCACGAGCTCGAAACGGTGAGCGGACACCCGATCCTTGCGGACGCGGCTCGCAAGGCCGTCATGCAGTGGCGCTATCGTCCCACGATGCTGAACGGGCAAGCCGTCGAAGTGGAAACACAGATCACCGTGACGTTTATTTTGAACGAATAATTTCAGGAGCGGGCGGCTGCCGGCCGTTTCCCGCGCGGCTGCCGCCGATTCCTGCATAACCGGTTTCCGTGCAATCCCCTAGACGTGGATCACGATTCCGGTCGATAGCCGCGCATTGTCCTCGCGCGCATTCCCGAACCAGGTGGGCAAATAATTGCCCTGAATGATGCGCCAGTGAAGTGGGCCGGCGATCTGCGCCTCAATTCCCGCGCCGATCGCCATCGCAAAGGAGGTGTCTGAGAAAGGTCCGCTGCTAGATGTGCGCGCCTCCGACTCGCACCTGGGCAAAGGGCGAAACACGCGCAGGAATGCAGACCTGGGGGGCCGAACAGGAACGTGTGGATCGAAGTGCCGAAACCGTTGACCGTGCCGTAATGCCCATCGAAGTCGGCCACGCCGCCGCCGAAACGGGGCGCGACCTTGTACTGACCAGAAAGCTCCCAACCGTTCACATTGCCGGACGGCAAGTCCGTCCGCATGTGGAATAACCGCCGAAAAGCTCGACCTTGTCGCTCCCATCCTGGGCCTGCGCCGTGAGCGATGCCAGGAAAACCAGACCAGCCAGCAACGACAATTTACGGGCCATGAAGACTTCCTGCTGAGGGTTTGGGAAGCGCAGAGCGCTTTTCCCTGAAAGTTTGCAGCGACGGCCGAACCGGCCGGACGGGCGAACATCGAGCGGGTTAGGTTTTGATTTGATGCCCGGGAGAGCGAACCCGGTTTACCCATCCGATTCGCCCAATCTCTCTGAGCCGTAGGGGACTAGAACTGGATGAGCTGCCAGCAGTGCTGCGCTGGGCTGGACTCAGGCTCCAGAAATCAGGATATGTGAAAATGTATTCCGCGTCCGATACTGTTTTTAGTGTAATCGTATATATCTCATTTCAGGGAAGTTATTACTGTTAATCAATGGACATAAACTTGCGATAGAGGAGGCCTAGGTGTGTGTGTCGTATAACGGGGCGAACTATCAAGTCAGATGTTCTGGGTCGCGCTTTAGACCTGCCTAGGGCGAGTCTTTAGGAGGCAACACAATGAATCGCAAGCTCTTTGTTTTTTCTGCCGCGATTGCTCTGCTGGCGGCCGTTTTGGTCGCGAGCGTTGACGTGGCCAGAGCCGATAATCTATACGGGAGTATTCACGGGAACGTGACGGACGCGACGGGGGCGGCGGTGCCGGACGCGGTGGTGACGGCAACGAACAAGGCGACAAACGCCTCGCAGCAGACCAAGACTCAGCAAGACGGAAGCTACGCATTCCTGCAGTTGGCGATTGGAGACTATTCGGTCAAGGTGGAGAAAACAGGATTCCAGGCCTTTGCGGCCGCGGGAGTCCACCTCGACGTTGGCACGGACTATGTCCAGAACGTGTCGCTAGTCATTGGCGCGGTCAGCACGGAAATGACGGTGAAGGCGGATCAGGTTCAGGTGGAGACAACGAACACGCAATTGGGAACTGTCATAGACTCGAACCAAATCGTCAATTTGCCTTTACTCGGCCGCAATTGGCTCCAACTGCAGCAACTTGAACCAGGTGTCGAGGGCGCGTCAGACCGCTTCGGAACCGGGCAGGCCGGTGGAAACTTCTCGACAAACGGCACGCAGACCCAGATGGGCAGCTTCCTTGTGGACGGTACGGACACCAACGACGTTGTGCTGAACACGCAGACGTTCAACTTGAACCCAGATGCAATCGCGGAATTTCGGGAAGTGACGAGCACGATTAGTCCGGAATATGCCCGGGCCTCGGGCGCTATCGTGAACGCAGTGACGAAATCGGGAACGAACTCCTTTCACGGAGATGCATTCGAGTTTTATCGCGATACGTTCCTAGATTCGAGCGATTTCACAAGTTCGACACACACGGCGTCACCGTATCACCAGAATCTTTTTGGCGGAACGATTGGCGGCCCGGTCGTCAAGAATCACACCTATTTCTTCTTCGCGTATCAGGGAACCCGGGTGGCTGGTCCCGAGGCGGGAATCAACAGCAAGAATGTGCCAGTGTTCACGGAAGCTGAACGTGGAGGCGCTTTTGGCGCCGGAGCATTCGCGGCATCGGCGAACGTATCGCCTTTCCCTCTGTGGGGAGATCCGTGCCCACCGACAGGCGCAAAATGCCCGGCCGGTACCGCGTATAGCACCCTGTTTACCAGTGGCAACGTACCGACACAAGACTTTGATACTGTTTCAGCGACGCTGCTGTCAAAATATGTCCCGCACCCGAATGCGCAATTGAGCTCCTCTGATCCGGCATTGGACTCGTACAGCTTCAATCCCACGACGGCCCAGAAACACGATCAGTACATGGTTAGGATCGATCAGAACCTCGGCTCGAAGGACAGGCTGTGGGGCACGTGGATCCAGGAGGCCGTTCCCACCACGGAGACGATACCTTTCCCGGGAACCGGAGCCAACATTCCGGGATTCGGAGAGGTTGACAACGAGCATTTCAAGTTTCTAACCCTGTCGTACACCCACATCATCAACGACAACATGGTGAACGAGGTGCGAGGGGGATATAACCGCTTCAATTTCGCGGCGGTTTTCCCTCAGACTGCGACGCTGCCATCTTCGGTAGGGTTCGCGATTAGCCCACAGGACACGGCCGGAGCCGGCATACCGGTCGTGAACATTGCAGGGCTTTTTGATCTCGGTTTTTCGAACGATGCACCCCAACCGAGAATCGATCAGACCTACGAGGCCGTCGACAATTTAACCTGGACGATAGGCCGACACACACTGAAGTTGGGGTTCGACATGCGCCGGTGGCAGGTTTGGAACCCGTTCCTGTTCCAAAACAACGGCTTTTACCAGTTCAACGCAGCCGGTCCGTTCAGCACGGGGAATGCGGGCGTGGACTTTCTGCTGGGAATCCCAGACAGTTACAATCAGGGCAGCGGCGAGCTCGAAATCGACAGGGCGCAGGAGTATTACAGCTACGTGCAGGATTCCTTTAAGATCCGCTCGAACGTGACGCTGATTTATGGCTTGGGCTGGACGATCGATACCCCGATGATTGACATCGGTTACGACCGTCACGCGCAGCTTACATTCCGAGCCGGGCAGCAGTCCACGGTCTTCCCGAACGCGCCCCTGGGCATTCTCTACGAGGGCGATCAGAACGCAGAGCCTGCCGGCACAACCCATTTTTCGGATTTTGGGCCAAGGCTCGGAATTGCCTACAGTCCCGGCTCGGCCTGGCCGTCGTGGCTGACCGGCGGTCCTGACAAGACCAGCATTCGGGCGGGATTTGGGATTTACTACGACCGATCCGAGACCGAGCAGTCGGATCAGGTCAGCGCCGCGACACCTCCTTTTGCGATCGCTTCTGAGGGATACGGCAGCGTGGGCAGTCCGGCTTTTGACAATCCTTTCACCAGTCTGACAAATCCAACCAACACAGTTACCAATCCGTTCCCATTCCCTGGGGCGCCATCGAGCGTGAACTTCGCGACCACACCAGGGTTTGAGCCGGTTTGGGGACCGTGCTGTGCTCGCGTGGACCAGGATACGAAGGATCCCATGGTGCAGAACTGGAACTTCACAATTGAACGCCAATTGGATTCCAGCTCGATTCTGACCTTGAGCTACGTGGGATCATCAGCCCACCATTTGAGCGTCGCTCTTCCATTGAATATCGCTACGAACATAACGCCATGCCTGCTGGACCCCAGCTGCGGCGTCTTTACCCAGACTGCCGCCTCCGGCGCCGGGGCCCATCCGACGGACTTCACGTATCCGGCGAATGTCTATGGAACCATTGACACGATTTACAGTATAGGAAGGTCCAACTACAACGCATTTGAGGCCAGTGTGAATAGGAAGCTTTCCCATGGGTTGCAACTTACGGCGTCCTATACGTACGCGCATGCAATCGACAATGGCTCAGGGTTTGAAAACAGCGGCTTTGCCGGATCGTTCGGCGGATTCGGAGGATTCGGCGAGGCGCGGGCGAGCAATCCCTATTGCTGGCCGGGGTGTGATGTAGCGAGTTCGACCTTCGACGCCAGACACAGGTTCGTGTTCAGTTACTTCTACGAGATTCCCGGTATGCGGGGCAACTGGGCGATCTCACGGCTAACCAGGGGTTGGACGATCGCCGGGATCACGACTTTCCAGACCGGGTTTCCACTGGACGTGACGTATACCGCCGATCCTTCGCTGGGTTGCCAGCCGGCACAGTCGGACTTCGTATGCTGGGATGGCCCAGACCTAGTGGGTAAAGTGCAATACCTCAATCCCCGCACCACGGGATCCTGGTTCAGCGGGAGCGCATTCGCACCGCCTCCGGCCTACGCTACACCAGCGTCAGCGTCTGTTGTGACGTTGCCTCTGAATTTTGGCAACGCGCCCCGGAATCTGATGCGTGGGCCGGGCCGCAACAACTGGGACTTCCAACTCTATAAGGACACTCAGATTAACGAGCGTCTGAAATTCGAACTTAGAATGGAAGCCTATAACGTCTTCAACCATACACAGTTCGATCCGAATGGCATCATCACGGATCTTAACTTCGGTCCAGCGTTCGGCGCAGAGACGCTAAACTACTCCCCACGCTTGATGCAGCTGGCCGCTAAGTTCTACTTCTAATCCGCGGGTAACAGCGCGGCGGCAATTTGAGGCGTCCCGGCTGCGGCCGGGGCGCCTTTCTGTTTGTACGGGCGCCGCGCGGACCTTAGATGCTGTGCCAGGAACCTGCTTGGGGCGCTACCGTTCGCCCCTGGAATTCGTCTTAGGTATAGAAACGCCTCGGGTTGCCTGCCGGCGGCGTGCAACATTGAGCAGGTCCCACGCGTATAATAAGACGAGCCGGCCGGCACATCCATGCCTCGAAAACTCTCCACTTCCATGTCGTTTGGCGAAGCCGTCCGCATCGCCACGAGCAATCTCTGGTCGCACAAGATGCGCAGCGTGCTGACGCTGCTGGGCGTGGTGATCGGGGTGACGGCGGTGATCGCGGTGGTGAGCCTGGTGAGCGGGCTGAACCGCTACGTGGCGGACAAGGTGGTCGGGCTGGGCGCAGATGTCTTCATGATCAACCGCTCGCCTTCGATCATCACGGACATCAGCCAGTGGGAAGACGCGCAGAAGCGCCGCAAATTTCACTACGACGACTATCTGTGGCTGCGCGATGTGTGCCGCAACTGCGTGGCCGTGGGCGGCCAACTGGCCAAGCGCGGGCAGGTGAAATACGGCACCAACGACATCAACGACACGCAGGTGATCGGGTTCACGCACGAGATGCCGGAAATCAACGCGCGCGAGCTGGCGCAGGGACGCTACATCACGCAGCTCGATGACTCGCGCGGCGCGCCGGTGTGCGACGTGGGATTCGACATCATGGACAAACTGCTGCCGGGGATCGATCCGCTCGGCAAGGAGCTGCGCGTGGACACGTCGGTGTGCGAGATCATCGGCGTGGGAAAGAAGCGCGGCTCGGTGATGGGGCAGTCGCAGGATAACTGGGTGATCATTCCGCTGTCGACGTATCAGCGCATGTACGCGACGGACGATTCCGTGCGGCTGTGGGTCAAGGCGGAGAGCACCACGGCGCTGCCGGCGGCGATGGACGAGGTACGGCTGCTGCTGCGCGGGCGGCGGCACGTGGCGTATCGCGACCCGGATGATTTTTCAATGGAGACGAACGCTTCGTTTTTGTCGCTGTGGGGCAGCATTAGCGGCACATTCTTTGGAGTGACCATCGGCATCGCTTCGATTTCACTGATTGTGGGGGGCATCGTGATCATGAACATCATGCTGGTGAGCGTGACCGAGCGGACCCGCGAAATCGGGCTGCGAAAATCGCTGGGCGCGAGGCAGGTGGACATTCGCACGCAGTTCTTGATTGAGTCCTCCACGATCGCGGCCATCGGCGGAATTTGCGGCGTAATTTTCGGGGTCCTGGTGGCGGAAATTGTGAGTCTGACGACTCCATTGCCCAGCTCGGTGCAGATTTGGTCGGTGTTGATGGGGTTGATCGTCGCCACCAGCGTCGGCCTGTTCTTCGGAGTCTACCCGGCGACGAAAGCCGCGCGGCTTGACCCCGTGGTGGCGTTGCGGCAGGAATGAACGGACGGAAGCGAACCAAGAGGAACCGATCGTGCGTAGAGAAGGAAAATTCGGCGAGCTGAAAGAAGCGATCCTGCTGGCGCTGGACGTGTTGCGGCGCAATCCCATGCGCTCGGTGCTGACGGTGCTGGGCATCATGATCGGCGTGACCACCATCATCGTGATCGGCGCGGTGATCAATGGGCTGAACGCGAATGTGCTGAACAACATTTCGCAGCTCGGATCGAGCACGATCATCTGCTACCGGTTTTCCTGGGCCACGCTGGGCCGGCTCTCGCCCGAAGTGCTTCAGCGCAAGGAAATGAAACAGGAGTGGACCGACGGCCTGAGGCGTCTGCCGCACGTGGTTGCGGCAGCCACCGACGCGCAGATCGCCAATTACGAGGTCGGGGCCGGCTCAAGCGAAGTGCGCCGCGGAAACCTTCGCGCCAAAGCCGTGATCCTGGAGGGTGATGAGCCCGACATGGCGAAGATCGCCGATTTCGAGCTGACCAAGGGCCGCTTGTTCAATCAGACCGACGAAGAGCATCGCTCGCCGGTGGTCATACTGGGGCACATCACACAGAAGACCCTTTTCCCCAATGGTGAGGATCCAATCAGCCAGGAGGTTTTGCTCGAGGGTCAGGTTTTCACGGTGATCGGCACGCTGGCCGAACAGCAGCAGGCGCTGGGCACGGGTGAAAACCCTCAGGACAACATCGCGATCGTCCCGTTTTCGGTGATCCAGAAATTGCACCCTGAGTTCAAGGATTATGTCCTTTTTGCCAAGGCGGACACCACGGAGAACTTGCCGCTGGTGGTAGACGAGGCGCGCGAATATCTGCGGCGCATGCGCAAACTGCCTTCGGACAAAGACGACGACTTCGTGATTTTGACCACCGACACGTTCGTCGATTTCTGGAACCAAATTTCCGGCGGAATTTTTATCGTCATGCTCGCCGTGGGGTCGGTGGCGCTGCTGGTGGGCGGCATCGGCGTGATGAACATCATGCTGGTGAGCGTGACGGAGCGGACGCGCGAGATCGGCGTGCGCAAGGCGATCGGCGCGAGGCAATCGAATATTTTGACGCAGTTCCTGCTCGAGGCCGTGACGCTCGCCTTTCTGGGCGGCACGGTCGGCGTGCTGCTCGGCTCAACGATCGTGCTGGCGATTCGGCTGGCGTTTTCGTCGTTTCCGGCGTCGGTGTCGTTCAACCTGGTGGCCATCGGCGTGACGGTGGCCAGCCTGATCGGCGTTTTCTTCGGTGTGTACCCGGCGTGGAAAGCTGCGCGGCTGAACCCGGTCGAAGCGCTGCGCTACGAGTAAGTATCGAAAGCCTGCTCGAACCCCTCCCACCATGGGGAGCATCGGCTCCCGCCGCTTTATGCCGCGGCGGCCACGGCTGCGGTCACGTGCGGCGCGATCCTGCGGTGCAGCGCCAGCACGATGGCCCCCAGGCCCCACATGGGCACCAGGACCCATCCTACGAGGCCTCCAATGAAGGGGATCATGCCGATGGCGCGCAGGATCACTAGGCCCAGCGCCACGCGCCCAATCGCCGGTCCGATGCCGACGCTGGCGCCGAGAAGTTTTTCGCCGAGCCAGGCGCCCACGAAAATTTTCGCCGCGTAGACGGCAATCGCGTACAGCAGCAGCGCGGGAATGCCCACGCCGAGTCCCACGATTGTGGCGCAAACGATGAACGCGGCAATCGGCGTCGCAAAAAGGAACAGCGCGCCAAAGCCGATGGCAGGCCCGACTCTCTTGCAGGCCTGCGTGACGTCGAAGAAGAATCCGGGCGCCACGAAAATGATGGCCAGCGCCAGCAGAAAGCTCGCACCCCACAGCCACACGCGGTGATAGTAATACTCGCCCTGGCGGTAATTCGGCCCGCGCTTTGCGTAGGTGAAAACGATCGGGCTGGCCAGCTTCGCGCCCGGGGAGACCTCTGCCTCGCGCCGCCCCTCGTACTTGGCTTGTCCTTTCACCTCCGCCGTCGGGCCGATATTCAGACGCTCGGCATGAATCGAAATGTCGCGGCCCATTGATCCGTTGACGTCCACTACTTCGCCCGCAGCCAGCACGTCGCCGTCGACTTCTCCGTTCAGCTGGGCGACCTGCGTGCCGACGGTCATCGAGCCGCCGACTTTGGCTTTGGAATCGAGCTCGATGGCCTGTGAATAGACCATCACGTTTTTCGCAACCGTGGAGTTCAGCGTGACGGCCTGGCACCAGAGCCGGACGTTGCCGTCCACCGGGCCATTTACACGAACCTCCTGCGCGAAGCCGAGGATGTCGCCCTTGACGTGTCCGTTGACCGTCAGGTATTGAGTCCCAACGATCAGGTCGCCGTCGACGTCCCCATCAATCTGGGTGCGATCGGCCAGCACGCGGAGATCGCCCTTCACCTCCTGCCCGGCGGCCAGCGTATAAACGGGATTGCCGGTATGGACGTCTTGTATCTGTACCTCGCCGTGTTGGGCCGCCACAGGCTGCGGGATCGCCAGAGCGAAGGCCAGGGCACCCATCACGAAGGCGATCGCCGTGAAGCGTTGCCACTGCCTCCGCAACAGCCAGATTCCGACAAATGCCAGTGTGCCCATGGCCATGACTTCCATTAAGGTGCGCATCGTGTCCCACCCTTTCCAGAAGGTGCCGGTAAAGAAGAGTACGGTAAGAAAATTTCCCTGCGTGAAGCCGTCGTTCGAGGCCTGCGTGAACCAGGGCTGTATGAAACCGGTCCAAATGGAATAAGCGCCGAAGCCGACCAGGCCCAAAGCAGTCCACCAGCCCCAATGTGCTGCATGTCTCTCTGGAGCCGCGATCACGCGCGCGGGAATCGACTCCTCATCCGCGGTCAGCGCCTCGCGCAGCCAGACACCTTCGGCTTCGAGCGCACCAAGAAGCGCGCGGCACTCCGCGCACGAGCGCACGTGCGCCTCGACGTCTGGGGCATGCCCGGCGTCGAGCTGGCCCTCGAGATAAAGCAGTCCGGTCATTTCATCGAAATGACCATTGCTCTGTGCCATCATGCACCCCCTGCCGAAGCTCGTTGAAATTTCGGGTCGCCTTCCGTCAGCGCGTCGCGCAGTTGATGCCGCGCACGCAGCAGCAAAACGCCGACGAACGCCCGGCGCACTCCGAGCGTGTCGGCAATCTCCTCGTAACTCATGTCCGCGTAATAGCGCAGCACCAGCGCCATGCGCGCGCGATCGGGCAGGCTCGCAAGTCCGGTCCGCACTTCCTTGCTGGTATGCTCGGCTTGCAGTCGCTCGAGCTGGCTCGGGTCGGGATGTTCGAGCGGCAACGTGTCGAGATCGCCCGTCTCAAGATCCTGTCGAATGCGGCGGCGGCGCAGCGTGTCCCAGCAGTGATTGCTGGCCACCTTGTACAGCCACGCGGTGAACGGCCGCGAGGAATCATAGGTTCCGAGTTTCTGGCGCACCTTCATGAATATTTCCGTTGTCGCGTCCTCTGCATCCTCGCGCGCCGGCAGCAGCCTGCGGCAGAATCTGAAAATCGCCGGCGCGTACTGGCGATACAGCTCGCCCCAGGCGTCGTTGTCACCCGCCCGGACCTGGGACAGCAGCTGTGCCAAATCGGCGTCGGTCATCGTCCCGGTGGTCTTCTGCCTGTCCATGGAGTATTACGCTTAGCGGTCTCTGAATATTTCACAACTATCACAAATCAAGTTACTTGTCTGCCTGCAAGCGCTTCCTGCCGCCGGCGGGCCCACCCGGCAGGAAGCCGTTCTCACGGTTTGATATACTGCTGCTCTCGCTTTAGACGCGCGGCTGAGGGGCGCGAGTTTAGCCACCGACAAGGCCCTGAGACCGGCACCATGCCAGCTAAGCCTACAAAACGCCTGTTTCTCGTTGATGCCATGGGATATATCTTCCGGGCGTTTTTCGCCCCCATGGATCGGCTGCAGACCTCGGCCGGAATTCCGACCAAGGTGCCCTACCTGTTTGCCACTATGATGCGACGCCTGCTCCAGAGCAAGGACTTGCGGCCGGACTACCTGGCGGTGGTATTCGACTACGCGGCTCCTACTTTCCGCGACAAGATTTTCGAGCAGTACAAGGCGCACCGCCCGCCCATGCCGGACGACCTGGCGGTCCAGATTCCCTGGGTGCGCCGATACTGCGAGGCCATGAAGTTCAACATTCTCGAGTACCCGGGGTATGAGGCTGACGACGTGATCGGCACCCTAGCCCAGCAGGCTGCCAAAGAAGATCTCGACGTCCTGATCGTTACCAGCGACAAGGACCTGATGCAACTGGTTGGCGGGCGCGTGCGCCTGCTCAATCCGGCCAAGGGCGATCTGATCATCGACGAGAAAAAGGTCCAGGAGATCATGGGCGTGCCGCCCGGCAAAGTGGCCGACGTCATGGCTCTGATGGGCGATTCGATCGATAACATTCCGGGGGCGCGCGACCCGAACGACAAGCCCGCGCCCGGCGAACGGCGCAAACCGGGGATCGGCGACGTCGGCGCGAAGCAGCTGATCCAGGAATTCGGCAGCGCCGAGGCCGTGATCGCGCGCGCGGCGGAGGTGAAGCGGTCGACCTATCGCGAGGCCATCGAGAAAAATGCGCAGTTTGTGCGGCTGAGCAAGCAGCTGGCGACGATTCCCACCGATGCGCCCGTGCCGCTGGAGCTCGAGAAACTGCGAATCTGCGAGCCCGATGCCACCTTGCTCCGGGCTCTCTATGCCGAGTTGGGATTCACGTCGCTGCTGAAGGACTTGGCCGCATCGGGGCCCGCGCCCGTCGACGATCGCAAGACCGACTACGCCCTGCTCGATTCTCCGGCCGCGCTCGAGGAATTCCTGCAGGCCGTGCCGAAGGGTGAGGAAACGGCCGCGTGGCTGGCGCTGGATTCGGAGGATCCCGATAACGAAGGCTTCGGCACGCACGTCAACAGCGTCGAAGTCTCGACCCAAGCGGACGCAGCACGCTCGCTCAGGAACGACGCGGAGAACGACGCACTGGCCGTGATGAAGGAATGGCTCGCCGATCCGAAGCGGCCCAAGGTGGTGCACGACCCGAAGCTGTTTCAGTTGCTGGCCGCCCCGGATCGGGCCAGCGACGTGAACGCCGTCGCCGGAATCCGCCACGCCACGATTCTGTATTCCTATCTTCTGCGGCCTACCACGGCAAACCATGCCTTCGCCGACGTTGTGCTGCGCCAGATGAACCGCACGCTTTCGGGCGCGCCGGGCGAACGGGCGGATTTTCTGCTGCGTCTCGCGCCCCTGCTGCGCGCCGAAGTCGAAAAGCAAGGCCTGGCGGACATCTACGGGAAAATCGATCTGCCCCTCGCGCCGGTGCTGATGCGGATGGAAGCCGTGGGGGTGGGAATCGACCCGCGGGAGCTGGAGAAGATTTCGACCCGGGCGCAGGAAGAAATCGTCGCGATCGAAAAGCGGATTTACGAGCTGGCCGGATTCGAATTCAACGTAAAGTCCACCCAGCAGCTCGCGGAAGTTCTATTCGACCGGCTGAACCTTGAGCCGCCCCGCAAAACGCGCGCGAAAGTACGCTCGACCGCCGCGGAAATCCTGGAAGAGCTGGCTTTGATTCACGAGCTGCCCAAGAAAATCTTGGAGCATCGCGAACTAGCCAAGGTGAAGTCGACCTACGCCGACGCGCTGCCGAAGTTGATTCATCCCCTCACCGGGCGGCTGCACACGCAGCTCAGCCAGACGGGCACGGCCACCGGGCGCCTGAGCTCCTCGAATCCGAATCTGCAGAATATTCCGGTGCGCACGGAACTCGGCCGCGAAATCCGCGCGGCATTCGTCGCGCCGCCGGGCCGTGTGCTCCTCTCGGCGGACTATTCGCAGATCGAGCTGCGGATTCTCGCCCATCTATCGGAAGATTCGCTGCTGATGGAGGCGTTTCGCAACGGCGAGGACATCCATTCGCGCACCGCCCAGGAAGTCTTCGGCGTGGGTCCGCTGGCCCAGACGCGCGACCATCGCCGCGTCGCGAAGGTGATCAATTTCGGCGTGATCTATGGCTTGTCTGCGTTCGGTCTGGCGCAGCAGCTGGGTATCGACACCCAGGAAGGCGCGAAATTCATCGCCACCTACTTCCAGCGCTACCGAGGCGTGAAAAAATATCTCGACTCGCAAATCGCCGAAGTGCGCAAATCCGGATTCACCAGGACTCTGTTCGGGCGGACGCGCCAGATTCCGGAAATCAGCTCGCCGCAGCCCAATCTGCGCAATTTCGCCGAGCGCACCGCCATGAACACGCCCATGCAGGGCGCCGCGGCGGACCTGATCAAGCTGGCGATGATCGAGCTCGACAAGCAGCTGTACGCCGACTTCGAATCCCGCATGATTTTGCAGGTCCACGACGAGCTGCTCTTTGAAGCGCCGGAAAGGGAACTGCCCAAGCTGAAAAAACTGGTGAAGGAAGTGATGGAGGGCGTCCACAAGCTGCGCGTCCCGCTGCTGGTCGAGACCAAGGCCGGCCCCAATTGGCGCGACATGAAATAGATTTCAGCGTGGCGTTTTTCTCCGTGAATCCGGTGCCTTCCAGGTGTCCTCCGTGTTACAGTTTTCGTGCTCATCCTGACCACGAGGTCAATCCATGGCTCCGGACCATCCCGAAGGATTTCTGAAGCTGGTGCGCGACGCGAAGACGCGCGTCAAGGAAGAGGACTTTCGCGAGACCAAAAAGCGCCTCGACGCCGGCGAAAAAATTATCGTCGTGGACACGCGCGAGGATTCCGAATGGGCCCGCGGCCACATCCCCGGAGCGATTCACCTGGGCAAGGGGGTCATCGAGCGCGACATCGAAAAAACGGTCCCCGACAAGGAAGCCACCCTGGTGCTGTATTGCGGCGGCGGATTTCGTTCGGCGCTGGCGGCGGACAATCTCCAGAAGATGGGCTACCGCAACGTCATTTCCATGGACGGCGGCTGGCGCAGCTGGACCGAAGCTGGATTCCCGATCATCAAGGATTAGCGGATTCTGCCCTGGCTGCGCGATGGAAACAGAGTTGGCTGGGGCGGTTGGACTCGAACCAACACCGTCCTCATTAACAGTGAGGTGCCCTACCGATTGGACCACGCCCCAACTCTTGGCCATATTACCATACGCCCTAAAGACTTAATGGACATGAGCCGATCCACGCTGGACTTGCTCATTTGTGTCGGTGTCAATCCTGGTGCCAGTTGGAGCCTCAGGGCTAGGCTTGGCCAGCATCTCGACGGCTGCTAGTGTGTGAGCCGGCGAGAGGTGCGAATATCTCACGGTCATGGCGATGCTCTTGTGGCCGAGGAGGTCCTGAATGGTCCGCAAGTCAACTCCTGCCATGACAAGACGACTGGCAAAGGTATGCCTGAGGCAATGCCACGAGAAATCTCGGATCTTGGCCATGCGAATGGCTGTCTCGAACCAATGACGCGGATCTGATAAAGCCAAGCCGTTGGCATTACGAATCACAGACCCTGTGCCATCCCCACGCTTGCGCAACTCCAGGAGCGCACAAAGTACGGCGCTGTTGATTGGTACATGCCGCATCTCACCATTCTTCGATCGTGGAACAGTTAAGACTCGACGGGCGAGATTCGTGTTCTCCCAGGTCAAGCCGTACATCTCGCTCAGCCGTAGGCCGGTATTCAGAGCGATCTCCAATTCAGGGATATGCTCCGGATGCCGAGCCTCGATAGCGATGCGCAAACGAGCTTCTTCCTCAGGAGAGAGCCAGCGCGTGCGGGCGTTATTCGCTCGCCGACGCTTAACGAGCCGCGCTGGGTTTTCCTTCACTTTCCCATTTTCGATTCCAAGTCGGAAGATGAGAGACACCAAGGCGCAATAACGGTTTACTGATGCGGGGGCCCAATCTCTTTCCGCCGCGATCTGAGTAAGGTGGCGCTCGAGGTCCTGCGGAGTGATCGAGTCAGCAGCCCGTTCGCGAAAAGCGGCCATGAGCCATGGCATGCGTATTACGTCGTCCTGATAAGTGCGCTTGTGCGCCTTAGAGTAGACGAGCGCGTCATGCGCGAGTTTCGCAAAACTCACGGCCGGCGTGCGAAGGCTCTCGGGGAGCTTCTTACCTTGTAAGGCTTCCGTCTTGCGCTTTCGATAGAGACTGAGGGCATCGCTCTTCGTGCCTGCTTTTTCGCGCCGTAGGCGCCCCATCGCATCTGCGTACCGGTTGTGTTCGGGGTGGGCGTCGATCAGAATCCCCCGAAACTGCCCCCGGCAGCTCCCGGTATTCCTCGCCACGACAGGCGTATCCTCTTGCCGCTTATCAGACGATTTGGTGACGGCAGGTTGTTCTTGGACGCTGTCTCTTGGGCGATGAACCCAAATCCAGTCGGCGCATGCCCAGCGTGAAACTTTTTCAAAATCGTCCAGAGAGACTCCCCGTCCCCGACTTTATACGAAAGATCTATGCTCATTAAGAAACTATCGGTAAGGATGAACACTCCGATCCTTTGGGCAAGAGACCAGATCAGATTGATGTCGACATGGCTGTCACCAAGTACCTCTTTCACTTCAGGTTTCGTGCCGTCTGTTAGTGTGGCCCGAATAAACTCAAAGTTCCGAAGTCCAGAACCCTCTGAACAACCAAAGGGTACGTTCGTGACAAACCAAAACCAATCGTTACGGTGCCTGCTGTAGTCAGTCGATGTTACATATGCCTTTGCAAGAAACGACCTGAACTCCGCGAGGAGGGTACCCGCTTTGCTATATCCCTTACATTCCCCTAGAACTTCGCTACGTTGCCATCGCTGGTTGTACACCCCGCTGAAGTCAAAAGAGTATTGCTTCCCTGCGCGAGAATTGAAGGACATCTTTTCGGGTTCGTTGTGCACATCGAACTTGTTCTCGAAGCCCCGCATGCTTGCCTCAAGCGCCCCGATAAAGACGCACTGATATGCTCGGCCGATTCTGTGACTTACTTCACCAGGAGTTGCCACCCATCACCTCCGTTCCCATAGACTTGCTCGTAGACTTTCAGTACTTCCGCTGTTGTTGCCCCGTTGCGCTCAATATTCGTCTTGATCGGCCCTCTCTCAAGAAGGTTAACAATGCGCTTCGCCGACACCCGATTAGGCGCCGCAATACGCTCCGCCAAGAAAAAGCTTTGCGCCACAGAAAGTGACGAGCGACTTCCACCGAAGTATCCCTCCACCGCCCGATCGAGCCCGTGGTACGACCTGCCCCAGTAAACCGTTTCTATATATTCCTTCAAGACTGAAACTCTGCTCCTTACCGCCGACTCGCCGAGCGCCCACGCTATCTGGGTCAGTTTGTATACCAGGGAGCGGCGAATGCGTTTGGAGCGCGCCATTCTAATTGTGAAGATCTGTTGCGCTATCGTGCTCCCCCCTTGAAGCGACTTTTGTCTAAGATTAAAGGCCATGGCTCGCGCGATCGCGATGGGATCAACTCCAAAGTGGACCGAAAACCTCTTGTCCTCTACGAGAAACAACATTTCGACGAAATGAGGGGGCGTGCAGATCGTATTCGAGTACTTTCTTGCTGCCCGCGCGACGAGGGGGCCACATATCCAGTCAGAAAGGAGCGACATGCGCGCCGTCATGCTCATGTGCTCTTTCGCGCCGTCATTCAATGGTAGTGAGCACTCAGTAGTTGTAAGAAAGCTCATTCGGCAGCTTGGAAAGCAGATCACTCAAGTGCGTAAATACAATCACCCGTTTACATACAAGCTTACTGTACTAGACTCTATAATTCCCGTCGACTCCGGTAGACAGGTGACCGACGGGCCTCCGATTCCGCCGGGCGGAAGAATCTCGTCACTAGAACTGTTACCGCGACTAAAACAACTGTTTTCGCCACGCATGATACTGACTCCAATCGGGTCACCTTTCTCAAGCACTTACAACGAAGGGAATCGGAGGGATTTTGCCCCTGGCACACTGTATTCGGATCGAGACAACGGAGTGAACTATGCGTCAAGCAATCGAAACTTTATAGCTGAGGCTGACGGATGAACAGATCGCTGCAATTCGCTCCGTGTTCAGAGCCGCAAAAGAGAAATCACCGCCGCAGAACTCAACGCCCGACAGGAAACTGGTGTAGTCAATCTCGGAGTTATCGATTCCCGAATCCGCAAGCAGCGGAAGGTGAACACGCGAATTGTCGCAGACCAGCTGCACCGCGCTCGAAGGCCGGAATTTGTGCCTTCGCAAGCCGTGACCCACGAGTTCGAGAAGCCTTTGAAAATTAAGATCCCAATTCCTATGGACTTGGTTGGCCAACGCAAGGGCCCCACGGGACAGGTACACTTCTCCAGCTACTTCGTTGCGGTAGGATATTCTACCCGCCCAATTTCATAGTTGACCGACATGTTCTCCCACTTCTGGTTCTGGAAGACAATCGAGGAGACTTCTGGAATAGAGATCAGGATTGTTGTTTGAGACGGATGCGTGATTAAAGGCAATGGGTTATCGGGCCTTCCTGGGTCGTAACGGAATAGAAGTGTTCGTTGATTTCTCCAGCCAGAGAACCCCCATGTTCCCCTTGGAACTGCCTTCCTTGCATAAACGCTGATCGCCTCGTCTGTCCCGAGCGTAGTGCAGGTTGTATCTTCGACTTCGAATGTGTAACCGGAGGCACCTTCTATCTTGAGTCTCTGCTCTGTCTGGCATGCCATCCGCGTAAACGCAAACCGGATTGCCATGCTCAACGCGCAGATTGCGCCGAAAGCAACGACACCCAAAATGTATTTCGTTTTGCGTTTCACGGCTCTCACTTCCCACCGGCGACCCAGGATCAGCTAGAGTCTTTAGAAGGACTCAAAATGCAGTTTCACCGGCATGATAGCCAATCCTGATGAAATCAGCAGTCTGAGACTCAAGTCCGTAAGGCTGGTCTGGACTGTAGTTGCTCGAAAAATGTCTCGCGAATTCACCCGCGGTTTGCAACGTCTCTTCGAGCGTCATGCCGGCTTGTTGTGAAAACAATCCAACATTGAAATTCGACACGTCCCTAAACTGAGGCAACTGCTGGAATCCAGATCCACCGTTAAGCACATCGGTTTGAGGCCCCATTCGCTGATCGTCAAATTTTCCGCCTGTGCCTACATTGGTCCCAAGCGCAACAGCCAAAGCAGCAGCTGCAGTTGCGGGTCCAACAGCGTTCAAAGCATCAACAACATCCTTGGTTTTTTTGCCAGCGGCAGCCACATCACTGACGTCGCTGCTCGGGGCCATCATCACTCCGGTGGGGGAGTGGGGATCAGGAACCGTTTTTCCATTTGGCAGTTTCACGGGAACACCTGGAAAATCACTTTTCTTGGCCGTAGGAATTATGCCGTGATCTGTGTTCCACTTCGCGATTGCTTGGCAACCAACACCCTGTGCGTTTGTGCCGCTGCAATCGATATGCCCATTGGGATCAAACCGCGACATCGGGCTGTTTCTGACGTAAGCATAAAGATTCAGGCTCTGCGGATCACTCAGCTTTGCGTAAGGTACCGGTGTGACTTTCGCGCTCCAGTCAGGGGACATGAAGCGGCCCATGCTCGACGCGTCGAATCGGGCACCGAAGTTGTCAAGGCAGGTACCCGGCGCACAGCTTTCAGTGTCGCGCTCCTTTCCGGTGAACTTGTAGCCGGTTGTGCATACTTCCATCGCCATCGTAGGCATAGATGCGCAGCGGATCGGGAAGAAGCCCGCTACCTTAGGTGAATCACGAATGCCTTACCTTCACTCCGCAGCTTCTGAATAGCCTCCGAGCCGATCGTCTCGGTCGTCAGAGTCCTGTTGTAAACGACCACGAAAGTTGTCTTCGTTCCCCGTGGCTCAACCTCAACCTCACCTTCGCTGTCTGTCTTGTACCACTGCTCATATTCTGCATTTGAATCTCGGACAAGAACTTGTGCTGACGCTGCTGGCTTGCCTTGGGCATCGACAACCTCTAGCTTCAATCGGTTCGACGGCCCGACTATCGCAACGTTGCCCCGAGTAGGAGAAACATCCACCTTCAGTTCAAGCTCGACTGGTGCATCGCCGACAAGGAACTCAGTGACCTTTGTCTCGCAGGTACCGTAGGGGCATGTTGCGATGGCTCGATAGAGTCCTGCGACCAAGTCTCGCTCCGGGACACTTCCCGCTTGGTCAGTCAGGCCCCTGAAGATTTCTCCCTTGCCCGCGAGCGATTTAACGATCACGAGTACGTCTGGAAAAGGCGCTCCGGTCTGGTCTAGAATTCTCAAGCGCACGGGAACCGCGTTCGCCTGAGAGCAAGCCAACAGCGCTAGAACTCCTACGAAAACTACTGCTCGTGTTCTCATCAAAAGACCTCTCCCGTTGCAGCGCTCTAATCGCAACGCTGGCCCTCGCTGGTGGTCGTGCAGCCCTGGTGCTGGACTGTCTGATTGATTTGCTGCTGCAAATCCTGCCCATACTGTTGCATTCCGCCCTGGATGATGGCATCCGCTTGAGCGTCGGTCTGAGCGTTAGGCTGGTAGCTCATACCCGCATCCCCTAGTTCGCCCATCACTCCCAGGGCTCGGCCCTCTGCTGTACCACCAGCAGTGTTGTCAGCACCAGGCTGAGTAGGAGCATCGCCCGCAGCGCCAGCGGCAGCGGCTTGTTGGAGAGTGTGAGCGGCGTTTATGTCAACAACGTGAGCGTCTTCGTGCGCGAATGCTTTCAGGCCAACAGCGAAGAGGTCTCCCGCCAGCGGCCCGGTCGAAAACCCAGCAGTGAAAGCGATGTTACTGTTGCTTAGAGTCGTCTGCGTTCCTGCTACTTGCCCTGGCTGGTTGCCCGCTACCGGCGTGGTCGTTCCGTTGGTGACGGCAACTTGGTTTGTTCCAAGAACCTGATGCCTATCAAGCGTGCCCTGGCTAAAGAAGTTCGGTTTGGGGTTGGCGGAAATCGCTCGAATCATCGCCGCTCCCTGAGGGCTTCTGAGCATTGTGGAGATGTACTGCTTGACCTGTGCCTGCATTTCGGGAGCAACCACGAAATACATTCCAGTGGGATCGACGTATCTCAGCGGGTTGTTCCGCGTGTACGCATATCGATTTAGGGTTTGCGGGTCGCGCCAAACATACGGGCCGGGATCAGTGGAACTGAATCTCCCCATTGCGCTTGAGTAGTAGCGCTTTCCGAAGTTGTCGAGGCCGGATTCGGAATCTCTTTCTTTGCCGGTGAACTTGCTCCCATGCTGAACCGCTACGCTGAGTGGCACGCGCGTTGGGATGCGTCATAGTGGTGGGCGTGTCGCATCATACGTATAGATCGCTAATTCCTTCACATAAAGCGATGGATTCCCGTGCCGTGCGATGCGGCGACGAGTTCTTCCATGCTCAGGTGATATCTGACGCTCGCTCATTGCCTGCACAAAAACTGCTTGACCATGCTCAAACTGAAGCTTGCGGGGTCGGCTATTTGAGGGTCCTGTATGGCCAGTTCGAGGGCAGGTACAACCGCATCAATATCCAAAGGGCGGCGGAGGAAAGCAAGGTCGCCAAGACACGTTGCTGCTGCCCAGCGAACCGACACTTCCGACGATTTCAGCCTCTTCAGACACTGATCCTGGACCCACTTCCAATCCTCGTCATACTTGGCGGATGCGTATAGGGCATTCGCAACCACTTCTGGATCGCCGCTCTCCAGTCGACTGATTAACTCCTTTCTTGTAACTGGGTGTACAGGTTCATATTTGAGATTGCTCATCATTGTATTTTTCCTCTTTGGGAGACCATCCCTGCGTTTTGAAGCGCCGCCTTCGCCTCGTTGGGGAGGTCGTTAAAATTCGTAGTCGCATATCCATGATAGACGCCTGAGCTGGTTTCTCTGAACATGACGTACTCACCGGTCGAAGGGTCCACTCCGACGCGAGCTGTAGATGTGTTCTTAATAGGAACGGAGTTTTCCAGCGCCTGTTGTGGATTTGTAGGTTCTGCGCTGATGTCTCCACGCGCTGAGCTTCCATGCTTCGGATTGGCCTCATACTTCAACCCTGCACCTGGCAAGAGTCCGGATAGGGCAAGGTTAGGGTTTATACCTCCACCTGCTGCAAGATAGTCAGCGTTGTATTGCTTGAACGCGGCGAGTACCTGTTGATCTGTCATTTTAGACGGATCGACATGGTTCCCGCCGATCGTCACGTCGTTGTTGTTGAAGAAGTTTCGAGCGTCATTCACTCTGTCGACTTGAGTCTCATAGAGGCCGAGCGTATGCCAGATGCACCAGCCCCAATGATGCTCTCCATCGACGTCGCAATGACCATCCGGGTCGCTCTTGCTCGATGGATTATTTTCTGAATAGCTGTATTGGTTGAGGCTCTGCGGATTTCCAAAATCAGCGTATGGTATGGGCTCGGGCTTCGCGGCCCAGTCCGGCGTCATGAACCTGCCGAGGCTGCTGGCGTAGTACCTGGCGTCGAACATATCCAGGCCGGATTCGGAATCTCTTTCTTTGCCGGTGAATTTGTAGTTCTGGGAGCAGGTGTTCGTGTACGCGCGCTCACCGCCGAACGGATAGAAGTCGGCATCGTAGCACAATGTCGCGGTCGTGCTACCCGAAGGAACTTCGGCGATCACACGAGACGTACTCAAATGATCCCCAGTATAATAGTAAACGTTGTTGGATGAATCGTGACGGGCGATTCGAGATCTGCCAAGATACACATACTCGTTAAAGCTGCTGTTAGTGATGCTACCTGACAGGTCGGTCTCGTCCAACACACTGCCATCCATCCCGTACCAGTAGATTTTCCCATTCGATTTCTCGACACGCTTGCCGTCGCCGTCATAGGTATAGGTGACGCCGGCAGTCGATGTCAGATGATTCTCCGCATCGTAGGAATACGTCGAACCCGAGTTCGTCGTCATGTTGCCAGCCGTGTCATAACCGATGCTTGTGCCGTTGGTGATTTGATTTTGTGCGGTGGCTGTGACGCTGAGGCTCTCTTGCGTGCAGCCATTGTACGCTGACGAAGCTACGCCGATGCTCGTGAGGTTACCCCAGGCACCGCCGCTCGCCTGATTGTCGAACTTGTAGGCTTCGCCCCAGCAGTGGGATGGGCTCGTTGCGTACGTGGAGGCCGTGGAGGTCAGGAGGCGATTCAGCGCGTCATAGGTGAAGCTTTGCGAGCGCGTCGTATCACGATTGTTCGTAACGCCCATGACGTTGCCGTTGTCGCCTGAGCCGTAGTTAAAATTGTAGCTCAGGTCGAGCAGATTTCCAGTCTGGCCCAGCCCTGCACAAGAGCCCGAGTAAGTGACGACGCTTCCAGTGGACTGCATTTCCAGCAACTGGAGACGACCGTTATAAGTAGCCGCGCCGGTGATAGCTGCACCGTAAACCGTCCAGCAAGGCGACCCGCCCGCCCAATAGTGCGCCGTGTTCGCGTAATAAACTGAGGTGGTTCCATCGACAGCGGATATGGGGCGCGCCCCGGCATTGTAGTTGTAGCTAATTGTGCGCCCGCTTGGATACTGAATGCTCGCGGGTGAGCCAAGGAAGTTCTTCTGGTAAATCGCAGTCTTCGGCGTCAGCGAGTTTGTCGTGCGCTGATCGGTGATCTGCCACCCACTGCCTGAGACGATGTTATAACTCCAAGCCTCCGAACCGGCCGCATCACACATCGCCGATCGTTTACCGATAATCAATCCATAGCTAAACGAACCCACTGAGCAACCGGATGGAAGTGCGCCACCGTCATACACGTACGTCGCAACGGGAGACGGCAACAATCCGCTGGCACAAGTCTGAGAGGTGTAACCCTTGGCGGTCATTCGGTTCAATGCGTCATAGCAGTAGGTCAGCGTGACCTGAGCGCTGGCTTGCTGATTTTGGGCAGGTTCGGTTTTGTTGATTAGGTTGCCGTCTGCGTCGTATGAATAGGTAGTTGCGACGTAAGTTTGGTTTGTGGGTGACCAGTTGGCTTCTGGATTTGTTGAGCTTGTGAGCCGTGACAGCGAGTCGTAGACGAACGTGCGCTGGCGCGAACTGGCCTGCGTCACACCGGTGAGATCATCGAGTGCGTCGTACGTGTACGCCGTCGTGTAGCCCAGCCCGCCAGGATTCTCAATTACTTGGGTCAGCCGACCCAATCCGTCGGCCGTAGTTTCACGAGTCTTGTCCTGCTCGTCTGTAACGGTTATTGAGCTACCGGAATACGAAGTGGAAGTATAAGATCCGTCGGCGTGGGTCACCTTTGTGGTGCGGCTCAAACCGTCGTAAGCGAGCGAGTCGCCAAGCTCCGGCGATGCGCAGGAGCGCGATGTAGCGAACGGGCCGGTATCCTGGAACGGATAGGACTTGAAGCTGAAACGGCCGTCGCCGTCGTAACAAGTGTCGGCCTCGTCGTACGGTTTGGTTTCGCCATTTGTAACGGCCTGGCGGATTTGTCGTCCAACACCATCGACCATTAAATATGAAAGCCTATTTGCCGAACTGTTGATTTTCTCCGAGATGACGACTTCATACGGTGGACTCGATTTACTACAGGTACCGCCGTTTGTTTCAGTGCCAGTATCGGTATAGCAGAAAAGCGCCTGACCGCCTTCGGGGTTGTCGATCTGCAAGGTGCGGAGCATGTTGTCGTACGCATAGCTTGTGGTCAGACTGTTGGGATCGGTCGTTGAAACCAATAGACCGACGGTGAGGTCGTAGCAGCTAGAAGTCGTCTGATTGAGAGCGTTCGTTACAGACGCAGGACCGGAACCTGCGTACCCGGAGTTGGCGGGACACGAGGACGGGGCGTAACCAAACTTCGTGATGTTCCCCTTCGGGTCGGTGCTCGAGGTGACGAGCCCGTTCGAGTTGTAGACGTTGCTCGTCGTAAGGTACGTGTTGGTCGTGTTGAGCCAGCGAGATGTGGACGTGAGGTTGCCAAGGACACCCTGCGGGCTGCCGTTGTTTTGATCGTAGTAGTAGTCTGTCAGCGAACCCGGCCCCGAGCCAGTCACTTGCACCGACGAGGGCAAGTCGAGCAGATTCGCGCTCAGATAGCTCGAATTGGTGAATGCTAGATATGTGTTCGTTGTCGTCCGCAACAGGGATCCGGAATAGTCGTAGTCGTATCGATAAAGCAGTCTGCCGTACGTGGCACCTTTCTGAAGAGTTAAACCCGAATCAAGGACTTCGTTACTAGTAAAGTCAGGAAAGTAATAGCTCAAGTTAGTATCGTACTGGTACTTCGTCTGCGCTTGTTGACCGTTGGCCCAGAGAGTCGTATCCATTTCCGGCACGACGCTGATGGTGGATTCGACTGACGGGGTCCCGTACGCGACCCAATAATACTGCGTGTTTACGGTCTTCAGGAGAGCTCCGCTTGTGTGGGAGCCCTGATAATACTGAGCAGTTGTCTCAGATCCAGCAGTGGGCACAGTGGTTGAGAACGGCGCGAATGTGTGAACTGTGTCGTCCTGCGTGGAGCCGCTCGACGGTGGGGCGCTGACAACCGTTGTAATGGTTGGTTCGCCCGAACCGGTTGAACTTGAATATGCGTAATTCCAGGTAGAACTAGGCGTAATTCCATCGTTCGGGTTTAGAGTTCTGCTTGTCGGCGCACGATGGAAATCGTAAGGATATACCTTCGCAGCCGCTTCCCAGGGCGTGTATCCAGAATAAGAAATCGATCCTCCGGTGGGAAAGATCACTTCAGCGAGGTCGGCATATTCGTCGTTCGTGTACTCGAAAGTCCAGGAGGTACCGTTGGGGAGGACGACGCTTTGCAATTCTGTGCCGGTGTACGTGTATGGGCCCGAGATCGAGCCCGACGGATTCGTTTCACTCAGTTGGATATAGCAGAACGTAATTGGGTAAGTTCCGCCTGATACGCCCGGTAAATTCCACGTCGCCGAACTGATGGGCGCTACCGGTACGCTTGGCGGCTGTGGGCAGTTGCTGATATTGGAACTTGCGGCGGGGATTGGCGGGATCACACGGCCCAACGTATCAGTCCAGCCTATAGTGTTTGAATAAGTGATCGCATTTCCGTTCGTATCTTTACTCAGATAGGACGCACCGTCGTACATTGTGCCGTCAGGGCCAGTCACTGAAGAGTAAGTACCGTTCCCGGTGGGTGTGACCACCTGAAACGGCGTACCATCAACGGATTCCCATGTCGTCGTGGAGCCGCCTGCAGTCGGCAGGAGTTGGTGTGTCGCACCCGAAGGATCACGGACCAAGGCACTTAGGGTGCATAACTGGGAACACGAAAGCAGCGACTGCTCCCAATTTTCTGCACCTTCGTCTGTGATCTGGAATCCATGGCAGAGGGGCACGTCATTCGCAGGAGACCCCATTCCACCGCACCACCCCGGTACAGCCTCTGGCTGCCAGTAGTACGTGCACCCGATTGGTGGGGGATAACACGTGCCTACCACGGTGCCGGTAGCGCCTGCATCGGCGTAACGAAGGTGAAAATCTAGCTTGAGTTTTCCTCCGCGTTGCGGGTAGGAGATGAGGGGAATGTCGAGGTTCAGCATGCCGTTGAAGAGATTAATTGTGTCGATGTTCCCGCCGTGATACGCGCCGAAAGGCTTCATACCGACGTCAAAGTCCGGATCGTCTTGGGCTGCAGCAGTTTTTGCGATTGAGATAGCAAGCACTACCAGTAGAAGGACGAAGATGAACCGGGGCAAGCGCACGGTACCTCCTAATTGGCGGCTATAACCACGCCGGTGTTGAAGACGGCGGATGAGATTTGGATGTCGTAGAAGAGCACGCTGCCGATGTACACCTGGAGGTGCGTGGCCACAGGACGCCCTTGCACGATCTCGTAGTTCATATAGCGGACTTCTTCGGGTAGATAAACAGGAGGATTAGAGCCAGACGATGTTTGCGAAGTTTGCCCTTGGACCCGAAAATCTAGTGCACTTGGATAGAGCGACGACGGTGCTATGTATAGGTCTTGTTGCCCGAAATAAATATTGGGCTCCGGCGGAGGTACAGTGAGCGGCACCCAAGCCGCATTGGTCGAGCGAAAGAGGGGCATCGGCGAATGAGGAGCGACTGTGACATGTTGGACCTGAACTCCTCCGTGAGTAGGTTGACTGTAATTCGATGGCACATAGTCGGTCGTTAGCGCCGCACTGATTAGGAAAGCTGGATAGAACCAGGCTGGGTGCGGGCCAAGTAAATCTTGGGGCGAATCACTGGTTGTGCCAGCAGAGCTTGATGTTGTGGAGACGCGTGGATTCAGCGTGTAGTCGGAGGTAGTTACCCATCCGCCTGACGGGAAGTTAAAAGCTACGCGGCTCTGGCCGACCGCTGTTGCAGCCATCGTGATGGTGCCAGATTGCAAACTGGTCCCGGCTGTCGCGGTTACTGTTCCAGTCATGGTTACGTCAGTCGTGGTACCAACACCAGCGAGCACGCCAAGCGATTGTTGCAAGAGCGTGACGGCCTGCGAATCGCTCGGCGTAGGTGAAGCGCTCGGAGAAGCTGCCTGCTGAGCCGAAGCGGATGTGGAAACCAACCAGAAGATCGACACGAAACACAACAGTCTTATCGTGTGCATAAGTCCCCCCGGTGCGAAATTGGCCGCAAAATACCCGCGGGGAGAATTACTTGTCAAGTACATACACCGTTAAATACAGTACCTACTGTGGAAAAGCTGTGTACTTCTTAGGATACCAAGCAGGCGGTTTCGCCTCTGGAAGATGCTCCTACTTCTACGGCGTGAAAACAGTTCCATGGTCAGCCAAGCTAGGTCTCGTGCGCGCTGAACCAAGGCGTGACAATTGAACTCGGAAACTCTCAGGCGCACCGCTAGATAGGCTTCCGTCGAAGCCAGGCTTACGTGTCCGAGATACGCTCCTAGGAGGGAAGCATAGTCCGCAAAT
>Ga0210404_10000223_pt1 | contig 34443 bp, 33 predicted proteins | sample IncBWH28MmetaG_FD_155455 | JGI IMG/M metagenome (GOLD analysis project Ga0210404, IMG submission 155455) | Forest soil microbial communities from Barre Woods Harvard Forest LTER site, Petersham, Massachusetts, United States - Inc-BW-H-28-M | ecosystem: Environmental > Terrestrial > Soil >... | reverse complement strand
CCGGTGAAGATTACGTACACCCGTGAGGAAGTCTTCTGGGCGCATCGGGGACGGCCGCGGACCATTATCGATCTCAAGACCGGAATCAAGAATGACGGCCGGATCACCTCCGTGAAAGCGCGAGTGGTGCAGGATGGGGGCGCATATTGCTCGTATGGCGTTGTCACGATTCTTTACTCCGGAGCCTTGCTGGGCGCGCTCTACGACATTCCGAACATTCAGTATGACGGCTACCGCGTGCTCACCAACAAGCCTGCATGCGGCGCCATGCGCGGGCACGGGACGGTCAACGTGCGCTTTGCCTTCGAGTCACAATTGGACGAACTCGCTGCGAAGATTGGAATGGATCCGGCGGAGATTCGGCAGCGCAATCTGCTCAAGCCTCCGTGCATCACCGTGAACGGCTTGCGGGTCCAGAGTTACGGGCTGCCGGAGTGCATTGAGAAAACGGTCGAGCGCTCGGGTTGGAAGCAACGCAAGGGCAAACTGCCCAAGGGACGCGGCCTGGGCATTGCTTGCAGCCACTACGTGAGCGGGGCGGCAAATTCGATTATCCGTTCGGATATGCCGCACTCGACCGTGAACATCAAGATCGACCGCGACGGAGGAGTCGTCGTGTACACCGGCGCGTCCGAGATTGGCCAGGGATCGGACACTATGACGGCGCAGGTCGCCGCCGAAGTGCTTGGGTGCTCGCTGGCGCGCGTGAGAGTAATCGCCGCCGATACCGACCTCACACCGATCGATATCGGCTCCTATTCCAGCCGCGTCACTTTTATGGCGGGCAACGCGACGCTGCGTGCGGCGGAAGATGTGAAGAAGCGGATCGCAGCCGCGGCAGCTAAGAAGATGAACTGTGCGGCGGAAGACCTGATTTTCCACGACGATATTGTCTACAAGAAGGGAAGTGCCCCGCCGGTCGTGAAGGATCAAGACGAAGAAGTGGAAGTCACGCAAGCCGGCGCTTCGGTCAGCGGACGCGTGGAAGGTCAGATTCTTCGCGGATCCCTGCAACAGAAGCGTAAGGAAGAAGGCCCCAAAGAGTGGATGACATTCGAGGAAGCCGTGGTCGCCGCCATCGACTTTCACGGTGCGCTCACCGGGACGGGTTCCTACGCTCCGCCGCCTGAGGCGCGCGGGGGTAAACATAAAGGCGGGGGCGTGGGGCCGTCCCCGGCATATTCCTATTCAGCGCAGGTGGCCGAAGTCAGCGTGGACGAAGATACCGGCGAAGTGACGGTACACAAAGTTTGGGCCGCGCACGATTGCGGGCGTGCGCTGAATCCTGTGTCGGTGGAAGGTCAGATTATCGGATCGGTGTGGATGGGCATGGGGCAGGCGCTTACAGAAGAAATGGTTTGGAAGGACGGCATGCTGATGAATGGCGGAATGCTGGAATATCGCAGCCCGTCGTCGGTGGAGTCGCCGGAAGTGGAGCCCATCATCGTTGAGAGTATCGATCCCGAAGGTCCCTTTGGCGCCAAGGAGTGCAGTGAAGGGTCTCTCGCGGCGACCATCCCGGCAATTTCCAATGCAATTTACGATGCGGTTGGAGTGCGCTTGCATGAATCTCCGTTTACCCCGGAGCGCGTGCTGGCAGCGCTGCGAGCGAAGAGAAAAGAGAAGACATTAAACCTGACCGAGGGTGTCGATCCGACGGCGCCCACGCGTTTTCGCGAGCACGGCGGCTCACTTTGCTTCAAGGGCAAAGGACCGGAGCGGCATATCGACGATCCGTCCAGAAGGGCAGAAAGCCTGTGAACTACGAGGCATTCAGCAAGGCTCTTGCCAACGCTCAACCCTATCGCCCGCCCGATTTGCCTGACATCTCTCTGGTCAGGCTCCTGGCCAATCCAGAACTCTACGACCAGAAGATCGTTCGAGTGCGTGGTTTTCTTGAATTGGAGTTCGAAGGCACAGCTCTCTATCTTCATCGCGAAGACTGTGAACAGATGCTCTCGAAAAATGCCCTGTGGCTGGACGTTACCGCTGAGACTTGGGAGAGGGAGTACGAGCTTACGGAACGCTACGTAGTGGTGATGGGAGTTTTTCGTGCGCACAATCATGGTCACATGAACTTGTTCAGCGGTGCGATCACGAACATCCAAGAGATTCGACCGACTTCTTCTCGAGAAGAGATCCGAGCGTTTCTGGAGCAGGAGCGTAACAAGAGGTGAGCCTGCCTGACTTCAAACTTCTGCGCCCGCGTAGCCTCAACGAGGCAATAGCGCAGCTCGCCCTGAAGACGGGCGTCCGCATCGTTGCGGGTGGTACCGACCTGATTCCGTCGATGCGCCAAAAACTGTTTGAGCCGGAGTATGTGCTCGATTTGCGCGGCATTGCCGAGTTGCGCGGAATCCGGCCAGACCCCAGCGGCGCAGTCGAGATCGGCGCGCTAACTACCCTCAGTGTCATTGAGAAGTCACTATACCTGCGCCAGCACTTCCCAGTACTCACTGAAGCGGCAGCGACCATCGCTTCGCCCGTGCTCCGCAACATGGGTACGCTCGGCGGCAATATCTGCCTCGACACGCGCTGCCTCTGGTATAACCAGTCGTTGACCTGGCGCAAGGGTTGCGGGTTCTGCATCAAGAAGGATGGCGATCTCTGCCACGTCGCTCCGGGTGGAACAAAATGCTGGGCGGCATTTTCCGGAGACACACCGCCGGCATTACTCTGTCTGAATGCTGACATTGAAATTGCAGGCCCAAATGGTGCGCGGCGTATTCCTTTGCGGGAGTTCTATACCGGAGACGGCGAGAATTACCGCAAGCTCTGGCCCAACGAACTGGTCACGCGCGTGTTCCTGCCCGCAGAATCGGCAGACTATCGCGGCGTTTATCGCAAGCTGCGGGTTCGCGGATCGATCGATTATCCGTTGGCGGGCGTCGCGGTCGTGATGAAGCGGTCGAACGGCCATGTGGCGGATGCGCGGATCGCGATGACGGCGGTGAACCCCGCGCCAGTGCTGGTCAAGGGCGCGAGCGAGATGTTGATCGGGAAGACAGTCGACGAAGCCCTTGCGGAAGCAATTGGTGACCTTGCGGCGCGCACAGCGAAGCCTTTGACGACGTCTGCGCTGACGCCAGAATACCGGCGCGAGATGATTCGTGTCTTCACCAAGCGCGCGCTCCTGGCGGCGGCCAGCAATTGAGCCAAATGGAATGATCACCGACTGCCACATCCATATCCAGCCGATGGAGATGTTCAAGCCCCACGCGCTGGAGCTCATGAAAAGGAAGCGGCCGAACTTTGAGCAGATTGCCGAACTCTGCCGCTCACCGAAGGCGTTCCTCAAGTATCTCGACGCTTGCGGCATCGACCGGGCCGTGCTTATCAACTACGTGGCGCCCGAAGTGATCGGCTTCACAAATGGCGTAAATCAATTCATCGCGGACTATGTCAAGGAAGATCCCAAGCGGTTGCTCTCGTGCGGCAGCCTGCATCCACGACACACCACGAACGTTCTGGCCGATATGGAGCAGATTCTGCGGCTGGGAATCCGCATGATCAAGATCCATCCCCCGCACCAGCTTCTGTTTCCTAACGACTACCTGAACGGCGTCAAGGAATTGGAAATCATTTACCGTGCTGCCGAAGCCAACGGCGTGCCTGTGATGTTTCACACCGGAACATCAATCTTTCCCGGGGCGCGAAACAAATACGGCGACCCCATGTACGTGGATGACGTGGCAATCGATTTCCCTGACCTAAAGATCCTTCTGGCGCACGGTGGCCGTCCGCTTTGGATGCAAACAGCATTTTTTCTCATCCGCCGCCATCCCAACGTCTATCTCGACATCAGCGGCATCCCGCCCAAGACCTTGCTCAATTACTTTCCACGCCTCGACGAGATCGCACACAAGACTCTGTTCGGCACGGATTGGCCGGGTCCGGGAGTGCCTGACGTCAAGAAGAATCTTGATGAATTCCGCGCGCTGCCGCTGGATGAGGAGATGCAACAGCAGATACTGAGCAAGACGGCGCTGAGTATCTGGCCGGCCTGATCTGGCACTATTTCGGTTTCCACAATCCGATCGTGTTGCCATCCAGGTCTGCAAACCAGGCGAAAGTGCCCGTCGGAATCTCAACTGGCGGCACGAGCGTTTTGCCACCGAGCGCGCCCGCTTTGGCCAGATACCCCTGCACATCATCCACCTGTACGTAGAAGATTGTGTAGTGGTCCGGTTCATGGCCAAGGGCAGTGATATGGCCGTGAATGCCACTGCCCGCGCCCGTATTGATCATGGTCGCCGGGCCCATGGCCTGCATGCTCCAGCCGAAGAGGTCAGAAAAGAATTTCGCCGTCCCAGCGCCGTCGCGGCAACCGATTTCGAAGTGAACAACGGGTTGTCCCATAAATTCCTTTCCTGAATCGGCGAAGATAATAGCACGGCCGGAGCGGAGAACTGTTAAGGGCTTGTGAATCGTGCGGTTTGTCAGTGTTTACGCACTAAAGGAAAAGCCCGCGCCGAAACGCGGGCTTTGATCGTGGTGTTTCTACTTGCGTGGCTTCGCGGCTTCTCCTTTGGATCCGGAGAGTTCGTCGGCCAACGCGGTCGCCCCGTAGATCTTGCGCAGCGCCTCCTGGATTCCGCGTGAGTCCACCGACACAGCCCGGCCCTGCACGTCGCTATAAGCGAACTGCCACGGCAGCGATTCGATGTTGCCATCGAAAATAATGCCGACTACTTCGCCATCCTTATTGACTGTGGGCGAGCCGGAGTTACCGCCGATGATGTCGGCCGTCGAAACGAAGTTCAGCGGGACCTTCAAATCCAGCTTGGACTTCGACTTCATCCAGCTTTCCGCCAGGTTGTATGGAGGCTGGTTGTTGTGCTCTGCCGCGTGCTCAAAGGCGCCACCCATGGTTGTGACATAAGGAACATCCTTCCCATTTTCCTTGTAGCCTTTTGCCGCTCCATAGCTCAGGCGGAGAGTGAAAGTGGCATCCGGCGGCTGGGCGAAGCCGCTTTGGGCAAAGCGGGCCTTCGCAATGAGCGTACCGTCGCGGCGCACCACCGAGTCAATCTTATCGTCGAATGATTTGCGGGCCGCGAGGGCATCAGGCTCGATCGCCTTCATGGCGGCAATGAGTGGATCGTTGCTGGCGTCGATGGCGGTCTGCCCTCCTTCATAGAGTTGTTTGCGCACCGCCACATCATCCAGCTTGGTGCCTGCAATAATGTCTTTTGCCGCGCCGGCCGGGGTCCTGCCATTGAGGACCTTCTGCACATCAGGGTTGTCCTTGCCAAGCGCGTCCTGCATCTCCGCCAGCGAATCCGCTAGAAGAGCGGTGTCGAGACTCTTGTACACCGGTGCGGTGGAGAACAATTGCTGCTCCACCGACGGCAGCGCGGAATCACGAAACTCGCGCAAGCGGTCCGCGTTCGGCTTCGGCTTCTCCGCCGCCGCTCGCACCAGCACGCGTGCGATCTGCGGCAGCCCGGATGCAAATCCGCGCAGGCGCTCCAGGTAGCTGAGTTGGGGATAGATTTCGCGTTGCAGCTTCATCGCCTGAGCGATCTCGTCCCAGGGGTCGGGCGTTCCAGCATTCTTTGGGTCCGCCTTGTAGAATGCGCGCAGCTTGGCTTCATCGGCAGACTTGGCGTCCATGATCGACTTATCGAGAAGTCCAGACCGATAGCCGGTAACAGCCTTCTGTGTGTTCTGCATCCCGAAAATGTCTTCTTTAGCGATGCGGGTATTCTCTTCGGACTGCTTGCTGAAGTCCTGCAGTAGGGAGATGCGGCGCTTCATTGTGGCCAGGGTCAGGGGATAAGCAACGTCGCGGGTGAACTCCATCTGAGCCAGCGTCTGCAGGCGGCTGGTATTGCCGGGATGGCCGGACACGAAGATCAAATCGCCATCTTTTACGCCGCTACGCGACCAGCGCAGATAGTTGTCGAGGTGCGCTGGGTGCCCGTCTTCGTAGACCCGGAAAAACGTGATGTCGAGGTCGTAGCGGGGATAGGTAAAATTGTCGGGATCGCCGCCGAAGAATGCTGCGTCAAACTCGGGCGCGAACACCAGGCGCACGTCGGTGTACTTTTTATACTTGTACAGGTTGTAAACCTGCCCGGAATAGAAAGTGACCACGTCGCATCGCAGTCCCGTAGAAGTCGCGCAGTCTTTCTCGATCTGCGACATGGCCGCGCGCTGGGCCTGTCCTGCGTCGGCGGCCGACATTTCCGGCTTCACGCCGGCATTCACCTTATCGGTTACGTCTTCGATTCCTACCAGTTCATTCAGCTCAAGATTCGGACACTTGGCCTCTTCGGCCTGAGTCTTGGCGTAGAAGCCGGTCTTGATATAGTCGTGGCCCTCGCTGGAGAGTTGCTGCACACACCCGGCGCCGACGTGGTGGTTGGTAAAGGTAAGACCGTCGGCAGAAACGAACGAACCGGAGCCGCCATTATTAAACCGCACCGAAGACAGCCTTACATGATCGAGCCATTGCTGGGTCAGTTCGAAACCATACTTGGCCTTGATCTTGTCCTTCGGGGCCTCGTTGTAGAGCCACATGCCCTCATCGGCCGATGCTATGGTAGAAAACAGAAAGGACAGGGCAAGACAAATCGAAAAAAAGCGTTTCATGAGGATTCCTCCGGTAGGGATCATGAGGAGCGACTACAGGTTCCTCCGCGAGCTAAGATCGGACTTCTCACTATACGCGGCGAGAGCGGATCGTGGCAAAACCGGCGTCCGGGGTCCCGCCTGGAGTTTTGCACGGCGCCTTCACCGGTGCGTCAGTAATGCACTGAAGTTACCATGGCCGTCTGGAATGTAAGCGCCCATTTGGGGTATAAAAGAAAGTTGCAGTCCCCGCGCACCCCCTCGCGCGGCTCCGGCAACGGTAATCAATCTAATTGAGCGAGAGACTATGTCCAGCGTGACCAGCACTCCTGCCGCGAAAGGCCTGGAAGGCATTGTTGCCACCAACTCCAGCATCTGTTATATCGATGGCGACCGCGGCGTTCTTGCCTATCGCGGTATTGACGTTCACGAACTGGCCGACCACTCCACATTTGAAGAAACCTGCTATCTGCTCTGGTTTGGACGTTTGCCGAATCGGAGCGAACTGAAGGATCTGCAAGAGCGTCTGGCGCAAGAGCGCAACCTTGACCCGGCGATCATTCAGTTTTTGCGCAGCGTACCCAAGAGCGCGCTGCCCATGGATGTGCTGCGCACGGCGGTTTCGGCGCTGGCTTTCTATGACGCGGACGAGAAGAACAACGATCACGATGCCAATGTTCGCAAGGCGATCAGGCTGACTTCGCAGATTGCGATAATCGTGGCCGCCTACGACCGGATTCGCAAGGGCAAGCCAGTCATCGAGGCCGATCGCTCGCTCTCGCACGCCGCCAACTTTTTGCTGCAGTTGAACGGGACCAAGCCTTCTTCCACGGCCGAGCGAGCGCTCGATATCGCGCTGATCCTGCATGCCGACCACGAGCTGAATGCGTCCACGTTTGCGGCCCGCGTGACGGCCGCGACCTTGTCGGATATGCACTCCGCCATTACATCAGCCATCGGTGCGCTGAAGGGGCCACTGCATGGCGGAGCGAATGAGGCGGTTTTCCGCATCCTGGACGCGATTGTTCGCGCCAAATCCGATCCGGTCGACTACGTCCGCAACATGCTGGAGCAGAAAAAGAAGATCCCGGGCTTCGGCCATCGCGTATATCACACCGAAGATCCACGGGCTACGCACCTGCGCGCGATGTCGCGCGATCTGGGCCGTTCCAGCGGGCAGCCGCAGTGGTACGAGATGTCTGAAAAGATTGAGAAGTTCGTGAAGGCGGAAAAGAAACTGAACGCAAATGTGGACTTCTACTCCGCTTCCACTTACCACGTGCTGGGCATCGATGAAGATATGTTTACCCCCGTCTTCGCTGTCTCCCGCATCAGCGGCTGGGCCGCGCACGTCATCGAGCAACTGGACGACAACCGTCTGATTCGCCCGCGCGCTGAGTATCTCGGACCGGACTATCCCAACCATTACGTGGCCATAGAAAAACGGTAAAGGGGCAGTTCGAAATCCCCAACCACGCACTCCTCAGCTAGAATGGAGGAGTGAGTGCAATGCGCCGGATTTACCTCGACAATAACGCCACCACGCCGGTCCTGCCGGAAGTGCTCGAAGCCATGCGCCCGTATTTTGGCGAGCACTTTGGAAATGCGTCGTCGATCCACCATCATGGGCAGGAGACCCGTGCTGCGGTCGAGCGCGCGCGGGACTCCGTGGCATCGTTGCTGGGCTGCCGGGCCGCGGAGGTTGTGTTCACCAGCGGTGGAACCGAGGCGGACAATCTTGCGATTGCGGGGCTGACCAGCGCGGGCGATCACATCATCACGTCGACCATCGAACACCATGCCGTTCTCAATGCCTGCAAGCATCTGGAGGAAACGGGTTGCGACGTGACCTATGTGCCGGTGGATGGTCGTGGCCTGGTCGATCCGGACGATGTGCGGCGAGCAGTGCGGCCCAACACCAAGCTGATTTCGATCATGATGGCCAACAACGAAACCGGCGTGCTGCAGCCGGTCGAGGAAATTGGAAAGATTGCCGCCGAAGCCGACGTATATTTCCACACCGACGCGGTGCAGGCCACATCCAAGGTTCCAATTGATGTGAAGCGGATCGGCTGTGACGCGCTGTCGATCTCCGGCCACAAGATGCACGCCCCGCAAGGTGTCGGGGCGCTATATGTGCGCAAGGGAACTCGCCTTCAACCGTTGTTTTATGGCGGACGCCACGAACGTTCGCGCCGCGCCGGAACCGAGAACGTTCCGGGAATTGTAGCTCTGGGCAAGGCCGCAGACTCGGCGATGCAAGGTTTCGCACGCGGTGAGGATACGAAGATGTGCGCGCTGCGCGACCGCCTGCAGCAGGGAATTCTCGCCCAAGTAGAGGAAGCTGGCGTGAACGGCGATGGCGCGCCGCGCGTGCCGAATACGGCGAACATTTACTTCGATCATATCGAAGGCGAGTCGATGGTCATTGCCCTCGACCTCAAGGGCTTGGCCGTATCGACCGGTGCAGCATGCTCATCAGGCGCGATTGAACCGTCACACGTGCTCGTGGCTATGGGGCTACGATCCGATCAGGCCCGGGCCAGTATCCGCTTAAGCTTGGGCAAACAAAACACCGCGGAAGACATCGACATCGCTCTCGCGCTGGTGCCGGAGACGGTGGCGCGGTTGCGGGAGTTGTCGCCCGTGTATAAAAGAGTGGCCATTAGCAATTAGCAGCTGGCACTTTGCCGATGTTTCCTGGCTAAATGCTAACTGCGAACCGCTAATTGCTCTAATTAAAGATGCCGAATCCCAAAACCATCGCCGTAGCCATGTCAGGCGGAGTCGATTCCTCCACCGTCGCAGCCATGCTGCGCGCCGAGGGACACAACGTCATCGGCCTGACCATGCAGCTCTGGAACCAGCGCCGCCTCGCTGGTCACGAGGGAATGCCCGAGCAGGTAACCGGCCGCTGCTGCTCGCTCGACGACGCTTACGACGCCCGCCGCGTGGCCGAACACATCGGCATTCCTTATTACGTGGTCAATCACGAAGAGCGCTTCGAGCGCGATGTGGTGCGCCCGTTCGTTGCGGAGTATCTGTCGGGACGCACGCCAATCCCCTGCAGCCTCTGCAACAATCACTTGAAGTTTGATCAGCTGCTCGTCGTCGCCCAGCAGATCGGCGCCGATTACGTTGCCACCGGCCACTACGCCCGCGTCGAATATGACGACTCTCGCGGACGCTGGCTGCTCAAGCGTCCCGCCGATCGCAGCAAGGATCAGACGTATTTCCTCTTCGGCCTGACCCAGGAGCAGCTCAGTCGCACGCTTTTTCCCCTGGGAGGAATGACCAAGCCCGAGGTTCGCGAACTGGCCCGCAAGCAGGGCCTGGCTCTGGCCGAGAAGCCCGACTCGCAGGAGATCTGCTTTGTCCCCGGAGGCGACTACAAGCGTTTCATCGATGCCTATCTCGCCGAGAGTGGCGAGGCGTTGCCTGACACAGCTGGCGAACTTGTGACCGCAAGCGGAGAAGTGATCGGCGAGCACAGCGGCATTCACAACTTCACCGTCGGCCAGCGCAAGGGTCTGGGTGTTGCGACCGGATCGCCACTGTATGTGATCCAGATTAACGGAGCCGACAAGCAGGTGATCGTCGGCAGCGTTGAGCATCTCTATTCGCGCACGCTGCGCGCGCGTCGCGTGAACCTGATCTCTGTGGATGACTTGTATGAGCCCATGCGCGTCTCCGTGAAGATTCGTCACCGCCACGAGCCCGCTTCAGCCGTGCTGGAAAAGACCGGCGACGACGAGGTTTTCGTCACCTTCGATCAACCGCAGCGCGCGATTACTCCAGGCCAGGCCGCCGTTTTCTACGACGACGACATCGTTGTCGGCGGAGCCTGGATCGCATAGATTCTGATCGCATAGACAAGAGAGTCACGCGCGAGCAGGCCACACCTCAGCGATGGCGAGAGCCACCGCGATTCCCACCGAAACCTCCACAAAGCGATGCGAGGCCACGATCCACGCCGGACGCTCGTGCGCGATCAGCAAAATGATGCTCAGCGTAATCGCCGCAAAGCGATAGGCGCTGCGCAGCCGGAGAATCGCGCACAGGAGACCGCACAACAAGATTGCGGCCGCGTACACCAGCGCACTGGAAGGAAAAAACGCGGCGATCAGCGCTCCCAGCACCGCGCCCAATGCAGTCCCGGCAAAACGCTGCCATGCCAAGGTTCTCGGATCGATGGTGGACTGAATGATGACGATGGCGGAAATCGGTGCCCAATAAAACTCGGGAAGCTTCAGAAGGCGAGCCAATAACAGAGAGCCAACCGCCGCTATGGTGGTGCGGACTGCGTCCAGAAGCGTGCCAAACGTCAGCTTGTAGGCATTTGCCATGTCAAAGCAATTAGGGGTAACTCTCCCGAGTCTAGAATGGACGCGCAATCCGCGCCACCCGCCCGTCCTGATCGTTTGTCGTTAACCTACGGGAAGTGGCACACGATTTACGGAATCTCTTATCGAGTGTCGAGAGTGCGGCGCGGGTTTTCTGACGGTGAACAATTCCAGTTCGGTGGCGGTGAATATCTGACCGACAGGATCACTTAGGCCGCGCGCTACGGAGCGATTCAACAAACCCCGCGCCCGCCGTTTTCAGTTTCTCCTCGAGCCGTGCGGTGCAATCGCAGTTGCCACACGCCCACGGCTCGGCGCCGTTTTCGTCCCGGCACTTGCGGCGGTCGTGAGCATCCTGGACTTTTGTGAGATCGAAATATTGCTCCCAGTAGGGACGTTCTTCGAGTAGCGGGGTGGGGCAGTAGCAGACTTCCACCCAGCGCACCGTCTGGTCGGCGCAGAGTCGCGCCTCGTTCATATTGCGCAGGTATTCGCCTTCGGCGACTGAGCCTTGGCCGAGGGTTTCATTCTCGATGGCTTGGATCAGATCAGTTTCACGACCGGGCTTCACGCGGGCTCGAACCAGATAGCGCATGGGAATAGATGAAAAGAGTGTGCTCCGAGTCAGGGGCTAAAGCCCCAACATTGATTCTAAGCGCTTTACGCGGCGCTGAAGCGCCGCTCTTCCATGCTAGATGGACATCATGAAATCGCTCTAGATGAACATCTCGTCCTGCGGCACCGGGCGCCGGCCTTCGCGGCTGCCGCCGTTTCTGCGGCCGCGCCCACCCATCAAGAACTCAATGCCGGCCGTCACGCCCTGAATCAGCCCAGCGAATTGTCGTACGGGAGAGACCACCGTCTCGTGCACCATCTCAGAAGTCTCTTCCACCCGGTCGAGTGTGCGGCTGAGCAGGTCGTCGGCGCGGATGACTTGCAGGCGGGCGCGGTCTACCACATCATTCACTGTGGCATCCATGCGTTGTACCTGGGTGCGCACCGAAGTAGTCGTTTCCGCCAGATTGTCCGCAATCGTCTGCAACTTGGGACGGAGTTCGGTCAGTATCGCCTGCGCCGTTTCCAGCGCGGGCAGTGCCTTGGTTCTGACCTCGAGAGCCAGCGCCTCCACCTGAGCACTGCTCTTACGCATGGCCAGGTACATGGCCGTCAGAATGCCGGCTTGCAGAGCCACGGCTGCGCCGGTCAGCGCGATGAACAGTGGCGTGAGGTTATCCATAAGGGCGCTCTCCTGAGCCTGTCCAACCTGCCAACGTCGAAACCTGCGCCGAATCGCTGGCTCCAAGAGGTTTACAGATTCTTCGGTGCTCCGGTCTCCGTCGTAGCCTCTTGATAGGCCTGCCGGCCGGCCTCGTAGGCGGCGCGGAACTGATCCTTTTGCTGATTCACGACATCGCGGCCGCGATCCACCCACTCCGAAGCTTGCTCGCGGGCCTCGCGCGCGCGGCTGCGCATGTAATCGCGTCCTTCTTCCGCTCGAGCGCGGAGCACGTCACGCGTCTCGCTACCCGACCGCGGTGCGTATAAAACTCCCACCACCGCACCCAAACCTAGCCCGGCCAGGAACCACACAAAACTGTTGCTGCTATTGTTATCTGACATCGCAAGTACCTCCGGCTAGAAGTGCCGATAATCGGATGGTAGCACCCGCATCAGGGAAATACAATTATGGCGGAACCCTAGGCGTGGGTTCGGGATACTGTAACTTCGACCCCCAGAAATTCAGCTTATTTCTGTGTTGGGGGATTGCCCGGGTTTGGCGGCGGGGCAGCCGGCTGCGTCTTGGCCGGCGCCGATTTCACTCCCTGCAACACAGAACTCGGCCCGCTGTGCTTGATGGCGTTGATGGAGAGCGTCACCGAGGTCAACATGAACAGAACAGCCGAAATCGTCGTCGCTTTGGAGAGTGCCGTGGCTGCGCCGCGCGGGCCAAAGGCGGCCTGACTGCCCTGTCCACCGAAGGCTGCCGAGATGTCCCCGGCCTTACCGCTTTGCAGCAGGACAACCACAATCAGAAACAAACAAACGAGCACGTGGATGATGGTGACAAGGATAATGAGCATGGAATCGAAAGATCCTAAATTCTTCAGAATGAGTGCAATAGTGCGGAAGAGGGGTAATGTTTCGCCCCTCCCAACAACAGTTTGACATCCGTCCCTCCCATCGGTCAAGGCCACGGCTGTGATTGTGCTAGTCTGAATGCCCGTGAAGGTCCCTCGTCTGCTACTGATCTGCTGCCTGGCTGCAACCCTGAGTGCCGGAGGTTCAGCGCAGACAAAAGCGGCGCAGCCGAATGTTTTCCTAGTGACCCCGGATGTTTTTCTCATAACCATTGATACGCTGCGCGCCGATCACCTCCACTGCTACGGCTACGATCGTGTCCTGACACCGGCATTGGATGGGCTGGCGAAGGATGGAGTCCGCTTCACGCAAGCCTTTACGCCGAGCCCAATCACCAACACTTCCCACACCAGTATTCTTACAGGACTGCTTCCCAGCACGCACGGGGTCACGGACTTTGCCGTGCCGCTATCGCCCGCGCATCCAACTTGGGCGGAACTGCTGCACCAGCAGGCCTATCACACCGCAGCCTTTATCGGCGCGGTGATTCTCGACAGCAAAACCCTGGCTCCTGGATTGGATCGCGGATTTGATTTCTACGACAATTTTCCTGAGCACTCGCACACAAAGTCACGCTGGGGCCGGGTGGAACGCCGCGGCATGGACGTGGTGCAGCGTGCGGAATCGTGGTTGAGCGCCCATCCCGTGGGACATCACTTCGTTTGGGTACACCTCTACGATCCCCACGATCCCTACGAGCCTCCTGCGCCCTATTCGCAACTCTACAAAGATCACTTGTACGACGGTGAGATCGCGTATGCGGATTCCGCGCTTGCTCACTTCATTGCCTATCTCAAGAAGCATGGCTGGTACGAGAATTCGCTCATCGTGGTTGTGGGCGATCACGGGGAAGGTCTGGGAGAGCATCACGAGAACACGCACGGAATCTTTCTCTATGACTCGACTACGCATGTTCCCTTGATCTTTAAATTGCCGGTGGGAAGGGTTGTCGGGAAAGTGAAAGTGGTAGACGCGCAAGTGCGCACTATGGACATTCTGCCGACGGTGCTCGACCTGATTGGCGCCTCTGCTCCGCAGCGACTGGATGGCGAATCGATGAAACCGTATTTCAGCGGCGCGGATACTGCTTCCCGAACAGCCTTCGGTGAGACGGATTATCCCTTGCGCTTCGGATGGGCGCCGCTGCGGTCGGTGCGCACAGAAGGCTTCAAGTTTATTGAGGCGCCGCGTCCGGAGCTCTATGATTTGCGCGCCGATGCCGCCGAGCTGAACAATAAATACGAGCCCTGGAGTACCCAGGTTCAGAAGTTCCGGGGAATGTTGGCTGAATTGCGGGCGAAGGCGCCGCCGCCCGGGCCTTCCAAGGGTATGGTGGCGCAGGGAACAATCGAGGAACTGAAGGCATTGGGCTATCTGGGCAGGGCCGACGCGGGGAGTGCAACCAATGTTCCCGAACCCTCCATGCTCCCTGATCCCAAGGACAAGATTGAAGGACAGAACCTGCTGCACTCGGCGATGATAGCGGCAGAAGACGACCGTGAAGCGGACGCTCGTGAATCTCTGAAGAAAGTGCTGCAACTGGATCCGAAATCACCCACTGCGCTGCTTCAACTGGGTGAGTTGGAACTAAAAGCCGGGGACTACGCCAGTGCCGCACAACACTTGAAAGGCGCACTCGAAGTGCGTCCGGATGACGCCACTGCCGCATTCTACGAAGGGCAGGCCCTGGAGAAAACTCACGATTGGGCCGGCGCCCGCGATGCACTGGAGGCCAGCTTGAAGCTGAGGCCAGGCCAGTTTCAGGCTCGCTTGCTGCTGGGCCAGGTCTATCTGGCGTTAAAGAATCCCCAGGCTGCAGAGGACCAGTTCGAAGCCGCTTTTCTGCTCCAATCGAATAGCGTGGAAGCACAGCTGGGTGTGGCCTCGTCTCAAATTGCTGAAGGCAAGTTTGCAGATGCTCTTCCTGGATTGCTGCAGCTTTCCAGATCGCACCCTAACCGTGCGGATGTGTTTCATCTGCTTGCTCAAACCTACAGAGGGATGAGCAAAAAAGTCGATGCGGAGCAAGCAGAAGCTCAGGCCAAGCGGCTGGAACAACCGCACTGAGGAACGAGCCGCGGATCTACTTTTGCGCCAATTTCTTGTCCGATCCCTCGAAAATCTCCGTCAGCACGTGGCCGTGCATTTGGGCAGGCTGCTCAATGCCGTAGATGTGCAGTATCGTGGGAGCGATGTCATACACCGAAACTTCGAGTCCCATCAGCCGAAGATCGTGCTTGATGCCGGGACCCATGGCAAAGAACGAACCGGGTACGTCGTCGCCGTCGGCAAAGTCATGCTTGGCAATGACCGGCGTGGTTTTCTCGTGGTCCATGTGTGCGTGTGGATCGGTTTCCTCGAACTCCCGCAGCGGCTTGATACCGTGATCGGAGACGACAATGACATAGGTGTTATCGTCAATGTGCTTCAGCACCGCGCCCAGCACTTTGTCGAAGGCGACGTATTGCTCGGGGAACGCTTCCGTGCGCACCGCATTGATCTTGGGATCGTAGCCCGCGTTGTAGGGCGCTATGGGATAGAGCCAGTGCCCGGTACGGTCTTCGCAAGACTGTCCCAGCCAGGTGAAGTCGGTGGGATGGTGTTCTAAAAGGTAATCGAAAAGCTGCGTCTGCTGATCGCGGATGAGCTGGACTTTGCTCAACCAAGCATCGATAACCGCGGTTTCGTGTCCCTTCAGATCGGCGGCCGAGGGCATGCGTTCGCAGTCAATGTAGAAATCGCCCACGTTCTTCAGCAGTTCTGCTTTCATGGCGGGAGGATAGACGGCATCGCCGCCTTCCACTTCCGAGAGCTTGGGAGCGCACAGCACGCCGTCTTCACAGTTCTTGCCGCGCGTCAGCATGCCGCTGATCATGTAGCCATTCACCGGCATGACTGGGAAGGTTGCCGGGACATTGGCCATTCCAACGGTCACGCCCTTCTTCGACAGCATGGACCACATGGGCTCTTCCTTCAGCATGTTGGTGTTGGCCGTGACCCCACCCACAATGAAACCAGTCACGCCGTTCTCTTCCGGCTTGGTGCTGGTGAAGATGGTGCTAAAAACGCGCGGGCAATTCGGGGCGGAGACTGTGCGCAACTTGCCGTAAGCGCCCTTCTTGATCACGCTGGAGAGATTGGGCATCTTGCCTTCCAACAACAAGGGCCGAATCACGTCCAACTCCATGCCGTTCACGCTCAACACAACCACGCGAGGCTTCGCTTTGGCGGTGCTCTGGGACTGGCCAATCAAGGTCAAGGATGATAAAGAGAGGATAGAAAACAGCAAACCGAGCAAGAGTCTTCGCAACATCATCGGACACCCACCCCTACCTGAGCCTTTGAGGAGTTCTTCCTGCCAACATGTTCAATGATTATACGTCTACGCGGCGTTTTCCGATAAGAAGCCGGTACGGGCTGAGTTTCAAGAAGACGCTTCCAGGTATGTGATGGTGAAGGAGTTGATGGTGCGGAAGGGGGGATTTGAACCCCCACGCCTTTCGGCGCCACCCCCTCAAGATGGTGTGTCTGCCAGTTCCACCACTTCCGCACGATGCGAAACGACACCACAGGGGCGGCTTGATTATAGCAGAACGAATCTGCTCCCCACTCCGCCGGGCCCGCCGATACGATCCTAGTCTCCCGAAGGTTGCAGCATTTCCTCCTGAGGCATGTCTGGAAAAGGCCGCTCCTGCGCGATTGCTTCGGGCTTATTTTGCAATCGCGCAACCTGTGCCTCGCCCGCCGAAAACTGTGCTGCTTCCGTGGATTCAGCCAGCGCCATGGTCGACGCCAGCCCGCCACTGATCACCTGCTGCACCTGGTCGAAGTATCCCGTGCCCACGAAACGCTGATGCTTCACCGCCTGGTAGCCGTGCTGGCGTTCGCTGGCGAATTCTTTCTCCTGCAACGCCGAGTAGGCGGCCATCCCGGTTTCTTTGTAGTGCCGCGCCAGTTCGAACATGCTCAGGTTCAGCGCATGGAAACCAGCCAGCGTCACAAACTGAAACTTGTATCCCATGCGGGCCAGTTCCGGCTGGAAGTGCCCGATGGTTTCCTCATCCAGCTTCTTGCGCCAATTGAAACTGGGCGAACAGTTGTAGGCCAGCATCTTTTTCGGATACTTCGCATGAATCGCCTCGGCGAACTGGCGAGCCTCTTCGAGATCTGGATGCGAAGTCTCGCACCAGATCAAATCTGCATACGGCGCATAAGCCAGGCCTCGCGCTATCGCAGACTCGATCCCGCCCCGAATGCGGAAGAAACCCTCCGCCGTGCGTTCGCCGGTACAGAACTTACGGTCGCGCATATCGATATCGCTGGTCAAAAGTTGCGCGCTGTCGGCGTCGGTCCGCGCCATCACCAGCGTGGGCACGCCCATCACATCTGCGGCCAACCTCGCGGCGACCAGTTTCTGCACCGCTTCAGTGGTCGATACCAACACCTTGCCGCCCAGGTGTCCACACTTCTTCGCCGACGAGAGCTGATCCTCGAAGTGGACGCAAGCCGCCCCCGCCTCAATCATCCCCTTCATCAGTTCGAACGCATTCAGAGTGCCGCCGAACCCGGCTTCCGCGTCGGCGACCAGCGGCGCAAACCAGGTTTGCCCCGGAGCGACTTTTCCCTCGGCATGATGCACTTGATCCGCCCGCTGCAGCGCGCTGTTGATGCGGCGGCAAAGGTTGGGAACGCTGTCCGCCGGATACAGGCTCTGGTCGGGATACATCTGCCCCGCGTTGTTGGCGTCCGCCGCCACCTGCCATCCACTCACGTAGATCGCCTTCAGCCCCGCCTGCACCTGCTGCACCGCCTGGTTGCCCGTCACCGCGCCCAGTGCGTTCACGTAAGGCTCGGTCTGCAGCAGTTCCCACAGCCGCCCTGCCCCCATGCGAGCCAGCGTGTGCTCAACCTGGACCGAGCCGCGCAGACGCAACACGTCCTCCGCCGTATACGGACGCTCAATTCCTCTCCACCGCGGGTTTTTCGCCCACTCATAGTTCAGGCAATCCTGAGCCAGCGCGTACTGCGCGGTCTTCTCCGCGGAGCTCATTTCTTCGGAGATCAACTTTTCGGAGATCAACGACGGGGAGGGGAACTGGGGTTTGGTTGAGTGCTTTCCGTTTTCCTTGGCGGACATTTGATTTTCTCCTGTCGTCCTTGACTATTAAAGTATGTTCAATATAATGAACATAGATTCATCATACTGGCGAAGCGTATGTCAGGTTGCAGGCACGGTCAAGGCTTATGTTCAATATACTGAACATACATTCATTTTGTTGTACGACTACGGGCTTCCTACCATGACGACTGCAATGGTCAAACCGGATTCTCCCTCCGCCGCTGTAGAGCGCGCTCTGGCCATGCTGGAAGCTGTTGCCCAGGCCTCCGAGGGCTTAAGCAATGCCGAGATCAGCCGTAAACTGAACATTCCAAAGAGTTCCGCCAGCTACATCCTGCGCACTCTGGAAACCCAGGGCTATTTGACTCGCGATGCGGAGTCCGGAAAGTACCGCGTGGGGCTGAAGATCCTGAGTCTCAGCCGGGGAGCCCTAGGGGGACTGGACGTTCGCGGAGTGGCCCTTCCGATCATGCGCCATCTGACGCACCAGACCGGCCTTACCTGCCACCTGGCCGTGCTGGATGGACCTGACGCCGTCTACATCGAGAAGGTTGAGCCGGAGGGCTTTATCCGCATGGACACCTGGGTCGGACGCCGCATGCGCGTGCATGCCACCAGCGTCGGCAAGGCGCTAGTCGCCTACATTCCCCAGGAGCAACTGGAGGAGATTCTGCGCAAGAGCGGTATGGAAAAGCGCACGCCCAAAACCATCACCACCCTGCCGCGTCTGCTCAAGGAACTGGAGAAAGTGCGTACCCAGGGCTATGCCGTCGACGATGAGGAGAACAACTTGGGCGCGCGCTGCCTCGGCGCTCCGATTTTCGATGAGCGCGGCGCAATCGAAGCCAGCCTGGGCTTAAGCGGCACGACCCAGCAAGTCAGTCCGCAAACCATGCCACGCATTCTCGAAGCGCTCAAGGACGCGGCCCGGCACATCTCCATGGGTATGGGATTCCGCGCCCCCCAACGTCGCGCCAGCGGCACCTAACCCATTCTGGAACCGAGCCGTTGGCCCTACGCAGACTCTCTGTGCTCTTCCGTCATTGCCACCCTCACGCCGACCGGCGGCCGCAGCAGCGGCAGCAACACGATCCCCTGCTTCCGGTCGTGGACGAGCGTCCAGACCGCCGCACACTGATCACACAGCCAGTACCGCTCGACACGCCGGGGCTGTTGCCGCAGGTGAGGAGAGGGTGCTGTCGCCTCTCCCGATTTGGCTACACATTCCGTTTCCACCAAGAATAGCTTGCCTTGTCCCAGTCGAAGAAACGGTGTCGCGCATTGTGAATTCGCGCAGTGGCTGAGCATCCTGCCCTCCACTGGACGGCTCTTTTTATACTCTGATTATACTCAGACCTGTCTATCCTCAGACCTGTCCACACTCAGACTTGCAGCGGTCAGTCTTTGTCCTGAGACTGACAAGAGCGGCCAGATTCCAAAGCGCATGCATGTGAGATGCCACGACGCATGGAAAACTCCGAGGGCCAATTCCCTGATTTGGAGGCCGTATCTGACACCGTGCCTCGTCCCGGCGTGCCGACTCATCGGCACTCTGCCGAAGGTTCGTCTTCCGTGCCTTGCCTCAAGTCTTCTACCCCGCTACCATTTCAACGAATGGCCAAGCACGTCCTATTGTGTTCCCCAGCTTATTTTGAAATCGTCGACCAGAAGAACCCCTACATGTCGGACCAGCCTTCGGTCGATCGCGAGAAGGCCCAACAGCAGTGGGAGGCTCTGCGTTCCGCCCTCGAGCAAGCCGGATGCCAGGTTGAGACCATCACTCCCGCCCCGGGCCTCGAAGACATGGTCTTCGCCGCCAACCAGGTCTTCGTGGGTTTTCACGAACGGATCGGCAAGTTCATCGTGCCCAGCCGCATGGTGCACCCTTCGCGGCAGCGCGAGGTGCCTTTCTATGTGGATTGGTACCGCCAGCGCGGGTTCAAGATCATCGAGGTTGATCTCGGCGCTGACTACCTGGAAGGCCATGGCGACCTGCTTTGGCACCCGGACTGGTCCCGCATCTATGCCGGCCACGGCTTTCGTTCGACCCAGGCCGGCGTCGAAAAGTTTCGCGACGCCATGTCCAAATTGGGAATCCCGGTCGTCCCTCTTCATCTGGTCGACCCCTACTCCTATCACCTCGATACCTGCTTCTGCCCGCTGAACGGTGAAGCCGTGCTCATCTATCCCGGCGCCTACGCTCCCGAATCCCTCGTCACCGTGCGCGGGTTCTGGAAGCGAGTTCACGAACTCACCACCGACGAAGCCCACAAATTCATGGGCAACGGCATCGTGGCCAACGGACGCTACCTCACACCCTACGTCACGCCGCACCTTGAGACCATCCTCCGACAGGAGGATCTCACGCCCCTCATCGTCGATACGTCCGAGTTCGAAAAATCCGGCGGCAGCTTATTTTGCATGAAAGCTTTTCTGCCCTGAAGTGAGGGTGGGAGAACCGCTGGAAGTTTTGGCTCCTAAAATTGTTCTGAAATTTACCCAAACTTCGGGAGCGGTGTTACGTCTAAACTCTGCCTTGCAGGCAGAGGAGGCTTCTCGAATGAAACCACTCCGAATCTTCTTGCTCTCAGCACTGCTCGTCCTGGCGGTTAGCGCGCTTGGACAGGGCACAAAAACGAACCCAGTCACGACCGCGCCTCAGGCGCAAGCTGCGCCAACCCTTGCTTCCGCCATCGACCGGGAGATCAGCGCGGTCGAAAAGCAAATTCTAGACGCGGCCGAGGCCATGCCTGAGGACAAGTTCAACTTCTCTCCAGAGAGCTTGAACCTTCCGGCCGGCAACTACAAGGGTGTGCGCACGTTTGCCGTGCAGGTCAAGCACATCGCGGCATCCAACTATTTCATCTGGTCGGGGCTCACCGGCGATAAGCTCCCCGCAAACCTGAAGGACGGGAACGGTCCGGAGGACGTCAAGACGAAAGCCGAGATTTTGCTGTTCCTGAAGGATTCTTTTGCCCTGGGTCACAGGGCTGCTGCTACGTTGACAACCGAAAACATGTTGCAGACGCCCGACCACAGCAAGTCGACGCGTCTGCACCTGGCCACATTTGGCGTCGCGCACGCCTTCAATCATTACGGACAGATGGTGGAGTATTTGCGGATGAACGGAATTGTGCCGCCCGCCAGCAGGGGAAAGTCAGACTGATGAGCAAACGGCTCGGAAGAGAAATGTCCCAAGGGGGGCCGGCCCTGACTTCGTTGCTGTAAAGCAGTGTGCGGACTTGATATGCGCGAAAGGGACATGTCCTTCAGTAATCAGGAATCGGCCCTATTGAGGTTGCCCCTCTAACCGGTAAGAATGATCCAAGAGGTACATGGTCTCGACCCATTCCTCGTGGAGTTTCTCATGACGACGCAACAGTTAGCTTTAATTGCGAACATTCTGAATATCGCAAAATCTGATCGGTTTTTGTTCACGGTCGCATCTTTCGTTCTGTCGTCTGCCTCCTGCAGCGAAAGTACATGGGACATGACCAATCGCATCTGCGACTATTACTTTTCTGAAACTACCGAGCGGAACCGGCCGGCTGCAAGTCAGACAGCGTGGTAAGAGTGATTCTGCGAAGCGCCGAATCAGTCGTTATCGATATATCGCAATTCCACGCCACTGGATGCATTCATGACTTTTTCCGCGACCTCTTTAGCCATGTGCTTCGCCCTCAGTGCACCACCGCCCCCATTACCGCCACCACCACTCCCACCACGCTAAGCGCGATCCCTAGGTGCCAGAAAATCCGCCGTCCGGAAAGCAGCGTGATCGACGTAATCACCAAACCAATCTCCAGGAACACTTCTGCCAGATCATAGCGGTCGGCACGACGCATTTCCATGGCAACCTCGCGATCCAACTCGCGTGCCTGCTCTTGAATCTCCTCCTTGTCGTGCTTGTAACGTTCCGCTTCCTGCCCATATTTCTCACGGACCTTCGCCACCGCTGCGGCGTCCTTGCTGGCCACAACTGCAGCCATTTCGTTGAACAGCACGTCCTCATGCTCGCGAATATTTTTCGCCTGGTAGTATCCCCACTTGTCGGAAGACTTCCCCTGCAGCACAACCTCTTCTGTGTGCGCCCGGTGCCCCAGCAGCGATGCCACCGCCACCAGCACGGCCAGTACCGCCATGGTCAACGACACGGCCGCCAGAGAACGATCCTCTCTGGCTTTCTCCGCTTGTTCACGCAACTCCTCAGCTTCGTTTCCCATATTGTCCGATCCTGATTCGGAGTGATGGTGCAGATATTACGCAATCACGGCTATTTCGCCAAGCCCGGTATCTGTGCGGCGCACAGTTTCAATGCTGCGATTCGGCGTTGCATCTCTACCCTCTTCCGAGCTATATACTCTTCGCAAAAGCTCAGCCAGCCGCAGATCTTCACAACCGGCAGACACGCAAAGGCATCCATCGGCTACAGCCGGCAACAACGGCGATGTCTTGGAACTGGTTTCGCAGCTAGTTTGGGATGGCTGTTTTACAAATAGCTTTGAAAAGGGCGCGGTCAGAACACCGGCCCTCCATTCACCAGCATTTTCTTCAAGCTAAATTCTTGAAGAATCCGCTGCTGCCGGATTCGGTCAATATTGGGGTGCACAAATTCCACGCCGATCTTCTCGCCGGGATCAAGTTCCTTCGGACGCGGAAAGGTGAACTGAAAGGTATCGTCCTTGAAGCTGTAGTTGGTCAAGCTCAGTCTATCTTTGCCGGCATTCAGAAACACTGACATGCTGAGCGTCGCCAGGCTCTGCCGCACCCAGTAGCTCCGCAGTAAACTCTCATAGTTCTGGACATTGGTGTGAAAGGTCACTGAAACGACGACTCGGTCGGGAAACGTGACCGCCAGAAACTTGCCCGCGCTGACGTCAAACGCTGTCTTCTGCTCTGCGCTCATCGCGTCGTACTTGGAGTTCAACTGAGAAGAGCGCACCTGTGCCTCGCGAATGGGCTGCGCCGAGCGAAACTGCAGATTGTAGGAAATGGTGGGCTCGGTCTCCATCTCGCCCCGGTAGCCCGTGTTATTCGGCGAGTCTCCACTAGTTACGCTGGTCTGAATGGCAGCTACAGAAATAGTGGTGGCCCACGGCGATTCTTCGAGCATGCGGCGCGTCTCGTCCACGGACCAATTCTGGTACGGTTTCTTGGCCCAGAAATCCGCGCCGAACGCAGCCACCACGGACAGGCAAACCGCCAAGAGCAGAATAATCCCGGGATAGAGTCCCCGTCGTACCGTTAACATGGGAATCTCCTTTTCCCCTAGAGAGAACGGCACTCAGTATAAATCGATGTTCTGTAAATGCAGAATCGAAAAGGCGCCCATGCGCCACGGCTCGATCACCTACCGCATGGTCTCTTCGATCTCAGAAATCCAGTCGGGCCGCTTCAATACTTCGCGTGGCTTGGGACCATCGGCGGCGCCTACAATCCCGTCCTGCTCCATCAGATCAATAAGATGGGCCGCGCGCCCGTAACCTATGCGCAGCCGCCGCTGCAGCAGGGAAGTGGACGCCTTTCCAAACTCCACCACCAGCTTCACCGCATCCTGATACAGAGGATCGTCCTCGCTGCCGCTGTCCTCTGATCCTTCCGCCGCACTCCCGCCGCCCACGGCCTCGCGCTCCTCTCGCGGAGCTTCGAGGAATTGCTGCTGATATTCCGCCGAGCCTTGCGCCTTCCAGAATTCAACCACCGCCGCTATTTCCTTTTCCGTAACCAACGGCGCATGCAGCCGATGCACCCGTGCCGAACCAGAAGGCAGATAGAGCATGTCGCCCTTGCCGAGCAGCGCCTCGGCTCCGTTGGCGTCAAGAATGGTTCGCGAATCCACCTTGGTCGCCACCCGGAAAGAAATGCGCGCCGGGAAGTTCGCCTTGATAAGTCCCGTAATTACGTCGACCGACGGACGCTGCGTCGCCAGCACCAGATGAATGCCCACCGCGCGCGCCATCTGCGCCAGGCGCGTGATCGACTCCTCCACATTGCTCGAATCCAGCATCATCAGATCTGCCAATTCGTCGATGATGATCACGATGTAAGGAATCGGCTTGTCGTCGGAATCCTCTTCAAACAGGCTGGGCGTACCGCCGCTGTCAAACAGCCGGTTGTACTGGTCGATATTGCGCACGCCCTTGGCGGCCAGCAACTTCAGCCGCCGTTCCATCTCACGTACCGCATTGCGCAACGCGTTCGCCGCCAGCTTCGGTTCGGTGATGATCGGGGTATACAGATGCGGCACGCCTTCGTAGTTCCCCAGTTCCAGCCGCTTCGGATCCACCAGAATCAGCCGCACCTGCTCCGGTGTCGCCTTGTACAGAATCGACATGATGAAGGCGTTGATGGCCACGCTTTTGCCCGAACCCGTAGACCCGGCAATCAGCAGGTGCGGCATGCCGTTGAGATCCGCCGTGACGATGCGCCCGTTGATGTCCTTGCCCATCGCCATCGTCAGCTTCGATTTCGAGCCCATGAATTCCTGCGACTCGATGTTCTCCCGCAGCCAGATGATCTCGCGCTCGCGGTTCGGCACCTGAATGCCCACAGTCGATTTCCCGGCCATGCGCTCGATCAAAATACTTTCGGCCTTCAACGCTAAACAAAGATCATCGGTAAGGTTGGTGATACGGCTGTACTTGATCCCGGCATCCGGTTTGAACTCAAACGTAGTGACCACGGGACCAGGATTGATCTGCGTAATCTGCCCGTGAACGTCGAACTCGGCATATTTCTCGGTCAGCACCTGCGCCAGCAGTTTCAGTTCCTCGGCATCCACGCTCTGCTGCTCGTCAGGACGCTGCAGCAAGCTGCTCGACGGCAGCTTGTAGCCGCCCGCGATCCGCGGCATCGTGGTTCTGGCTTTGTGATCGCTGTCGGCACGCTGCGTCACTTCCGGGTCAAGAGCGGTTTCGTCTCGTGCCAAAGACTCAGATAGAATCCCGCCCGTCGCTGCCAGACTGTCCTCCGCGATCTCGGGCCCGAGCATGCGCTCAATGCCGGTTCGGCGAGGTTCTGAAGCCCGCGCTGGCGCCGCAGGTTCGCCAGCGCTGCCCGGCCGAGAGGGGATTAACTGCGTTTTTACCACAGGCCTCAAATTCCGCCGCTTCTCCAATTCCCTCTGCTGGTGCCTCTTGATTCGTTCTTCCTTCCAATCCTGGTAGCGGTTCCACAGCGCGGTCACAAATGCGAACCGGGTCGGCGCCCACAGTTGAATCGCTGAAAACGAGAACGCAGTCGAGAGATACAGCGCGACCGCCAGTACGCTGGCACACACAATGTACGCGCCCGCGAGATTCAAGTAGTGGATCAGAAAATCGCCCACCACCCGTCCCAGCAGACCCTCAATCGGAATCACGTTGAGCCAGCGCAAATGGCCCGGCAGCAGTGCCAGCATCGCGGGGACAAAAACCGCCAGCCAGATTCCGCCCAGACTCTTCGCCACCGGAGATTGAACCCTCCGCGAAGCGAACCAGCGAATTCCCAGCAAGCCGAAGAAGACCGGCAGAAGAAATGCTCCGATCCCAAAGAATTGCAGGGCAAGATCGGAAATGACCGCTCCCACCACGCCAATCCAGTTGCGGGCGACGTGGGTTCCGGTCAGCACGGAAGCGCTGTTAAACGAAGGATCGAGCGGCGAATACGATGCCAGCGCGAGGAAGAGGAGGAGCGCAGAGACGCACAACAGGAACCCGATCAGCTCATTCAGCCGCCGGTTGCCCGTGGGAACAAAGATGCTTGCCAGAAAACGCATGTGGGCCGTTTCTTACACTGGACGCGAAACCGTCCCGTGGCGCAAATCGGCCAGAGCCTCATCATTATGCCAAGAACGGGCGGAGGGGGCAATGGGGGAGTTGGGCGCGGGGTGTAGAGTTGGATGCTCGCGCTTGCCGACTCCCTGCGGGCGGTCAATTATGGAACTGGAATCAAATCCGGGTAACTTTCGTCCGTGTTTCGACGACCACTTTTCCCATTGTACCCATTTTGGGCACATGCTATCATGAAGTTATTGAGCATGGATTCTGCTTGTGCGGATCATCGCCCGTAAGACGTTAAGGGATTTTGTCGACTCCCTTCGGGGTAGCTCGCACCAGAAAGCCGTGAAGTCGGCGCTGGATTCGTGGTTTCATGAAGTGCAGAATTCGCAATGGCGTACGCCCGCCGACGTAACGCGCAGTTACGCAACGGCCAGCATCGTTGGTAGCGATCGCGTGGTATTCAACATTAAGGGCAATGCCTACAGACTCGTTGTGGCAGTGGATTACCAGCGCCAGATCCTTTTCATCAAGTGGCTGGGTACTCACGCCCAATACGACAAGATTGATGTCAGGACGGTGAAGTATGCAGGTTAGGCCGATCAAGAACGAATCTGATTACAGGACGGCCATACGCCGCATTGAAGCCCTGTGGGGCGCGCCATTGGCCACGCCGGAAGGTGACGAACTCGAAATCCTGGTCACGCTCGCCGAAGCCTACGAGCGGCTGCACTATCCCATCGACCTGCCCGACCCGGTGGAGGCCATCAAGTTCCGTCTGGAACAGCAAGGCAAGGACTACCGCGCGCTGATCGGAATCATCGGCCAACGCACCCGGGTATACGAAGTGATGCGGCGTGCACGCCCACTATCGCTGAACATGATTCGCAAGCTGCATCATGACCTGGAAATCCCCGCAGAAGTCTTGATTCAGCCGGCCCGAAAACCCCCGCGGCGGCCAGTACGACACTCGCGTGCGTCGCGCGTTCGGCGCTCTGCCTGAGGGCACATCGTCTCGCAACGGCTAGGAACCGGAACATGAAGAAGAATATCGGTTCTCATCCCGCCAGTCTCGCCGCGAACGCCAGCACCAGCCCTCCCACGATGATGCGATACACCGCAAACGGCACGAATCCGTGCTTCCGCACGTAGGCCATGAACCACGCCACCGAGGCGTAAGCGACGATATACGAAACCACGAAGCCGATCGCCAGCACGATCCATCCATGAGCATCGATCTGCGAAACGCCAATCGGATTCTCCCCCTTGCCCAAGACCGACTTGAACAGCGTGTATCCGGTAGCGGCAACCATAGTTGGGATCGACACGAAGAACGAAAATTCGAGGGCTGAGGCCCGCGACATCCCCGCAACCTGACCACCTGCGATGGTTGACATGGAGCGCGACGTTCCGGGAAATACTCCCGAGAAGATCTGGCAGAAGCCAATCCAGACCGCCTGTCCGAGGCTCATGTTTTCCATCTTCCAGGTGTGGATTCGGCCTCCGCCCGCGGACGGTCCCGCAGCTTCCGACTTGGCATTCATCGCATCGACAATCCACATGACGATTCCGCCAATCAATAACGACCAGCCAATGATGTACAAGTTCTCCAGGTGTTTGCCAATGACCTTGGTTAACAGGAAAGAGGGAATGGCCGTCACCACAAAAGCGACCGTCACTAATCCCAGAGGATGCGTGAGCGGCGAGCGGTCGCCGCGCTCACCCCGCGGAAAAGTAGAGAGAAATGTTGCGATGCGGCCGCGGAAATACACCGGCAGGCAAAGAATTGCGCCAAGTTGAATGACAATGGAATACATCTTCCAGTAGCCGTCCGACAAGCTGATGTGCAGCAGTGCTTCGGAAAGCCTTAAATGCGCAGTCGAGCTGACCGGGAGAAACTCCGTGAGGCCTTCCACAATTCCCAGCACCAGTGACAGCAAGTAGTCGTTCAATCGTCCTCCAAAAGTAAGGGAACAGTATCGCAGAAAAGTTTCAGCAGTTGTTGCACCAATGCTCAGTCGCTGGTGCTTCCATATGTAGGAATGCTCTGCTGAATGTAGAAGACCAGCCGCTGGGCGCGGAAGGCCCAATTGCTTTGTCCGTACTGGCTGACGACCTTCTGCGCCAGCGCCAGGGCGCGGTCCCGGGATTCCGCGGCTTTCTTCTGATTGGGCTCGGTCTTGTAAATCTCAATCATCGCCGACCGGCGCCAGGCCGCGTTGTACAGGGCCTCCGGCGCGGCCGGAGACTGCGGATGGTCTTTGGCATAGTTCTCGTAGAGGTCGGCCTCTTTGTCCGGACACTTCGATAAGCCTTCCCAATCGCCACAGAGCTTGTTGTCGATCAGACGAAAGGCGGCCAGGTCGGCCCACTTCGTTCCGGGGTACTTCTTGATCACCAGCTTCATCCACTCTTCCTGCATTTGCCCACGCAAATACGATTCGCGTTCGCGGGCCGAAGGGCGCGTTATAACGTCGGACCGCTCAATTTGCCAGCGAATATCGGCCGCACGATAAAGCGCCTCCGCGGCGAGTGGAGAGGTAGGCATCAGATCATACACGCGATAGTAAAGTCGCATCGCGTCCTGTGCCGCATCGCGCCGGCCGCGGCGGCGGCTGGCCTGATCTTCTGAGTCCGCAGCTTCGCCGAAGATAATCCGGTCGCCGTCTTGAGTTGTGGTGCTTATCAGGCCTTTTGCTGGAAGCCAGCCGGTGATAGTTTTGGCCTCGGCCTCTTCGTCGGTCAAACCTTCTTCATTTCGCACTGGTCGAAGAATCGCCTGCACGTGAACCCAGTCGCGGCTGGTCTCGATGATGATCAACTCATGCCCACGTCCGACCTCGACCAACTTCGCGGCGTCGGCGTTAGGAGCGACGCGGATGGTTTCTTCATGCACCAGCGTTCCGCGCAAGGCGTCAGCCAAGGCGAACGGAGCGAAAAGGAGGGCAGCAGCAATCGTTATAAATGAGAGTTTCATGGCATTCCGGAAGCTTGTAGCGCCGTAAAGCCGACCATTGACTAAGACTAAGAATGAACTTTGGCAGAACGCGGTTGCAGGGCAGCTATTTTTATTTTGCACGGTCTCCACAGCAGGTTCAGTGTTTACAGGTTAGTGCCCGTGTTTCACGTCGGTCAAGCGGAATCAGCCGCTGGCCCAACAACTGGTAGGATTGCTAACCGGGCGCGCACCGGACGTTTCAATGTCACTCCTAACGATATTCGGTCTGTTTGCGGTAACCGCCATGCTCGTCTGCTACGCCTTGGAAGCGCGGAGCCGATGGTTCATCCTGGCCTTCGCCGGGGCTTGCTCGCTGGGCTCACTCTACGGCTTTCTGCAGGGAGCCTGGCCGTTCGGATTGGTCGAGGCCATCTGGTCTGTGGTCGCCATACGTCGTTGGGCGAAGGCAGCAGCACCTTCAAAGTAATCTGCCATCCAGGCGCTGCGCGTGCACCATTTCATCGTCACCACCAGCAACTAGCAATTAGCATTTAGCCGGTCGGAGTTTTCTAGGTCCGCTCAACGGCTAACGGCTAACTGCTAGCTGCTAACTGCTCCGCTCTGATCCCCGGCGGAATTCTTCCAGCATCTTGGGATCGATGTTGCCGCCGCTGATGATGGCGACGTTTATCTTCGTCTTCGGCAATTGGTCGTGGTGGAATAAGAAGCCGGCCACAGCCACCGCTCCGCTGGGTTCGGCCACGGTCTTGGGATTTGCCGCCAGCAGACGAACCGCTTCGCGAATCTCATCTTCGGTTACGGTTACGATGTCGTCCACATAGCGGCGAATGTGCTCGAAGTTAATCGGCCCGATGCTCTGCGTGCGCAGCCCGTCAGCAATGGTTTTCGAGACTTCGTCGGCAGGGAACTGAACGATCTTTCCAGAGCGCAAGCTGGCCTGGGCATCGGCAGCCAGCTCGGGCTCCACTCCAATTACCCGAACCGAAGGCTTGCTCAACTTAATCGCCGTGGCCACGCCGCTGATCATTCCACCGCCGCCGACCGGCGCGATGACCGTTTCCACCTCTGGCAGGTCTTCGAGAATCTCCAGTCCGATCGTTCCCTGACCGGCAATGATCTGCTCGTCGTTGTAAGGAGGCACAATCACGTATCCATGCTCCGCGGCCAGCTCTTCAGCCTTGAGTTGGCGCTCGGCGCTGCCCGGGCCTACGAGGACGATCTCGGCGCCCAGCGCTGCCGTGGCCTCGCGCTTGATCGCGGGAGCGTTCCCTGGCATCACGATGACGGCCTTCACGCCCAGCGCCCGCGCCGCATACGCCACGCCCTGCGCGTGATTGCCGCTCGAGTAGGTAATCACTCCGCGCTTCCGGTCCACTTCTGAGAGCGAGGCGATCTTGTTGTAAGCTCCGCGAAGCTTGAAAGCGCCAATGGGCTGCTGGTTTTCGGGCTTGAGGAAGAGTGACCGTCCATCCGAGGTTTCCGACCACTCCAACAGTCGAGTACGAACCGCAACGCCATTGAGGCGGGCACGCGCCCGGAAGACATCATTCAGGCTAACGATAAGATATCCCTCGCAATGAAGACTCTATCGTTTTCCCTTGATTCTGCTTACCAGCGGCCATGATCTCAGCGGCCGCGCGCTCCCCGGAGCGAATGGCGCCTTCAACGTACCCCGTCCAAACCGGAGAGGTTTCCGTGCCCGCCCAGTGAATCCGCCCGAAGGGCGTACGTAAAGCTGGTCCCAGGGTGGTAAGAACACCTGGCCCCATGGATGGGCCGTAGCAGCCGCGGCTCCACGGATCAGCCGGCCAGTCCTGGTCAATGTAATCGATGGGCTTCGCGCCTTCAGGACCAAAATATTTTGCGATCAGATCGACGGCCAATTTCTTGCGCTCCTCCATGGGACGGCCGCTCCACGGTAGCGCGCGGCGGCCGTCGATAAAACCGACGAGGAATCCGGGCTTACCTTCCGGCGGGGTTGCTTCGGAGATGAACGTGCTGGGCGGACTATCGGTGAACAGGAGGCCGTTCATGCCATGCTCACGCCAAAATGGCTTTTCATACGCGACCCAGTACTTGATCACCGAACCCATCGGCATCTGCTCGGTAAGCGCTTCGCGCTCCGGCGGCAGGGGCGGCTGGTAGCGAATGCGAGATGAGAGCGGCAGAGGCAGCGCGACAATGACGTGAGCGCCCTGCCAAGTACCCTTTTCGGAAGCGAGAGTAACTCCGCCCGAATCCTGAGAGATGCTCGTAACCGGCGCCTCCAGCACCAGCGAGTCGGCTAGTTCCTTGCCTATGACCGCCGAAACCTGGTGCATGCTTCCGGGCACAATGTACATCTGCGCGCCGTTGTCGTATTTGGCGAGCTCTTCGAAGGAGTCGCCGGATCGACAGTAGAAAAGAAAGTAGAGCAGCGAGACTTGCCAGGGCTCCGCCGTCAGCGTAGAGCGAACCTCGGAGTTCATCATTCGCAGAAGCGTGTCGTTGTGAACATTCTCTCGCAACCATTGTTCCACCGTGATGTCGTCTAACTCTTCAGCGTTGGGCGCCGACCAGGGAGCATCCGGCGGGACTCGCTCCACCAGGGCATTGAGCTTTGCGGGCATTTGCCCGTAATCGGCCTGCGTCTGAGCATCGAAACCAAAGTCTTCTCCTTCTGGCGTCACCCGCTTCCCGGCAAATTCGACGATTCCTTTGCCCGCGAGGTATTGCCGCATCGTTGCGATGTGGTATTCGCGAAGGAGGTCGAGAAGTCGCGTCTGAGTGGGTCCGACCCACATGCCGCCGAGATCAATGGTGTGTCCCGCAAGCTTGCCGGCCTTCACCCGGCCTCCAACACGATCGCGCGCCTCCAGAACGACGACTTCCTTGCCCGATCGGCGAAGCGTGCGTGCGGCAGCCAGACCTGCCATTCCGGCTCCGACAACAATCGCGTCCACGCGATGAGGCTGCACAGAGTCCGAGGCTGCCTGAGCAACATCAGGAATCAGGGTGCCCGCCGCACCAACTCCCAGCAGACGTAACACGTCGCGTCGAGAGAATTGACTCCTACGGTCAGACTTCTTGCGAGTCATGATCGCGCCTTTCGCAGGGCATTCGATACTTGGGCGGCTGGGGATTGTACCTTTTGGTTCTTGCTCTACCTGTTAACCTTCGTGATCTCCCGCACTGACGATTGTTAGCTAGATTTCCAATATCACCGGCATGATCAGCGGCCGCTTCTGCGTCTGCTTGGAAATATAACGCTTCAAATCCGCGCGGATCTTTTCCTTGATCACGCCGTAGTCGGCTTTTTCCTCTTCGCTGGAATGAGCCAAGGTGTCTTCGACGATGCGCCGGGCCCCATCCATCAAGCCGTCGTCCCCTGGATTGAAGCCGCGAGTCACGATCTCCGGCGTAGTTTCCACGCGGCCCGAAAGCTTGTTGATGGCAATGATGGGCAGGACGATGCCGTCTTCGCTCAAGTGCCGCCGGTCTTTAATAATTAAATCCTCAACCACGTCGGTGCGCGATCCGGAATCGATGCACACGCGGCCGACGTTGACGCGTCCGGCCTTGCGGGCATTGTGTTCGTCGAACTCGAGAATATCGCCGCTCTCGATCAAGATCACTTTTCCCACCGAGCTGTGCATCGCGCCCGCCATTTCGGCGTGCAACTTCAACTGCCGGTACTCGCCGTGGATGGGAATGAAGTACTTCGGCCTCACCAGATTGATGATCAGTTTCAACTCTTCCTGGCTGGCGTGTCCGCTGACGTGAATGGGAGGCGTGGTGCCGTCCTCATAAATCACGTAGGCCTCGCGCCGGAACAGGTGATCGATCATGCGATAGATCGTCTTCTCATTGCCGGGAATGATGCGCGATGAGAGCACAACCGTGTCGCCCTTCTCGATTTTGGCATGCTTGTGGTTATCCACCGCCGCGCGCGACAGGGCCGACATGGGCTCGCCCTGGGTTCCACTGATCATCACGCACACTTTTTCCGGCGGGAAATTCTTCATGTCGCCGGGATTGATGACGAGGCCTTCGGGAATTTCCAGGTAGCCGAGATCTTCGGCGATCTCGGCGGAGTTGTTCATCGAGCGTCCGATGAAGGCCACCTTGCGTCCGTGCTGGTGAGCCAGCTCCACCGCCAGCCGTATGCGGTGAATGGAAGAGGAAAAGCACGAAATGAACAGCCGCCGCTGGGTGTGCGCGAACACTTCGTCAAACTTCCGCCGCACGGCGCGCTCACTGGGCGTGTAGCCCTTGCGTTCAACGTTGGTCGAATCCTGAAACAGCGCCAGCACGCCCTGTTTGCCGTATTCGGCGAAGGAGTGCAGGTCGAAGAGATGGTTGTCAGTGGGCGTGGGATCAACCTTGAAGTCGCCAGTATGAATCACCACACCCAGCGGAGTGTGAATCGCGAGCGCAACGCAATCCACCAGACTGTGTGTCACCCGAATCGGATGAATGGTGAACGCGCCGGCCTTGAAGCGCTCGCCGGCGCGCATCTCGCGCAGGTCAGCGTCGTCGAGCAGTCCGTGCTCGTCGAGTTTGTCTTCCACGTAGGCCAACGTGAACTCGGTGCCCCACACCGGCACGTTGAGCTCCGAAAGAATCCAGGGCAGCGCGCCGATGTGGTCCTCGTGGCCGTGCGTGAGGACGATCCCGCGCACCCGCTGGCGGTTCTCGATGAGGTAGGAAATATCGGGGACCACAATGTCTACGCCGAGCAATTCAGCCTCGGGGAACATGAGGCCCGCATCGATCACAATAATGTCGTCGCCCCAGCGGACCGCCATGCAGTTCATACCGAACTCGCCGAGGCCCCCCAGAGGGATAATCTGCAGTTTTCCAGTTGGCATTAGATATTGATGATGCTAGCACAGTGGGCACTGGCCGGTGATCAGTGGCCAGTGGGCGTCACCGAGAACTTTTATTCCCGCTGGCCTTTCGCGCTAGTCTGCGCTAACGTTGAAACAATGGCCGATGCTGAGTCCAAATCGTGGCTTCGCGGCCGCGTCGAGAAGACGCTGATCAAGGGGCTGACGCGCGCCTACTCCACGGTTCATGTCAATCCGGAAAAGTTTCTATTGCAACTCCGCACCGCCTACCGGCTGCCCATTGGCGCCTATCACGGAGTGTATTCGCTGGAAATGGGCGAGCTCGATGGGGTGGCCGACGACCTGATTCGCAGCGGGATGAAGCTCGCCGCTCTCGAGGGTGCTGGCTTCGGCCTGGGCGGACTGATCACGATCTTGCCCGATCTCGGGATTCTCTCGGCTATCACCATGCGCACCATCCAGAAGTTGAGCCTGGTGTACGGCTTCCAGTTCAACACCGACAGCGAAATCGCTGAACTCTGGATCGCTGCCGCCAGCGCCGCCGGAGTCGACATCAGCCGCGAGCTGCTGGAGTAAGAAGTGGTCAACAAATTCGTCCCGCGCGTAATCCAGCGCATCGCCGCGCGTGCCAGCGCGGAGGTCGTCGAGAAGTGGGCGGGACGCATGATTCCTCTGATCAGCTCCGCCCTCGGTGCCGGTCTGAACTACTGGTTCGTGCGTG
>Ga0210404_10000218_pt1 | contig 34788 bp, 38 predicted proteins | sample IncBWH28MmetaG_FD_155455 | JGI IMG/M metagenome (GOLD analysis project Ga0210404, IMG submission 155455) | Forest soil microbial communities from Barre Woods Harvard Forest LTER site, Petersham, Massachusetts, United States - Inc-BW-H-28-M | ecosystem: Environmental > Terrestrial > Soil >... | reverse complement strand
ATCTTCATACCGACAATTGTCTTTTGTACTTGGTATGGAGGTTTTATTGTTGGATTAATTACTACAATTTTTAGTGTAGTCAGTGTTATTTTAATGCTCTTTTATCCTACTAGTCATCCACTCTTGCTAGCAAACACTACATTCATAATTGAAATCCTTATTTTCTTTTTTGTTAGCGCTTTTATTAGCTATGTGATTCATGTCTCAAAAAAGCAAGATAAAATCACCGAGTATCAAAAAAAATTGCGTCAAACACATCATGTTATCGAAACTCTTGAAAAATATTATGACAGTTCACAAACAGAAATAGAAGCACGTGATCAATTTCTAGCAATTGCATCACACGAATTAAAAACGCCAGTAACATCTATGTTACTACAGGTACAAACAGCAATCCATAATATCCGTAATGTCTCACTAGCAAATTTTTCAGTTGCTTCACTTTTAAAAATGCTTGAAAGTACTGAACAACAAAGTAAACGACTTTCAAAAATGGTCAATGATTTGCTTGATTTGTCTTTGATCACCACTGGGAAAATTGATTTAGAAATTGAAGAAACAAACATTTCAACCATAGTTCAGGATGTTGCCGAAAAATTTACAGTGCGATTAACAAATAAAAATCAGTTAAGCATTATCACAAATAAAACAGTTATTTGCCATTGTGACAAAGTACGTATTGAACAAGCTGTTGTGAATCTTGTTTCTAACGCTATAAAATATGGTAATAATAAACCTATTACAATAGCTATCAGTAACTCACATGAGCATATTCATATTACGGTAAAAGACCAAGGTATAGGCATTCCTCCTGATCAGCAAAAAAGAATCTTTAATCGTTTCGAACGGGCTGTTTCTTCAAGAGATTATAAAGGCTTAGGAGTCGGATTATATATAACATATCAAATTATCAAAGCACACAAAGGAAAAGTTTTGCTTCATAGTCAACTCAACAAAGGTTCAGCATTTACTATCGAACTTCCATTAAAACCTTCACAAAAATAAAGAAAACATAGTAAAATACGACTATGGAAAAACTCCTTGTTGTAAACAAACCTTCTGGAATGACACCTTTGGAAGCGATAAATAAAATACGCTACATCTATCCCGAACTTTCTCAGATAAAAATTGGCTACGCTGGAAGACTTGATCCATTGGCACATGGTGTTTTAGTACTAATGGTTGGAGAAGAAACAAAAAAACGTGATACCTATCTTTCATTGCCAAAAATATATGAATTTGAGGTTTTATTCGGCCTTAAAACTGACACCTATGATCTCTTAGGAATTCTAGAAGATTCTAAAATACAGCGAACACCAGTCAATGTAAATATATTAGTAAATATTTTTGTAAATAATCATATCGGTTTTTTACAACAACAATATCCTCCTTATTCCTCAAAAACAATTAAAGGGAAACCATTATTTTGGTGGGCAAAAAATGACAAACTAAACGAAATTAAGATCCCTACAAAAAAAGTAGAAATTTATGAATTCAACTGTTTAAGATTTGGGGAGATAAAAATAATTGAATTGAAACATAAAGTTTATAGTGCTATTGAATCAATTCATGGTGATTTTAGACAAGAAACAATTAAAAAACGTTGGGAAGAAATATTTGATAAAATGGATAGACAAACACTGAAAACGGCAAAATTTCGTATCAGATGTTCAAGTGGAACATATGTGAGAGCATTGGTTAGTCAATTAGGAAAAGAAATCCGATGTGGTGCAGTCACCATTGATATTTTGAGAACCAAAGTTGGAATATATACCCTCAATGAAGCAGTAGATATCTGATATAGTTATGCTGATTAATAACAATGAAAACTAAGGAAAGCTGAAATTATTTCTTGGCTTCAAAATATTACATAAAGATAATTTTTTTATGGAGATTTTGAAACTACATGATCTCCTTCTGGCAAGCTTTTAACATATGTATTCACTTGATTTATCGGAACAATATATTTTTCTCTTGAACTGTCAGATAGTTGAATAATAATTGTTGTTTTTTGACTCATAGGAACATTTGGTGCAAAATCTTTAATCACAATAGTAGGTGTTACTGTCATATTCGTAATCTCTGAAATTTGCTGTTTATTGGATGGTATTAAAATAATATATCCGAGCATACCAATAACAACAATAATACCGATGCTTATAATTATCACTGATAGCATAGAACCTTTCATTAGCATCAATTGTATCAAAGAACGAAGAAATTGCAATTTATTTATTGATATAATATACGCTATAATAAAAAAGGGGCTATGAAAAAAAATGAATTTATTATCGCAACATACAATATCCAATTTGCAACTATTGCTGAAAAAATTATTGCTAACATCATTGCAATGGCAAATGATGGAGTAGAAATCTTTTGTCTCCAGGAAATTGTTCATATCCAAAATGAAGTATTTATCATTGATCGGATACTTAAACAACTAGGAAACGACTGGAGAGCTGCATATCATGTAGGTAAAGAAAATTCGAAGCTAAGTATCGGTACTGCAATTTTATGGAATATAAAGAAATTGAAATTAAAAAAGATTGAAAAAATATCACTCCCGAAATTGAAAAGATTTGATCTCCATGAAAAATTATATTATAAAGTTATTGGCGTTCTAGGTGTTCCTTTGCAACGAAGAGCAACAACATGTTATTTCATTATTAATAAAATTGAATTTCGAGTCACATGTATCCATATCGATAATGTAGGTGGACCAAAACATCGCTTGAAGCAGATATCATATCTTTTATCAGAGTTAAACAAAAAAGCTACGCCGGGTCACGAAATTATTTGCGGCGATTTTAATACCTTTGATTTATTAAAAACACGCTACGAGAAAAAATTGTTACAGAGAAAGCTTGGAAAAGAGTTTAGTGATGCATCAAAATATGTGGGATGGACATCGGATATTCATCAAATCGATTTTACTACAAGTATTCGATTTTTCCCTTGGTTGATTAAAACATTTAACGTTCATATCAGGAGAAAACTAGATTATATCTGGATAAAACAAATTGAAGTTATTCTTTGTAAAAAACTCAGTATGCCAGGCTCTGATCATTTGCCTATTATAGCAAAATGCAGATTAAAGGATATAAAAACTATTTGAAATAATTTCTTTCTCATTCTGTTATTGAACAATACTATATAATTGCCATATACTAAATCCGCGTCAATCTATGAATAATTCACAAACTTATTCTATTCCTTTCCTCTCAAAGACTAAACTTTCAAAAAGTACATATGTCTTTTATTTTAAAAAACCGCAAGGATTTGATTTTAATCCAGGGCAATATAATCGTTGGACATTGCCGATTACAGCAAATGACGGGAGAGGTTCTTCACGATTTTTTACAATATTTTCTTCACCACTTAATAAGGATACTATTTCATTTGCAACAAGAATAGGAGAGAGTAATTATAAAACAGCATTGTTCCAACTAAAAAAAGGTGATGAAATAAAAATATTTGGACCAATGGGACAATTTGTTTTCAATCAAAAAAGTACAAAACCACAAGCTTTTATTGCAGGAGGCATTGGCATTACTCCTTTTCATAGTTTTTTACAATATGCAGCAGAGAAAAATCTGAAGATTCCGATACTTCTTTTTGCCTCATTTTCTACTCTTGAAGAAATGGTTTATTTTGATGAATTAAAAAAAATTGAATCACAAAATCCAAATATCAAAATTATTTATATAATAACTACACTTGAAGAAGCGCAGACTTCCTGGTCAGGAGAATCTGGAAATATTTCTGATGCACTCCTGAAAAATTATATAGTAGAGATAAAAAAATGCGTTTTCTATATCGTCGGATCTTCTCCGATGGTCGATAGAGCAACAAAAATGTTAATTGAAATGAAAGTTCCTATTGAGCATATTAAAACTGAACAATTTACCGGATTTTAAGTATATATAACTAATTTGATAGAAGATAATCAAATTGAACAAATCTACAAACGTATAATCAATCCTATGGTATATATATCATTAATCAATTGTGACCATGGTTAGTATCAAAAAAAATTGTTGTCTTGCCAAAGCGCTGGATTATTGAAAAGACACTGTCATGGATTAGTAGATACAGAAGATTAGCAAAAGATTTTGAACGATTTGGAGACAATACGGAATTTCATATTCCTCGCGATGGCAAGACTCATGCCAAAAAGAATTGCTAAAGAATACGCTTATTAATCCTGCAAAGGAATAATATACACATGAACAAACCACTCTGTTACCTGAGCCCAATGCAGATGACCAAAAACAGTAGTATTACCTTCTCGCCCGAAAACAGCATGGATATGTGGTTTTCCTTCATGAACTTCTCCTGTTCCAGACATCTCTAATGGTTCATGATACTCAGTGAGAATATCCTTTCTTGCATTATCTTTAGGCATGGTACTGATACAACAAGTAGCAACTGCACCAACAATAGAGACGATACTTCCTTCTTGAACATTTTTCTTAAGGAGAACTTTTGTCACTTTTTCTATGACTTCTTCTCCTGACCTAACTTCGATTTTTATCATGTCTTCAATTGTATTAAAATCTTCTTAACTTTTCAAACAGGCTCTTAGAGTTTAAAAATTTAAATAAAAGGTATCTTAATTCCTTTTTCATTCTGTTTTTTTGCGCTTTCAATTTCTTCAGCAATTTTTATATCTACTTCACTTATTCGAATAAGTTTATTATTATCTATAAATAACGGATCAACGTATCGAAATTTTTTATGTGCAACAATATTACTTTGTGATAAATGGGAAATCGATTTTTGTTCTAATGTTTTTAAAACTTTTATTATTTTCTTATCCTTTGAAGCTATTAATTTTTTGACAACAAAAGCATCTTCTTTCCAAAAATCTTCCTTTGCAATAATCTTTTTTTTCATTGCTTCCCGCAACATATTTGCAAAGATGCGATAACGCGATGCTGCTTCAAATCCGCCCCAATGAGTCATTTGTCTTTCTAAAAAATTTCTTGTAAACAGAATAGCTGATGACTTATTTTTGAATACAATTATATTATTTTTTATAGTTAAATTGGACATGCATTTTTTTGCAATAGCTTTTGGGAACTCTCTCAATGAATAATCAAGTCTATCAGCACACACATCAGGAATGTCTCTCTCCAATAGGTTAAAATGATGATAATCGGTGATTCTTTTGGCATCATAATCATATTTATTTAAAATAGACGGAATTTCTGAAGAATGTATAAATTTCTCATGTTGTTCATCCTGATAATTTTCTGTTTTTCCATTTCCAATAACCCAATCTATAACATGAGAAAAAGCAGTATGTGACACATCATGGAGCAATCCAGCTATTTGTTCTTCTTCTGATGCTCCTAATATTTTAAGAAGTAGCATAACACCGATACAATGCTCATAACGAGTATAATTTTTTAGATGATAATATTTATCGGGTATACCAAATTGAGCAATATTTTTCAACCGTTGGACTGATTGTGACTTTATCAACTCAATAAGAACTGGAGAAACAATTTCATAGACACCATAGACAGTATCATTGACTTTCATAAATAAATTATACCATGCACATTGCCAGTTTTCACACACACAACAATCGTCCAAAATGTATCATAATTTATTCAGGCTTCAATTTTCCTATTTCTCTGTTATACTTTTTGTAATGAAAGAAGTTACAATAAAAACGCTCGAAGGCAGACTTATCCTTACTGCAACAATCCTCGCAAGCGGTATGGCATTTCTCGATGGCTCTGTTGTCAACATTGCAATCCCGACGCTCCAAGCAAAACTTAATGCAACAATTACGGGAATCCAATGGATTGTAAATGGTTATACGTTAATGCTTTGTTCACTTATATTAATCAGTGGAGCACTCGGGGATAAATTTGGCAGAAAACGAATTTTTTCAATTGGTATTGGACTTTTTATCACAGCTTCATTTCTCTGTAGTATAGCCCATACCATTACACAACTTGAAATTTCTCGCATAGTACAGGGGATAGGAGGTGCAATGATGGTACCAGGGAGTCTTAGTATTATTAACATCACATTTGCGGAATCTGTCCGTGGACGCGCAATAGGAATTTGGTCTGGATTCGCCGGTGGAGTTGCTGCATTAGGACCTTTAGTAGGTGGATGGCTGGTACAAGTACTGGGTTGGCCTTCAATTTTTTATATTAATATCCCATTAGGTTTGTTAGCATTATTTCTAACCATTCGTTATATACCTGAATCACGCAATATTGAATCAACAAAGCTTGATATACAAGGTGCGATACTTATTTTTTTATCACTGTTAGGAATTTCATATGGATTAATCTCAGCTCCAGATCTTGGATGGCAAAATCCTGCTATTGTTATCAGCCTATTCTTCGGTATTATTGCTTTTTTTGTTTTTCTTTTTGTTGAGAATAGAACTAAAGAACCTCTCGTTCCTTTCCATATTTTTCAATCTACTTTAGTAACGGGTGCTAATCTTGCAACGTTCTTTTTATATTTTGCGCTAAGTGGTGTTATTTTCTTTCTAGTATTAAATTTTCAACAAATCCAGCATTATTCACCGATTTATGCAGGTCTTGGTATGATACCTACAGTGCTTTTAATAACCTTTTTGTCAAGCACAGGTGGAACATTGACTGATAAATTCGGCCCAAGAATGCCAATGATTATCGGTTCGTTGATTGTTTCCATTGGAATGGTTTTATTAATATTACCTGGGAAAAATGCAAACTACCTTATTCAATATCTACCAGGATTAATTCTTTTTGGATTAGGAATGGCTATTGTGATTGCACCACTTACCAAATCTGCTCTTGCTGTGGAAAAAAAATACTCAGGCGCAGCATCAGGAATTAATAATGCAGTCGCTCGAGTTGCCGGACTTTTAGCAGTTGCTTTACTTGGGCTGATTGTCATTTCCCTTTTCAGAACTCAACTTTCAAAGCATATGACTTCATCATCTTTCACAAATGATGAAAGATATCAAATCATGACACAAAAGAACAAATTAGGTGGAATTATTATACCTGAAAATTTTAGTATACAAAAAAGATTTTATATACAAAATGCGGTTGAAGATTCTTTTATCTATTGCTTCCGTTGGGCAATGGGCATTAATGCACTTCTTGCCTTTCTAAGCGCCGTTATCTCATTCTTTACTATTCATAATAAATCTTTGAAACATTAGTCTATATTATGTATTTACAAAATGCATAATAATTATTATTCTAATAATATATGTTTAAAACAATCATACAAACAGTTGCTGGGATAGTTTTTATTTTTGGAGGCATATCGATAATATATGTATTTATTATCAACTTAAATACAAATGCAAATCTTTTTTTTCTTGCATTATCAATCTTTTTTCTTTGTGGAGGAATATACTTTTTTATAAAAGCAGGGAAATCTGATAGTACCGTTATATCCAGAGTACCACCAATGAAATCAACATTATTTGAAGAAAAATCAGGACTTTCGGAGAGATTAGCAAAGAATAATGAAATTATGGGTAATTGGAAAAAAGTAAATGAAACAAAGGATCGTCTACGAATGATTGAAATATCAGCTTCAGGGGGATCAGAAAATAATCAATAATAAAAGATATTTATTAAAATCGGCTACTGTAGTTCTGCTACTTTTCTTAATTTCATAATCTCTTCGTTTGTAAGATGCCGGTAATTCCCTATACTAAGTTTATCAAGTATAAGTGAACCAAATTTAATTCTTTGCAATTCCAAGAGTCGAATTCCCACAGCTTCACACATTCTTCTAATTTGACGATTTTTGCCTTCATGAATAATTATATCTAATACTGAAATAGTATTTGTTGATTTTAAGATATGAACAATTGCCGGTGCCGTAATACCATCTTCCAATAGTACACCATTTCGCAATGCATGAACCTGTGCACTTGTTGGGATTCCTTCAATTGTCAGACGATAAGTTTTGTCAACATGATATTTGGGATGAATGAGCAAATTTGTTAGCTCTCCATCATTAGTAAGAATGAGAAGCCCTGTTGTATCTTTGTCAAGTCTACCAACTGGATAAATCTTGCCAACGAAAGGGACAAGAGAGGTAATATTCTTCCTCCCATATTCATCATCAGTTGTTGTAATAATACCTTTTGGTTTATTAATGAGATAATAGATAAGTTTAGGTGGTTTAACTACACTACCTTTAATTCTAATGTCATCTTTTGCGGGATCTATTCGAGTCCCTGACTCTTTTACTTGTACTCCATTAACTGTCACATTATTGTCCCTCAAAAAAGCTTTAACATCTCGTCGTGAACAAATGCCAAGATTAGCAAGATATTTATTTAAACGTTGTGTAGTATCTTTCATATAACTCTACTAGTATACCAATACCGACGCTTTTGCCATGCCATAAAATAGACTATAGTATAAATTATAGCAAAAGGATCAACTTATGAACAAAAAAATATTTTTAAGAGAGATTCGCAAAATACTTCTCTGCTTTATTATTTTCTTAGCCATTATGGCTATTATTATCGGAATCGGGTGGGCATTAATATATAAGACTGATGACCAAAGCAAATTTTCTATCATGCAGACATCTAATCATATAACGTATCTAACATTCAATCAGTGGAAAAACATTCAATCAAAATATTTTCTACTTGTAAAAAATCACGATCCTCGTATTGCACTAGAAATCTTACGAGTTGAAGTTAAAACAAATAACGCCTTATCTCGCAATTGTCATGAATTAACACATGAAATAGGCCATATAGCTTTCAAAAAATATAAAACTTTTGAAAAAGCAATACAATTTCAAGATGAAATATGTAATTCAGGCTATATGCATGGTATTCTAGAAAGCTATTTCGAAGAAAATAAAACTACTATTACACAAGCAGTACATAAAATCTGTCTAGGATATAAAAAAAGCAATTATAATGCATGGGAATGCTATCATGGGATAGGACATGGTATTATGTTTGCAACTAATAACAATGTCCCTAAATCAATTACACTTTGTAAGTCGTTATTAAATAATTTTGCGTATTCTGCGTGTGTAAATGGCATTTTTATGCAGAATTTTACTACCGATAATTTTATTCATCCAACCAAATATGTAAGCAAACATAATTATTTCTACCCTTGTATTCAACAACAATATCAAGACATGTCAAATTGCTACGAATATGCACCAATATATTTTTTGAATCTACATGCTAATAGTTATTCACAGGCTTTAGAATGGTGTGAAAGTGCTCCTTATCTTTTTATTGCTTCTTGTGCAAGTGGAGTAGGATCAGAAATGACAAAACAAAATATTAATAATCCTATGTTAGCTAAAATAATTTGTTCAAATGGACCAAGCAATGTCCAAGAACCCTGTTTGAGAGGTATGATTAACTTATATATTCTCCATTATGGAAGTCTTCAGCCTGCAGAAAAATTTTGCAATAAGATGAGTAATAAAGAAAAGTCGGTCTGTATAAACGAAATTTTGTCTTTAAGACAGCTCTTTCTATAAATAGACAGTCAATTTATATTAAAAAATGCCTTTTACTAAATTTTTTGATAAACTAATTAACAGAACTGTTACCGCAAGCAGTTTCATCCCGTCTAAGATACGGTTTTTAAACATTTTGGAGGACTGAAAGAATATTACCAGCAGGATCTTTAAACCAAGCAATGTCTGGTCCTCTTTTAACAGAAATACCTCGAGCAATACCTTTTTCATCTTGATTAAAATCTTGATATTTTTCAAACTGTATTCCTTTTTTTACAAGATCATCTACTGCTTCATCAATATCTTTAACGACGAAATTTAAAACGGTAAAAGTTGCTGGTTCATGATTATCCTTTGCATATATAAATACTGTACCACTATTGGGGAGTTGTAATTCTAATCCCATCCCGCTATCTTTTACTTCTAAACCAAGGACCTCTGAATAAAATTTCTGTGCCTTTGCCTGGTTGTCTATTGAAAATCCACTAAATGCTGTTTTTGCTTTAAACATATTGTTAAATACTACAATAAATTTAGTATACTTATCTGAAATCTTAATTTCAATAACCAATGTCTGTTATTATTGCATCTTATTAGCTAAAAATCTTGTGGTATGGCTAAACCTTATATTCAATTATCAATCAAAAATGTACTGGCACACTAAACTTCTGAATTGAAACATCATAAAGTGTATCATTTAAGATTATAATATGAACTCTACCTTCTTTCAAAATTTTCTGGTTTCTCCTCTCATTCTAAAAATTTTTATACCAGTCATTAATATAAAATTAACTATTTCAGAAAAAAGATAATATAGAGAAGTAATGGGGAATTATTTATGACGTTTTGCAATTTTCTTTGCAAGCATCTCACGCTTTATTTCAAGTCTCTTTTTAGTCTTATATGAATGTGATTTTTGCTTATTTGTTAGTCCAGTATCTCGCTTTGCCATATATATATTATACACTAAAGCTCTACTTTTGCAATTGCTAACAAATAGCTTGGCAAATAACGTTTCTTTTCAAACGCCACATATCTCTCTTGCCAATGTGGTAAAAATTTATTATTAAAATGATATATATTATTCGTTTTGTATAATCTACTTAATATAATATAAAGTAACGAAATCAATAATTTAACTGGTTTTTCAGACATTTCTTTCTTTTGATGATGAAACGTTGCAAAATTAAGACTTACAGTATTAATTCCTTGCTTTTTAAAATGCTCTAATGATTGAATTAACAAAAATTCAACAAGACCATTTGGAGCATTTTTTTTCCTTCTCGTAGCATCTAATGATAAACTTTTTGATGCATATACAGGAACAAAAGTAAGGTAACCGATCACTTCTTCACTTTGCAACGCGAGTACAATTTCACAATCACGATCTACAATCGAAGGTATTCTACCTAATGTCATTGTAAACCGTTTTTCTTTACCACCTTTGTATTGAATCCACTCCTTAGCAACACTATCTAGTTGATTAAGATATTTTAAGGGAATCTCTTTTCGCTTATAAATTTTACAAACAATTCCCTGATTAAGAATATATCTTTCAGCACGTCGCACTTTCTTTTTTAACGAACTTTTTTCGAAATTTGATAATGTAATAATTGCCTCACTGCCAATATGAAATTGTCTATGACCTAATTCAACAAGGTTTTGTAATGTTTCTTTATTAACTACTAAAAAACAACTCGAAAGATTTGCACCCCTAATAAAATATTCAAACTCTTTCAAAAGGAGAGAAATTTCCGTAATTGGCCCTATTGGATCACCGCTGACTAAAGCAATTTTCCCTCTAATTGTATACGAAAGGAATGAATGTCCGGTTGAAGAAAAGAAAAATTTTTTCTTCTCGTGAAGAGCGAAATATGAAAGAGTATCTTTACCATAGTTTTCCATAAGTAACTGTGCCGCATTTATGTTATTTCCCATTTTTTCCATGGAGTTTATTGTACAATATTTAAATTAAAAGTACACAATCGAATAATAAAAGTAAAATATAATTTGTAGTTGTTTCATTAAAGATATAGATTATTGTGACTTAAACTCCTTTTGAAAAATGATAAGCAAGCAAAAAGCAATAAATGCCATAATACTCCCATAAATAAACGTTGCTGATGGGTTAATTGTAGTCCAAAGAATACCTCCTATTACTGAAGCAAAGAATGTCCCAATAGCGGTTATTGTATAATAGGCTCCAAAAAAGGTACCTGATTCACTTATAGTAATAAATTCCGCAATATATGCCTTTGATACGCCATCAGTAGCTGCGACATAAATTCCATAAATAGGAAAAAGTACCCAAAGCCAAATAGGATTTTTTATAACACCAAATAATAAATATACGAAAGTAAAAACAATAAGGCCAGCAGTAAAAATTTTCCGGGCACCCAATTTATCTGCTAAATAACCGGCTGGAGTAGCAAAAATTGTTTGAGATAAGTTGTATGACACATAAGTTAATACAACAAGTGTAGTACTCAGCCCAAGTTTTTTTGCATTCAGGAGCAAAAAAGTATCAGAGCTATTTCCCAACGCAAAAATAAAACTGATGAGTATAAAATGTATTAATCGAGGCTGCAATAATTTCCAATCAATTTTGACAAATCTTCTTTCCTTCTGCATCCTTATTTTCTTTTTTTCTTTTATAAGGAATACCAGCAATAGAATTGCAATGACACCAGGGATAAAAGCTATAAAAAAAGTAAGACGAAGATTATTTTTAAAGAGAATCAGAATAATAAGTGCTGCAAGTGGACCAAAAACAGCTCCTAGACTATCAAAGGCTCTATGAAAACCAAAAATAAAACCCTTGTTTTCTTGTGTCGTATTTTCAAGCAATAGACTATCTCGAGGCGCAGTACGAAGACCCTTTCCAAGCCTATCTATTACTCTGGCAAAAAGCACCAAAGGCCAGACATATGCGAGACCAATAAGCAATTTTGATATTGCTCCAAATGAATAGCCAAAAGTAATAAAAATTTTTCTTTTTTTAAGAAAGTCAGAATATGTTCCGAAAAAATATTTTGTTATGCTTGCAATTGCTTCAGCTATACCTTCGATAAAACCTATTATGGGTATTGATGTATGAAGCACAGTCGTAAGAAAAAGTGGGACAATAGGATAAATCATTTCGGAGGCAAGATCATTAAAAAAACTTACTAAACCGAGTATAAAAACAGTGACTGGCACTTTTTTGAAAACCATGCTTTGAGTATAGCAAAAATCATGATTTATTTGACAATTACAAATGGTTTTCTTGAACTTATTAGAAATTTTAAATTGAGAAGAAATAACATCTTTACTAATTTATACACTTGAAAAGCCCCTAGTGGAAAAATTGTTATAAAAATTAAGTAGCCAAACGCGCATATAATCAAAAGATTACTTCATTTTTTTATGACATCCCATGAGCTAGAATCACCCTTAGCGAATCAAAAAACGTTTCAAAAGTAGCATAAAATCTCGTAATTAGTAATTAGGCTAATGTATTAATATAAAAATATTATCCCTTTGATTCTTGAGGTAAATTAAGTAATTCATTAATTTTTACAAATTCAAACCCTTTTGCCTTTAGTTGCTTAATTATCTCAGGAAGCGCATTAGCGGTTTCGGGGGCAGTCGGTTTACCATTTAAATGGAGAATAATAATCGAACCATTTTGTGTGTTATCAACAACATTATGAATAATTTGATTTGTATTGGTATTAAAACCATCAGCTCCAATCACATCCCAATGGACAACAATATCATTAGCTTGATTTACTAATTTAACATCATCTGGAGTATAACATCCTCCAGGGAAACGAAAAAGACGGTTATCAATTCCAGCATGTTCTCTTAATAATTTCTCTGTAGCACCAATATCCTCAATTTTTAATGTATTGGGTAGTTGTCCTAAACCATAACAGAAACCAGAATAGGAGCTGTCCGTATAAGAGTGACTAGCAAGCTCAAATAAATAATTTTGAGATAATTGCTGAGTGACCTCAGGATAAAGTTCAATCCACATACCTGTTAAAAATAGTGTGGCTTTTGTATTTGTTGCAATCAATGTATCAATAATCCTTTTATCATATGAACTTTTGACTCTTCCTGTAAGTAAATTTGCCTTCATCGTGTCTGTCATTTCTGCATCAAAGGTTAAAGCAATTCTTTTTTTATTTCTTGCCCCATGAAAAATAACATCTGCGCTATTTGATCCTATAGTCCGATTGTCGTAAGGACTACCACGTTCAACATAGGAATCTCCATAATTATCTCCATTTACCTTTGTCTCTGGCACAACAATGACTCTACTTGTTTTAGTTGGAGGAAGAGTTAAAATTGATGCGACTTGTTGTTTAACCACATTTACTAATAGAAAATACATAATTATAGAAGAGATACCTACAATTACTACTGTGTACACAAAATGATGAATTATATCTTGAATAAATATTTTTATATCGTTTAACGCTAATTTTTCAATCTTAAACATATCTCTTATAAGTATTTCAAGTAGACAATCCTCTGTCAATAAGATATATTGGCATAGGTCAATTTACTGCAGAGCCTGAAAGATATTAAAACCGCTTTAACTTCACAAATCCAATACTCTCCAAATATATAACAGTATACATTCGAGGTATAGAATTTTCCCCTTTTATCTATAACCATAAGTTACGGATATTACCATTTTTCGAACTGATATTAATATCAGTAACTTTGATGTAACTGAATTTCTTGACAACTATTAGCGGAAATATTAGACTTGTCCCAAAGTTTTTATTAGCATATAGCGATTGAAAAACAAAATGTCCGGTTTTGATACACTAAGATAGTGATCAAAAGAATTTTGTCAGAAAAAGAAAAACAAATACTTCATGGATACTTCAAAGCTTCACCATTAATTCTCATACGGTTGAAAGCGCAAGCAATGCTGATGCGTGATCGTGGAATAATATGCATAGATATTGTAGGAGTATTATTGAGGAATGAACGGACTATCAGAAGATGACTAAAAGATTTTGAGAGCAAACCCATGCCGGATTTATTGGAGAAGCGAAAGTACATAAAAATATATTGATTCAAAAGAAAAAGTCAGAAAAGAATCCATTAATGTATGAAGATAAGGAGATAAACAAACTTGTCTCAACTACAGGGGATTGGTTTGAACATGCTATTGGTGGCATCAAGAGGTATCGGTGTATGAGTGAAAAGCTTCGCAATCACAAACCCTTCATAGATAGCAAAATGATCCTCTTATCAGCAGGTCTGTGGAATTACCATCTCTCCATAAATGATCTCCTGTGGAATAAAAAGTATTTCTCACATCATTGTCATCATGCTATTTCGTAACAAGGCTATTTATTGCCAAAGAACTGAAAGCAAAGGCTGGAATACAGATGAGGAAGAAAAATAAACTAGCAAAAGAGAAAAAATAGATACAAACTTTTTACAGCAATAACTCATATTTCAATAATTATTGAAATAGGCAAATGATCTGAAGCATCTGAGGCTTCTACCTGATATGAACTTGTCTTCAAATTTTTACTAACAAAGATATTGTCTAATTTATAAATTATTTTTAGTGGTAAACAGCTATTACAACCTTCAGGATAAACACTCCAAGTTGGGAGGAGTTTACTATCTGTGTTCCTTAATATTTTGCTTATTGTTTTCACTGCATTACTTTCTGGCAACGCATTAAAGTCACCCACCAGAATTGAATTTGTTTCTGAAAGAATTTTAACTAAATTTTCTGCCTGTATATCTTGTATTTGAGAAGCCTGTTGATGAGTGTGTACAAGATGAGTGCAAACAACTTGCAAAATTTTATTATTAACTTTTATAGTTGCTTCTATAGCAATACGATTATCTGTTTGAGATAGATTATGAATTTTATATTCAAGTATAGGATACCTACTCAGAATAGCGTTGCCAACATCAACTGTTTTACCATTTTTTGTTATTTGAAAAGCTGGAGCATAGACAAACTGATATTCTTTGAATAGAGAATCTGAAAGTTGTATCTTATTATCTTTTCGCATGACTTCTTGCAATCCAATAATGTCTGCATTAATGTTCTCTAAAAAAGTATTAACATTATTTAAATTACTATCAAACCAGATATTCCAAGAGAGAATTTTCAATGACATATTATAAGTATAACACTTGAGAAAACAATTCATCACAATCTCCTGTTTGTAAGAATAAAAGAACTTTTTGAGGCTAAGTTGTGGCTAAGCACTTAGCTGACTCTGTTGGACTACACATGTACAGTACAAACTTTTTATATGCATTACTGATATAATCTTGCATATGTTTACTACAACATTTCTGCTAAATACAGTATGCATAATCCTTCATCTTTTTAGGGAGGGTGAGAGATAATGAAGCTAATTTATGTAACCATTTTAGTTATTGTTGTTGCAGCGGTTGCATTCTTTGGGTACAAGGTTTATCACAGGATTCAACTGCAAGCGAGTATCGGATATAGTGTAGGTGACGCTCAGACTGACCACATTGGCAATGGAGAGGGTGAAATTTCCCAAAATGGAGATCCTTGCGGTGGCACCGGTGGCAACGGACAGATCGTTAGTACTGGAAGCAAAACATTTATTATGAAGCGAAAAGACGACAGCAGCAGTCAAATTATCCATCTTACAGATCAGGAAACGATCAAAACCTCAACCGGCTCCGGTTCTCTATCCGATTTGAAAACTGGAGACAGCGTAACGCTAGTCGGGGGACCAAATTCCGATGGCAGCTTTACTGCAAATACTGTTGTGGTCTGTAAATAAAATTATGAAGAAATTTTTCGTTATACTTTCGATAATTGTTACATTCATCCTACTTCTACTTGTCTTTCTATTTTTCTCATTATTAATGTATGTCAAAAATCAGACTGGACAAGATACGAAAGTAAAATCGGATATTATCATGGTTCTGGGTGGCAGCGTCTACGGTGGTATTTCTTGCTATGGTCCTATATGCCAACATGGCTTTGTCGCACACCCTCGTTTAAATCCTTGTCTAGTTGCCCGAGTAGATCACGCAGTTTCTCTTTACAAAAACCACTACGCTTCAAAAATTCTTATGTCAGGAGGAAACGATAAAGAGGTTTATGCAAATGAAGCCGAAGCCATGAAAAAAATCGCTACTGAAGCTGGTGTTCCAACATCGGCTATTTTACTAGAAAATAAATCAACCTCAACATACGAAAACTTCTTATTCTCTCAAAAAATACTTACTGAAGCCCATTTTAATTCAATTATTATAGTTACAGATCCATACCATAATGCTCGTGCTGGACTTGTCGCTTCAAAATTACAGTACAAATACTCTTTGTCTGCGGATATAAAAAGCCCCTGCTGGGAACAAGATAAAAATAATTTCACTAATAGGGATTCTGTCAGAGAAGTGTGGGCTATAATTGGCTATAAACTTTTAAATAAAATATAACTAGATCCTTCAAAAGAAACTCGAATTTCAAACTTAGATTAGTTTATGAATAACTACGTAAATAAATCTCATTTCAGGCAAGAACGAAGCAAACTTGCACTTTGAATCCAAGATAGTGTTTATAAGAAATGAATTAATATTTCTGGTCTAATTTGTGGTTAAAAACGCAACTGGCCATCCTGGACGTTGTAGGAATTTTTTACATACAGAATTATCTCTTCAAATTTAGTTAAAACAAAATCGGCGAAGATAATTTCCATCTCTGTTCGAAAAGTTCATTCATAAGTTTTGCATATGGCGCATAATGAAACCGCACTCCTATACCACTAACTTTTTCTTCGGGATTATATGAAGTAAAATATACAATTTCGTTATCAATAATAAAAATGCGTGCTTCCATATTGGGATAATAACGGACCATAACTCCTAATTTATCCCATGTTCTCAGTAGTCCTTCAGTTGCTTCAGAACAGTCTTGAATAACTGCTCTTATAGCTACTCCATTTTCAAACGCTTGTTTAAAAGAGAGCACAGATTCTGCTGGTATCTCAAGACCAGAAACAATAAAATCAATACTTTCTTTCGCATTTTGTATATCTTTACTTGTTTTTTCTAATAAATCACTTCTATTTTTTATAAAAGACAGTTTTAATAATTGTGGGCTACTAAACCCTTGATTCTTCCCTGAAAATATTTCTTGAAAATTTTCCTTAACTTCTAATGAAAGTAAATCAGCTGAATCTTGTATAGATTGAGCTTCAAAGATAGTCGGGTAAGTCGCTAGTTTCAATACAATGCCTAACTCCTCCAAAGGTTTAATTGCTCTATAGACTGCATGGGGGAGAATATTTAATTTCGCTCCTATCTCTTTTGCTGACAATCTTCCCATATTTTCTAATAAAGAATATATAGAAAGACTTTGCGGTGGTAATGATTTTTGTAATAAATTAGCTATACTGATGAGATTTTAACAAATTTTGGTTAAAAACTCTACTATCGATTAAAATCTCTCTATGAATAAAAAAACTCATAAATACTTGAATCTTTTCATTTTCTTAGACATAACAATGATGGCAATTGTTAACGTCACATCCGGAAAAATAATTCAGATTGGGATTTTTACTTTTTCGGCGGCATCACTTTGTATCCCTGTCAATTATATATTTGGGGATATTTTCACGGAAGTATATGGATATAAACAAGCACGGCGGGCGACTTGGATATTAATCTTTTCAACAATTATTATGGCAATATTTTTCGAATTAGCGACATTATTACCTCCTGCACCAGGATTTAAAGGGAATGAAGCTTATACTTTTGTGTTATCTCAAGTACCTCGTATCACCATCGGAGCATGGATCGCTCTTTTTGGAGGACAATTCATAAATGATTTTGTAATGGCTAAGATGAAATTATTAACAAAAGGTAAATATTTATGGACGAGAACTATTGGCTCAACCATTGCTGGACAAGCAACGGATACAACATTGTTTTATATAATTGCACTCTATAATGTTATTCCCACTGGACTTCTAATACAATCAATTCTATCAGCATGGTTCTTGAAAGTTGCTATTGAAGTAATCATGACTCCAATTACTTATTGGACGGTTAATAAATTAAAGAAAGTAGAACATGAAGATTACTTTGACAAAAATACTAACTTTAATCCACTTATTCTTCAAGTTAAATCCGATTAATTAGCTCAACATATTTTTTGGTAAGAAAAGTTTTCTGAGGGTTAGTAAGCAAAAAGTTCCCAATCATACGCACATCATGCCCTAAAATAGCTGGCTCTTTTGGACTATGTAGGAAATTTTTAACAAAATAATTTTGCTTATTAATAAATAATACTCGTAACTTTATAATGATCCTGTTTTGACTTCTCCTACAAGTTTGTATGAAGCAAAAATTACACCACTTGGGGAAATTTTAGATTCAACGAGGATGAAGGAAGCAGGTATTGTACCTTTATCAAACAATCGTTTTCCCATACCAAGAGTAATAGGAAATATTTTAAGCCAAAATTCATCTACCAAATCATACTCCATTAATGTCTGAACAAGATTACTGCTTCCGTACACCTGTAGGACTGGACCGTTTGAGCTCTTTAACTTTTTTAACTCTTTGATATCTTTTACCACGATAGTGTTTTCCCACGTAGGTTTTTTTAAGGTTTTTGAGACAACATATTTTGTAATTTTATTTACTTGAGGCCATCCTTCTGTGTGCTCTGGCCAATATCCCGCAAAGATATCATACGTTTTGTGTCCAAGAAGAAGATCGTATTCTCCTTTCATCTGCTTCTCCATTTCCTTCCCCGACATTTCATCAAAGTAGGGAGCTGTCCATCCACCGAATTTGAAGTTACCACTTATATCTTCAGTAGGTCCACCTGGAGCTTGCATAACACCATCAAGAGTAACAAATTCAAGAACAATAATCTTTCTCATTAAAATTATTTTAACATAGTAACTTATTGAAAGATACAAAAAAAGATAATTGTTAAAATTACCAGTTCGAACCCAAGTCTGGTCATCCCACTTTCTGCAAATATTTGAAGCTAAATTGAGGCAAAAAAATTAGCTGGAGAGCCTTGACGATCTTGGAACTTTTTATAGCCGATTTTAATCTTTAAATATCTAATCGAAGTCATTTTTATATGCAAGCAGCGTGATCGCTCAGTTGTCGATAGGCGAATGAGTTTATTTTCTTTATCAATGCAGTTAGGCTATAATGAACTCACATGATTGAACTAAAAAAGACACTTCGGGTACTTCCAATTCATGTTATTAATCCACAAGCTAATAAGGAAAGAGCAATAAATACAGGAGATGAACTCGAATCACTTATCAAAACATTAGGAGGAGAGATCCCAGACCGTATTATTCAACATCTTGAACATCCCGATCTAGCAACATATATTGGGAAAGGAAAAGTACTTGAAGTATTAGAAAAAATTAAAAAATTATCAATTGATGTTGTCGTGTTGAATACCATGGCTAAACCTCGACAAGTCCATACGCTTAAGACACGATTTCAACAAGCAAATCCCCGAATCGAAGTTTGGGATCGAATGGATTTAATCCTGCAAATCTTTGATAAACATGCAAAAACGACTGAAGCAAAACTCCAAATAGAACTTGCTCGAATGCGATACATGGGACCGAGAATTTATGGTATGGGTGCGATTATGTCACGACAAGGTGGAGGAATAGGAACGCTTGGAGTCGGAGAAACCAATACTGAGCTTATGAAACGCCACTGGCGCGGTGAAATAAAAAAAGTTACTGATCAGCTTGATAAAATTAGCGAAGCTCATAATGCACAACTTGACCAGCGAAAACGAGCAGGATTTAAAACAGTCTCAATCGTCGGGTACACAAATGCAGGCAAAAGCTCGCTCTTTAATCTTTTATCTAACGAAAATGTCCTCGTCGAAAACGCATTGTTTGTAACCCTTGATAGTAACGTCAGCAAAATATATATCCCACAAATTGAAAAAGAAATTTTACTCACTGACACGATCGGATTTATCCGAAATTTGCCACCGCGCTTAATTCAGGCATTTAAATCAACACTTATGGAATCTGTCCATGCAGACATATTGTTACACGTAATCGATGTTTCTGATTCTGAAATTGCGGAGAAAATACATGTAGTTAATAACATTCTCCATGAACTTGGTATTCATCTTGACGCCCATATGATCTATGTCTTCAATAAAATTGACATAGCATCAAATTTTGATGAAGAAGATCTCAGAACAAAATATGCGCAATACTCACCAATTTTTATATCGGTAAACAAACAAAAAGGCATTGATAAAATTTTTAAAACAATCGCGAAGAGGCTTGAAAAAGAAGGTCAGACACAACCTAATACACCTGAGAAATAAATATAGAAAAGCAGTCTTAGTGCCTCAAAGAGAAACCTAGTTCTATGATGAGTTTAAACCAATAAATGATAAAGGTAGAGAAGAAATTGAAGTATACTCACGACAAGTAAATACAAAAACTTCTAAAAAGCATCAGCTGACACTAGTAGACTATGTCGGAACTTTTTATTTATGATAGAATTATTTCACACTATGAAAATATTAGTACTAGGTGCTACTGGCAAAACAGGTCAACACGTAATAGAAAAAACATTAGCACAAGGCCATCAAGTAACAGCTTTTGTAAGATCTCCTAAAAAACTGCATGCTTCCAAAAAAGTTCATGTTATCGTTGGAGACGCTCGCAATAAAGTAGATCTGCAAAAAGCAATAAAGGGACAGGATGCAGTGTTAAGTACACTAGGCAGCGTAAAAATTAATGATGACGTCATCCTAAAGACAACACAAGCTTTAATAGCAGCCGCTACGCAAAGTGGTGTTAAGAGAGTTATTATGCTTTCGTCTTTTCTCGTTAGACCAAATTATAAACCTAACTTTTTGGGTAAGCTTGTTGGGGGAGTTATGAAGGGTATGATTTTAGATAAACAATCAGGTGAAAACTTACTCAAATCCTCAAACCTTGATTGGACCATTGTCTATGCGACAATGCTGGATAAGATAAAACCAGGGGGTAAAGTACGCCTTGTTGGAGATAATGAAACCGTTTCCATGTCTAACGGTATTGCAAGAGCCGACGTTGCTGACTTTATGATTAAAGAGCTTACTACCTCGGAAGATATACACAAATCTGTATTAATCACCGTTACGTAGCTTCCTTCAAAAATTTTGACCCTGTTGGATTATACACAAAATAGAAATATACTTTTTTATATAAAATGGATTTAGTGCAAATCAAGGGTAGTATTTGTAAGAATTTGAGGCTAAAAACGCAGCTGGCAATTCTGGACTATGTAGGAACTTTTTACTCTGATAATCTCTTAATTCTAAGTTGAATAATTTCTTTAAGAAGATATTCAGGAATTTCTTTATCAAATGGGACTCTAATAGCTCCAGAAGAAAATCCGTATCCAAGTTTCATGAGCTTATCCTTGAATACTCTAATTTCTTCTCCTCCATATGGATATACACCAATGTGATTAGTATGCACATTAAAACCTAAGAAAGATTTTCCTCTAAACTGTAGTGTTGGCATGCCATATGAAATTACTTCTTGCGCATCTGGAACAATTTGTTTTGCAATTTTTCTAATTCTTTCTAATTGTATCCTTTTTGACGCTTCTATTTTTTGGAGATATTCATCAATAACTGTCATCTGTGTTTATTATATCATGAGATTACCAGTTCGAATCCAGGATTGGTCAAGGCATTTTTGAGAAATTTCTGAGGCTAAAATGTGGCAAAAATCAAAGCTGGCAAGCCTTGACGATCTTGGAACTTTTTACGCACAAAATAATGGCTTTTTATGAACATTTGTGCCTAAGATAAATAGAAAACGCTAGTATCCATAAAACGCTTGTTTTGATAAATTCAAAATTTGTTGCAGGTCATTATCCAATTTTTTTCCTTGTGTACCCAAAGCCATTCTTGCTGAGTAATTAGTGAAACTTACACTTGAACAGCCTCCTATATGAAGTAATGCATGAACATTAAGTATATCATTTGAATAAAAATTAAGTATGTATACAAATGGATTTACCGGATCCATTGGACAATTCATAGTTCCTCCTCCTTGTGGCCAAAGCGGCAAACTTTTAATATCGTCATAAATTTCTGTTATTTCCACAGGATTAGTAATTATTTTAGTAAGAATTGCAGTATTTTCATTTGACTGTCTCGTTTGATAAATTCGTAGTAAATCAAAATTTTGATTTGGAAGTTGTTCATAAGGTGATTGAGATGCCGGTATTTCTGGATATCCAATATGTCCACGACTTCTTATTAATGCTATCTGGGTGGGATTAGGTAGTGGTGTCCCTACTACTTTGATATGAATTGGTTTTATTTCTTTTGGCGCATGGGTAAGACTTTGTATAAAATTTTGAAAGTTAGTTTGAATTTGAGATTCTATTGGGATACCTACCGATGGGATAGAATATGTGTATGCTATTAAAACACAAAACAAAAAAAGTAAAAATATAAAGGCATAAGAGAGCTTAGTATTAATTTCCTGTCGTAGCCAAGTCGAAAATGTTTTCTTTTTCTTTGTCATATCTCAACTATCCCAAGAAGCTAGAAAGATGTCAATATAATGCTAAATTGTGGCTAAATTTGATTTGCTGGCAATAGTTGACGATTTCCGAACTTTGGATTGGTATCAGCGAATTAAATATCCGGAGCTTGTCTATCAAAAATCGATGCAATTTCTTAACCCTTACTAAAAATTACTTTTCTTCAGCTACTAGTTTTACTTGAGTGAAATCGTCAAAACCGTATTCACCATGTATTCTTCCCATACCGGATTTTTTATATCCACCAAAAGGATTATTGAAGTTCCAATACTCCGTAAAATTTTGGGCAACACTGCCAGCTTGTAATTGACGAGCCACTCTCTTAAAACGTTTTTTATCGTTAGTAAACACATGCGCACTCAGACCATACTCAGTATGGTTTGCTTGTCTAATTGATTGATCTTCATCTTTGAATGGAATAATTGGCAAAACTGGACCAAATGTTTCTTCATGCCAGACTCGCATAGTCGGATTAATGTTTGTTAAAACAGTTGGTGAATAATATGCTCCTTTCAGGTCTTTTGGCGTGTTCGCACCAATCTCTACTTTTGCACCCTTTTTAATTGCATCATTTACTTGTGCTTCAAGTAAATCAATTTGTCTTTTTGCTATAAGTGGTCCGACATCTGTATCTTCACTAAGAGCATCACCAATTTTTTTCTTTTTCATCACATCACAAACTTTTTTGACAACCTCTTTAAACTTACTTTCATGAACAATCAGTCGTTTGATTGCATCACATGCTTGTCCGTTATTGGTCAACCGCAATTCGATAATGTATTCAATCAATTTATCATCAATATCTACATCTTCAAAAACAATGCCAGGAGCAGATCCTCCTAATTCGGTAACGATTGGAATAAATTTTTCAGCTGCAATTTTTGATAAATGTTGTCCCACTTTTGTACTTCCCGTAAATGAAATCATATTGATATCTTGGTGTACCAAAAAATCTCCAGTTTTTCCGTCACCATAAATAACATTAAATACACCATTTGGAATGTCAGATTTTTCAATAAGTTCAGAAAGCAGTTTTGCGAAGAGAGGATTCTCTTCTGAATTTTTATAAACAATGGTATTGCCCGCAATAAGTGCTTGTCCGCATTGCCATGCGACATTGAGAAATGGATAATTCCATGGACAAATACAAGCAATAACACCCCACGGTTCACGATATACTTTGTGAAGCTCTTTATCTGTTTCAATAGTAACTTTAGGTGAAAGATATTTATCAGCGATACTTATATACTCTTCAAAATATCGTATTCCCTCTGTAACGTTCGCTCTCGCACTTTTTATTGGGCGGCCTGTTTCTTTTGCAATAAGTTGAGCAATATCTTCAGTTTTTATCTTTGCGATATTTACAAAGGACTGAATTGCATCAGACCGCTCTTTAATCGTAATAGTAGACCAATGAAGAAATGCTTTTTTTGCTTGTTCAACCGATTCTGTGATTTCTTTTTCTGTAGATATTTCCACTTCGCCTATGGTTTCAAAGTTTTTTGATGGGTTTAAGGAGGTCAAATTCATTAAGTAATTATACCAGAAGTTCGAAACAGTGAATGCCTTTTTTGACTCTTTGAAGCTAAAAAATTAAGCTGGCAATAGTTGACGATTTCCGAACGGTTGAGTGGTATAACAGAATTAAATATCCTGAGCTAGTTATGCAGAAGTCTAGTCAATTATTGCAAACATACATGATGTATTAAAAAAGCCCCCGTATCACTGTATAAAATCATTTATATAATCTAGCTCAAGAGCATGTACAAAAATTTCTGCTTCCCTATGAGAGAGAAAACCCCCTCCAAATGCTGCACCTTGTTCTAAAGATTTAATAAGTATAGCAGCTTGGATATCATCAGCTGTTAAATTAAAAGCTTGAGTAATGTCTGTCATAAATTTTTTTTGTACTGCATGGTTACCCCACATATGAACAAAGAAAAACGCAGCATGGTTCTCAATATAATTTAAAAAAGCATTTCTTTGACTCGCAAAGGCATGCGTACCTCCATTTAATCTTATATGTTCTCTTCCTCTGCCCTCCCAGTCAATCACAACAATTTTACCTGAGGAAAGCTCGATAAAATTTCTGGGGTAAAAATCTCCATTCGTTAGTATCGTCTGAGAATGTTGAAAAATATTTGCTGACGAAAGAATTGTATCAGCCTTATTTATATGATCTTGTGTTAAAGAGCCATTTTGAATGAGGTTGGCAGATAATAATGGGAAAATATCGTTCTTCCAAACACTAAAATCAAATGTAGGAAGATTAAAAGGTGCCAAAGTCGTAAGATTAATCAGTGAAAAATCTTGTACTATTTTAAGGACTTTTTCAGCGAAAGATATATCAAGTGCTCTTCCGCCATATCCATGAGGATGTGTCTCGTTCCAGCTCTCATTGAATGTAGTGCCATCATAATAATTTACAAAAATAAAATCTCTCTGTTGCCCCGGTTGAATTGTTCGCGATACAACATTTTTAAAATCTGGCAATTCAAGAATAGTAAAATTTAGATTTTGACTTCTTATTGCAGGAAAGACTTGATTGAACATTTTCTCTTCAATACCTCTACAATCTTTCATAAAAAATTTATTACCTGAAGCATCTTCGCAAACAATGCGATCTCCCTCAGGATGAGATGAAACAGGCGTAAGATTCTCTGACGTGAGAATCTCAAAAAGAAGAGGAATATCTTGGAACGTCATGTTGTTATTATAACAGGTTCGAATTTAGTCTGGGGTTGATTGGTTTGATATAGTTTTTTGAAACTAAATTTTGAACCTGCGCTCCTGGACCATGTAAAATTTTTAACAAAACAATTTCGCATACCTGCAAATCACAGTTTAAATATATATTAAAACTCATTGATGTAATATATTTGTGGTACTAGCCTCTGATTTGCAAAAACTAAGCGGGTAGAAACTGCATAACCAAATGCAGAAAATCCAGTAAAATTCCAAATATCATTGTCATACATTGGAACAGACATTAATCCATTTTCAATCGGTAAAATATCTACGATAATTTCTAAAGAATCTTTATACTTCTCAGGTATAGGGGTTGTAAATATTGCTTTTGAATTCACCACTGGAGCTAAATCAAGCGGTAATGTAAAGAAATGGAACAATTTAAAGGGACCCTTAACAGGAAACCAATCAAGGACAACCTTTCCTACTGGTTTGGCAGAATCAGCTCCTGTCAACTGTAAGATTCCTTTTTCATGTTTATCGTCCGGTGGATGAAGAGATAAATGAACTCCTTTTGTTGTTTGATATGTCGCTTCTTTAGATTTTATTTGAAATGTATCTTTTACTTTCAATGCACTACCAATTTCCATTGAGGTTTTATCAAATTGTGGAGTAGAAAAATAGAAAGAACCGTTTTTAGCAAATCTAAATTTTCCTAAGCTAACTTTGTTATTTCCCCATGTGATAACTATATTGTTAGGAATTTTGTTTGGGTTTTTGTCAATAATTTGTGTACGTTTATTATCTGCCATGTATCGTCAATAGCATTATTTAGCTGCTATTTCGTAAACATCTTTACTAAAAAATTTTGATTCTGCAAAACCTTGAAATTTTTTACAATCTTCTTTTACCGGCAAATCAATAAAATATCCGCGGTTATAATGAAAATCACTCGATGAGACAAGTGTCATCAATTTAACCAAATCATATGCGCGTGCTTTGAAATCCTGATTTATACTCTTTTTTGCTTCGATGACAATATTATTATCGGTTGTCCCTCTATGGTGGATTATGATATCTGGATAGATAGTCATTTTTTTGTAATTACCATCTGATAATTTAAGAAGAAATAATACAATATCTAATTCTTTTATGTAACGAAGTTTAGGCTTCCTCATCTGTCTTTCTAAATCTATCAATTGCTCTTTAATATTCGACACTTTAGTATCTTTGAGGTATTGAAGTAGATAACCATTCTTTTCAAGATTATCTGCCATTTGAAGCAAAATTTCTTTTGGATCAATAAAAATTTTTTTGGGTCCGCCGAGATTACGATTATACTCACAATCTACGTTCCATTCTGAAAAATAATGCTGATAATACTCAGCCAATTTATGTGTTGTTGATCGTTCACTAAGATTATTAGCCAGTAAATATCCATCTTGTGCAATCAAAGTGTTAAGACCATTATGTATCTGAATATCATCATTGTCTATAAAAGTATTCATATTAATCTTAAATTATTATTAACTAATAGATACAGTATTAATATCTGTTTTTTTCAGCTTAATACTTGCATCCATTAAACCTAATTTATTATAAATAGCCAAACGTTGATAGATAGAAGTATATATAAAATCTTCTACTAATCTAGGACTATTTGTAACAAACTCATCATAAAATTTTTGTAAGACTTCTATATAGACATTCTTACCAAAAACGGCAATATAACAAAGTTCAGAGATGCCACCAATAAAAAAGAGAATTAATGAAAGGTTTTGATCCAAAAAAGTTTTATATCCAGTGCCTCTAAGACTAAGTAGGTTATCGATATCTAAATAATTTGCCCAAGTACGAAAATCATGTAAATAATCAAATATTGTATATATACATGGTTTTTTAAAAGCTTTTCCTCTCTTTTTAAAATTATTATAAATATTCTCAAAAAGTTGAATTGGTAGCGCAAAAGGTTCTCGTGGATATGCTGAATATCTAAATTGAGTATGTCTTAAATTTTGTATTAGCAATTGTGAACGATATTTCCTCTTTTGCGGCACATATGATATATCAAAAGGAAATTTCCAAATTGTTTTACTAAGAGGATTCAATATATTATTTTTGAAAGAATTAATTGTTGAATTATGTTCAGATAATCTGAAATTGTCAAATCCAAATAGCGTTATAGAACGCAAATAAAAATACACTGCATAGTAACAAGAAATAATTTTCCAGGAGGGAAATTCAAAACGCAACTCGGAGCTTTTCATATTTAAAGTAATATCGTTAAATGAATGTCCTAATGTTGATTTTTTAAGTGGCAATAAATAAGAAATTTCATTATACCAACCTCTTTTAATATCATCATCAATCAATGACTTTTTCGGTTTAGGATTAAATCTAAACATTCGATTTATTTTTTCAATCTTAATCTTGTTCAAATTTATATAATTAGCAAAAAGTTGATCAGCTCGAAAATTTTTCTTTTTCACTTGATTTGGAGAGCTATATGACACTTTAATTAACCATGAAAATTCATCAAGCAATGCATGCCATTCTGCATAACCTTTAATATTTTCAGCTGTATAGGGTTTTTTGGGGCGATAATGCTTTTTTCTAATCTGCTCTACAAAAAAATTATTGTTTATTTCATTATCATAAGATATAAGGAGCATTCCAGCTCTTTTTGTGGCCGTTAATTTGCCATTCTTTATCCAGGATCTAACGGTAGATTTCGCTACTTTAAGAATCTCCGACAATTCCTTAACTGTGTAATATCCATCAAATTTTTGCATATTTATCTATATTTCTATTTGCCAAAATGAATCAAGCATAAAATCATCCAAAATTAATTCTCTTTTGTTATATTTTAGTTTCGCGATCCAATGAGTATTTTGCGGTAGATCCATTAGTATTGAATAATATATTCGAAAAGTTATATCACCTGTTTCTTTTTGAAAAAAACTAATTAGTTTATTAACCGGTAAGACAATATAGTCCTGATCATATTTTGTGTGGTCTCCCATAAAATCGAGTGAAGTTGTGGGTCCTAAGAAATGTAACACTAATACTACAAATGTATTTTTATGAGGATATTTAGATAAAGTACTAAGATTAATTTTTGCCATAAACTTCCCGCTATCATAATCTATATCTTGACAGGTTTTTACCTGAATATAGTAGAATTTTCTTCTCTTTCTTGCGACAAGATCAATACCATCGTCTATAGCTCCGTTATAAACGTTAAATCCATTAAGTAATAATTTCCCCGCAACAAGAAACTCTCCTGCTTTACCTAGATTAGCTCTCTCAACAGTAAGCTTTCTCAGAACTTTTTCTCTTTTATCGTATTGTTTTGAATTCATAATATAAAGTTGAACTAATTATAGCAGAGAATACTATAAATTAAAATACTATAAGATTATTTTAGCTTGCAATAAAGTGATACTTTTCGTTGACTCTTTTGATTGATATTATTTATCTATGCGTATAACATTTCCGGCATATTATACATATATGGTAGAGTGTTCTGATGGATCTTATTACACCGGCAAAACAAATAATATAGAAAGAAGAATTAAACAACATAACGGTCTATTACCAGGAGGTGCTAAATATACGGAGGTGAGAAGACCGGTAAGATTAGTACATTATGAACAATATACAACTAATAAATTTGCCTGTCACAGAGAAGCAGAAATAAAAAGACTGACTCATCAACAAAAAAAGCACTTGATAGAGGCTCTCTGATATTACTTCACTGTTTCATCAATAGCTTTATTTGCAATTAAGATCAACAGATTCAATATTTTTTGTATTTCCTCATCTGTAAGTTTTTCTGCTCTTTTGCCTAATATTTTTCTTGCTCTCTCTATTGTCATTTACTTCGTGCAAATATTCTGTTTTTTAATCTAGTTATTGCTTCATAATAAGTACGCGCATTTACCATAAGTTCTCCAAAAAAGAACTCATTGGATATCCGTTCACATTCTTTTTGGTTATCAAATATAAACCAACAAACTTTTTTTTCTCTTTTAATTTCAACTAAACGCTGTTTGTTCAACAATAGAGCCGCTGCTTCCGACAATTCTCTTGTTTGATAAGTATTATTCATATTTTAACTTGATCTAATTTTTTATCTTTATAATTTTTAACAGCTGAAAGTACTTGACCAAAAGTACTCGTATTTAAATCAGGTAGATTCTTTTTTTTGAGTAGTTTTATGATTTTTTTAATCTTTGATTGATTAACTTTTAACATATGATGCGTCATTCCTAAGATAAAGTAGTCGTTCTTGTCGATTTTTAATTCTCCTTTAGCAAGATATAAAAAAAGTTCTGTTTTAGGAGCAATTATAATTCTTTCATAAGAAATTTCTGATTTGTCTTTAATTGAAATCAACCAATCATATAATTGTCGTGAAGGAGTAGATTTAAAACTACCCTCAGGTATAGATTCATTATGGCTAAAATGTAAAAATTTATGATCCTTAGAGAATTTCAAGCTAAGAGCATTAGTATTTTCTCCGTTTTTGTCCAGCTGGGCATTACTCCAAAATTGAGTCGACATAATTTCTGGTAGTGGTTTATCTGTTTCCTGTGTTCTTGGCCATATTGTAGTAATTCCCATTAAAGACAATTCTTTAATATTATCATCGTGTATTGAAAACATTAGTGAGCTAATGAGGGATGTTATTAAAGCGATTAAGCGCTCTTCTTTTTCAGAAGCATACTGAAAAGAATATGAAATTTTTTTTGACTTTACCTTAATAACCTTTTTTTCTGGATTAACTATATAGTCATTATGTCCTGCTGTATTATTCCTAAATTTACTATCATAAGCTTTGTTGATGATGGATTTTAATTTTCTATCTTTTGAATCTTCCAAAATTTTTTTAATCATAAGTCCTTTTTTATCTAGAATTAAAATTCCGTTTATCCGTTTGCCATCGAAAGGATTTTGATTGAAAGTACCTCCATTTATAACAATTATGAAATTGTATATGATTTCCAGGATCTCTTTTATTTCAAAGAAAGCTTGATACGCATCTAACATTAACTCTCTATTTAATCTAATAGCATTATTTTTAGAATTTTTAAGTGATCTAGTTGATGGAGAAAAGGCGTGGGTAACTCTTTTATAAGCTTCATCAGCAAGGATATTAAATGCTTCAGAGTGTTTATTAAGTGCTGTTTGCATAGATTCACTTAATACTTTCATTTTTTTGGGATCAGTATAATATTTTTTTAGTTTTTCATATTCAATCTTGTTCTTTTTACCAGCTTTTAGCTTTAATGCATCAAATGCGGTTAAATATTCAATTCGGTATGTATCTTGAGAGCTTTTGCCAAATTTTGATCTCTGAATCCAAACCGCATATTCTAATTTGTATAATGAATAGTCAAAATTGCTATAATTATCGACAGGTAATAATCCATCTGCCATCTTCATGGCTAATGAAACATCCTCTTTTAATAGCGAGACTATATGATCAACTCTTTTACTAATATTTGCAGTTAGATATTCTATAGAATCTAAAGGTCCCTCAAGATGCCAACATGCAGTTCTATGATATTTTAAAAAGTTTTCTTTACACTCTTTTAAATATTGGGGGGATGATAAGACAATATTCCCGCATGTGCATTTATGTACCTGCATTGTTGCATTTTCATCTTCAAGAGAATTTTCAATAGTTAGCCAAAAATAACTACTTGAAAGTAAAAACTTTTGCTTTGCAATAGCTTGCAACTGTCTTATATCGTCTACGGTTAATGTTTTAATTCTAGAATCAGGTAAGATATTTTCTTGTGTCATTTTATTAAAATCTTAGCTCTTTTCGTAATTGTTCTAAAATAAATAATGCATTATTAGGATTACTAAAATGATCTCTATCTTTGTATGTAATAAGCTCTGCATTCAATTCATCTGCTATTTGTTTACCTTGTTTGTAGGGTATAGAACTATCATCTTCAGAATGCATAACTATAAATTTCTTTACGAACGGTTTTATATTTTTTAAATCAATTTTATTCTGAAAAAAGGTTGAGTATTTGCCATCTTTTCTTTTAGCATTATCAATGTCATTTGCAAACGCAGCTATAAGAAACACTTTCTCTACTTTAGGTTTATACTTTTCGAGATATAATAGAACTGTTCGCGCCCCAAGACTATGTCCAACAAAAATAAGAGGTTTATCTATCTTTTTAACTATTCCATGTAATTTACTTAGCCAACCGTTTACGTGTGGTGTATCGCCTCCTGGTAAATCAGGGATAACATAATCAATTCCTAGCCTATCAAGCTCTTCAGAAATTGTTGGATACCAATCTGCAAGATGAGATGCTGTATATCCATGGACAAATACAATGGTAAAGTTAGCATGTAAACTTTTCATTGTTTTTCTCATGTTTTCAATAATTTTTCTTTTTTCAGAATCAGCTAATGCTTCTTTAACATTCTTTTGTCGTTCTTTCCAAAAAGACATTTGTTCTAGCTGTATATGCTCTGTGTGCCATTCATTTGGCAAGTTAAATTGAGATGACCCGATTTCACACATGGCTGCGTTTATCATTGCTGCCGTTCCTAATACTTCTTTAGACCGCGTCCCATGAGGCTCTATGCCCAAGGGTAATGAACCTTTCTCTACAAAAAGCATTCCATCTTTAATTCTCATATACTTTTGTACCGATAAAATGTGACCATGTGGATAAAGAGATAAATTAGAATACATTGTTTCATATGTTTTTCCGTATTCTTTTGTTATTTCTTTCCAATCCCATCTCTCTGTTGCTTTTTCTCTATTTAACCATTTTTTTGCTCTCTCATTAGTTTTATCTTTTAATATGTAAAGCATTAACTGTTGCGTTTCCAGGATTGCTCTTAATAATATCTCCGCTTCTGGCCAATACCCAATTTCAACAAGTGTATCTATTGAGCTAAGTAATCTCATAGATTTACCAATCATAAAGATTACAACTCTTTGTTTAGGAGATAATTTTTGAATTGTTCCCAATGAAGAAAGAAAACTACTGGATAAACTCCATGAGGCTCTAGAAAAATTTACTAAATCGGTATAATGTGAACGGAAGTTTAGCTGAATTACTTTTTCAATAATTTCCTTTTGTGCCTTTTTCATAAATAATTAGTAAACATATTTTTAAATACTTGGCAGAGTTAGACAGAGTTTAAACTTTTTACAGGCATAAATCAATCGCTGTAATGTGTATGTATAGCTGCCACACGTCACCAGTTTGGCTATGACAAGAGAAATTTGCATGTGTGAGTAAAACGCTGTATTTTTCAAATGGTAGTCAAATTGTATTACTCCAGAAACTATTACAAGGCTGCTAGTAATTTTCAGCGAGGCTAACTCTTATGATTATTAGAGAGTTTCGATAGAATTTTTGGAGTACCTCAAGGCAGCAGGGGCTTAAAAGGAAAGTCTCAATTAGAGTGTAAATAGCGATCTATGATTTTGATTACCGACGGCGCATTCTAAATCTATAGTTTGTGGTTTCTTTTGAAAATAATTAAATCGTGCTTGCTCCGCGTTCGCAAAATTACCCCAACCAATAGATTCTGTCTGACCCGGATTTATGTCAAAACCGTCAGATGTAAAATTATCTCCCTCAGGGTTTTGTTCGTTAACAGTTGCTCCGCATCCCTCCCATTTTTGAGTATCTTCGTTTGTTATATATAAAGCAGTACTATCAAAAGTAACTTTTGCCTTTAGTGGATATTTCAACAGTTGTCCTTTATTCATTGCATCTCCGACATTTTCACAATCTACATACATTTGCGTCCCCATATATTGTCTACAAGGATCTTTCGGTAGAGTAGGCGTGTTTGAAATTGATTGCGTTTGTTCTTGTGATGTTGGAGTAGAATTATTTGTAATACTACTTTTGCTATTTGCGTTAAGAGTAGCAACCACAAGTACAAAAACCCCTATGCCTACATAGAATTTATGTTCTGCAATCCAGTTTTTTAAATCTGTTTTATTTTGTCTAGCCATAATACTATAAGTCAGTATTATAAACGAATACCAAAATAAAGTCAAGGATAAATTAGCTTCAAATGCTCGCTTTTAGCTAGTGGTAGTATAGCTCAAAGCTATCAATAATCACTTTATGCCATTTGGACTAAAGCCATCAAAAGAACGTCTTGGAAAGAGAATCCAAAAGTTAAGAAAAGAAAGAGAATTAACTCAAGAAGAACTCGCTGAAAGAATTAACATCAGTCGGACACATATGGGGCATATTGAGCAAGGAAGAAAAGCTCCATCGCTAAAAGTAATGGATAAGATTGCAAAAGTATTAAAAGTAAAAGTTCAAGAACTCTTCCCCTTTTAAATTCTCCTGTCTCCATTCAGTATTGACAATAAATTGAGTGCAATATAATATCTTCTAAGTATAAAAATTCTACAAAAATAGAAATAAATATGACAAGAATACTTTTTGATAAAGATCAAAAAAATGTGCAAATAATTTTCGTTACTTCTAAATTTAAAAATAAAGTTAAATTAATGTTTGATGAATTTTCAAAGGTTGGTTGTCCAGTTCCTAAAGAACTTTTTTCAAATATGGAAGAATATCAAAAATGGAAATTCGATAAATTATATAATACAGAATTAACAGAAATTGAATTTATAGAAGACATATTGCAATCCTTCAACCTTGACCCAAATAATGAACAATTAAATAATGCTTTAAAATTAAAAATTTTTCTAAATATACAATTATGGCCAATAACTAATCCATTACCTTACTCTTATTCATATAATAAAAACCAATTGCACATTGAAATAAAACTTACAAAGGACACACCTTTTACGAAAGAAGATTTTGATGATTTATATAACTGGATCTGTTTTAAACTTGAAAAGCAACCAGGTAAAAAAAGAAATGTATTTGAAAAATATATATTTGAAAGAAATGCAAAACTTTATGAGATGTTTCTTGAAACAGAAAGAGATCTAGCAAAGGGAATCAAATATGACAAGACGTACCTAAAATCTTCATCTGTACAGGTTTTCTTTCA